>Ga0134125_10003676_pt1 | contig 17684 bp, 17 predicted proteins | sample KB31751_FD_96464 | JGI IMG/M metagenome (GOLD analysis project Ga0134125, IMG submission 96464) | Terrestrial soil microbial communities with excess Nitrogen fertilizer from Kellogg Biological Station, Michigan, USA - KB3-175-1 | ecosystem: Environmental > Terrestrial > Soil > Unclassified ...
GGCCCCCGCAAACCTTCCACGCGCATCGGCCATTCAACTCAATTGGCCTGTTCTGATCTTCACGATTGCCTTGTCGTTTGCAACCGGCATCGCTTTCGGCATTGTCCCGGCAATTCAGGCGGCGCGCCGCGGCATCAACAATCCACTCCGCGATTCGGGAACGCGAACCGCGACGCAATCCTCGGGAAATTGGATCCGGCAATCCCTGGTTGTCGCGGAAGTTGCGCTTTCGCTTGTGCTGCTGGCAGGCGCGGGACTGCTTTTACAAACTTTCGTTAAATTGAGCGGCGTGAATCCCGGCTTCGATGCGCGAAACGTACTGGTGATGGAAATGTCCATTAACGACGCGCGGCTTAACGGCACTCCCGCAATAGGCCAGATGATTGAGAATGTGACCACGCGCCTCGGGACCGTGAACGGGGTGACAAGCGTCGCGGCCTCGGCGTTTTTGCCACTTCAGATCGGCCCCGATCTGCCATTTCAAATTGCCGGCCACTTCGTCAGCCCCGATAAAACACCCGACGAATTTATACGCTACGTCTCGCCGCATTATTTCGATACGATGCGGATGAAACTGCTCGCCGGCCGCGATTTCAACCGCCGCGATATTGTGACCGCGCCGCCGGTAGCCATCGTGAATGAAGCGTTTGCGCAAAAATATTTCCCGAAAACGAGCGCGCTGGGCCAGAAGCTACTAATTGGGGCAGGCATGGCGCCGCCATTTCGAGAGGACACTCCGCGAGAGATTGTCGGCGTTGTCAGCGATACCCACGAAAGGGGCCTCGGAGTGGCGCCCGAACCGGTAATGTATGAAAGCCTCGCCCAAGTGTCAAGCGATCTCCTCGCCTTCGATGCAAAGTTCTTTCCGCTCCGCTGGCTGATTCGCACGAACGGCAATCCCATGGCGTTCGCTCCCGAAATCCGGCGCAGCGGAACGATTGCCACCGGCGGCATTCCCTTGTCGCATCCACAAAGCCTTGAAGATGTTGTCGGCGACAGCATTTCGCAACAACAATTTCTGATGACCCTATTGGTCGTATTCGCCGGGCTGGCGCTTTTCTTAGGCTCCATCGGTCTTTACGGAGTGCTGTCCTATGGCGTGGCGCGGCGTACCCGGGAACTTGGCATTCGCAGCGCGCTTGGCGCGAAGCAATCGGACCTGCTGGCTTTGATCGTGGGGCAAGGCATGACAATGACTGCCATCGGAATTGTGATTGGGCTTATCGCATCGCTCGGATTGACGCAATTTCTGCGCAGCATCCTGTACGGCGTTACACCACAGGATCCGGCCGTGCTTTCGGCGGTGACGCTCGTGCTGATTTTGGTAGCGCTGGCTGCGTGCCTGGTACCGGCGCGCCGGGCGGCCTCCGTAGACCCGGTGATTGCGCTTCGCGAAGAATAGAAAAACAGATACAGTATTGCTATGACAAAACCAGTTCTTGTTTCCCTCACCGCATGTTTGTTGACCGGCGCGACGGCGTTCGCTGCTCCGAAAACCTGGACCGGCAAGATCACCGACAGCATGTGCGATAAAGATCACTCAATGATGGCTGAGGGCGGCAAAATGCCTGATGCGAAGAAATGCACACTGGCTTGCGTCAAAGGCGGAAGCAAATTTGTTTTCGTAAGCAAGGGTAAGGTGTATGCCCTGGCTAACCAGGACATGCCGGAATTACAGACCTTCGCCGGCGACAACGTACGGTTAACCGGAGAATTGCAGCCGGATGGCAAGACCATAAAAGCGGACCAATTGCAGGCGGCGAAATAGAAATTTTCACATTTGTAACAAAGCGCCTCCGCCGGACGCCAAAATCGAATATGCTGGAAAGAGAGCGAAACACACGTTTTCATCCAGCAAAGGACTAATCATGCAGGCATCTACCACCGGGACGGAACCCTTAAAGAATCTGGAAGAATGGGACGATTTTGTTGCTTCGCGCTATAAGCCGGGCAAGTCGGAATCGGAATTCCGGAACTACAACGCGGATGCAAATCCTACCGTAACGGAGTTCTACCGCCAAAACCACGCCCACCAGACTCTCGATTACGTACTTCACAAAAAAGCCGAGTACGGGAAGCTCAACCGCGGTAAGAAAAGCATTTGGGAGGCGGCCGAATACCTGAACACGCTGGTGGACGAAAGCGATCCCGATACGGACCTGTCGCAAATTGAGCACCTGCTGCAGACTTCAGAAGCGATCCGCAAAGATGGTCATCCGCGCTGGATGGTGCTTACCGGATTTATTCACGATCTTGGCAAGGTGCTCTGCCTTTACGGCGAGCCGCAATGGGGTGTGGTGGGCGATACTTTCCCGGTGGGGTGCGCCTATTCCGACCAGATTGTGTTCCCGGAGTTTTTCGAAGCGAATCCCGATTCCAAGGTTCCGCAATTTCAAACAAAATACGGAATCTACGAGCCAAACTGCGGCCTGGACAAAGTCCATCTCTCGTGGGGACACGACGAATACATCTACGATGTTACCCGGAACTACGTGCCCGAGCCGGCGCAGTACATGCTCCGCTACCACTCGTTCTACCCCGCCCATAAGCACGGGGCCTATCGTCACCTGATGAACGACCACGACGCGGAAATGTTCGAATGGGTGAAGAAATTCAACCCCTACGATCTGTATTCCAAGGGCGCGGAAAAGCCGAAGCTAAAAGAGTTGAAACCGTACTACGACGAGTTATTCGCCGAATTTTTCCCCGATAAGATCGCCTGGTAAGGGCATGTGGGGCCGCCGTTCTTGGCGGCAAGCCGGCTTCTGCTTTTTTGGGGCTATTCCGCACTTTCCGTCTTCCGCGTCAGATCTTCCGCAAGAATAATGGCTTCCGCCAGCTCGCGCATCGGCCGCCGTAGCCGCCGGCTTTCATTGCGCAACCGCAGATATGCCTCTTCTTCGGTCAGGTTCTGCCGGTGTTGCAAGATCCCTTTTGCGCGCTCTACCACCTTCCTGGTTTCAAGCTGGCGCTTCATTTCCTGTGTTTCTTCAAGAAGCCGCGCATTTTCTTCCTGGAGCAGCGATTTCGAGATGGCGCCCCCCATCTGTTCACCTATAAAAGTCAGCAGGGCGATTTCATCGGGACTGTGCTGCCGCTGTTCGCGGTGGTGAACATTGATAACGCCGATCACCTCGCCATTCCCAATCAGCGGCACGGAAAGAAGCGCTTCATAGGTATCTTCAATAAGCGCTTGAAAGTGCTTGAACCGGACATCCGCCGATGCATTCTGGTGCAAAGCAACCACCGCACGGTGCTCCGCCACCCATCCCGTTACGCCTTCGCCCGCTTTCAGCCGGATCTGGCCAAGATCGGCTTGATGAGGAACCTGCGAAGCCCGCAGCACCATCTCACTGGTTTCCCGCTCAATCAGATAAACAAGGCAGGCGTCGCATGCAGTGACTTGAACCGTTAAACCGATAATTTCCCCGAGCATTTCGTCGAGAGAAAGCTCGGAACTTACGATATTGCTAATGCGATGAAGAAGAACAACTTGCGAAGCGGGCGGCTCCGTAGCAGGCATTGCCATATTCGACTGTAACTGGGCGAACTCGCCAACGCCAATCAATTCTTTTGATGTGCATTATGCGAAAATCCTGGTTGCCAATACAGAAATGGATCTTGACCAGCTCCATACATTTCTCGAAATTGTCCGGCTGAAGAGTTTTTCTAAGGCCGCGCAGACGTGCTATCGCACGCAACCCGCGATCAGTGCTCAGGTGCGCCAGTTGGAACAGGAACTCAACACAACGCTATTTGAACGGTTGGGAACCCGGATCTCGCTGACCATGGCGGGCCGGATTTTTGCCGAATATGCCGAGCAGATTCTAGAACTTCGCAAAAACGCGCAAAATGCAATTAACGAGTTGGAGAAAGCGCCGCGCGGTGAGTTGGTGATTGCCGCCAATGAAGCCACCTGCATCTATGTGCTGCCTGGCGTGTTTGCGGAATTTAAGAAGCGCTTCCCGAATGTGCAGTTGCTGGTCGACCGCTCCTACGGTTCCAGTGTCGTGCAAGCGGTGCTCGATAACCAGGCGGATTTCGGCATCACCCAGCTTCCCGTGCAGGAGAAAAAGCTGCAAGCGGTGAAGATCCATTCGGACGAAATTTGTTTGCTCGCGCCCTACAAACACAAGCTGGCGAAAAAGGCACAAGTCGTGCCGGCCGATCTCTTAGGCGAGCCGCTCCTGATACCCAAAACGGGCACAACGCGATCCAGGTTGAACGAATGGCTCGATCCGATCGAAGATGAAATGACGATTTCAATGGAACTGGATTCCACCGAAATGATCAAGCGTTTCGTGATGGCCGATCTAGGATTATCGTTTCTGGCGGTGTCTCATTGCATGGAAGAAATCGAGGCGAAACGGCTGGTGGCAATTCCTCTCGGACCGGAACCGATGATCCGCAGATTGGGTTTAATCTATCGGAAGGACAAGTCGCTATCGAAGGCTGCGCTCGGCTTCATTCAAGTGATACTCGAAAATGCGGAGGCGGAAACGATTTTTCATGGATCCGGACCGAGATTTCCGAGAGCGGCTAGTTCATAATTGGTAGGGACGACGCTATGCCCGGCATGGAAAAGCTCACCGCGAAAAGCTCAACGATCTTCATAGCCACCCACGAGGAAACGCGGGTCTTCCGTTCGGTTCGCGAAGTGCCTCCGGAATTGAGGAAGCGGCTGGAAGAAACGACCAGCGGAGCCAATTCAGCCACGATTTTGATTGCGGACAAGCGCGGCCGCGAAGAACTGGTGCGCGCCTTGCAAGGGTTGCCGAGCGAAGTGCAATCGCGGCTGGCAAATACCTTGCGCGCGAATCAGAAACGTCAGGCCGCATTTACGCCGAAGCAAAAACACCGCCGGCAGTTGCGGATCTGGCTGGAAATCCTAGCACCGGTCGCCGTTGGGTTTTCCGTCTGGCTACTGACCTCAATGCATTAAGGAGCCGGGAGCGTTAAGGCGACCGGTTCTCTGCCACATTCTGGTAGCTGGTGAATCGGAGCCCCGGGTTCAGAGCCGCGTTGCTTTTCACGCAAGCTGCTAAAACGGAGCCGGATCCGTTAGCGACCTCAGAATCGAAAAAAGTCAGGCCTGCTTAAGTAAACGACATTGAGCATTAGCGACCGATTGGTTCTCCTCGCCTATTTGCCCCTGCCGCCGCCTGCAACCGAAGCCGCTCCCTGCCGACCGGCGCCACTCGGCATCGCGCTGCCGCCATGCATCGTTCCCCCAGCGGGAGACGAGCGCATCATAGGCGCACCGCCGCCGCCCCTCTCGGCTCCAGCCGGGCGCATCCCGCCATTATAGGCTCCACCTCGATATCCACCACCGGCCATACCGCCGCGAGGGAATCCGCCGAAGCCCGCGCCGCGATTACCGCCCATTGCTGCTCCGCGTCCCACCGACGGTCCCGCCATCGACGGCATGGATGCAGCACTATGGGCGGCTTGCATGGCCGCATTGCGCGATGCCATGACCGCCTGCATGTTCTGGCCATTTGTAGAACCAAACACCGGCACTTGATTTCGATAATTGGCGATCGCGGCCGCGTTCTGCTGCCGGCTCCCGTTCACCAGGGAGTTCGCTACCGCCGGATTCACTTGCTTGCCGGTAGTTGTGCCCGAAGGAACGCCGCCACCGCCGCCCGCTGGACGGCCAACATATGGATACGGATAGCCGTAAACGGCATAGGGCGGAATGTAATAGGACGGCCCATCCCACATGTACCCGTTGTTCAACCCGAGCATGTAAAACCCATAAGGATTAGAGAACATGCCGCTGCACGGCAAATAGGAATACATGCCCACGCCGCGCATCAGATACCAGCCCGACGTTGTGCAGCCGGTGTAGCCCGCGGAAAATAGGGAGCTGGATGTTACGCCTGTGGCGTAGACATTATCTTCCGAGCGCGCCTTGCTGAAGGCGACCAGCGCATCCTTCTTGTCCTGATGAAACTTCTGCGGCTTCGGATCTGCAGCGGCAAGCTGCAGAATTTTTCCCTTCTTCACCTTCTCGTTCAGATTGCCGCCCGTTACGAGCGCTTCACCCTTAATCGTCGCGACAGCGGGAGGATCGGCCTCCAGCCGGAAAAGCCCGCGCTTGTGTAACTGAACGACATGGTCGCCAATGGTGAATGAAACGGCATTATCGGAAAGCAGTTCATCGCACTCCACCATGCTCGATCCGGAAAGAATCGCGACCTTGGTGTCGCTAAGCGAATTCGTATCCAGCCGCGCCGAGGAATCGTTGCCCAGGCGCAAAAACACTCCGGGCGTAAGCAGAACCTCCGCGTTTCCATCCTTACCGGTGCGCAAGATTTCGCCGGGCTTCATCGACACCATATTGGTGACAGTCTTATGCAGCGGCTTATCGTTCAAAAAGACCGATCCAACTGTGAGTTGTACCAGTCCCGAATGAGTGGAGATAGCCATTTGGCCGAGGGAGAGAGCGGCGGTAGCCAGTCCTCCCATCATCAGCGTGATAACGCGATTTACGGACGTCATAAATCTCACCGCCTAACTTCAGGCACTACTAGGAATCATCTGCCTTCCGGCCGAATCTGTCAATCTTTGTAAAGGACCGCTAAAGATTCACCCAGCCGCGGCGCTCCGCGCTTTCCGCGACCTTTTCGAGCAGAATCATGCCTCTCAATCCATCTTCGAACGTCGGGTAGTCGATCGGTATTTTCGGATCGGCGATTTTCGCGTAGAAATTCTTGAACACCTGCTTGTGGGAGTCGTCATATCCCTCGCTATGCCCACCCGGTAGATCGGAAAATTTCGCGGCTGCGGGATAGAACAGCGAGGCATCCTTAACGATGACCTGATTGGGATCGTTGCGATGCCCGATCCAGAGCGTGTCCGGTTCTTCCTGCTTCCAGGCGACGCCCGCCTTCGTGCCAAAGATTTCAAAGGCAAAATTATTTTTCCGGCCCGCCGACATCTGGCTGACCGTAAAAGCACCGCGCGCTCGATCGCCCAAGTGAATCAGCACCGCGCCGAAGTCATCTGTTGTCACCGGCACCGGTTCGTAATCGGAAGGCTGCAGTTTCTTGCCCGAGAATGTTTCTACCGACCCCTTCGGCCGCTTCCTCGTCGTGTGAAACGTCGCCAGGTCGGCGCAAACAGAGGTAATCGGAAGTCCGGTCAAATGCTGCACCATATCCATCCAGTGCGAGCCGATATCGCCCATCGCGCGGAGCTTTCCGTTCTCGTCCGACACCACGCGCCAGTTCCAATCGGTGTCATAGAGCAGCCAATCCTGCGAGTATGTTCCCTGCGCAATCAGAATATCGCCAAGATCGCCATTCGCAATCATCTGTCGGATCTGTTGCACCACGGGGTAGTAGCGCAGATTGTGCTGCACACAATTTAAGATGTTCTTGCGCTTGGCGAGATCCACAAGTTCGCGGGCCTCAGCCGCCGTCATCGTAAGAGGCTTCTCGCAGAGCACAGCTTTCCCTGCCTCCACCGCCGCTTTCGACATCGGCGCATGGTCCACGTTCGGCGTGCAAATATGCACGGCGGCAATTTCCGGATCCTTCAAAACTTCATTCAAGTCGCCGTAGGCTTTCGGCACGTTAAACGCCTCCGCGAACTTCTGCGCGCGCTCCAGCCGGCTGCCCACCACCGCCGCAACCTCGACATTGCCCAACCGCCTCACGTTCTCCGTATGAACTTTTCCCATAAAGCCGGTTCCGACGATAGCCGTTTTGATGATCTTAGACATAGTGAACACTCTACCGCAGCGGCTAGGTAGGCCATTTGCTTCTCCGAAAAAACTTTGTAGGCGAGAGGCCGGGCCTCGTCCGCAAGTTGTACGCCGCGACCCTTCCGTAACCTTTCCAAAACTCCTAGCCAAATCAGCCAACGTTTGGTAGGCTGGAAATCCGGAGGCGACCTCGTCCTGTGCTCGTTCGCATTCAGTGGAAACGAAAATCTTCCCGAACGCGGCCCGCAGAGGCCGCGCCCGCCTCACTGCTCCTTGCCAGCTTAGCCGCTCCCTGTGCCCTCGTCGCATTTACCATGGCCTTCTGGCGGATTGCCGCCGACCTCCACTGGACCGGCGCTTTTTTGATCGCCAATGGGGTGTTCTCCCACTGGCAGACGTGGCTTGCCAGCGCTGCAATTCTTTTTCTCATAATTGCCCTTTTGGACCGATATGGCCAAGGAGAGCACTCCGGCCGTTCTCCGGAATAACAATGACGGCGCGAAAAATGCATTCGCGATAGCCGTGGTGTCGTCTCGGAATCTTTCGGCAATTAACGTGCATCACTACAGGCGAGAACAAAGGTCTAAACATATGGCTCAGCAGCGAAGTGAAGTAAAAGCGGATCGTCTGAACCCGGCAGTGGCATGGACGGCGGCATTTACGCAAGCCGCCGGATCTGTGTTTGCAAAGACAGGCGCGTGGGCGGTGACAACCGCACAGAAATCGGCTACTGTTCTAGCCGTCTTGATGGGCCCCGCTGTTCTTTCCATTTATGCCTTTGCTTTCTGGAGCTTGACGTCCGAAATGGGTTGGACGGATTCCTTCCCGTTCAGTTCAGGGCCATTATCCAGTTGGATTATCTGGATCGCTCTGGCAGCCGCAATGCATAGCGCCGCTGTCATCCTCAGCAAACAAAAAGACCGCTTCTAACCGGGCACCGGTTCCAATTTGAACCCGCGGCTGCTACGGGAATCAGTAATCGCTCCTACGAGATTTCGTAAGGTAACATTACGGAAAAATCGGTTAACCGCGCCCCTACTTTGTTCGTCGTAACTAGTTTGGAGACGCGGCTGCATCTTTCTTAACTCTGGTATTCTCGAAATCAGAGGTCACCCTCCTCCGATGGCTTATAGTTCACGCCCCTACGCGAGGCGGTATATTCCGTCAAACCGCTTCCCCGTTGGCCTGAAATGGCTCCTGATCGTCAACACCGCTATCTTTGTCGCTTCCTTTTTCCTGGCAAGCGCCGGCGCCGCCGACTTCTTCCGTAGCTTCTATCTCGTCCCGTCGGACGTCGTCGGGAAATTTGCCGTCTGGCAAATCGTCACCTACATGTTCTTCCATGCCGGTTTCTGGCACATCATCTGGAACATGCTGACGCTGTGGATGTTCGGCGTGGAACTGGAGCGGTTGTGGGGAACGCGGCGGTTTCTCCGATTTTATTTCGCCTGCGGAATTGGAGCGGGCATTGCCGTTATCCTCGTGAACTACGCGTTCGGCAATCCGTACACCGCCACCATCGGTTCGTCGGGAGCCATCTACGGAATTTTGATGGCCTATGCGCTGCTGTTCCCCGATCGCCTCATTCTGTTTGGCTTCCTGATACCCATCAAGGTCAAATATTTTGTGATGATCATGGGCGCGGTCGTGTTCATGAACTCGTTCGTGAGCTTCGGATCGGGCATCAGTCAGATCGCGCATCTCGGCGGGTTGCTGGTTGCGTTCTTCATGCTGCGTGGGCGCTGGCTGGTTACCTCCATTCAAAAACCGGCTGTACGCGAAATGAAAGAATGGAAATTAAGACGAGCGCGTAAAAAGTTTGAAGTATATCTCCGTAAGCAAGATTCGAAATCCGATCGCTGGACCCATTGAAAATTCCGGCAGAAGAGTAGCACCATGAACATCCGCAGTCTTGTTACCTGTTTGGCGGCGGCAGCAATCTATTTCACTTCCCTTCCCTCCCCGTTTCTATACGCGTGGCAGGAAGGGCCGGAAGCGCCGTCCTCGGAAACCGTGGCGAAGCCGCGCAAGCAGCAGCAACCGCCTCCGAGTGGTGACGAGCAACCGAGCCAGCCGCAGGCGGAACAACCGAAGCAGGACGACAATCAGCAGAAGATCCCATCCGAATTCAAGAAGCATCCGAAGCCGGACCAAGAAGCAGGCGTACCCACATTCCGCGCCGACGCAACAACGGTGACGGTTCCCGTGGCCGTACTCGATAAAAAAGGACGATTCATTCCGAACATTCCGGAGACCTACTTTCGAGTCCGTGAAGATGGCGTGCCGCAGCAGATCGCAAGCTTCGCTAAAGGCGAGGCTCCGATGACGGTTTGCCTTCTCATTGAATTCAGCGGATTGTTCCAAGCCTACTGGAGTTATGGATGGGGCGAGACCCTCACCGCGGCATACGGCTTCGTAAACACGTTGAAGCCCGATGACAACATCGCGGTGGTGGCATTCGATCTGCGGCCCACAATCCTCTCCGACTTCACCACGAACCGGGCGAAGACCCAGGAGGCACTCTCCCGTTTGCGCATTCCCGGCTTCCACGAATCGAACCTTTTTGACGCGCTAACCGATATGGCCGACCGCATGTCGAATATCGAAGGTAGAAAAGCGATTCTGGTGATTGCTTCCGGCCGCGACACCTTCAGCAAAATCACCTACGACACGGCGCGAAAAAAATTGCAATCGGCCGGAGTTCCCGTCTATTCCATCAGCATTCTTCAAGTAGCGCGCGAACTCGCCGACGCTTACGGCATGATGGGCCCGATTCAGGAATTGGACTTTCTGCAGGCCGACAATGCCATGCGCACCTTTGCCCGCGAAACCGGCGGCCAGGCGTTCTTTCCACGATTTGAAGGTGAACTCCCAGGCGTGTTTCAACAGTTATCCAATTCTCTTCGCAATCAATACACACTCGCCTATCACCCAACCAATGTGGCGCGCGACGGCAAATACCGCAAGATTAAAGTCGATCTCGTCAACCCGGCAACGGGTGAGCCCCTGAAGGTTATGGAGAACGGCAAGCCGATCAAATATCAAATCATCGCTAAAGCCGGTTATAGCGCGCCGCGCGCGGTGGAATAGCAGATTGCTGCTCTGCTCAGGGCGATACATGCCATCGTGTTGTCTGTCAAGAACTCAATCTCGCTAAATTTGAGCGCCTTAGAAAAGCGTTGACACATTCCGCCGGTCTCTGTTACCTTCACTGGGTCTTCATGAGATCGGCTCCCTCTCTCCAAGCAATCCGGCCGGCCAACATTCTCCTCGTCGACGACAATGCACATGGACTCGTCGCGCGAAGAAATGTTTTAGAGGCGCTCGGCTATCAAGTTGTCTCGGCTTCCTGCGCATCGGAAGCGTTGCAGCTTACCGCGGAACGCGGCTTCGACCTGATTGTGACCGACTATCGTATGCCCGCAATGGATGGCGTTGCCCTCATTGCGGAATTGCGCGAACGGAAGTTCGTGAATCCCATCATCCTGTTAAGCGGTTTTCTCACTCATCTCGGTCTGACGGAAGAGTCTACCGGCGCGGACTTGCTCATACAAAAATGCGCGCACGAGACCGACTACCTCATCCGTGGTGTGAAGAAGCTCTTGTCCGCTCCCGTTCGTAAAAAACCCGTAGGGTCACAAACGCGCCTCAAAGCAAAAACGAAAAAAGCATCTTCAGATAGCTAATACCGCTCTGCAACACGAGCTATTGTTTCCGAGCCGCGAGCGCAAAGCAAGCGGTTTGTTTTGATCACTCCCGATCTATAGTAAGAATGCATGGCGATTCGGTTCTTGCTCGCCGTATCTTTTCTCATTTCATTTTTATACGCCGCTCCTGCCAACCGCGCGGCAAAGAAGCCGGCTGTTAAAACTCGCGCCCGTACGGCGGTTTCAAGTCCCGGCCTCGCGCTCGCGCGGCGATTGAATTTACGGGATCGCATCGCGCAAATGATTATTGTCCGCGGCTATGGCGATTACCTGCCCCCCGATAACCGGGAATATAAGGCGCTCGTTCACGATATACGAGACCTGCACATCGGCGGCATGATTGTTGCCAACCGCATTCAAAGCGGGCAGGTGATTCATGCGCAGCCCTACGAGATGGTGGCGTTTTTAAATCATCTGCAGCGCATGTCGCGCACGCCGCTTTTCTTTGCTTCCGACTTCGAACACGGCGCATCCATGCGCGTCGCGGAGACCGCGCAATTCCCCTATTTCATGGCATTTGGCGCGGCACACGATCTCGCCGCCGTAAAAACCTTCGGAGCGGCATCCGCCCGCGAAGCGAGGGCTCTCGGTATTACGTGGATCTTCGCGCCCGATGCCGATGTAAATAATAATCCCGACAACCCCATCATCAATATCCGGTCCTTCGGCGAAGATCCGCAAGCCGTCGCCGAGGGCGTCGCCGCGTTCATTGAAGGCGCGCATCAAGATCCTCACAACTACGTGCTTGTCGCGCCCAAACATTTTCCGGGCCATGGCGATACATCAGAAGACAGCCACATGCAATTGGCGAAAATCGATCAGCCCAAAGAACGAATCGAATCCGTCGAGTTAGTTCCGTTTAAAGCCGCAATCGCTCACGGAACAGACGCGATTATGACCGGTCATTTATCGGTACCCGCTTTCGAACCGGCAGCGATCCCCGCCACCATCTCGAAAAAAATTCTCACCGGGCTTCTTCGCGACGAACTCGGCTTTAAAGGTTTGATCGTCACCGACGCTATGGATATGCAGGGCGTGACCGCGCTGTTCGGACCAACGGAAGCCGCCGTTCGCGCGGTGGAAGCGGGAGCGGATGTCGTCCTCATGCCGGTCGATCCCGAAGCATCTATTCGCGGCATTGAGCGCGCGGTGCTCAGCGGCCGCATCCCGGAAAAACGCATCACCGAAAGCGCGGCCAAGATACTCGCGGCAAAACAGCGCGTCGGCCTCTATCGAAGCCGCATCGTTGACCTGGATAAGATCGCGTCCGGCATCAAAGATCAGCAACTCGATCAACTTGCCCAGCGCATCGCGGATGAATCCTTCACGCTCGTGAAGGACGACCGGCATCTGTTTCCTGTAACCGATCCCGCGCACTCCTGCGCCGTGGTGCTCGCTGACGGAATCTACCCGACACGAGGCCGCGTGTTTTTGCGCGAGATCGCTGCTCGTAATCCAAACATGAAGGGCTTTGTCGTGAACTCGGATATGGCCGATGCGGAATTGAATGGCGTGGCGCAAGCCATGAGCGGATGCCAGTCCATCTACGCCGCCGCTTTTGTCACCGTCGCGGCCTATCGCGGCACAGTGGCGCTCGAAGGCGGCTTGAACAACTTTCTGCAATCGCTCATCAAAGGCCCGGCGCCGGTCGCGCTCATCTCATTGGGCAATCCGTATCTACTGCGCTATTTCCCCGATGTACCCGCCTACTCGGCCACATTCAGCCCGTCCGCGGCATCTGAAACTGCCGCGGCGAGAGCAATTTTCGGAGAAATTTCCATCCAGGGACGCATGCCTGTCTCGATTCCCGGTCTCGCAAAAATCGGCGATGGAATTCAAGTCTCAGCGAAGCTCACCGCGGCGTCTCAAAGAATGAAATGACAACCACCAAAATCACCTGGCTCGGCCACGGAACCGTTCAATTTCAATTTGCAAGCGGCGAGGTTCTCGTCCTTGACCCGTGGCTGGAAAATGCGAAATACCCGAAAGGCCATAAGTTCGATCGCGTCGATGCCATTGCCGTTTCACACGGCCATTTCGATCACGTGCATGATGTCGTCCCGCTGGCAAAAAAATTCGATTCCAAAGTGGTCTGCATCTTCGAAACGTCGTCGTGGCTGGAATCGAAAGGCGTCTCGCAAACAATCGCCATGAACAAAGGCGGCACAGTCGATTTGGAGTTCGTCAAATTGACGATGACGCACGCTGTCCACAGTTGCGGCATCCTAGACGAGGGCAAAATTATCTACGGCGGCGAGGCTGCCGGTTACGTCCTCACACAAACCGACAGCAGGCGCATCTATGTCGCCGGGGACACGAACGTCTTCTCCGATATGGCGCTCATTCAGGAGCTCTACCAGCCCGAACTCGTATTCCTGCCGATTGGCGATCACTTCACCATGAGCCCTTACGAGGCCGCCAAAGCCGTCCGTCTACTGAAGCCTAAGAAAGTGATCCCCCTCCACTTCGGAACTTTTCCGGTACTCACCGGCCGGCCGGAACACCTGGCGGCGCGAATCAAAGGCGAACCGTGCGAAGTGTGGACGCTCGAACCCGGCAAAACCGTTGATTGGTAATTCGCTCTCCGAGCCGCGACCGCGAGGGAGCGGTCTATAAATCGTTTTCGTAATCATTTCGCACCGCTTTGCTGCATTTCATGAAACGGATCTGTTAAGTCGGCGTGACACACTGCCATCCAGTTCGCTACAATATTTCTTCGGTAGCATTTGCGGATGCCGAAAGTGTGTCCTCCCTTTTAGGCTGTTCACACCGGCGCCTGTTACCCTGATAAATTAAGGTCAAATATGTATGCTGTCATTGAAACAGGCGGGAAGCAGTATCGTGTCGCTCCTGGCCAAACGATTGAAGTAGGGACACTTGCGGGCGACGTGGGATCGGCTGTTGAATTCGATCGCGTACTGGCAATTTCCGGCGATGCCGGCTTTTCGGCAGGAGAGTCCGTGAAATCGGCGCGCGTCCGCGGCACCATCCGCGAGCATGGCCGCAGCGACAAAATTTTGGTGTTCAAGTTTAAGCGCAAAAAGCAATACAAGCGGACCATCGGCCACCGCCAGGCGTTTACGCGCGTTCAAGTGGACGAGATTATCGGCTAGCAGCACTCGCGAGGCATTAAATGGCACATAAAAAAGGTTTAGGCAGTTCCAAAAACGGCCGCGATTCAAATGCGCAGCGACTGGGCATTAAGGTGTTCTCCGGGCAGGCCGTAACGGGCGGATCCATCATAGTCCGCCAGCGCGGCACCCGCTACAAACCCGGCAAGAACGTCGGTATCGGCAAGGACGATACGCTGTTCGCTGAAATTCCCGGCACCGTCGAGTTTCGCGACCGCGGCCGCCTTGGCAAGTACGTCAACATCATCGCCCAAGGCTAACGTTTTCTCCCGTTGAAGAGGGCTGGCCCGCCAGGACTGGCCCTTTTCTTTTATCTCCGTGTTTATCGACGAAGTATCTATTTCCGTAAAGGCCGGCAACGGCGGCAACGGCTGCCTGGCCTTTCGCCGCGAAAAATATGTGCCGCGCGGCGGGCCCAGCGGCGGCGATGGAGGCCACGGAGGCGATGTCGTTCTTGCAGCCAGCCTTCACTACAACACGTTGCTACATTTTCGCTTCAATCCTGAACACAAAGCGGAGCGGGGCAGGCACGGAGAAGGCAGCAATCGAACGGGACGAAATGGCGAATCCATCGAATTGCCGGTCCCTATAGGAACCATCGTTTACGACAAAGAAACAGGTGAGCAGCTTTTCGATTTCACCGAACCCGAACAAAAATTTGTCGTGGCACGCGGCGGCCGCGGCGGCCGGGGCAACGCTCGATTTGCTACCGCCACCCACCAGGCACCCACCGAACACGAAGATGGACAACCGGGCGAAGAACGCCAATTACGCCTGGAACTCAAGCTTCTGGCCGATGTCGGACTAGTCGGATTCCCCAACGCCGGAAAATCGACGCTCATATCCCGTTACTCCGCCGCCCGCCCCAAAATCGCGGACTATCCGTTTACCACCCTCGAACCTCATCTCGGCGTGGTCCAGGCGGGCGAACAGACGTTTGTCATGGCCGACATTCCTGGGCTAATCGAAGGCGCTCATGAAGGGCACGGCCTCGGCGACCGATTCCTCCGCCACGTGGAGCGCACTAAGCTGCTGGTCCACCTTGTGGATGTATCTGAATTCAGCGGGCGCGATCCGTCGCACGATTTCGACGTTATTCTGGAAGAACTTGCTAGTTTCAGTCCGACGCTCGTAGAAGAACCCATGATCGTCGCCGCCTCCAAAATCGACGCGTGCCAGGACCCGTCGAGAATCGACGCGCTGCGGGAAAAAGCCGCGAAGAACAACCTACCGTTTTTCGAAATTTCGAGCGTCACCGGAGCCGGTTTAGAGCCTCTGCGTTATGCCATCGCCGATCGTCTTGCGCAATCTCCGCATTTAGCACAATGAACCGCCGTCCGCGGTAATGCGAAACTAGGGGATTCGGAAACTGTAGCCCTTACGGAGGCATCTCAACAATATGAGCGGAATAGGCGGGCGGTTCAGATTGGGAAATCGCGGAAAATTTGCTTTTCTCCCGGTTGTTCTGCTCTCGGCGGTACTGGCGTTCGCCCAAGCGCCCGGAGTCGATTCCACCATCCCCGCCCTAAATCCTAATCTGCCGCCGCCGCAGCCGGGACAACCAGCGCCCAAATCCGCCCGCCCGGCGCAGCCGGAAACCAACGGAGATGGAGAACAATCGTCCCCACCGGAAACAAAAACGAACCCCGCCCCATTGCCGAATGACGAGTACACCATCCGCACCACCACCCGCACGGTGCTCGTTCCTACGACAGTAAAAGACAGAGACACCGGCGATTTCGTGAACGGACTCTCCGTTTCCGATTTCACCGTGCTCGATAATGACCGCCCGCAGAAAATCAGTTCCGATTTTAGCTATGAGCCGCTCTCGGTTGTCGTCGCGATTCAGGCGAATTCCGACGTGGAGCCGATGATACCCAAATTGAAAAAGATCGGTGTGTTACTGCACGGCCTCGTCACCGGCGAAGGCGGCGATATCGCCGTAATCAAGTTCGACCACCGCATCGAGACGCTGCAAGATTGGACGTCCGATCCGAACAAGCTGGACGATTCGCTCCAAAAACTCTACGCCGGATCGTCTACCGCGCGCACCATCGACGCCGTGCTCGAAGCCGACCGGATGCTGAAGCGCCACGATCCGCAAAACCGCCGCCGGCGCGTCATCGTCCTGTTCAGCCAGGGCTATGACAAAGGCAGCGAATCCAGGCAGGATGAAACGCTGCGGCAAATGCAGTTCGACAACGTTGTGGTCTACCCCATCGACATCTCGCAAATCACCCTCCTTGAAAAGAAGCCGCCTACCGATGCGCGCCCGGTGATGGGCGGAATTCCGCCGGAAGCGATGCATTCGCCAACAGGCAACACGCAAACCGCAACCCAGGTGCTGCAGAACCATCCCGGCGGCAACGTGCTGAACATAGTTCCTCCCGTTTGGCGGTCCATTAAGGATTTGTTCAAGCAGCCGCCCGATCGCGCCTTTGCCGCGTTGACTGGCGGCCGCGTCTATTCATTCGCCCGGCAAAGTTCGCTCGAACGAGCGATGTCCGATCTTGGCAAGACACTGCACAGCCAGTACCTGCTTTCCTATACGCCGGATTCGGAGACGGAGAAGGAGCCCGGCTTCCACAAAATCCAGGTGATCGTCGATCATCCCCGCCTAAATATCACCTCGCGCACAGGCTATTACTGGGGTGGCGGCGTTCAATAGCGGGCTGGATAGATCACGCCGCCATCGTCGCGAATCTGCGCACCTTCCGTAAGCTTCACCGTCTCGATTCTGCCCTCGCCCATCAGGTGAAAAACGGTCTCGCCGCGCGCGATCAGATAGTCGGCCACAATCCGCCGGTGGCAGCGCCACCACACCGCTTCCGAGCACATCATGGCGCAGCGCTGTTCCCGACCGAGCGAAATCAACTGCACCAATCCCGCATGAAACGGTTCCGTAAGAGCATAGTCGGCGTAATTGTGAAAGCTCCTGTTTTCCCAAAAGCCGTTTACCTCCGGCGGAACAGTTTTGGATTTGCCGCGCAGACCACCCAATTCCGCTATGTCCTGATAGCCAATTCGAAATGCCGCCAAACTCCCCGGCAGCGCGTCCCTGTTGTACTGCGGATTGGTCCGCGATCTCGGCACAGTGCGTATATCGACGACCAGTGTGACTTCAGCGGTCTGCAA
>Ga0134125_10003679_pt1 | contig 17682 bp, 22 predicted proteins | sample KB31751_FD_96464 | JGI IMG/M metagenome (GOLD analysis project Ga0134125, IMG submission 96464) | Terrestrial soil microbial communities with excess Nitrogen fertilizer from Kellogg Biological Station, Michigan, USA - KB3-175-1 | ecosystem: Environmental > Terrestrial > Soil > Unclassified ...
GCCGGCGCCTCGGCGTCGGGGGTGCGCTGCTCGTCCTCTGGCTGCTCGACGTCGGTCACGAGGCTTCGATCTCCATGGGTTGCGGCTGCTGGGCGACGTGCGGATGCTCCGGGCCGGCGTACACCTTCAGCTTCGTGAGCTGTCTGCGCGCGAGGCGGTTGCGGGGAAGCATGCCCTTGACGGCGAGGCGGATGACCTCTTCCGGCCGGCGGTCGAGCATCTCCTCGAGCGTGCGCGAGCGCAGCCCGCCCGGGTAGCCCGAGTGGCGGTAGTAGCGCTTGTCGGTGCGCTTCTTCCCCGAGACCGAGATCTTCTCGGCGTTGACGACGACGACGAAGTCGCCCGTGTCGATGTGGGGCGTGTACGTGGGCTTGTTCTTCCCGCGGAGCGCGTCGGCGATCTGGGTCGCGAGGCGCCCGAGCGTGAGCCCGGTGGCATCGACGAGCAGCCAGTTGCGCTCGCGGTCGGCTGGAGTGGCGACGTAGGTCTTCATGGCATGAGAGAAGCCACGCCTCGTTGGCGCGGCGGTCGCCCATGATAGGGAATCCGTCAGGGGCACGCCGAGCGACCCACCGGAGTCCGTCCGGAGGCCGGGGCTATACTGCCGCCCGTTCCATAAGCAAGCGCCGAGTTCCTCCTGTCGCCGGAGGGAGCGGGGAACCCAAGGACGTCGCCGCCGGTGACGTCGAGGGGCGAATCCGAGCACTGCCGCTCGGTAGCGCGGACCTTTCAAGCGCGAGCCCGTCAGCTAACCCCGTAGGCCGCGACGAAAGGGCATCGCCCCACGATGCTGCGCGGACTGCGGGGTTACCCCGCGACGATGACGATCCTTGCCGCCGCCGTGCTGCTCGCGGGCGTCGCCACGGCCGCTCGCGCCGCGACGACCGGTGGTGCCGGCCTCTCCGCCCCGGCCCCCGCCGCGCGTACCGCTCCGGCGGTCGCTGCACCGCCCGTCCTGCTTCCCGTCCCCTCGATCCCGCAGCTCTCGGCCGGCATCGCGCTGCGCAAGGTCTCGCGCCGCGCAGCCAGCGCCGCGACGCTCGCCTACGTCTCGCACGCACGCGGTCCGGTGGCGGTGCGCGTCGACGTCGTGCGACTCGCCGACGGCATGTCCGTCTACACCGACCAGCGCACCGTCGCTCCAGGCGTGCAGCAGACGGTGCGCTGGACCGGCCGGGCGAGCGGCGGGCTGGCGCTCGACGGCCGCTACCAGCTGCGGATCGCGTTCGGCGCCGCGGCCGACGCGAGCAGCGCGCCCGCGGCCGCGCCCGGCGGCGCCTCCGCCGAGGTGGCCGGGCCGCCGCCCGGCTCAGCCGGGGTCGGCACGTTCACGTTCGTCGGCGCGATCTTCCCTGTGCGCGGACGCCACACGTTCGGCATGGGCGGCGACGCGTTCGGCGCCGGCCGCACCGGCCACGTCCACCAGGGCCAGGACGTGCTGGCGAGATGCGGCACCCCGCTCGTGGCGGCGCGCGGCGGCACCGTGATCCAGCGCGCCTACCAGTCGCTCGCGGGCAACTACCTCGTGATCCAGGACCCGATCACCGGCGAAAGCAACGTCTACGCGCATCTGCGCAAGCCCGCGAGCGTCAGAAGAGGCCAGCGCGTCGACACTGGCCAGCCGATCGGCGTCGTCGGCGAGACGGGCGACGCAACCGCCTGCCACCTCCACTTCGAGCTCTGGACCGCCCCCGGCTGGTATCACGGCGGGCAGCCGATCGACCCCCTCCCCACGCTGCAGGCGTGGGACAAGCTCGGCTGAGCGCCGCAGGCGTAGCCTGCACCCATGTCCGCCATCGCGATCGTCGGCCTCATCGTCCTCGCCGCCGCACTGATCGTCCTGCTGATCTCCCTGCTCCACCCCGAGGGACGCAAACGCCCCGGCGGCTACCTCGACGGACAGGAGCCGCGGCCACGCGACGGCGACGGCAGCGCCGACTGAGCGGCGCCGTCGGCTACTCCCACTCGATCGTGCCGGGGGGCTTGGAAGTGATGTCCAAAACCACCCGGTTGACCTCGCGGATCTCGTTGATCATGCGCGAGGCGATCTGCTCGAGCAGGTCGTAGGGCAGGCGCGCCCAGTCGGCCGTCATCGCGTCGTCGCTCGTGACCGCGCGGATCACGACGACGTAGCCGTACGTGCGCTCATCGCCCTGCACGCCCACCGTGCGCACGTCGGGCAGCACGCAGAAGGACTGCCACAGCTCGCGGTAGAGCCCGGCTCTGCGGATCTCGTCCTGGAGGATCGCGTCGGCGTCGCGCAGCGTGTCGAGCCGCTCCTTCGTCGCCTCGCCGCCGACGACGCGGATCGCGAGGCCCGGGCCCGGGAACGGCTGGCGCCAGACGAGCCGCTCGGGCAGGCCCAGCTCGGCGCCGACCGCGCGCACCTCGTCCTTGAACAGCGCGCGCAGCGGCTCGACCAGCTCGAAGTCGAGGTCCTCGGGCAGGCCGCCGACGTTGTGGTGCGACTTGATCGTTGCGGCGCCCGTGCCCCCGCCCGACTCGATCACGTCGGAGTAGAGCGTGCCCTGCACGAGGTAGCGAGCACCGCCACCCCCCTCCGCAGCCAGCTTCGCGGCCTCTTCCTCGAAGACGCGGATGAACTCCTCGCCGATCGCCTTGCGCTTCGCCTCCGGCTCGGTGACGCCCTTCAGCTTCGTCAGGAAGCGGTCCTCCGCGTCGACCGCGACGAGCGGCACCTTGAAGTGATCGCGGAAGGCGGCGATCACCTGATCGCCCTCGTTCTTGCGCATCAAGCCGTGGTCGACGAACACGCAGGCGAGCTGGTCGCCGATCGCGCGGTGCACGAGCAGCGCCGCGACCGACGAGTCGACGCCGCCGGACAGGCCGCAGATGACGCGGCCGTCGCCGACCTGGGCGCGGATGCGCGCGATCTGGTCGTCGATCACCGACGCCGCGCTCCACGTGCGCTCGCAGCCGCAGATGTCCTCCAGGAAGCGCGTGATGATCTGCTGCCCATAGGGCGTGTGGACGACCTCCGGGTGGAACTGGATGCCGTAGATCCCGCGCTCGACCGACTCGAGCGCCGCGACGGGCGACTCGCTCGACGAGGCCAGCGCGGTGAACCCCGGCGGCGGCGCGAAGACGGTGTCGCGGTGCGACATCCAGCAGGTCTGCTCGGCCGGCAGCCCGGCGAGCAGGCGCCCGGGCTCGTTGACGGTGAGCTGCGAGCGGCCGAACTCCCCCACCTCGGCGCCCTGCACGTCGCCGCCCAGCTCGCGCGTCAGCAGCTGCATGCCGTAGCAGATGCCGAGCACGGGAATCCCGAGCTCCAGGAGGGCGGGGTCGAGTCGCGGCGCCTCGGGCGCGTAGACGGACGCCGGGCCGCCGGAGAGGATCAGCCCGCGCGGTCTGCGCCGTGCGACCTCGGCCGCGCCGACGTGATGGGGCAGCAGCTCCGAGAAGACGCCGCACTCGCGCACGCGGCGGGCGATCAGCTGCGAGTACTGGCCGCCGTAGTCGAGGACCACGACCTCTTCAGTCGCGAGAGTCGTGGGTGCCCCGTTCGCGGGCGCGTCAGCGGTGCGGATCGTCGTGTCTGGCAAGGAAGCAGCCGGTGCGGCGTGCTCAGGCACGCGAACCGGCGATGACGCCGCCAGACGGGACGAGGCGCTCCGCTGACGCGCCCGCGGAGCCCATCCCGACTTGCTGGTCGCGCTGGAGGTGCTTGCCCTCGGTCTGCAGCGCGGGCGCGACCATCAGCTCGGCGCGGTTGAATTCGGCGATGTCGCGGTAGCCGCACGTCGCCATCGAGGTCTTCAGCGCGCCCATCAGGTTGAACATGCCGTCGTTCTCGCGCGCCGGGCCGAGGACGATCTCCTCGATCGAGGCGTTCTGCACCGTCCGCACCCGCGTGCCGCGCGGCAGCGTCGGGTGGAACGTCGCCATGCCCCAGTTGTAGCCGCGGCCGGGGGCCTCGTAGGCGCGCGCGAGCGCCGAGCCGAGCATCACAGCGTCCGCGCCGCAGGCGATCGCCTTCGCGATGTCGCCGCCGTTCTTCATGCCGCCGTCGGCGATCACGCGCACGTAGTCGCCCGTCTCCAGCATGTGCTGCGAGCGCGCGGCGGCGACGTCGGCGATCGCCGTCGCCTGCGGGACGCCGATCCCGAGCACGCCGCGCGTCGTGCAGATCGCGCCCGGGCCGACCCCGACCAGCACGCCGGCCGCGCCGGTCCGCATCAGGTGGAGGCCCGTGTGGTAGGAGGCGCAGCCGCCGACGATCACCGGTACCGGGATCTCGCGGATGAACTCCTTCAGGTTGAGCGGCTCGGCGACCGTCGAGACGTGCTCGGCGGAGACGACCGTGCCCTGGATCACGAGGATGTCGAGGCCCGCCTCGAGCGCGATCTCGTAGTGCTCGCGCACGCGCTGGGGCGTGAGCGACGCGGCGACGACGACGCCGTGCTCCTTGATCTCGCGGATGCGCTGCGAGATCAGCTCCGGCTTGACCGGCTCGCGGTAGATCTCCTGCATCTCGCGCGTGGCCTCGTCGCGGTCGAGCGACGCGATCCGCTCGAGCTGGGAGTCGACGTCCTCGTAGCGCGTGAAGATGCCCTCGAGGTTGAGCACCGCGAGGCCGCCGAGTCTGCCGATGATCCCGGCCGTCTCGGGCGAGACGACGCCGTCGAGCGCCGCGCCGAGCAGCGGCAGCTCGAAGCGGTACGGGCCCAGCGTCCAGGAGATGTCGACGTCTTCCGGGTCGCGCGTGCGCCGCGAGGGCACGATCGCGACGTCGTCGAAGCCGTAGGCGCGACGGGCCTTCTTACCGCGGCCGATCTCTATCTCCATTGCTGCACCGTATGGGTCGAGGGGAAGGTGACGCCGTCGGCGGGGACGGCGGCCACCGGGCGTTCGATGCTACCAGCGCGCCCGGCACATCCCCCGTCAGGAGACCTCGGCGGGCAGCGCGAGCGGCGTCGCCTCGACCGTCCCGAGCAGCCGCTCGACCGCGTGCGGGTCGATCACGCCGGCGCCGAAGTGCTGCGTCGACTCGGCGCCGCAGGCGACCCCGAAGCGCAGGCATTCCTCCGGCGTGCCGCCGTCGTAGCGCGCCGCAACGTAGCCGGCGAGGAAGGCGTCGCCCGAGCCGACCGCCGCGCGCGGCTCCTGCTCGGCCACGCGCACGCGGAACAGCTGCGGCCCGGTTTCGCCGGCGACCTGCGCGTAACAGCCGTCGGGGATCGTCATGATCGCCTCGCGCGCGCCCAGCTCGACGACCTCCGCGATCCCGAGCGCGCGCTCCTCGTCGTCGTTGAACTCGTGGCCGACGAGCTCCTCCGCCTCGGCGACGTTCGGCGAGACGACGTCCGGCTCGGCCCGCACGGCGTGGCGCAGCGGCTCGCCGTCGGTGTCGACGATCGTGGTGACGCCGAGCTTGCGCAGCTCGCGGATCAGCCCGCCGTAGACGTCGGGCTCGACGCTGCGCGGGAGGCTGCCGGCGATCACGCACAGCTTCGCGCCGCGCGCGAGGTAGAGCAGCTTGTCGCGGAACAGCTCCATCTCGCGCTCGGTGATGGCGGGACCGCGCTCGTTGATCTCCGTCTGCACGCCGGTCGTCGGGTCGAGCACGGCGGTGTTCGTGCGCGATTCCTCGCCGATGCGGACGAAGTCGGTCAGCACCGACTCGGCCGTGAGCGCGTCGACGATGCGCGTGCCGGTCGAGCCGCCGGCGAAGCCGGTGGCGATCACGGGGCGCCCGAGCAGCTTGATCGCGCGCGCGACGTTGACGCCCTTCCCGCCGGGCATCGTCGCCTGCGCGACCGAGCGATGGCGGCGGCCGATGCGGAAGTTCGGCACCTCGAGCGTCTTGTCGATCGCCGTGTTGAGGGTGACCGTGATGATCATGCCGCTGTCTCCATGTCGACCCGCCGTCGCTCGCGGCGCCGGGCGCCGCGCGCTCGAACGACGATCACGACCACGCCACCGAGCACTGCCACGATGGCTATCAGGCTACCCGGACCGTCCAGCCGGCGCCCGACCTGCTCGAGCAGCCCGACCTGCGGGACGGCAGTGCGGGTGACGAGCGGCACCCGCGCAACCGTCCGTCCGTTCACGCGCACCGCGACGCTGCCGACGATCGCGCGCGGCGGGATCGGGCCGGCGAGCTCTCTCGGCACGTCGACGACGAGCCGCACGCGCGCGTCGCGCGCCAGCGCCTCGCGCACGGCGCGCACGGCGACGACGTCGACGTGCTGGTCGGGGCGCAGCTTCACCGCCGGGCGCGCGTAGACCGCGCCGCGACTGACCGGCGTGAGCACGCGGAAGCTCGCGAACGCCCACTTCAGCAGCGCGAGCGCGTCGGCGGCGGCGGCTCCCTCGCTGGGGTCGCCGAGCACGGTCGCGACGAACGTCACGCCGCGCTGGGTACCCGACGCGGCGAGGATGTAGCCGGCGGCGTCGGTGTGACCGGTCTTGACGCCGTTCACCCACGGAACCTCCTGCACGAGCGCGTTGCGATTGACGACGACGCGCACGCGCTCGCCGCTGCGCAGCACCGCGCGCCGCAGGTCCATCGTCTGGCGCAGGAATGCGTTCGCGCGCGCCGCGATCGCGAGCCGGGCGAGATCGTCAGCCGTCGAGTAGTTGCCGGGTTCGTCGAGCCCGACCGGCGTGGCGAAGTGCGTGTGCAGCAGCCCGAGCCGGCGCGCGAGCGCGTTCATGCGCGCGACGAACGCGGCGCGGGAGCCGCCGACGCAGGCCGCGAGCGTCGCCGCGGCGTCGTTCGCGCTCGGCAGCAGCATCGCGCGCAGCAGGTCGCTCACGCGCATCCGCTCGCCGGGGCGGAGGTGGATCGTCACCTCCTGCGAGCCGGCCGCGTACGGCGGCGCGGTGCAGACGCGGTCGAGGCGGGTCGCCGCGACCGTGACGAGCGCCGTCATCATCTTCGTCGTGCTCGCGATCAGCCGGCGCCGGCCGGCCGCGCGGCCGAACACCGGCGTCTGCGTCAAGCTCTCGAGCACCGCGGCCGCCGGCGCCGACAGGGGCGGCGGCGGCGCGGTGCGCGCGAGCGCCGGCGCGGAGGCGAGCGCGCAAAGGGCAAGGGCGAGCCTGCACGGCGCGGCGAGCGCGCGGACCCGCTTCACGGGGACAGCTTGAGCCGCTGGCCGGTCTGGAGCGCCTGCGGATCGACGTTCGGGTTCAGCCGCTGGATCGTTTCCAGGGACACGTGCGTCTTGGCGGCGATGATCGTCAGCGTATCGCCGGGCTGGACGAGGTAGCTGCTCGGCCGCGGGGCATGGTGCCGCGCCGGACGGTGGGACGACGTGCGCGTCACGGACGGGGAGCTGCCGGATGAGCTTGGATCGGACGCCTGGACGATGACGACGACGGCGATCAGGGCGGCGAGCAGCGCGAGCAGCGCCGCCAGGCGCGCTGGATTCCGGCGTGCTCCTGCGGAGTTCCGGTCCTCCATCGCGCGCCGATGTTATCCGCGTCTCCGGCGCGCCACGACAGGTCCCGCCACCGCGCGCGGCGACGGGACCGGCCGACGGCGCTGCGACGCAGCGCCGGTTGCTGCGACGAAGGTGCTTAGCCCTTGACGGCCTTCTTCAGGCCGGACCCCGGCGTGAAGCGGGGCACGCGCGAGGCGGCGATCTGGATCTTCTCGCCGGTGCTCGGGTTGCGGCCTTCGCGCGCGCTGCGCTCGGCGACGTGGAACTTTCCGAAGCCGGAGAACGTCACTTCGCTCCCGCGCTTCAGCGCGTCCTCGATCGTCTGGAGGACCGCGTCCACGGCATCGCCTGCATCCTTCTTGCTGAGCCCGCTGTTCGCGGAGACCTGATCGACGAACTCGGATTTCGTCACGTCTTCCTCCTTCGAGGTGTTCGGGGGACGCCGACGCTAACAACCCTCGCGGACGGGAACAAACCCAAATTGCCCGTCCTGACGGGGATTCTCACGTTTCAGAACCTCCCGAGCGCGGTGCGGCGAGTGCGGCGGCGGTTGCGCGCAGGTCGTGCTCGAGCAGCTCCCGGATCGCCAAATCCCCTGCAATCGCCGCTATTGCGCGACCGTCCGGAGCCCGCGCGACGAGCAGATCCCCAGTTGTGGCCGAGGCGCGCTCCACGCTCGACGCCAGCAGCTCCCGCGCCCGCGCCGCCAGCGACGGATCGCCGGCCAACGGCTCGCCGGCGGCGTCCAGCACGACCGCGGAGCGCACGTCGAGCGACAGCTCCCGCAGGTAGGCGAGCGCGAGCGCGGGCGTCAGAGCAGCCGTCATGCCGGCACGCGAGAATACGCGAGTGCCGCTCTCGCGCATCGCATGGCTCGTGACCGTCGGCGCCTGCCTGATCGGCGTGGTGCTGCTGCTCGCGAGCGGCTACGTCGGCTATGCCGGCGTCGTCTTCGCGGTCGCCTGCTCGGCGGCGATCAACCTGAGGTGACGGACCCTTCCGGCCCGCGCGGCTCGGGGTCCGCGCCGCCGTCGACGCGCGCCCACTCCATCCCCGGCCGGACGCGATCGGCCGGCTCGAGGTGGATCAGCACGTCCGCGCCGCCGAGCCGCGCGGCGATCTCGTCCTGGATCCTGTGCGCGATCTCGTGCGCCTGCTCGAGCGACGTGCCCGCCTCGAACTGCAGGTGCAGGTCGACATAGCGGCGCGCGCCCGCGCGGCGCGTGCGCAGCTGGTGGTAGCCGACGACGCCTCTGTCGGCGAACGCGACGACCGCGGCGTGGATCGCGGCACGCTCATGCTCGGGCAACGCCTCGTCGACGAGCACGCGCGAGGAGCCGCTCAGCAGCCGCACGCCCGCCGTCACGATCGCGCTCGCGACGAGCAGCGCGACGACCGGATCGAGCCACTGCGCGCCGGTGAGCTGGACGAGCGCGAGCCCGACGAGCACCGCCAACGAGGTGTACGCGTCCGTGCGCAGGTGCGCCGCGTCGCCGGCGAGCGCGGGCGACGACGTCGCCCGGGCGGTGCGTGCGATCGCCGCCGAGACCACGAGGTTCGCGACGGCGGAGAAGCCGACGACGGCGATGCCGAAGCCGAGGCGCTCGACCTTCCCGCCCGAGATCAGCCGGTCCAGCGAGGCGTACACGATCACGCCGGAGCCGACGAGGATCAGCATCCCCTCGATCGCGGCCGCGAGGTTCTCGATCTTGTCGTGGCCGTAGCGATGCAGCTCGTCCGCCGGCTCGCCCGCCTTGCGGACCGAGACGTAGGCGACGACGGAGGCGATCAGGTCGATGCCGGAGTGGATCGCCTCGGTCACGATCGCGACGGAGCCGGTGACCGCGCCCGCGATCAGCTTGAGCGCGATCAGCGTCAGGTTGGACGCGATTGAGAGGGCGGCTGCACGCCGGTTGCGCGACCAGTTGGCATGCTGGACCGCACCAACGCTCATCGCGATCAGTCGGGCAGCCAGGCGATCAGCGCGCGCACCGCGCGGCCGCGGTGGCTGATCGCGTCCTTCTCGGCGTCGCTGAGCTCGGCCATCGTGCGGTCGGGCGCGCCGTCGTCCGGCAGGAACGCCGGGTCGTAGCCGAAGCCGCGCTCGCCGCGCGGCGTGGCCGCGAGCGTGCCGGTGCAGCGCTCCTCGAAGACGCGTTCCGCGCCGCTCGCCGGGTCGACGTAGGCGAGCGCACAGACGTACACGACGGGGCTGCCGGCGGGCGCCTCGCGCAGCAGCTTGGCGAGGTTCTGCTCGTCGCTCGCGCCTTCGCCGGCGTAGCGCGCCGAGCGGATGCCGGGGCGCCCGCCGAGCGCGGCGGCCTCGATGCCCGAGTCGTCGGCGATCGCGACGCGGCCGGTCACGGCCGCCGCGGCGCGCGCCTTGCCGAGCGCGTTCTCGGCGAACGTCGCGCCGTCCTCAGGCGGCAGCTCGACCTGCTCGGGCAGCGGATCGATGGCGATCGGTCCCCCACCCCACCCGTCCGAGAGCCGCGCGAACTCGCGCAGCTTGTGGGCGTTGCGGGTTGCGAGCAGCAGGCGCACGACGTCAGGCGGCGGCGACCGCCGCGTCCTGGTGGACGCGCAGCCGGTCGATCCCGTCGGCCGCGAGCGCGAGCAGCTCGTCGAGGTGGGCGCGCGACAGCGGCGTGCGCTCGGCCGTCGCTTGCACCTCCACGAGGCCGCCGCCGGCGGTCATCACGACGTTCGCGTCGACCTCGGCCGTCGAGTCTTCGGGATAGTCGAGGTCGAGCACCGGCACGCCGCCGACGATCCCGGCCGACACCGCGGCGACGCTGCCGGCGAGCGGCAGCCGTTCGAGTTCGCCGTCGGCGAGCAGCCGCTCGCAGGCGAGCCGCAACGCCACCATGCCGCCCGTGATCGAGGCGCAGCGCGTGCCGCCGTCCGCTTGCAGGACGTCGCAGTCGACGTAGATCGTGCGCTCGCCGAGCGCCTCGAAGTCGACGACGCCGCGCAGCGAGCGGCCGATCAGGCGCTGGATCTCGACCGTGCGGCCGTCGGCGCGGCCCTTGCTGACGTCGCGTGCCTTGCGCTGCCCGGTGGACGCCGGCAGCATGCCGTACTCCGCCGTCACCCAGCCTCTGCCGCCGCCGACCATCCAGCGCGGCACGCTCTCCTCCACCGACGCGGTGCAGATCACGCGTGTCTCGCCGACCGAGATGAGCGCCGAGCCGGTCGCGCTGCGCACGAAGCCCGGCTCGATCTCGACCGGCCGCAGCTCGTCGGGCGCGCGCCCGTAACTGCGCTGCACGCTCGTCGCGCCACTCGTCACGCCGCCACCTCCACGGGGGTCAGGGTCACCCGCTCGACCTCGCCGAGCGGCATCTGCAGGAAGCGGGTACCCAGCGTGCGGAACGCTTGGACCTCGCCGGTCGTGTGGAAGCGGTACTCGCCTTCGACCGTCTGCGGGTTCAGCAGGTCGCGCGCGGCGAGCGTTCGCTCGACGGCGCGCGCGACGCCTTCGCCCGAGCTGACGAGCCGCACGCCGCGGCCGAGCATCCGCTGCAGCATCGGCGCGACGAGCGGGTAGTGCGTCGAGCCGAGGATCACCGTGTCGACGTCGGCGGCGCGCAGCGGGGCGGTGTAGCGCCGGACCGTCTCGACGACCTGCTCGTCGAACGGGAAGCCGCTCTGGATGATCGGCGCGAGGTCGGGGCACGGCACGCTTTCGACGTGCGCATGCGGTGCGCCGACGGCGATCGCTCGCGGGAACGCCCCGCTCGCGACGGTGGCGGGCGTGGCGAGCACGCCGATCCGCCCGCTGCGCGTCGCTTCGACAGCAAGCTCGGCGGCCGGCTCGATCACGCCGAGGACGTCGACGCCGCGATCCGCGACGTGCTCCTCCAGCAGCGGCAGGGCGGCCGCCGTCGCCGATCCGCAGGCGACGACGAGCAGCTTCGCGCCGAGCGCGAGCAGGTGCTCGGCGATCTCGAGCGCGAACGTGCCGAGCTGCTCTTGCGTCTTCTCGCCGTAGGGGAAGCGGGCGGTGTCGCCGAGATAGACGAAGTCCTCGCCCGGCAGCGCGACCAGCAGCTCGTGCAGGACGGTGAGGCCCCCGACACCCGAGTCGAAGACGGCGATCGGGCGCTCGGCGCTCGCGGACATGCGCGACATGCTGGCAGAGCGCCCCGCGGAAGCGGGGCGCGGCCGCCGCGAGCGCCGAGCCGAGCGCTATTTCAATCGCGTCAAGGCCGCTCTGATCTGGCTGACGATCGCCTCGGCGATCCCGCCGGTGCCGAACTTCGTGCCCTTCGTGGCAGCCACGACGCCGGCGAGCAGCGCGGCGACGAGCAGGATCAGGGCGACGTACTCGACCGTCCCCTGTCCGCGCTCGCCGCCGGAGACCGCCACGACGCGCGTGTGCACCCAACCCATCAGTCGGTAGATCACTCCATCCTCCTTCGTCGCTGGACATCGCGGACGAGTCTTGGGCCGGTCGCTGCAACAGCGCCAGGCGGCATCTGCGCCAACTCACGCACACGGGTACGCTGGCGCAGCCGATGCGTGCGCTCGTCGTCACGAACATGCATCCGACGCCCGCACGGCCTGCGCTCGGACGCTTCGTCGCCGACCAGGTCGCCGCGCTGCGGCGGATCGACGGCGTCGAGGTCGAGCTGTTCGCCTTCCCCCCCGGGTTGCGCTCCTACCCGCGGGCGGCGCGCGAGCTGCGCCGGCGCTACCGCGGCGAGCGCTTCGACGTCGTCCATGCGCATTTCGGGCTGAGCGCGTGGCCGGCGCTCGCGGTGCGCGGTGCGCCGCACGTCGTGACGTTTCACGGAACGGACCTGGCGCACCCCCGCTCGGGGCGCCTGAGCCGCGCCGCACTCCCGTTCGTCGCGCTGGCCGCAACCGCGTCGGCATCGCTCGCGCGCGAGCGGATCCCCGGCGCGGGCGTGCGCCGGCGGATCGCGGTGCTGCCGTGCGGGGTTGACCTCGGGCGCTTCCGTCCGCTCCCGCGCGCGGAGGCGCGTGCCCGGCTCGGGCTCGATCCCGACGCGCCCTGCCTGCTCTTCCCCGCTGACCCCGCGCGCGCGGAGAAGCGCTTCGACCGCGCGCGCGAGCTGGCCGGAGCGACGCCGCTGCTGACGCTCGGCGACGTGGACCCGGAGGAGGTCCCGCTGTGGGTGAACGCCGCGAACGCCGTGCTCGTGCCGTCGGAGCGGGAGGGCTTCGGGCTCGCGACGCTCGAGGCGCTCGCCTGCAACGTGCCCGTGCTCGCCACGCCCGTCGGCATCGCACCGCTGGCGCTCACCGACGTCGGCGGAGCGCACTGCGGGCCGTTCGCGCTTGACGCCTGGCGTACCGCGCTCGCGCCGCACCTGGCGGCTGGGGACCCGCGCGTCGCCGGCCGCGCGCGCGCCGAGCTGTTCTCGGCGGACCGGATGGCGGAGCGTGTGCTCGCCGCGTGGCGCGCCGTCAGGGCGGACGCCGGCGAGCCGAGCCGGCGCCGTGGCTATACTCGCCGCCGAGGCGCCCGTCGTGCGAGGAGCACGGCGTCCCCCGATCGATGAGCGGCATGTTCCAACGCATCGCGCGCCGGCACGGAGACCGCTCCGACGAGCCGGTCACGTCGGAGAGCGCCGACAACCCCGTCGAGACTCCGCTGCCGCTCGCCGCGGAGGAGCAGCAGCCCGCTACGGGCGAGGAGCAGCCGGCGACCGACGCGACGTCGACGTCGACGCCGACGCCGACGCCGACGGACGATGCGTCGTCCGACGGTGCGCCGTCCGACGACGCGCCGACCGAGCGGATCGAGGTGATCGCACCCCCGGAGCAGCCCGCGCAGCCGGACGTCGAGCAGCCGACCATCCTGCAGCCGGCGGTATCGCCGAGCGTCGAGCCGCAGGCGTCGGCGAGCGTCCCGCCGCCGACGATCGACCTGCGCAGCCGGATCCTCGCGCCGGCGGTCCCCGCCGGCGCTCCGCAGCCTGCGGCCGTCCCCGCACCGGCGACCGAGCCCGCGCCCGGCGAGAGCGGCGCGAGCGATCCCGCCCCCCGACGCCCCGGCTTCCGCGCGCGCGGGCGCATGCGCCGCCGGCTGCGCTACCTGCGCAAGCTGCGGGAGCTGCAGGTCCGCGACCTCGGCGGCCTCGTCTTCGACCTGCGGCGCTTCGAGCGCAAGCGCGACGACCTGCTCCTGCACAAGCTCGACCAGATCCGCGCGTGCGACGACGAGCTGCGCTCGCTCGAGCGGGCGCTCGACGAGCGCCGTGACCTGCGCGACGTGCGCGAACCGGGAATCGGCGGCACCTGCCCGCGCTGCTTCGCGATCTTCGGCAGCGCGGACCGCTTCTGCGCAAGCTGCGGCGCCGCGCTCGGCGGCGCGGTGCAGAGCCCAGCCCAGGTTCCGCCCGCGTCGCCGCCGTCGAGCGACAGCGGCGCGCGCCCGTGAGCGCAGTCCAGCCGCCTCCAACGGCGCCGGGAGCGCTGCTGTGCCCGCGCTGCAGCTCGACGCTGCACGCAGACCAGAGCTGGTGCCTCGAATGCGGGCTGGCGACGCGCACGCGGATCCACCCGCCGCCGAGCTGGCGCCTGCCGGTGCTGCTCACGTGCGTCGTGCTCGCGCTCGCGGCGGCCGCGATCGCCGTCGGGCTGGTGGCGCTGGTCGGCAATCCCAGCTCGACACCCGCCCCCGCGACGACGGTGACGGCGCCCGCCACGACCCCGACCGCCACGACGCCGCTCCAGACGGCGCCGGCGACCACGCCGACGGCGCCCGCGACCGTGCCGACGACGCCCGTGCCACGGGCGAAGCGCCGCACGCCCGGCGCGCGCACGACGCCGAAGACGAGCACCGCGCCGGCCGCCGGCGCGATCAAGTAGCGCTCAGACCACGGCGAGCGCCGGCCAGCGCTCGGCGAGCCGCGCCGCCGCCGCGCGCGCCTGCGGCGTCATCGGCACGTCGCCGGCCGGCGGGGGATCGGCGGCGGTCAGCACGCGCAGCGTCGCGGCCGTCGAGGCCGCGAGCGCGCGCAGGTCGTAGCCGCCCTCGAGCACCGCCCCGACGGGCGCCTCGAGCTCCGCCGCCAGGCGCCGCACCGTGCCGGCCAGCGCGGCGAAGCCGTCCTCGGTCAGCTCGACGTCCGCGAGCGGATCGTCGCGATGCCCGTCGAAGCCGGCCGAGAGCAGGATCAGCTGGGGCGCGTAGGCGCGCGCGAGCGGCGCCACGACGTGCTCGAACAGCGAGTCGTAGACCGCGTCGCCGACGCCCGCGCCGACCGGCAGGTTGACCGTGTAGCCGGTCCCCTCGCCGCTGCCGACGTCGCTCGCCGGCCCGGTGCCCGGATACAGCGGCCACTCGTGCAGGGAGACGAACAGCACGCGCGGCGAGGCGTGGAAGGCCGCGCTCGTGCCGTTGCCGTGGTGGACGTCCCAGTCGAGCACGAGCACGCGCTCGAGGCCGTGCGCGTCGAGCGCGTGCTGCGCCGCGACGGCGACGTTGTCGAACAGGCAGAACCCCATCGCACGCGCCGGCTCCGCGTGATGCCCGGGCGGGCGCAGCGCGCTGAAGCCGGTGGTCGCCTCCCCGGTCAGCAGCAGGTCCACCAGCCGCACAGCCCCGCCCGCCGCGCGCAGCGCCGCCTCGTAGGAGGCCTCGACGACGACGGTGTCGGCGTCGATCGCCGTCCCGCCCGGGGAGGCCGCTCGGCACAGCTCCTCGATCCCCCGCACGTAACGCGCCGGATGGACCGCGGTCAGCGTCTCGCGCGCGACGCGCGGCGCCTCCTGACGCTCCATCCCGAACCAGTCGTGGCGCGCCAGCTCGGCCTCGATCGCCGCGATCCGCGCGGCGCGCTCCGGATCGACGCCGGTGTCGTGCTGCAGCGAGGCGGGATGCGAGAGGTAGACGGCGCGGCCCATGACGGTCCGAGTACGGTACCCCGTTCGTATGGGGCCCTCCGCAGCGATCGAAGCCGACGTCGCCGTCGTCGGCGCGGGCGCCGCGGGACTGTACGCCGCGCTGACGGCGGCCTCGGCCGGCGGACGCGTCGCGCTCGTCTCGGCGACTCCGCTGGCGCAGTCGGCGAGCTATTGGGCGCAGGGCGGCCTCGCCGCGGTGCTCGCGCTCGACGACACGCGCGAGCAGCACCTCGACGACACGTTGCGAGCCGGGCGCGGGACCGTCCGCCGCAGCGCCGCGGAGATCTTGACCAGCGAGGCGCCCGCGGCGGTGCGCGACCTCGAACGGCTCGGCGTCCGGTTCGACGCAGACCGCCGCGGCCGGCTCGCGCTCGGCCTCGAGGGCGGACACTCGGTCCGGCGGATCGTGCACGCGGGCGGCGCGGCGACCGGCCGCCGCATCACGCGTCAGCTCTCGGCGCTCGTCGCCGAGCACCCCCGCATCGACGTGCTGGAGGACTGCCGCGCGACCGCGCTGCCGACGCACGCCGGTCGCTGCGCCGGCGTGCGCCTGCACGACGAGCGCGTCGTCTCGGCGCGCGCCGTCGTGCTCGCGACCGGCGGCGCCGCGGCGCTGTGGTCGCGCACGACGAACCCGGCAGGGGCCGTGGGCGCCGGGATGGTGCTGGCGCACGCGGCGGGCGCGGCGCTCGCCGACCTGGAGATGATGCAGTTCCACCCCACGGCGGTCGCGGGGCTGGAGGGCGCCGACGGCTTCCTCGTGACGGAGGCGGTCCGCGGCGAGGGCGCGCTGCTGCTCGACGCGAACGGCGAGCGCTTCGTCGAGGAGCTGGCCCCGCGCGACGAGGTCGCGCTCGCGGTCGCCCGGCGGATGCGGGACAGCGGCGCGTCGTCGGTCGGCCTCGACATGCGCGCGGTCGATCCCGCGCTGTTCCCGAACGTCGTCGCCGTGCTGCGCCGCGCCGGGCTCGACCCGGCGCGCGAGCTCGTGCCGGTCGCGCCCGCGGCGCATTACACGATGGGCGGGATCGCGACGGACCTCGACGGCCGCGCGACGGTGCCGGGGCTGTACGCGGTCGGCGAGTGCGCCTGCACGGGCCTGCACGGCGCCAACCGGCTCGCGTCCAACTCGTTGAGCGAGTGCTTCGTGTTCGGCCGTCGCGCCGCGCTCGCGGCGCTTGCCGAGCCGCTGCCGACAACGGCCCCGGCACCGGGCCCCGGCCTGCCGCGACCGGAGCTGACGGACGCGAGCCGGGCTGCGCTCTGGCAGCACGCCGGCATCGAGCGCGACGCCGACGGCCTGCGCACGCTGCTGGACGATCCGCACCCGCTCGTGCGGCTCATCAGTGCCTGCGCGCTGGCGCGCGAGGAGAGCCGCGGCGCGCACCTGCGGCGCGACGTCCCCGAGCGCGACCCGGCGCTCGACGAGCACCATACGGTCGTCCGCGCGGACGATCAGCCGGTGCTCGAGCACTGGGCCTGATCGCCCGCCGTGACAGCAGAAGAACGCAAGCGTTTGTCAGCTTTCTGACATGCGAACGCAAACGTTTCAACTTAACGCGCGGTTAATAGTCCAGGGCCCTGAGCTTCACAACCCGGCGAGATACTCCGCCCCGCCAAGGGGAGTCCGGCACGGGGAACGAGAAGGAGAGGGCAGAGCCGTCATGTATCGCTTCAGTCGGGCGATCTATCGCGAGTTGGCCAGCGAGATCGTCGAAGACAGCCCGGGCAGCATCACGGGCGTTTCCAACCACGAGCGCGTCCTGCGCGCGTGCGAGGCCGCGATCGAGCGCCTCGCGACCGACCGTCACTACTTCGCCCGGCCGGCGCGCACGCTCTTCAACGACATCCGGCCCTACTTCCCGATGTCCTCCCAGGCCCGGATATTCCGCGTGATCGAGCACTACATCGCGCTCGCGGACGAGTTCCTGGCGAGGCAGCCGATGACCGGCTACGACCTCGCCGGCAATCCGCTCCAGTGCCGCGCCACGACGCGCAAGGGCACGCCGTGCCAGCGCATGCCGCTGCCGCACAACGGCTACTGCCCGTCGCACCAGCACCTCGCAGAGACCGAGGAAATGCGCGAAGAAGCGCTCGCGGTGGCCTGATCGGCGGCGCTCGCCGCGCCGATCTAAGCTGGCGCGGTGCTTCTGGGAGTAGACGTCGGCGGGACGTTCACGGACGCCGTCCTGCTCGGCGACGGCGTGCTCGTGACGGCGAAGGCGCCGTCGACGCCGGAGGACCAGTCGGTCGGGGTGATGGCCGCGGTCGAGGCGGCGCTCGCGCGCGCGAGGCGTGCGCCGCACGACGTGCACGCCTTCGCGCACGGGACGACGGTCGCGACAAACGCGCTGCTGGAGGGCAGAGCGGCGCGCACCGCGCTCGTCGC
>Ga0134125_10003681_pt1 | contig 17679 bp, 16 predicted proteins | sample KB31751_FD_96464 | JGI IMG/M metagenome (GOLD analysis project Ga0134125, IMG submission 96464) | Terrestrial soil microbial communities with excess Nitrogen fertilizer from Kellogg Biological Station, Michigan, USA - KB3-175-1 | ecosystem: Environmental > Terrestrial > Soil > Unclassified ...
ACCGGCGACAACGCCAACGCGCGCAGCTCGTACTCGGGCAAGGGCGTGTTCAAGACCACCGACGGCGGCAAGACCTGGCAGGCGATGGGGCTCACCGATTCCCAGCACATCGCCCGCATCGTGATCTCGCCCGACAACCCCGGCGTGGTCTACGTCGCGGCCATCGGGCACCTGTTCTCGAAAAATGCCGAGCGGGGCGTGTTCAAGACCAGCGACGGAGGCAAGACCTGGAAGAAGGTTCTCTATATCAACGACGAGACCGGCGCGATTGATCTGGTGATGGACAAGCAGTCGCCGGACACCCTCTATGCCGCCATGTACGACAAGCAGCGCCTGCCCTGGCGGCTGATCGAAGGCGGACCGGAGAGCGGCATCTACCGCACGCGCGACGGCGGGGAACACTGGACCAAGCTTACCGGCGGCCTACCCACCGGCACCCTGGGCCGGATTGGGCTGGACATGTTCCAGAAGAATCCCAAGATCTTGTACGCTTTGGTCGAGAACCTCAACCCGGGCAGGGGCTCGCGCGCGGGCATCGTCGGCAACGAGCTGTACCGCACCGATGACGGCGGCCAGACGTGGCATAAGACCACCGACATCAACATCGCCGGGGGAAAAGCGCCCTACTCGTTCAACCAGGTGCGGGTGGATCCAGGCGACGACCAGCGGGTGATCGTGACCAGCGACAACATGTACGTCTCCGACGACGGGGGCCGCACCTGGAACGACCGGCGCGACTGGCCGACCGGATTTTTCCGGCGGGCGTTCGGGGACTTCCGCACCATGTGGTTCGATCCCGCCGATCCGCAGCGCATCCTGCTGGGCAGCGACGGCGGCTTGCAGGTTTCCTACGACGGCGGCCACACCTCCGACTTCTTCCCCAACGTCCGTGCCGGCGAGGCCTACGCGGTGGGGGTGGACATGGACGATCCGTACCACGTCTACGCCGGCTTCCAGGATCATGACTCCTGGAAAGGCCCGGTAAACGGCCGCTGGGGCGTGGTCACGCTGGAGGATTGGGTGACGGTGGGCCCGGGCGACGGCATGTACAACATGGTGGACCCCACCGACAGCCGCTGGGTGTACAACACGCGCGAGCTGAACCAGATGGGGCGGATGGACCAGGCGACGGGAGTGCGGACGAACATCCGTCCGCCGCAGGCGCTCTATCCCGAGCGGCTGCGTTACAACTGGATCGCGCCGATCGCGATGTCGCCGCGCGACCCCAAGATTATTTATGCCGGGGCGCAGGTGCTGTTCCGTTCGCGCGACCGGGGTGACCACTGGGAGGTCATCAGTCCCGACCTGACCACCAACGACAAGAGCAAGATCGGGTTCCCCAGCACGCCCTACTGCACCATTTCGACCATCTCGGTTTCGCCGGTGAGCGCGGGCGAGATCTGGGTGGGCACCGACGACGGCAAAGTGCAGCTCACGCGCGACGGCGGCGCGCACTGGACCGATCTGACCACGGATCTCAGCGCGGCGGGCGCGCCGGCGGACCGGTGGGTGAGCCGGGTGTTTGCGTCCCCCTACGCCGCCGGCACCGCGTTCGTGTCAAAGAGCGGTTTCCACGACGACGACTTCACTCCCTACCTGTACGAGACCACCGACTACGGCAAGACCTGGAAGCCGCTGGCGGCGGGCCTGCCGCAGGCGCCGATCAACGTGGTGGTGCAGGATCGGAAGAACCCTCAGCTCTTGTTTGTCGGCAACGACCTCGGCGTCTACGTCTCGATTGACGGCGGGGCGCACTGGGCGGCGATGAAGTCGAACCTGCCGACCATCCCGGTGCAGGACCTCCTGATCCACCCGCGCGAAAACGACCTGGTCCTGGGGACGTATGGGCGGGCCCTGTGGACGGGCGATATCTCGCCGCTCCAGGAGCTGACGCCGGCGGTGCTGCAGGAGCCGGTGCATATGTTCGGGATCAAGCCGCGGGCACGGTACGAGTTCGGCTCTCAGGGGATGAACTACGAGCTCTATGGCAACAAGTATCTCGAAGTGCCCGACGAGCCGGACGCTTGGCGGGTGTACTACTACCTCAAGGCGGATGCGTCCGGGCCGGCGCAGTTGACGGTGAGGGACGCGAGCGGCGCGGTGTTGCGTACCCTCACCGGCCCGGCGCGGCAGGGGTTGAATGTGATCGAGGTCAACCTGGACGGCGCAGGAGGCCGTGGCCGCGGCGGGCGAGGTTCAACACGTCCGGCCAGCCCGCCGCTGGCGGTGGGCGACTACAAGGTCGCGCTGAGCGTGGCGGGACAGACGCTGACCAAAACCGGCACGGTGCGCGCCCGCATCTGGCCCGCGGGCTCGGCGGCTGCGGCGCCGCAGCCGTAGGCCAGCCCTGGTCACCCCCGCCGTGCAGCTTCGATGGCGGTGATGTCGATCTTGCGCATGGTCATCATGGCGGCGAAGGCGCGCTGGGCTTCGGCGCCGCCGGCGGAGAGCGCATCGGTGAGGGCGCGCGGGGTGATCTGCCAGGAGAGGCCCCAGCGGTCCTTGCACCAGCCGCAGGCGCTCTCGCCGCCGCCGTTGGAAACGATGGCGTTCCAGTAGCGGTCGGTCTCCTCCTGAGTATCGGTTGCGACCTGGAAGGAGAAGGCTTCGCTGTGCTTGAACACCGGTCCGCCGTTGAGGCCGAGGCAGGGAATGCCGAGCACGGTGAACTCCACCGTCAGCACGTCGTCCTTCTTGCCGCCGGGATAATCGGAGGGGGCCTTGTGCACCGCGGTGACCGCGCTATTGGGGAAGGTGGCGGCGTAGAAGCGCGCGGCCTGCTCGGCGTCGTTGTTGTACCAGAGGCAGATGGTGTTCTTGGGCTTCATGGTTGGTTCTCCGTGGACGCCACCATTTTCCGCTATTCCAGGCGAGTCCGCCGGACTCGCGCACCGCGCCATTGGCGCGCCGCCACAGTCATGCTGTGGCGCCTGAAGCTGCCAGAGTTTGTGAATGTGGCAATTCCCCGATATATGGTCGAAAGGAATATGATGGGAATATGGCCAACCTTGAGGGGAAAAGCTTTGCGGCACGGGTGGATGCTGCCGGACGGTTGCTCATCCCAGCGCCGCTCCGGCGGCGCAGTGGCCTGGTACCGGGCAGCGCTGTCATTCTCACCGGCGGCACGGATGGCGAGATCGTGGTGAGGTCGCAGCGGGCCGCAGTGCGGGAAGCGCAGGCTTATTTTGCGAGGCTGCGGCGGAAGGGCCAACGCTGGTCCGAGGAACTGATCGCCGATCGGCGCCGCGAGGTCCGCCGCGAGTATGGCCGCTAATTCCGGCTTCGTACTCGATAGTTCCGCTCTGATTGCGATGGTGGCTGGCGAGCCGGGGGCCGAGGTCGTGGCGACGGCGCTATCCGAGGCGATCATGTCGTCCGTCAACCTTGTCGAGTGCATGACCAAACTGATCCAGCGCGGCGGCCGCCCGGATCAAGTCGAGCGTCTGTTGCGCGGCTTGGATGTGCCCATCGAGCCATGGACGGAAGCCTTGGCCTGGGAGAGCCGCGACCTATGCGCTTTGGCGTGGACCAAGGGTTTGTCGGTTGGCGACCGCGCCTGCCTCACGCTCGCGCGTGCCCGCAGGCGCGTGGCGCTCACCGCGGATCGCAGTTGGGCGACGCTGGGCCTCAATGTGAGAGTCGCCCTGATCCGCGAAGGGCGATAAAGATCGCGATCGAAGGTCCCTCCGCTATGGGTTTCCGCACGTCATTGCCGCCGGAGGCTGGGCGTCGGGTGCGACCTCGGGGGCGAGTGCGCGCCAGCTTGCGAGGGCGGTGTCGAGGCTGGCGCAGGCGAGTTGGTAGTTGCCGCGCTGGGCAGCGGTGGGGGCGGCATCCACGGGGCTTTCGAGCAGGCCGAGCTGGCTGCTGAGCTGCCCGGCTATTGCCGCAAAGCTGGGAGCGGTGCCTCGCGCGAGCGCGCCGCCGCGTCCACGGCCGGCGGCGCCCTCCAGCGCGCCGAGTTCGGCGGCGTGGGGCGAGCCCGAGGCCAGCGCGGCGCGCGCCGCGGCGACTTGCGCGCGCGCTTCCTGGGCCCGGTTGATGGCGTCGAGCAGCTGCATTTGCAAAGCGTGCAGAGATCCAAGCGCGGCCATCACCGCGGGCGAGTGCCCAACCCGGGGATCGTTCACGACGGTGAGCGTGCGCGCGTAAGCGTGGCCGTCCACGGTGAGCGTGAGCGTATAGGTTCCGGGCAGCACTAGCGGTCCTTCGGGCGAGGGCGGCGTATCGTGCACGATCGCCGTCATGGGCAGGCTCAATCGGGCATCGGCCGGGCGTTCGTAGCGCAGATCCCAGACGGCGCGGTTGAGTCCGGCGTCGGCGGGCAGCGCGGCGGGCGGCTTCTTCCAGTAATCAGGGACGGTTTGCGGCTCGCCCGCGAAGGCCTCGAGCGCCGGGTTGGGAGCGCTGGTGAGCGTGCGGACCAGCTTGCCCGCGGCGTCGCGCACGGTGAGCGTGATCGGTGCCGAGGGCGGGGCCTGCAAGGCGTAATCAATGATCGCCCCCGCCGGAGGATTGGGTTCGTGCGGCACCTCGGGCGGGAAGGGCGTATCGGCGTTGAGGTTGGGGTGCACGCGCACCGCGGGCGAAGGCGTAAAGAGGTAGGCCGGCGCGGCCGCTATGCGCTCGGCGGCGCCCGAGGCGGCGAGCTGCCGCAGCGGCGACATGTCGTCGAGGATGTAGAAGCCGCGGCCGTAGGTGCCGATCACGAGGTCGTTGTCGTGGACGACCAAATCGCGGATCGAGGTGGTGGGCAGGTTGAGGCGCAACGATTGCCAGTGGCCGCCGTCGTCGAACGAAACGTAGACGGTGTTCTCGGTGCCGCAGGAGAGCAGGCCGGAGAATTTGGGGTCCTCGCGCACCACGCGCACGAAGCTGCCCTCCGGCTCGCCGGTGGGCAGCCCGCTCACGATGGGCGTCCAGGTGGCGCCGAAGTCGCGGGTACGGTAGATGTGGGGCAGGTAGTCGCCTACGTTGCGGTTATCCATCTCGGCGTAGGCCTCGCCGGGGCGGGTGTGCGAGGGCTGCACGAAGTTGAACTCGGCGGAGGCGGGCGCACCAGGCGGCGTCACTTCTTTCCAGTGCGCGCCGCTATCGCGGGTGAGCCAGACCAGGCCGTTGTTTGTGCCGGCCCAGATGAGGCCGAGCTGCGCGGGCGAGGGCGAGAGCGCGGTGAGGGCGGGGGTGGGGCGTCCGTAGGCGGGCATCACCGGGGGCTGGCCGTTGTGGGAGGAGAGGTCGGGGCTGATGTCGGTCCAGTGATTGCCGCCGTCGCGGGTCTCGCTGACGTACTGGGTGCCAAAGAGCAACACGTGGGGATCCTGCGGCAGGAACGCCATGGGCGGGTTGCTGAACTGCCGGTACTGCTTGCCGTTGCCGCCGGGGCTGACGTCCTGGTAATTCCATAGCGGACGTGTGACCCGCACCAGGGCGCTGCTCAGGCCGCCGGCGTAGATGATGTTGTCGTTGAGCGGATCGGGGGCGACCGAGCCGGCTTCGCCGGCGGGCATGGGGTACCAATCGAAGGGCGTGAGCTCGCCCAGGTCGCCGCGGCTCGCGACCGCGACCGCGCCGGAGTCCTGCATGGTGGCGTAGATCCAATAAGGGAAGCGGTTGTCGGTGGCGATGCGGTAGACCTGGGCGGTGCTCTGGTTGTACCAGGGGCTCCAGGTCGAGCCGTGGTCGAGCGAAACGGTCGCGCCCTGGTCCACGCCCAGGATCATGCGCCGGCTGTCGGTAGGGTCGATCCACATCTCGTGGTAGTCGTCGCCGCCGGGCGCGCCTTTGAAGCTGGCGAAGGTGGCGCCGCCGTCGGTGGAGCGGTACATCGAGGTCTGCATGACGTAGACGATGTCGGGGTTTTGGGTATCCACGAAGACGCCGCAGATGTAGTCGTTTCCCGAGATCCGGGAGTCGCGGGTGCTTCGCCGCCAAGAGGCGCCGCCGTCGTCGGAGCGGTACAGTCCGAAGCCGCCGATCAGGAAGATGCGCTGGCCGTGGGTGCCGGGCGCGACCGCGACGCCGGTGCGTCCGGTGAGCGCGGGCAGGCCGTGGCCGCTGATCTCGGTCCAGGTGAGGCCCTCGTCGGTGGATTTGTAGAGGGCGGTGCCGTTTTCTTCCTGGGCGTGCAGGCCGGGGTTGGGGTTGTAATGCAGGTAGGTGGTGGCGAAGACGACCTGCGGGTTGGCCGGATCCCAGGCCAAGTCGCGGGCTCCGGTCTCATCGTCGCGGTAGAGGACCTTGGTCCAGGTGGCGCCGCCGTCGGTGGAGCGGAACACGCCGCGGTCGGCGCTCTTGAAGTGGTAGTCGCCCTGAGCGGCGGCCAGCAGCAGGTTGGGGTCGTGCGGATCCACCAAGATGCGCGGGATGCGGTGGGTGTGCTCCAGCCCGGACTGCTTCCAGGTGCGCCCGCCGTCCTCGGATTTGTAGACGCCGTTGCCCTCGTTGAGCGAGAGGCCGGTGATGAGGTCGCCGGTCCCGGCGTAGATGACCTGCGGGTTGGAGGTGGCGACCGCGAGCGAGCCGATCGAGTCCACCTCCTTCACGTCGTCAAAGATGGGCCGCCAAGTCACGCCCGCGTCGTCGGTCTCCCAGACGCCGCCATCGGGGAGACCCATATAGAACTTGCCCGGGTTGCCGATCACGCCGGCGACCGCGGCGACCCGTCCGGCGCGGATGGGACCGACGTTGCGCCACCGCATGCCGGCGAGGAGCGAGGGGTTGACCGTTTGCCCCAACGCCGGGGCGAGAAAGGCTAGGCAAGCGAGGAGCGCGATAGGCGGCATGCGGCGTGGCATGCGGGTAGATTACACGCAATTCCGCAACCGGCCTAAAATCAAGATCATGGGGGCCGAACAACAACCGGTGAGTTGGGTAGACCAAATACTCGCGGCGATGGATTCTGGCGCGGACCCAACGCTGATTGCGGCGCAGCTGAAACTCACTCCGACCGAACGCATTGAGCGCATGCAGGCGTACTGTGACGCCGTGGCCGAGCTTCGGAACCATGCCCGCCGCCTTCCGTGAACTCATTGACGCGCTCCACCGCGAGTCCGTTGCGTTCGCGGTAATCGGGGGCGTGGCGCTGGTTTCACGAGGGGCAGCGCGCACTACCAACGATTTGGATATTTGCTATGCCCGGGACAGAGAGAACCTCGAGCGGCTCTGGACGCGGCCGTGCTCCGGGCTGGCCTGAACTTCACGCTGGAGTGCGAGTTGGGGCCGATTGACCCACCGCGAGCAAACGTCCGCGCAGGGGGTCGCGGCCCAGGCGGGTGATGGCGGAAAAGGGAAGCGGCTCCTCGCCAAACGCCGCTTTGAGGCGGGCTAGGGCTTGCGGGCGCTGGTTGCCGCTGAGGCGGTCGCACTTGGTGGCGACCACCAGCGTGGGGTAGGGGCGCAAGGCCAGCCAGGCGTGCAGGTCGAGATCCGGGGGTTGGGCGGGGAGCGTGGCGTCCACCAAGAGCAGGGCGAGGCGCAGGTTGGGGCGCTGGGCGAGGTAGGGTTCGATCAATTCTCCCCAGCCTTCTCGTTCGCTGCGGGCGACTTTGGCGTAGCCGTAGCCGGGGCAGTCCACCAGGCGCACGCGGCCGCCGTTCACGTCAAACAGGTTGAGCAGGCGGGTGCGGCCCGGGGTGCGGCTGGTGCGGGCGAGCTGGTGCTGGCCGGCGAGCACGTTCAACAGGCTGGACTTGCCCACGTTGGAGCGGCCGAGCAGGGCGGCCTCCGGGACCTCATCGGCGGGGAGGTCGCCCAGGCCGCTGCAACTCTTCACAAACGTCGCCTGAAACGGAGGCACGCTTACTGCCGCATCGGCTGCTCGCCCGGCGCCGACTCGCCGGCGACCGCGGGGTCGGCGGCAGCGAGTTTGGGAATCGGCGACTCCAGGGCGGTTTCCAGCACCTGGTCCATGGTCTCGACCGGGTGGATCTCGAGCAGGCTGCGGATGTTGTCGGGCAGGTCGGCCAGATCCTTTTCGTTGTCGCGCGGCAGGATGATGGTGGTGATGCCGTTGCGGTGGGCGGCCATCAGCTTCTCCTTGACGCCGCCGATGGGCAGCACCTTGCCGCGCAGGGTGATCTCGCCGGTCATGGCCACGTCGCTGCGCACCGCGATGCGGGTGAGCGCGCTGGTGAGGGCGGTGGCCATGGTGATGCCGGCGGAGGGGCCGTCCTTGGGAATGGCGCCCTCGGGCACGTGGATGTGGATGTCGAGGTTGCGGTAGAAGTCCTTGGGCAGGCCGAGCAGGTGGGAGCGGGAGCGGATGTAGCTCATGGCCGCCTGGGCCGACTCCTGCATCACGTCGCCGAGCTTGCCGGTGAGGGTGAGCTTGCCCTTGCCGTCCATCAGGGTGACCTCGGTGGAGAGCATTTGGCCGCCGACCTCGGTCCAGGCCAGGCCGGTGGCGAGGCCGATCTCGCTCTTCTCCAGCCCGCGCAAGTCGCGGTACTTGAGGACACCCAGGAACTCGCCGAGGTTGGCGGGGGAGATGCTGATGGCGACCTTCTTGTCTTCCTTCTTGGTCTGCCTTCCCGCCTGCACCACACGGCGCGCGACCTTGCGGCAGACGTTGCCGATTTCGCGCTCCAGGCCGCGCACGCCGGCCTCGCGGGTGTAGCCGGTGATCAGGGTTTGCAGGCCCTCGGGGGTGAAGTCGAGGTTGCGCGCGCTCACGCCGGTGGCCTTGAGCTGCTTGGGAATGAGGAAGCGGCGGGCGATCTCGGTCTTCTCGATCTCGGTGTAGCCGGAGAGGCGGATGACCTCCATGCGGTCCTGCAACGCCTGCGGGATGGTATGCAGCACGTTGGCGGTGGTGATGAACATCACCTGCGACAGGTCGTAGTCCACGTCGAGGTAATGGTCGTTGAAGGCGGCGTTCTGCTCGGGGTCGAGCACCTCCAGCAGCGCCGCCGAGGGGTCGCCGCGGAAGTCCACGCTCATTTTGTCGATTTCATCGAGCAGGAAGACCGGGTTGACGGTGCCGGCCTTCTTCATCATTTGCAGGATCTGGCCGGGCAGGGCGCCGATGTAGGTGCGGCGGTGGCCGCGGATCTCGGCCTCGTCGCGCACCCCGCCCAGGGAGAGGCGGACGAACTTGCGCCCGGTGGCGCGGGCGATGGACATGCCGAGCGAGGTCTTGCCCACGCCGGGAGGGCCCACGAAGCACAGGATCGAGCCCTTGGGGTTTTTGACCAACTGCCGCACCGCCAGGAACTCGAGGATGCGCTCCTTGATTTTCTCCAGGCCGTAATGGTCTTCGTTGAGCGTCTTCTCGGCGCGCACGATATCGCGGATCTCGGCGCTGTGCTTCTTCCAGGGCACCGCGATCATCCAGTCGAGGTAGGTGCGCGAGACGGTGGACTCGGCCGACATGGGCGGCATGAGCTCCATGCGCTTGAGCTCCTGCAGCGCCTTCTCCTGCACCGGCTTGGGCATGCCCGAGGTTTCGATCTTCTTCTTGAGCTCGTCGAACTCGCTCTTCTCGCCCCGCCCCAGCTCCTTCTGGATGGCCTTGATCTTCTCGCCCAGGTAGTACTCGCGCTGCGCCTTCTCCATCTGGCGCTTGACCCGGCCCTGGATGGCCTTGTCCACGTTGAGCTTCTCGATTTCGAGTTCGAGCAGGTCGCTGAGGCGCAGCAGGCGCTCGGCGGCATCGGCCATCTCGAGCAGCGGCTGTTTGTCGCTGACCGGCAGGCTCAGGTGGGCGGCCATGGTGTCGCTCATCTGCGCCGGGTCGTCGCTGCGCACCGCGCTCAGCATGGCCTCGTAGTTGAGCGACTGGTTCTGTTTGACGAACTGCTCGAAGAGGCTCACCACGCGCTGCATGAGCTGCTCCAGCGCCGGGGTGACGGGCGTGGGGCGCACCGGGATGACGCGCACCTGGGCGCGGAAGAAGCCCTCGCCGTCGGCAATCTCGACCGCGGTGGCGCGTTCCAGGCCCTCGACCAGAATGCGGACGTTGCCGTCGGGCAGGCGCACGCTCTGCACCACGCTGGCGATGGTGCCGATGCGGTGAATCTGGTTGGGGGTGGGCTCGTCCACCGCGGCATCGTGCTGGGTGGCGAGGAAGATTTTCTTCTCCTCGACCAGGGCGATTTCGAGGGCGCGCACGGAAGAGGCGCGGCCCACGACAAAGGGGGTCATCTGGTGGGGGAAGATGACCATGTCGCGCAACGGCATCAGGGGCAGCCGGCGCAAATCGGAGGAAGCTGCTTTTTCGCGGGCCATAAACAATATGGGGAAGCCGGAATTGCCGCCCGGGGGCGGCGGAGGCTAGCCCGCCTTTTCCAGACTGGGGAGCACAACCTCCCGCTTCTCTACCATCTCACGCGTGACCACAAACTCGCGCACCCGTTTTTGGGTGGGAAGATGGTACATCAGATCCAGCATGAGCTCTTCGAGAATCATGCGCAGGCCACGCGCGCCGACCTTGCGGGCCAGCGCCTCGTGGGCGATCTGCTCCAGCGCCGAGTCGTCGAAGCGCAGCTTGACGTTCTCGAACTCGAAGAGCTTCTGGTACTGACGCACCAGCGCGTTGCGCGGCTTGGTGAGGATGGAGATCAGGGCCGAACGGTCGAGATCGTCGAGCACGCCGATCACGGGGAGGCGGCCGACGAACTCGGGAATGAGGCCGAACTTGATCAGGTCGCCGGGCTGGACCTGGGCCAGCAGGGCGGTGTCGCGGCGGCGCGCGGCGGCCGCGGCCGCGGTCTCGGAGTCCACCTCGGTGCGGAAGCCCATGGAGCGCTTGCCCACGCGGCGGCCGATAATCTTTTCCAGGCCGACAAAGGCGCCGCCGCAGATAAACAGGATATTGCTGGTGTCCACCGGGGTGAACTCCTGGTGGGGGTGCTTGCGCCCGCCCTGCGGCGGCACGTGGGCGACGGTGCCTTCCAGGATCTTCAGCAGCGCCTGCTGCACACCCTCGCCCGACACGTCCCGGGTGATGGAGGGGTTCTCGTCGCGGCGCGAGATTTTGTCGATCTCGTCAATGTAGATGATGCCGTGCTGGGCGCGAGCCACGTCGCCCTCGGCGGCCTGCAAGAGCTTGAGGATGATATTCTCGACATCCTCGCCCACGTAGCCGGCTTCGGTGAGTGTGGTGGCATCGGCGATGGCGAAGGGCACATCCAGGACCTTGGCCAGGGTTTGCGCCAGCAGCGTCTTGCCGGTGCCGGTGGGGCCGACCAGCAGGATGTTGGCCTTCTGCAACTCGACTTCACTAGTGGTGCGGGTGCGGTTCATGTGCAGCCGCTTGTAATGGTTGTAGACCGCGACCGCCAGGCGTTTCTTGGTGGAGTCCTGGCCGATGACGTACTCGTCGAGGAAGGCTTTGACCTCGTGGGGTTTGGGCAGGGCCTGGACGGTGCGGCCCTGGGGCTCGGCGCGGTCGTCCTCCAGGATGGAGTTGCACACCGCCACGCACTCGTCGCAGATATAGGCCCGCGGGTACTCGCTGGGGCTGCTGATCAGTTTGGCGACCGCGTCCTGGCTCTTGTGGCAAAACGAGCAGCGGAGGGATTCCTGGGATCCGGTTCTGGGTTTCACTGGCATAACTCCGTCAATGGCTGCGGGCTGGGGACATCCTGCCGGGAAGCGAACCTGCGGACGCGGCCGAACTCATTTGTGCTTAAAAATAATATCGTCCACAATACCGTATTCTTTAGCTTGAGGCGCGGTCATGATGAAGTCGCGCTCGACATCCCGCTCGATGCGGGCCATCTCCTGCCCGGTATGGCGGGCCAAAATCTCATTGGTGATCACGCGCAGGCGGAGGATTTCGCGGGCGTGGATGTCAATGTCGGTGGCCTGGCCGCTCAGCCCGCCCATGGAGGGCTGGTGGATGAGGACGCGGGAGGTGGGCAGGGCGAAGCGCTTGCCCTTGGCGCCGGCGGCGAGCAACAAGGCCGCCATGCTGGCCGCCTGGCCGATGCAGATAGTGGTGACATCGGGGCGGATGAACTGCATGGTGTCGTAGATCGCCATGCCGGCGGTGATGGACCCCCCCGGGCTGTTGATGTAGAGCGAGATGTCTTTTTCCGGGTCCTCGGCTTCCAGGAACAGCAACTGGGCGGTGACCACGTTGGCGACGTTGTCGTCAATCGGGGTGCCGATAAAGATGATGTTGTCGCGCAACAGGCGGGAGTAGATGTCGTAGGCGCGTTCGCCGCGCGGGGTCTGCTCCACGACCATGGGGATAAGGCTCATTGCGTCGCTGCTCCTTCTACCGAGCCGGCCACCGTGCCGGTGGCGTTGCGCACCAGGAACTCCAAAACACTCTCCTGCCGAATGCGGTTCTCGATCCGATCCAGCACCCCATTGTCTCGCAAACGCGCCCGCAACGCATCCACCGGCTGCTGCAACTCCTCGGCGGCGCGCTGCACCTCGGCTTCGACCGCTTCCGGGGTGGCCGCGATGTTCTCCTTGTCGGCGATCTTTTCCAGCAGCAGGGCGGCCCGCACCTCGCGCCGGGCGCTGTCTTCGTGGCGCTTGCGCAGCTTGGCCCAGTCGAGCTTGAGTTTGCGCGGGTCCAGGCCCTGGTCGGCCAGGCCGCGCAGGTTGCGCTCGATTTTGGCCTCCACCTGTTTGTCCACCAGCGACTCGGGAACCGGAAATGGGGACTGCCGCAGCAACTGGTCCACGATCGCCTCTTCCGCCTGGTGCCGCGCCTGGTGCTGGCGCTCGGCGGTCAGGTTCTCGCCGATGCGCCGGCGCAGTTCCTCCACCGTGTCCGCCCCGGTGGCGTGCTTGACGAAGTCATCGGTAAGATCGGGCACCGTCTTCTTTTGGATGCCTTTAAGCTTGAGATGGTATTTACGAGTCTGTCCGGCAAGCCCGGCATTGGGATAGTCGGCGGGGTAGGCGACCTCGAGGTCGCGCTCCTCGTCGGGACGCATGCCGCGCAAGGCTTCGGAGAACTGGGGCAACGTGTCGGCGCCGCCGACCTCGATGGACAGCTCCTGGGGCAGGGCGGGGGGAGGAACGGACGCCGGAGCCGCTTCGGGAGCAACGTCAGACTCGTTTGCGGGAAGCGGCGTTGCCTCGACCACCGCTATCGCGCCGTCCTCGGCTTGGGCGGCATCGCTGGGCTCGGTGCTGCTATGGCGCTGGCGGAGGGCCTCCAGCGCGGCCTCCACGTCGGCGGGACCGGTGGGCGGGACGTTCATCTCGGTGCGGATCGAGCGGTAGTCGCCCAACTCGATCGGCGGCATGATCTCGAAGCTGGCCTTGAACTTCAGCGGCGAACCCGGCTCGAAGGCGAGGTTGTCGAGGGTGGGGGTGGAGACCGGCTCCAGGCTCTCGCGCTCGAAGGCGGCGCGCAGGTGGGCCGGGACCAGGGCCTCGATCGCCTCTTCGCGGATCTTGGAGGCAAAGTGCTGCCGGACCAGGCTCAACGGCGCTTTCCCCGGGCGAAAACCGGGGATGCGCGCTTTTTTCTGAAATCCCTGGGCAATTCGGATGAATTCCCGCTCGACTTCTCCGGCTGGAATTTCAATCTCGAGGTTCCGCGTGCACTCTGTCATCAACCCCGATTATAGCAGTCCGATTCGCGCTCCTGCCGGGTGGAAACCTTAGAATGGAAGCGAACTATGCAAGCCATCCGCTTTCACCAGCACGGCGGTCCCGATGTCCTCCGGTACGAAACCGCCCCCGATCCCGAGCCTGGTCCGGACGAGGTGCCGATCCGTGTGCGCGCCTGCGCCCTCAACCACCTCGACCTCTTTATTCGCCAGGGCATTCCCGGCGTCCCCATCGCCCTGCCGCACATCCTCGGCGGCGATATCGCGGGCGAGCGGGCCGATACCGGCGAGCCGGTGATGATCGCTCCCGGCGCCGGCTGCGGCCTCTGCCACGCTTGCCTGAGCGGGAGGGACAACGAGTGCCGCCAGTACAAGGTTCTGGGCTACCAGCGCGACGGCGGCTACGCCGAACTGGTGACAGTGCCGCGCAAAAGCGTGCTGCCGATGCCGGCGGGGTTGAGCTTCGCCGAAGCCGCCGCCGCGCCGCTGGTGTTCCTCACGGCGTGGAACATGTTGGTGCGCAAGGCCCGGATCGAGGCGGGACAGACGGTGCTGGTCTGGGCGGCCTCGAGCGGGGTGGGGACCGCGGCCATCCAGATTGCCAAGCTCTGGGGGTGCCGGGTCCTGGCGACCGCGGGGGGTCCGGAAAAGGCCGAGTTGGGGCGGGATCTGGGCGCCGACGAGGTCTTCGATCACTCCCCCCAGGCGGAGCCGATATCCCGGGCGGTCAAACGGGTCTGCCCCGCCGGCGTGGATGTTGTGGTCGAGCACGTCGGCCAGGCGAGTTGGGACCAGAGCCTGCGCTCGATGGCGCCGGGAGCGGCGCTGGTGACCTGTGGCGCCACTACGGGATACGAAGCCAAAATCGATCTCCGCTTTCTCTTTACCCGGCAGCTGCGCCTGATGGGGTCCTACATGGGCAGGAGGGGCGACCTGGACCGTGTGCTGCCGCTGCTGGCCAGCGGGCAGTTGCGCAGTGTAGTGGACCGGACGTTTCCGTTGGCCGAAGCCAAGGCCGCCCATGCTTACCTGGAAGACAAGCGCCAGTTTGGCAAAGTCGTCTTGAGCGTCGGCTGAGCCTACTTCATGTTGTTAAACGCGGCCGACGATGCCTGGATGTAAGCCTGGTCGGACTTTTGGAAGCTGGCGGAAGTGTTCAGCCAAATTCCGACGATCAGCACCGGGATCAGCGCCAGCGCGGCTTGCAGGCGTTGCCGCCGTGTGGTCTTCTCTTCTTTTTCCCAGCGGAAGAGCGCGGTGCCGAGGCCCAGCGAGGAACAGGTGATCAGCAGCAGGCCGATGATCACCTGCCAGTTCTGCGCCACACCCTGGCCGCCCAGCATGATGCCGGCGCTGCCCAGGATCATTAGCGTCGGTGGCATGAAGAGAGACAGGCGCTGGATGAAATGGGGCAGCGACATCAGCGGCAGCGTGGTGCCGGTCAAGAAGAGCAAGCCGAAGAACAGGATCTGGTTCCAGACCGTGGCTTCCTGTACCGTATCCACGATCCCGGCGACCACCAAGCCAATGGCGCCCAAGGAGAGATAACCCAGCGAGAACACCAGCCACAGCGCCCAGAGCGAGCCGTGCACCGGCATTTTGTACCACCACACCGCCAGGGCGTACTGCAACACCACCAGCGGCATGAAGAGCAGATAGTTGCTCAGCAGACGGCTGCCGACCATCTCGGCCGGATGGATCGGCGCCAGGTGGTAGCGGCGCAGCATATCGCGCTCGCGCATGGTAACCAGTTGCACGCTCAGGCCGAAGAGGGCATTGCTGATCACGGAAAAGCTGATCAGCGGGCCCATCAGATCGGCGACGGTGGCGGGGTTCCCCTTGGCAAACAGCGAAAAATAGATGAAGAAGAACATCATCGGGAAGACGAAGGTGAAGAAGAACGCGATCTTGACCCGGTAGCTCAAGAGCACGTTCATCCAGGCCATTTGCAGAACCTTCTTCATTGCCCGATCCTCCGGCCGGTCATCTTCAAATAAACATCCTCCAGCGACGTGTGCGCAATGCGCGCCTCCAGCAGCTCATTGCCCTGGTGGTCGGCGTACACGGCGAGCGAAGCCAGCATTTTGCCGCCGCTGCGGCCGCGCAGGAAGTACGTGCCGTCGCCATCGGGGTGCTGCACTTCCTCGACTCCGGCCAGGCCGCGCAGCACGTCGAGATCGATGGGATCGCGCAGGCTGACTTCGAGCCGGTCGCCGGCGCCCTGATCCTGGATCAGCTGCCGCGGCGCGCCGACGGCGTGGATCTGGCCCTGGTCCATGATGGCGACCTGATCGCAGAGGCGCTCGGCTTCCTCTATATAGTGGGTCGAGAGCAAGATGCTCTTGCCCTGATCGCGCACGCGCAGGATGAGCTCGTGGAGCTCGCGCCGGATCTTGGCGTCAAGGCCGGTGGTGGGCTCGTCCAGGAAAAGCATTTTGGGGTTGCCCACCAGGGCGAGGCCGAGCGCTACGCGCTGTTTTTCGCCCCCCGAGAGGTACTGGAAAAAGGTGGCGCTTTTGTGGCGCAGGCCGACCCAGTCGAGCAGTTCGTCCACCGGCGCCGGGTTGGCATAGAAGCCGGCGAACAGATCGAAGGCCTCGCGCACGCGGATCTTGTCGGGCAGCGAGGTGGTCTGGAGCTGGGCGCCGAGGAGTTGGCGTACCTGCATGGCGTCCTCGATGGGGCGGAGGCCGCACACGCGCACGGTGCCGCCATCCGGCACGCGCAACCCCTCCAGCATCTCGATGGTGCTGGTCTTGCCCGCTCCATTGGGCCCGAGGAGGCCAAAGATTGCCCTTTCGGGGATGGAAAAACTGATCCCGCGCACCGCCTCGAGCTTGCCGTAGCTCTTGCGCAGCTCGTGGACTTCGACCATGTTCATAGCCCATTTAGCGTACACTATCGCTATGAGCTTGGGCCAGCAGCGCTACCAGAATCTCGACCCGCACGATAGCGGGCGCGAGATGTTTTACGGCAACTCGCAACCGGATGGGGTGGTGATGACCTCGCTCGACAAGGCGGTCAACTGGGTGCGCAAGAACTCCATTTGGCCGATGACTTTTGGCCTGGCCTGCTGTGCGATCGAGATGATGTCCATGTCGGCGGCGCGGTTCGATATCGCCCGCTTCGGCGCGGAGGTGTTCCGGCCTTCGCCGCGGCAGTCGGATCTGATGATCATCGCGGGGCGGGTGTCGCAGAAGATGGCCCCGGTGATCCGCCACCTGTACGAGCAGATGCCCGAGCCCAAGTACGTCATCAGCATGGGCGCATGCGCCACCTCGGGCGGCGTGTTCAACAACTACGCGCTGGTGCAGGGCGTCAATCAGGTGGTGCCGGTGGACGTGTACGTGCCCGGCTGCCCGCCGCGGCCGGAACAGCTCATCTACGCCATCATGATGCTGCAGAAGAAGATCGAGAACGAGCGCGGCACGTTCAAAGAAGCGCTCAATTTGGCATGAGCGCCGGGGCGCAGCGTGGCAGGAGCGGCAGCGTCTTTCGGCGCGAGGACGCTCTGGCGCTGCTGCACGAGTACACCCAGTCCGAGAGTCTGCGCAAACACGCGCTGGCGGTGGAGTGCTGTGTGCGGGCGTATGCGCCCGCCGGCGAGGCCGAACTTTGGGGCATGACCGGGCTGCTGCACGATTTCGATTACGAGCGCTGGCCCAACGTTCCCGACCATCCCCTCCAGGGCAACAAGATTTTGACTGACTTGGGCTATCCCGAGGAGTTGCGCCACGCCATCCTGGCGCACTGCGAGCAGACCGGGGCCAAGCGGATTTCGCCTCTGGACAAGACGTTGTTTGCGTGCGATGAGCTGGCGGGCTTTCTGACCGCCTGCGCCTTGGTGAAGCCCAACCGTACGCTGGCCGAGGTGGAGATCGCCAGCGTGAAGCGCAAGCTCAAGGACAAGGCGTTTGCGCGTTCGGTCAGCCGCGCCGACATCGAGCAGGGGGCGCGCGAGCTGGAGCGCCCGTTGGAAGATCACATCGCCACCTGTTTGGAGGCGATGCGCGGGGCGGCGGCCGCGCTAGGACTTTAGAAGTGGTCTCATCATGCCGCAGCAGGCCGCCTGGGGCGAGCTGGATGCGGCTTTTTCTGGGGAAAAAGCCGCACACGATCCATTCGCGTAGAGTTTGGCACCAATTATGAGACCACTTCT
>Ga0134125_10003684_pt1 | contig 17666 bp, 20 predicted proteins | sample KB31751_FD_96464 | JGI IMG/M metagenome (GOLD analysis project Ga0134125, IMG submission 96464) | Terrestrial soil microbial communities with excess Nitrogen fertilizer from Kellogg Biological Station, Michigan, USA - KB3-175-1 | ecosystem: Environmental > Terrestrial > Soil > Unclassified ...
CGCCGGTATAGGGGCGACGCCCACGTGGGGGTACTGCGTATGTTGTTATTACCAAAATAGACGAAAACCAAAAGAAAAAGTTTCCCTAAATTACGAAATTAACATAAATAAACAATCCAGAGTTAACAAGACATCGCAAAGCGATACATTTTGCTTTTTGATGTACATGAAAAGTTTCCAATAAAAAAGCCCCTCGAAATGAGGGGCTTGGAGACAAATTAGGAGAGAGAGGAAAAAACAGCTGGTTACACCATTTCCGACACCAGTTCTCGTATCCGTACACGGGCCTGGTGCACCGCGAACTTGGACTCATCTTCAGTAATTCCAAGCAAGCGCCCGATCCTTGCGTGTTCGTAGCTTTCAACGTCATGAAGCAGGAACGCCAATTTCTCAGTAACCGGTAACTGCACAACGGCGCGTTCCAGATGAACTCGCTTGATGTTTCCACGGATATTCGTGGGCTCTGCCTTGGCGGTGTTGTTGAGAGTCAGCACGCCAACGTTGGTAAACTCCCGCACCTCTGCCAGAAACGCGTGATCAATCTGATCGATGCGGGGGCTGGCGGACATTGAAAACGCCCGCAGGAAAGTGTTTGTCGCCACGTGCTCGGCCGTCAACTCATTATCAGTAAGGTAAAAAGCCAAAGAATAAATTCTGTGGCAGTGATTGTTGTAGATCTCGCTGTAGTCGCCTCTCTTGTGCTCGGCCACCGGGGCAAAAACCATCAGGTTTTCCATTACGCCTGGGAAGCTGCTTGCCATTATTGATCTACCTCTTTTCTGCCCGTCTGAGGGTCCGGAATGTCGCTATCTATTAAGTGGCACGCAGTAATTTCAGCAATCTGGTTGCCCAAAGAACGTAGGCCCATGTAGATTTTTGCAAATAAAAATAAGCCAATGAAAACAAAAGGGTTAGACCAACCAACTTGGCTTTTGCAAGGTTTTGATGCGGCGAAATTCAGGGAGTACTCCAGAGTAGCTGCTTCTGGATGTGGTATTCAAATACCACTTATCGGCAGTATACCCCCTCAGATTTGGTGGATAGACAGGACTTTCACCCTACTCAACGGACTACGATCACTTCCCGGAGATTATCTCTACCCAGGAAGAATTTACGCGATGCGAAGTCAGCAAAAAGGTTTTCAACGTGGCGGTTGTTGAATACGCGTTGCAGGCGAATACTCTGGCGAGGTTCCATTTCCAGCGTGTCTCCCTGGCCGATGTGATAGCGGTAAAAAGGAGAGTCACCCAGGTCTTTATCGTGGAAGAAGGCCAGAAGTGTTCCGTGCGGCTTCAAGATGAGGTGAATGCGATCAATCAGGGGCTTTACCAATGTCTCGGGAATGTAATCGGCAATGTCCCAGAACAACACTGCGTCGAACTGATTATCAGGATAGGCCAGGTTTTCACCCAGAAACTTCGCCGGATCGAACTGGTCTGTTCCGTCCTCCTGGCGCACCATGAAATCCGGGTCTTTGCTTGCGCGAAGAACGTCCTCGGTGGAGACACGCATGCCGAGATTCGTAAAAAGGGTGATGTTGGATGCTGAAGTGGATCCCAGATCGAGGATGGATAAGCGCTGTTCGCCCGCAGACTTCAGGTCGGCTTGCAGGCTGCGCATGAATTCGCCAAATCCAATCGAACGACGGCTGACACGAGGGGCGCCTTTTGCGTTTTCCGCTGGCGTAGCCGGTGAACCTTCCGTTCCGCGAAACCAGCGGGAAAGGCCGTGATTGGGGGAGTTCATGCTCCCCCAATCGTATCCTATTTGGACTCTAAAAAGGAACCCTGCGACCCTGAGCTGGCGCTATAGGTCGTGCCAGGACTCATGGCCATGCTTGAGCCGGCCGATGCCGCAACCGCCATCGGTTTGCGCGCTTCGCCGCCTTTGTTGTCTTTGATGTCAATAGAGCCTTTGAAGTAGGCGCCGTCTTCAATCACAATGCGTTGTGTGCTCACGTCCCCAATCAGGGTGCAGGCTTTCTTCAGTTCCACACGCTCCGTGGCAGATACGTTCCCCTCCACTCGTCCGTGCAGGACTATGTCGCGCGCTGTGATGGTCGCTTTGATTTTGCCGTTCGGCCCGATCACCAGCTTATGATCGCGCAGGTTAATGGTACCCTCGATTTCACCATCGAGATAAAGGTCTTCATTCCCCGTGAGCTCACCGCGAATCACCACGGACTTTCCAATGTGGCCTACATCGGCCCGCTCAGTGCTGGACATGCTGGCCTTCGGAGGTTCCTTGGGGGGTGTGTTAAGGCTGGGTGTCGCGGTGGCGGCGACGGCGGACGCTGACGGCTGGTTGCTGCTCATGGGTTGATTGTCCTCAGGTCTGGGTTTCCACATAACGCTTGTTCCTCAATGTCCAAGAATGTTTCGCTTGCTTTGCCTCACCATTCCCACTCTCCTTCGGGCCACTCTTGTGTCTTCTCTGCCGGAATGGTGCCGCGTAGCTTGCAAGCCGGGCCACACGGCTTCATAACACCAGGAAACGAACAAGAATCGCTTGCGCCCCGCTCCCAGAAAACCTCCAGGCGCAGGATGAAAAAACAGCCGCCCGCGAAACCTTGGCTCGCGCCACTTTCTGCTGAATGCTTCAGAATTGCTGCTAAGTGTACGCCCTTCAATCCTCACGAGACAGTTACTGTGGGAGTTGCACCTGAAAGGTAAACCTGTGCCTATCGGTGGCACTTGCATTCTCAATGTTGTGGAGCTGCATACCCTGTCTTGTTTACTATTTAATTAATAGCCAAAAGCACCTAAAGCAGCTCTTTCTTTTCAAATAGTTAAGGGATATTGAGCAGCTTCTTCTCTGCTTTTTGTTTGGCCACCTATTTGCACTTGAGTTAACCGTCGACCGGACGGAAATGTCGCGGCGCGGAAAGACCGAAAACCAGGGGAACAGCGGTCTTGCTGAGCTTGCGACGATTTGAGCCAATGGGACTGCCTTTTCCGAAATGGTCGATGCTCCAGGAGGGCGGCTTTCAACAAGCCGCCTTCTGTTATTTTGGAAGCACTCGGATCAAGGATTCGAACCACGAGCATGTGGGAAGTCGTAGACGCCAGGCTCTTTCTCCACCATCTCGCTTGTGATTCAGGGGGTCCGTTCTGCAACGTGGAACTGAGAGCCACTGACCCGGTGCTACAATGCAACTGCTCAAGGGACGAAGCGCGTCTAACTAGGGAGAGTAACTGGCTCCAAAATCCTGTATGTCGTCAAAAGCAACCTGTCGAGTATTAGTGTATTTCTGGACGGCAATCCTCTGTCTAAGTCTATCTGCGCAGGAAAAACGCACTAATCTATCGAGCCAGCATCCAGCAACCCGGCAAAGCATTCCCGAAGAGCCTGCTTTCCCCAAAGACGCAACATCCTACGTGCGTGATGTGATTCATCACACGCTCGATGTCGAGAAGAATGATCACTCGCACTGGCGTTACCTGGCGCATCGTGAAGACGAAAAGAGCAATGTAGATAAGGACGTCATTGAAACCCGCGATGGAGAATTAACCCGGACTTTACAGTTATGGGGCCGGCCCCTGACCACGGATGAACGCCAGCAGGATGAAGCGCGGATGCACAAGTTGGTCCAGGACCCTGATGAACGTGCCAAGCGAAACAAGCGGGAAAAGGAAGATAGTGACAGAGGCCAGGAAATGTTCCGGGCAATTCCTGATGCATTCATCTTTCAGTACGATGGTCGCGACAACGGTCTGGTGCGTCTGTCCTTTTTCCCCAATCCACACTATGATCCGCCCACTCGTGAACTGCGGGTTTTTCGCTCCCTCACCGGAAAAATGTGGATTGATCCGGTGCAGCGGCATCTGGTCCGCATTGAAGGCCGGTTGTTTGAGGACGTCACCTTCGGTTGGGGGTTTCTGGCGCGACTCAATAAGGGTGGTACGTTCAACGTGAATCTGAGCCAAGTCGGTCCCGGTCACTGGGACATGATTTCTCTGGACGTAAACATGTCTGGCCACGCCGTTTTATTTAAGAACATCGCGGTGAAACAGCATCAGACGCAGAGTGAATTCCGCCGCGTTCCGGATGACCTCACTATGGTGCAAGCATACGACATGCTGGAAAAGGGTGGCGCCGTATCAGCCAACAACAACCAACCGTCAGCGGGCAGGGCCAAAAGCAACCATCGCTGAACCTTGGCTAATACCGTCTCTGTGATAATCAATCACGATCCCGCAAGGCCATAGATCAGCACCGCCAAAACGATCAGGCTGACCACAACGTACATACGATCTTTTTCCAAAGCGAACGAAACCGCCGAAAACGCTACTCGTGCAATCGGAGTAATAATCAGCAACAGCAGGCCAAATTGAATGATCGAGCGGCTATCGAGTTTCATCGCTCCGGAAGCAATGCCCGGAACGTCCCGTAATGCCTCTGGCTGTCCTTTAAATACGTGGTAGTCGGCGTGGGTTCGTCCATGATGAGCAAGATACAAGATCCCGCCGGCAAGCACCACGATTGCTGAGAGCACCACGCCCGCGCGCAGCAGGTTGCCGATCACCTGTTCCGTTTTCTCGTCCGTCCATGTGAAACTCATAGGCGTCCTGTCAGTGCATTAAAAATCAACTCAATCGCCATCACAATGATCACCACAGCAAAGACACGCCGCAGCCACTGCGTTTTCGCTCGTGCCAGGAGCTTGGCTCCCAGAAATGACCCGGCCACCACGCCCAACATCACCGGCATCGCCAGCGAAGGATCAATATAGCCTCGATGCAGATAGACTCCTGCACTCGCAGCTGCGGTCACACCTATCATGAAGTTGCTGGTCGTTGTGGACACTTTGAATGGCAGCTTCATCGCCTGATCAAGCGCCAGGACCTTCACGGCGCCCGATCCTATCCCCAGCAAGCCTGAGAGTGTCCCGGCCCCGAACATCAGCCCGAACCCGGTTTTTACTGCGGAGACCTGATACCAACGAAGTCCTTCAGGCGTGGGATACGATCCAGGCATTCGGAGTGTTACGGCGATCGGATCGGGACGAATCCCTTCAGGGTGCTCTGGTTGCGCGCGGCCGGATACGTACCCTGAATAAAGAAGCACGACAGCAAGAATGATTGCAATGCCTTCTACGGGAGTCTTGGTTGCAAGATAGGCCCCGACCACCGCGCCAATTGTTGTCGCGATTTCAAGAAACATTCCGATCCGGATGTTGGTATAGCCCTCTTTTACGTAAGCGGCAGCTGCTCCGGAAGAAGTAGCAATAACTGAGACAAGCGCGGCTCCGGCAGCATAGTGTATGTGAACGTGAAACCATAGCGTCAAGACGGGCACAAGGATTGCAGCACCGCCAAGTCCGGTTAAAGCTCCCAGAAGACCGGCCAGAAAGGACGCGACCCAGACCACGAATGTGAATTCAGCAGCATTCATGTGAATTCATTAGCATAAACTCTCACCGCCATATCGCACGATGAAAACATGCGGCCGCAACCGGGTGATCAAGGGATCGTCCATTCTGTTCGCTTTCGTTTTCTCCCACTCACTTTCCTATCAACCAGGCGGCCTGCCAATGCATCTAGTGGACTCTGGGAACTGCAGGAATTGTGAGATTTTTATGCGTATTCATGAAGGTGATTTTGCTTACGACCTTGAGCAGCCCGTCGACCCTTTGACTCAACTCCGTTCGAAGTGGAAATTTACTGTTTTCAGAATCAGGCCCGCGGAAGCCAAACTCGCTTCTGGGGAGGCGGATACCCGCGATTCCGCGGAGAAGAAAGCAAAGGCTGCTCTTGCAAAAGCTTCGACGCACGATTCCCGCGCCGCCTGAAGCAGCCTAATCCTCTTAGTCCTGCGTCTGAATTTGCGCATTGCGATGGTTCACGATTGCGACTGTGTAGAGTTTAATGGTCTCAGTCGGCGCCCGGAAGCTCCATTCAGCAGCAGCTCTGCTTGTTTTGCCTGAGTCCGCGAGGTTGAGGCAAACCCACGCGCCAGCCGCATATCTAACGAAATGTCGCCACTTCCCAATACTCTCGGCTGGAACAAAAAGTCGAAAGTACCAGGAGGATGTAATGAGAAAGGCATATCTGATCACAGCGATCCTGCTGCTTTCAGCGGTTTGGGTTGTTGCTCAGACCGGTTCATCAACATCACCGAGCTCGCAGACCCCGAGCAGCAGCAGTTCAACTTCATCGACACAGTCAACCAGTCCCAGCAGCGGATATCCGCAGAGCAGCTCACCGTCCAGCTCGTCACCATCGAGCCAGACGCCTGACACTAGTTCTTCCACCACCACCACGACTCAGACCACCCAGACTTCAAGCTCTTCAGACTCCAATGCTCAGACGATTGAAGGCTGTCTGGCCGGTTCTGCAGGGAATTTCACTTTGACGGATCAGTCCGGTAAGAGCTATCAGCTGGCGGGCGATACCTCCAAGCTGAGCGACCATGTCGGCCATCAGGTCCAGATCACCGGTTCTGAAGCTGCGGGTTCAAGCTCCTCCAGCAGCCCCAGCTCCAGCTCTTCTGCCGCTGCGGGCGCTTCCGGTGCGGGTGCTTCGTCGGGCCAGAGCACTTTCAACGTAAAGAAAGTGAAGATGATTGCCGCCAGCTGCCCGAGCGGTGCTTCAAAATAATCGTGTTGTGACTTCTGACATAAACCCCTGGGGTTTAACTCCAGGGGTTTTCTTCTGGCCTCAATCAAGTCAGGAATTTACGTGCAGGCGTCCGTCACGAAGAACGGTGCATTTGCGATCCCGCCAGACAATCGTATCCCCCAGAAACCCTGCAAGCCACAGCACGAAGCCAAGCATATCCTGTAAGGGCAGCAGCCACCATTGCTTGACTATCAAAGGATCTTTCACTACGAAAACGCCGGTTGAAATCGCAGCCCAGGCACGAAGAAGAATCGTCGGAATCAGCACTGGCCACGCCGCAGGCCACACCGCACAAAGCAGAAACGCCAGCGGCAGCGGATAGGTAAAAATCTGTCCCCAATATCCAGCCGGACGCGAGCGTCGTGTGCTGCGCGCCCACCGCAGACGGTGGGCAAGGTTGCGAACCATCGTCTGGCTGCCAATCCGGTGTTGAATAATTGCCGATGAAAGCACTACTTCGTGGCCCATTTCTGCGGTGCGCTGGCCGATCACGAAATCTTCTGCCAGGAACTCCTGCAGATAGCCGAATCCTCCCATGGCGTCGAGCACATCACGCCGTACTGCAAGCGCGCAGCCCAGAGCAAATCGCATCCCTTCAATCATGCGGGCCACCATCACGCCGCCCAGCAGTTCGGTATTCATTCCAATCGCTTCCATGCGCGACCACGCGCTCTTTCCAGCGATTGCGCGATACGGGCAGGTGATCAGGCCCACACGGCTATTCTGAAATTCGCGGGCCAGCTGCGACAGGAATTCCGGCTCCACTCGGACGTCACTATCACACATTACCAGCAGCTCGTGCTTTGCTTCACGGACCATCCGGTTGAGACTGAATGCCTTGGCATTCGGGATGGGTGATTCTCCGGTCACAATCAGCCGGGCATTCACGCCCCTGTTCGCATGCTCCTGAATGATCTTGTCCACCACCGCGAAGGCAGGATCATCGAGGGTATGTATCCCGAAAATGATTTCGTAATGATCGTATTTCTGCGCGAAGAAACTCTCGATGTTTTCTTCCAGCCCTTCATCGTGTCCACAGAGCGGCTTCAAGACGCTGATTCCGGGTTCTGGGGCTGACGCAGGCGGCGGAGTCACGGACAGGTAACGCCTGGTGGCCACCGCAACCAGCACACAATAAGCGAGCGATCCTGCGAGCAGGAACGTCAGGATCGCCAAGACAATGGTTACCATAATCCGCTTGGATTCTCCATTTGCTGGCCGTCCGTGGCCGGCAGGTGATTTGTGAAAAGAAATTTTCCGCCGCTTTCTGCAATCTGATGGAGACCCGTGCTTCCCGCCAGCTTTTTCAGCAAGTCCAGATTTGTGCCGTCCGTCGCCAGGTAGTAACGGGAGGAACTTGACCAGAGACTTGCGAACTCTGTGTTGTCAATAAATACATTCGGGGCCCCGGGCGCATAAGAACCATACTCCAGATTGTTGAAGCGGCCGTTCAACAGGAGCGCGTCCTTCTTCGAGTAGAACAGAAGTGAGGAAAAGCCGTAATAAGCCCCATCGAGAATGACACGGCCCTGGGGCTGTTGTAACAAGGACTGGGCCAGCGGCCGCGACGAGAGATACGGATCAAATATGACGAGCGCCTTCCTGCTGGCATGAAAGAAAATCACCATGGCAGCCGCGATGGTCAGGATCGCTGAACGCCGTCGCAAGAGGAACGCTCCCAGGGCGCCGATCGCGCAGGCGATAGCCGCAACCATGAGCGGCTCTCTCAAGTATGCGAAAGAACGCAACGTAAGATCACCCATGTGGCCAAGGGAAAGCGTGTATGCACTCGGGTGCTGTTGCAACGCCTCGGAAATGTCGCCTGTGACGCGCAGGTCTTTCACCGCGTATAACACCATGCCGATCGTCGCCAGACCTGCGGCGTAAATTGCACCCAGAATTCGGTTGGCCGGAGTAAGCCACGTTTCCCCTGCGGCCGCAGCCATTCCCGATCCAAGCAGTAAGGCTAGTGCAGGATAAATCGGCATCGAATAGTATTCCTGCGTCGTTGAAAAAGTGAAAAACAAGAGCAAAAAGCCCACCCAGCAGACGGCCAACAGACGTGTCCGGCTCGCACGATCCTGTGGTCGGTAATTCAGTTTCAGGACTGACGGCAAATACACGCTCCAGGGAAACAGCCACGCCAGGTTCAGCAGCCAGAAAGCCACGCGCGGGACTGTGTTGTAGTCATGCGGGTAGCGCAATCCCAAAAAACGCAGCACGTGCTCGTTCATGAAATAAAACCAGAAGAACCCATGATATTGGCCGGGACCGCTGTGGAGCGTAAAGTCAAAGTACGGTGGCATGCGCAGTGTCGCCAAGACGTGCCACGGAGCAGCTATCGCCATAAAAATCAGAAGACCACTCCAGGGATGCAATCTCCTCCAGCTTGCGCGCGAAAAAAGCTGCCGCGTGAACGCCAGGTACAGGAGCGCTCCGCCAACAGGCACTACCAGAGCTATCAACCCCTTGAGCATCACGCCGACTGCGAGGCTCACGGCAAGCAACGCGGCCCAGCGGGCCGGATGGGTTTCCATGCCATCTTCATTCAGCGCCCTCTGCAGAGACCAGAAAGCCACGCACACACATAGCGTCAGCAGCACATCAGGAATAAGGATACGGGTGAAGAGAAAGAGCCCGACGCACGTCGCCAACACAACGCCGCTGTAGAAGCCCGCACGTTCACCAAATGCCCAGCGGCCGTACCGCGCAGAAACCCAGCAAAGCAATATTGCTCCAAGAGCAAATGGGATGCGAGCTGCCCAGTCGTGCACGCCAAAAACGAGATATGAAAACGCAATCAGCCAGTAAGGCAGCGGCGCCTTCTCCATGTAAGGGACGCCATCAAGTTGAGGAATTACCCAATCATGCGACCGGAGCATGTTTCTTGCCAATTGCGCGTGGGCCGCATCCACATCATCCATGAGACTTGGAGGCGAAATCATGCATCCAAGAAAAACCGCAGCCGCAATGAGCAGCAACAAGAGTTCGCGACGCCAAAAACTGGAGAGCAGCTTCTCGCTAACGCCCTCAACATGTTTCTGATCTTCCAGCAATTCGCCAACACCAGGAATGTTCGTAGCTCCTTTATGAAAATCAGATCAGATGCAGAAAGCGACTCGCCGCTGGAAGTCGATCGTCGACGGCCAGCAAGCCTCTCACTTGATCCGCAGCCGAGTATATACAGGTAAATTGTAAATAATAGTTGAACGAATCTGGATGGGTCATGCCCTTCTGGGCGGACAAAAGGTTGCACTTAGCTTGCGGCGCGAGATTCGCTGCGATAATCCCGACCATTGTCCACGTGTTCGCTGGGCGCAGGATCGGCGGCTGTAATTTTGCGCAACATGCCCGGCTTGTGCTGTTTGTAATCTGCATGGGCGGCTTTTCCGGTAATTGGATTCTTTTGCGTCTGGCGAATGGCCGCCAAAGACGAAACACAAATTGCGACAAACACAATCCAGCCAAGACAACGCATCATTTCTTCCTCGCATGTTGGTGTGATGTAGCTCTTAGCCGCACTTCTGTCCGGCCTGCTTACTCACGGTAAAGATCTGTTGAGAATCAACACACGAAAATTTTCGAATTTGCGCATTCCCTCCACCCTCATCACTTGGTAACCTTTGAGAAGCAACTTCTTTGGGGTTCCGGGTTTGTACCTGAAGATTGCTCAGTTCGGCGCCACTCGACGCGAGGGATCATGACCAATATGAAGTTGAAGCTCTCGATCGCGCTCGCTGTTATCTGTACTGCCTCGTACGTCGCTTACCTTGAAGTCCAGGCCAGCGACGAATCCGATGAATTGATTAGCGCGACGGCGGTGTGGTCGCCTTCTGATCAGGATCTGGCGCAGCTGAACAAGACGTGTACAAGCGATCCGCAGACCTATTCAGATTGCTTCATCTCCCACATGCCGGACCTTGGCGCCTCGGAAGAGGCCGTTTCATTCACCCGTGATTACGCGGCGCAAAACCACGGAACCATCGCGATCCTGAGGGGGTTCCATCCCATGGATGAGGTGGATCTCGGATATGCCTACTTTCCCTCCGCCAGGGAACGGAAACAAGGCTGGTTCCTCCTTAATGGCTATCCCTCGGTGCTCAATGTAGACGACCAAACCAGGATCCCTGAAGCGGCCATGGAAAAGCAACCGCTTTGGGCTGAAATGCAGCAGCAGCACCCTGCTGTCAAAATGTTTGTCGACGATGCAGAAAGAGGTATGGACAAGGCTCCGCAGACGGAGACACTCCCTGACGGCAGCCAGCGCTTCGTCGTCGAATACCCTCTGCGCGACGGCTGCGCAACCTGTGCGGTGCTGGGACACGCAGCTTTCAGCTTTGATTTTGATGCTTCCGGAGAGTTGGTAACAGTCAGGTTCGTCACGATCAAGCAATTTGACCAATCTGTGGCGCCGCCCTCTGCCCCGGCCCTGGCTCACTTGCAGAGATAAGCCTCCCAGTTCCGTAGGGCGAACGCTGTTCACCGTGGAACCATCCCGCAGTTTGCTGTGACTAATGTCATAGCGTTGAATCGCCTGAGTACCGCACACTAAAGCTCATGGCTCGTCCTCCGAATCTGCCCGGAATTCTCGCTCAAACTCGCGAGAGAATAGCCCAACGCCTGCTGATGCTGTACGCATTGACTGGCCTCTCCTTCATGCTGCTGCCCGGCACGTTTCTCGGCGTGTGGAATCTAATTTCGATCAGCTCACGGCACCGCAACGCCGCAATTTCCGCGGCCTGGATCCAGGCACATGGGCACGCTCAGGTTCTCGGATGGATCGGCACTTTCATTCTAGGCATCGGGTTTTATTCGTTGCCCAGGCTGAGCGTTTCGCCGTCACGCTCTGGCCGTCTCGCAGTGGTCACGTGGGCCCTTTGGACATCAGGCGTGGCGCTTCGCTGGTCCTCAGGCGTTTATCAATGGAGTTGGCAGATTTTGCTTCCGCTCTCCGCGTTAGTGGAACTTTCTGCCGTCGTCATCTTCCTTGTTTCATCGTCCAATGTCCATCGCGCCCAGAAATCCTCCACCCCAATGCCTTTCTGGATCCGGGCTGTACTAAGCGGAACAATATGCCTTGGACTGGCGCTGGTCATCAATCTTGGGGCTGCCTTCTACGTCGCAAGCAATGGATCTGGTCCGTCATTCCCACCCGCTCTGGAGACGCGTCTGTTGGCACTGCTCTGCTTTGGCTTCATTGTGCCCACCATCTGGGGATTTAGTGCGCGATGGCTTCCGATATTCCTGGGACTCAAGCCATTCCATGAAAAACTTCTTGGATATGCGCTGGCAATCGATCTATTGGGAGTGGCCGCAGCTCAAGCCGGTTGGTTTGCGGTGGCCGCATGGCTGATCGCAGCATCTTCTCTCCTGTCCGTCTTCGCATTTCGCCTGTTTGTCGGCCCTGCCAAACCCGCAAAGACTGCCGGCGTGCATCCTTCATTTCCACTCTTCATCCGGCTCGCATATGGATGGTTTTTGGTGGCCACCGGCCTGGCAATTGCAGCGATCTATCTGGACCACGCCAATGGCTGGATAGGCGGCTCGCGGCACGCCCTGACCGTGGGATTCATTTCTACCATGGTGTTCTCTGTGGGCCAGCGGGTACTGCCTGCATTCGGTGGAATGAAGGTCCTCTACAGCCCTCGCCTCATGCTGCTTTGCCTCCTGGTTTTGAACGTTGGCTGCACCCTGCGCGTGAGCTGCGAGATTCTTGCTTATGAAGGCTATTGGCCTCCTGCGTGGCATGTGCTTCCCTGGTCGGCGATACTGGAACTCTGCGCAGTGACCATTTTCGCGACCAATCTTGTACTCACTTTCCGCCAACCAGCAGCGCATCAAATGAGACCGCTTACGGCCGTTTGATTTTTCTGTCGAAATGGAAAACGTACAGTACCAGCAGACCGTTGATTACAAAAAGTACACCAGATGCGATGGCCGCATACAGTGGGGTACCGGTCTGGTGGCGCAACACAGCGTCAACCGAAAGCGCCATTAGCCAGAGCTGGACAACAACGCTTACACCAATCAGCACGAGGAGAGCCGTAAACAGCGTAGTTCCCTGTTTCTGCCGGATGCTCATTTAAACCTCCACACCAACAGCGTAGATCTCATCACCCTGTTGTTCCAGCCTGATGCGCGGCAGAGGGCGATTCGGCGGACCAGCATACGGCCGTCCTTCATTGAGAGTGAAGTATCCGTTATGGCAGGGACAAAAGAGCGTGTTTTGCTGCCTATCGTGAATGACGGCGCAGGAAAGATGAGTGCATACCGAGGAATACGCCACGAGTGAGCCGTCTGGTTTTCGCACCGCAATGCACGGATCATCGGGCGTAGGGTAGCGAAACAATGCGGAGCTCCCAGGGGCGAGGTCTGACAAGCTGCCTAGTTTCACCCTGGGCATTTGTGGCGAAGCCAGCAGGTGAGGCACACCCGCAAGCAGGAAGTTGGCGCCTGCAATCGTCAGCGAACCTAGAGCAAGGTATTTGACCATCTCACGCCGGGTAATGTAGTTGTCCGCTTCCCAGTCGATAGGAAAATCTTCACGCCATCGTGCTGCTTTTTTCTTCGCGCAATCCGAGCAGCCTTTGAGTGTTTCTTCCGCCATACTCAATCTCCCTTCAGCAGGTTGGCGACGTCATACTCGTCAGTCCTGGTTTCACCGGGGCGCTCGACCGTCACATCCAGGCGCTGAACGCTTCTGGGGACAAGCACGTTAACCTTTGTTTTCACAACTTCACCCCCAAACATCCATTCGCGAATGGCACTTCCCTGCCGCGTCCGCTCGATCTGTTCACGAGTAGTAAACGTCAGCGCGCCGGAAGGGCAAACCGTGGCGCACATCGGTCGCTTGCCGATGCTGGTGCGGTCATAGCACATGTCACATTTCATCATCTGGTTGATTTCTGCGCGGTACTTAGGAACGCCAAAAGGGCACGCCAGAACGCAATTGGAACACCCGATGCAGCGCGGCTTGAGCGAACTCAGCACAACCCCTTCTTCAGTTTTCTTGATCGCATCCGCGGGACAGACCTGTGCGCAAATAGGATCTTCGCAATGCATACATACCTGGGGTGCGGTCTGCACGCTGTCCGCTCGCATGATGGTTTCGAGGTGAATCATGGATATACCGCGGTGGGTATCGCATTCCTCGCACGCCTGCACACACGCCTCGCAGCCGATGCACCGCGAATGGTCGATGAAAAACTCCATCCCGTTGGCGAAGCTCATCGCACCCCTCCAGCCTGCATCTCAAGATGCGCGATCGCATCCTCAGGTGGCGCAACCTTCGTCACACGAACGGCGCAGATCTTGTACTCGGGAATATTCGAGATGGGATCAATGGCGCGTACGGTCATGTTGTTGGCGGCACGCTCCAGCGGCCAGTGATACGGCACGAAGACCGTGTCAGGCCGAATGGTTTTGACTACACTGGCGCGGACGGTAACTGATCCGCGGCGGCTTTCCACAGTAACAAAGTCACCATCTGCAATTCCCAGCTTGGCGGCGAGCAGCGGATGTATTTCGCAGAGAGGCTGCGGATACTGGTCCACCAGGGCGCCAATGCGGCGTGTCTGCGTTCCCGAGAGGTACTGTGACACGACCCGGCCGGTGGTGAGAATGATTGGATATTCGGCATCCGTCTCTTCGGCAGCCGGTTTCCACTCCACTGGCTGAAAGTGTGCCTTGCCGTCAGGGTGCGCGAAATTTCCGCCTTCGTAAAGCCGCGGTGTGCCGGGATGTTCCGGAGAAGGACAGGGCCAGAACACGCCCTGCTCGCGGTCGATTCGCTCCCAGCTAATGCCGTAATAGTCGGCGATTCCGCCCTTTGAGGCGAGGCGGAGTTCCTGGAAAATGTCATGCGATGATTTGTAGTTGAATTTGTCACCTGCACCGAGCCGTCTGGCAATATCGCAGATGATTTGCCAGTCCACTCGCGCGTCTTCAGGAGGATCGACTGCTTTTTGGTGGTGAATGACCCGTCCTTCAACATTGGTTGTTGTGCCTTCGTCTTCCTCCATCAGTGACCCGGCCAGGACCACATCGGCGTAACGGGCCGTTTCCGAGAGAAAGAAATCAATCTGGCAGAAGAACTCCAGCTTCTCCAGCGCCTCGCGGATGTACTGACTGTTCGGCAGGGAGACCATGGGATTGCAGGAAATAACCAACAAGCCTTTGATCTTGCCTTCGTGAATGGCTTCAAGAATGGGCACAAAAGAAAGGCCCTTGCGCGGAATGCTTGCCTCCGGTACGTCCCAGATGCTCGCGATGTATTTGCGGTGGTCAGGGTTTTCGATATCGCGGGCTCCCGGAAGCTGATCGCACTTCTGCCCTTGCTCGCGTCCGCCCTGTCCGTTGCCCTGGCCGGTGATCATGGCGTAGCCGCAACCTTCGCGACCGATGCGCCCGCTGGCCACTACCAGGTTGATGACAGCCATGCAGTTCTGCACGCCCTTGGAGTGGTGCTCTATGCCGCGCGCGTGCATGAGAAAACTGGTGGGAGCGGGACCCCAGATTTCCGCTGCGCGCACAATCATGCTCGCCGGTACACCGGCAATTTTCGACGCGTACTCCGGTGTGTATTTCTTTACTATTTCCTCCACCTGCTCCCACCCGGTGGTGTGCTGAGAAATGAATTCGCGATTGATCCAACCCCTCTCAATCATCACGTGCAGCATGCCATTAAACACGCCAATGTCGCCGCCGGAGCGTACCGGGATATAGAGATCCGCATTGCGGGCGATTGGCGTGAGCCGTGGGTCCATCACGATCAGCTTCGCGCCGTTCTCACGTGCCTGCCACAGGTAGTACGTGGTGATGGGAGCGCATTCAGCCACGTTCGCGCCAGCCACCAGAATTGCCTTGGCATGAAGGATGTCACTCCATGGATTGGCCGCGCGATCGATGCCGAAAATCTTCTTCGCAGCCGCGCCCGCTGATACCATACACAAGCGGCCGTTGTAGTCGATGTTGGCCGTCTTTACCGCGACACGGGCAAATTTGCCCATGAGATAGGCTTTCTCATTCGTTAGCGACGCGCCGCCGACCAGCGCAAACGCGTCGTTGCCGTACGACTGTTGAATACGGAGGATCTCACTGGCAACCCTGTCCAGCGCCTCATTCCAGCTCGTCCGCACAAAGCCTTTCCCTTCATCCCTCATGAGCGGCGCTTTGAGACGGTCAGGATGTTCATCCTGCATGTAGCGCTTCACACCCTTGGGGCAGAGCCGGCCCTGGTTGAACGGAAAGTCTTCCCACGGCTCAAATCCGATAACCTTGTTTTCGTGGACCTTGAGCTGAATTCCGCACTGTTGCCCGCAGAAACAACAATGCGTCTTGACGATGTGATCCGGTTCGACAGCGGTGCTCCAACCGGTAACCGGAGCCCGGTTGAGCGTCGGGCCGAACTCAGCCACCAGTTCGGGGATGCTTACAGGCGGCTTCGCCATATACCTTCCATTTCCAGCGAGGTTTGCGCTACACGAGTGCCTTGTTCGCGCCAGGTCGCATCCTGCGCCAGTGCCAGTGACTTGCGCCGGCATTCCGGGCAAACATCCTGGTAATGACCGCCTTGGGGCAGCTCGTAATGAATCTGCAACGCCTTCTGCACTTCCTTTAAGTCTTCCACGTGCATACGAGAAGCGAATGCCTCGCCGCACCGAATACACGTGGCTTGCTCGCCGCGCGCACCTTCGTCCTTGTAAAACTGCACTCCAAGCTGGGCTGAGCGTTGGAAAATATGAAAGAACTTCCCAAACGGCAGATAGAGCAGCGTAAAGATGACAGTTACAGCGTGCAGTATCGACAAAAAGCCATAATCAAGTCCGTGCATCAGGTGCGTGGACGCAGTCAGGAACAGGCCGGTAATCGAAATGGCGAAGAGCATGAGCAGCGGCATCATGTCCTGAGCAAACTGCTGGACTGCAATCGCTCCGCGGTCCCTCGCTCTGCGGAAGAGCGCGAGGGCCACTCCCGCTAGCACCATCACCGCCGAGATATCAAGGATGTTGAAGGTAATGGCCGCCTGAATTGTGCCCAGATGAAATGTAGAAATCTTCTGCCCGAACACGAACGCCTGATAAACATTTTGATCGGACGGCAGACTTTCAAAATGTACCCATCCAAATGACAACGGAAAAGTGACAGCGCCAGCAAGAATGCAGCCCCACGCAATCAGCCAATGCGCAACCCAACGCAGGTGGGAACGTTTTTCAATGAAGCGCTGGGCCACAAAGTCGCTCAACAAGAGCTGCCCAAAACGCACGATGTTGCCGGCCAGCCGGGCAGGGCGAAGAAAGATCCGCCATCCCTGAAACCAGTATTTGCGAGTCGGTGGCCGGCGCAGCCACATGGCGAAGCGGTAGCCGATGCCAAACGCCGCAAAAACGCAAGCGCCCGTGTAAGGCACCAGTGCGGCGTCGAAGTATTTGAGATGATTGCTGCCGAAGAAAATTCCGATCAGCAGCAACAGTGCAGTCAGGCACCCCCACAAAAGGGCATGCGCCACGTCCTGACGCTCACCTGTGCTGAGCTGCGGATTGTGTGATTGCGAAATTCTCACTTCTGCTCCGAAGCTCGCTTCTTTCTCTCCACGATATTTTATTCCCGGGCGCGTAACCTGAGTTAGCTCACGCTGCTCACACTGCGGACAAAGCTCGTTTCTGAAACCATCCTTTCGCAGTAAGGCTGGCGACTAACAGACAGATCAGTGCAAAAACTGAGAGCAGAGCAAATCCCCAGACGAACGTTCCCGTTTGCTGCTTGATAACACCCAGCACCAGCGGAGGAAAGAACCCTCCCAGACCGCCCATCGCGCCAACCAGCCCCGTGACCGCTCCGACCGACTTCGGGAAGTACTCCGGCACCAGCTTGAAGACAGCTCCGTTGCCCAGGCCAATCGCAGCTGCCATCCCCAGCGCACCGATCGTGAATGGCGCCATGGTTTGAAGCGTCAAAAGGATCGCCATCGCTGTAACAAAAGGAAATATCCAGAGGAGGATGGTCAAGCCTCCAACTTTGTCCGACAGCCAGCCCCCAAAGGGCCGC
>Ga0134125_10003685_pt1 | contig 17662 bp, 3 predicted proteins | sample KB31751_FD_96464 | JGI IMG/M metagenome (GOLD analysis project Ga0134125, IMG submission 96464) | Terrestrial soil microbial communities with excess Nitrogen fertilizer from Kellogg Biological Station, Michigan, USA - KB3-175-1 | ecosystem: Environmental > Terrestrial > Soil > Unclassified ...
CACCGCGCTGGCCGGGCGGGAAGCCAGCTCACCCTGGTCGTGGCTAGTCGAGACGGGTGTCACGATCGCCCTGGCGTCGGCCTCGTGGCGGTTCATCGAGACACCCATAATGCGGAACGGTCTGGGTGTCACCGTCCGCCATTGGATACAGCTCATCGGCGCGGCCAGCCGTCGGCCGCCAGCGAGCCCGACACGACGCGCCGTCCCGGTCACAATGGCCGCGGCCGTGGCGATCACCTTCGTGCTGGCCTGCTACGGCGTGGCCCGGCCACCCGCGGCGGCTGCCCCGGGCGGGCTGCTCCGCCAGGTGGCCAACGGCGAGCGGGTAAGCAGCGAGTCCCGGTCGACTCCGGCGGTTCCCTCACCCTCGTCCGCCCCGTCACCGGCCGGCCGCGCCCCGGCCAGGGCCGGGGCCACCCCCACGCCGCCGACGACGTGCCGACCCGCGCAGCCGCGGGTCTCCGGCAGCCAGGTGACGGCGGTCGGCGACTCGGTCATGCTCGCCTCGGCGACGGCGCTCGAGGCGGCGCTGCCCGGTGTCTACATCGACGCCAAGGTCGACCGGCAAATGGCGACCGGGCTGGCGCTGGTCAGGAGCCTGGCCGCCGCGGGCCGGCTCCGCCATGTCGTCGTGGTCAGCCTCGGCACCAACGGCACCGTCACCGCCCGTCAGCTCCGGCAGCTTCAACGCGCCGCCGGACCTGGACGCGAGCTCGTCCTAGTCAGCACGTTCGGCCCGCAGGCCTGGGAGCACGCGGTCAACACGGCGCTCGCCGCGGCGGCCCGGCACGGCAAGCAGACCGAACTGGCCAACTGGCACGCGGCTATCGAGGCCCGTCCCGCGCTGCTCTGGCCGGACGGCATCCACCCGCGCCCGGCAGGCACCCGCCTCTACGCGCGCATCGTACACGCCGCGATCAAAACCGGCCTGACGACCGGCCAGCGCTCGTCGTGCACGTAGAGACAGATGTAGGATCTCACCTCGCGTGACATATTGATCTTGTGTGACCTGCGGATACTCGGTTGTCTCACGGCGATGTCACCAAGATCAGTCTCAAACTCGCTGCATTTCTTCGGCCGCGGCAACCGTGCACCGGCAAGGCCGTCTCCTGCGGGTGCGCCGAGGCGATAACCACCGGGCTAGATCCAGCTTGCTGCCCGTCGGCCGCGCTCTACGCCCATCCGGCGCACCCGTATAACAGCCGGCCTGCTTGAGGCCATCCCAGTACCCGGCCCGCCCGCGAGTAGGACCCAAGGCCTCCGCGGTGATCAGGGGTGAACTCACGGTTTCGCACCGCTGCCGGATGGCACAGCCCTGCTGGGGCGACCGAGGAACCAGCGCTGCACCCATTCGGGAATGACCACCTGCCACCTGCCATTTCCCGCTGGAGCAGCCCGCCGCCAGCGCCTTCGGCGACCCCTACTAACTCCCCGCGAGGTGAGCGGGAGTCCGGGTGGAGGGCATTTCCAGCTGTCACGAGGCGGGGTAGCCGGCGGTGGCGACGGCGATCATCTCCTCGACGTCCTGGTCCAGCAGGAAGCCCGCGGCCGCCGCGCGCGTGGTGGCCGCGCGGAACGCGGCCGCGTACTCGCCCGGCCCGGCGGGGTAGCGGCGCGCCAGTTCGGCGGCGTCGAACACGCGGGTGGAGCCGAGGAGGATGCCGATCCCAGTGGCGCCGGTCGGGGTGAGCCCGGACAGCGCGGCGACCGGTACGTCGACCCAGCCCGTCCTGATGCCGCCGCGGGCGATGCCCGCGCCGTCGGTGACCAGCCGCATGGGATCATCCGGGTCGGTCTCGAGCCGCGGGGAGCTGGGCGGCGGCGCCCCGCCGCGCGCCCAGCGGTCCAGGTGCGCGATCGCGGCCTGGGCCACGTAGTGGTGCTGCGGCCCTGAGTTCACCGGCACCGGACATGCAATGCCCATCGGCTCGGCGGTCGGCGCCATCAGCCGGGCCAGTTCGGCGGGCGGCAGCTCACCGGAATCGCTGAAGGCGGTACCGAGCACGTACGTGTCGGCGTGCGCGGCACCGGCGATCTCCCACCACCGGAACCGGCTGCTGTCCGGCTGCCGCGCCGTCACCCCCGCCAGCACGCCGGTCACGTCGCTCTCGGTCTGCACGGTCAGCACCGGGGCCCGACCATCCGTGCGGACCCGCACGCCGTCCGGTCCCTCGGCGCGGATCCGGCCGTCCCACCCGGTCAGCGGAGCAGCGAAGCCGGTCCGGCTGCCGATCAGGTAGCCGTCGCAGGCTGCCTCGGGCGCAACCCAAGGGGCCACCGCGTTCACGTAGCTGACCAGGTGGATCGCTGACTGGGACTGGCCCGTCGCGATCAGGCACTCGACCGGCAGCGGCCCGAGCACACTGCCGCCGCGGACCGCGCGGGCGACCTGGGAGAAGATGTCGAAGCTGAACGCGTCGCCCGGGTGGTGCAGCGCCCCGTACCGGCCCGGGTCGCTCTGTTTGAGCGCGGGCAGCACCATCGCGCGCCGTGACCCGGGGTCGGGCTCCTCCCCGGCCGCATCGAAGATGCTGCCGCCCTCGATGCCGGCCCGCTGCGCCGATACCCCGACCCACGCCCACCCGGCCCGGATGACGTGCCGGTGGGTCAGCATCCAGTGCGCGGCCGCGTCGAAGCCGGCGCTGACGTTGAGCCATTCCAGGATCACGGTGCCGGTGTACGCGCCGGGGTCGGACGGTCGGCACACCACCAGCCGGGTAGCGAATGGCGCCTGGCCCGCCGGGGTGACCTGCCAGTATCCGTCGGCTCCCGCGGGCCCCGCGGGCTCGTAGCGGGTGGCCGTGGACTCGAGGAAGAACTCTTCCAGTGTGTAACCGACCTGGCCGAGGTCGAAGGCGGTCATGATTATCCCCGGCGGCCCCTCGACCGGCCCGGCCAGCCCGGCGGATCCGTCCATCTGCCGCACTCTACCGGAACCTCGGGCGCCGGACGGGAGCACGCGGACCACCCAAGCAGATCGAATGAGATTCTGAGCGAATCAGAGCAACTGCGATGAGAAACCGAGCAAGCCGAGTGAGACGGGACATCCGTCGAAGACGGAAAGTGATGCCGACAGTGCGGCTTCAAAATACAAAAAGTAATTGGCACACCGGCGACGGTGACGGGCAGCGTCGCAAGATTCTCCAGTTCGTTACCCAGGGCTGAATCCGATGGGGTCGAGATACCACTCATCGGGCAGATCGCGGCCGACGTCCCCATCGAAGCCAAGGAACTGGCCGAGGAAACCTTCCTCCCGTAGGACATCGGCCGTGAGATTACGACACGCGACGTGAGGCCCTACAAGATGTAGGATCTCAATTCGCATGACATGTTGATCTTCTCTGACCTGCGGTTCCTCCGTCGTCTCACAAGTGGCCGCACCGGCCTCAGTCTCAGATTCGTGGCATTTCTTCTCAGCCACCTTGCGCTGGGCGAGAACGTCGGTGAGCCGATCCAGTCCGAGTGGGGTGGAACGCGATAGTGGACTGCGACGCCGGTGAGCGCGCTCGCGATCGCTTCGAGCAACTTGGCATGTGCGTCGGTGCGTCCGCTCCAGGGCGCGAGCGGGGGTCGCGATGCCGCATGGCAGGAGCGTAGCTTCCTGGTCCTGGCGGCAGGCTGGCTGTCATCTGACCTGGCCGTCAGAACAGGGCGAAGCTGGCCCCACGACCACCAGGTAGCGGTCCTCGGCGTGAGGTACCCGCGCAACGCCGCCTCGTCGGTCGTCGGCACGCCCGGCAGCAGCCAGGCGTCGGTAGCACCAAGGTTGGCCGGGTGCACGGCCAGCACCTTCACCGGGTTGGGGAGGCAGGGTCGGCTCGGCCTGCCTCGCCGCTGTCGCATGCGCCTAGCCGCTCCACGCCAGGGGCCGAAAGGGTCGGCATCTTTTGCTCGTCCTCCTTCGGAGGTGTATCAGAGCCGGGTCTCTGCCCTCCTGCTTAGAGTGCAGCACTCCCCGCTAGGGACCGAGTGCACGCCGATCGACACAGCAGGGGGCAACGGTGAGTAGACGGTGAACAGCACCCAGGCAGCCCTGTGCCTTCCCGACGGCGGCGGTGCGATCAAGGGCATCGGCGAGACCTTCCAGGCCAACCTCTTCAGCGGTACAGCCAACCACAGCGTGCCGATCGCCCTGTCGCCTGGGCGCGGCGGCTTCGGCCCCTCGTTGTCGGCGAACTACAGCTCCGGGCATGGGAACGGCATCTTCGGTCTGGGTTGGCAGCTGGCGGTGCCGAGCATCACACGAAAAACCGAGAAAGGGCTCCCGCGCTATGACGACGGCGATGTCTTCGTCCTGTCCGGCTCCGAAGACCTGGTGCCCTGCCTGACGAGAGTCGTAGATCTCGCCAGCGGCAAGGTCAACTGGGTGCCGCAGGAGCCGATCGTACGAGCCGAGCACACGGTGTTCTGCTACCGCCCGCGAACCGAGGGCCTGTTCGCACGAGTCGAGCGCTGGGTCCACACCCACACGGGCGAGACCCACTGGCGAACGATCAGCAAGGACAACGTCACCTCCCTGTTCGGCAGCTCGGCCGAGTCACGGGTCGCCGACCCCGTCGACGACCGGCGGGTCTACGAATGGCTACTGGCCGACACGTACGACGGGTTGGGCAACTCCAGCCGGTACGAGTACGCCGCCGACGACGCGGCCCTCTACGGCGACGACCGCACACTGCGACTGCCCGAGATCTTCGAGAGGCATCGCCTGCCGGCCAATCGCTACCTGAGGCGGATCTACTACGGCAACCTGCCCGATCCGCTCCTGGACGAGTCCGGCCATCCGATTGCCTACCCGGACGGAGAACCGATCGGCCACCTCCGCGGCGGACGGCGGTACGCATACGAGGTCGTCTTTGACTACGGCGACTGGACGACACCGACCGTGTTGCCCCACCCGAAGCCGCCCGCCGAGGGTGAGCCGGAGCTTCTCGGCGACGACCGGCGGACCTCGACCACCAGCCGCTCTGCGCCGGTCCGGACCGACCGCTTCTCCACCTTCCGCGCCGGCTTCGAGATCCGTACGCTCCGGCGCTGCCGCCGGGTCCTGATGTTCCATCACTTCGCCGAGCTGGGTGGCCCTACCCTGGTTCGCTCGACCGACTTCGGCTACACCACCGACGCCGACACCGAGGCGTCACTGCTGACCGCGGTGACGGTCACCGGCCACGACCGGGACCCCGATGGGACATACCGCTCAGCGAGCATGCCCGCCCTGACGTTCTCGTACACCACCTTCGAGCCGAATCGGCAGCACTATCAGCCGCTCACGGCCAGCGGCGGAGAGCTGCCACCTCTGGGGTTGAACCAAGCCGGTATGGCGCTGGTCGATCTGTTCGGTGACGGCCTGCCGGACGTCCTGCAGAGCAGCCCGGCCGGGCTCCGATACTGGCGCAACCTCGGCCACGGCACGCTGGACCGTCCGCACACCCTGGCCGAGGTACCGGCCGGAATCTCCCTGGACCAACCGGGCATCGGTTTCGGCGACATGACCGGCAACGGCGTCGCCGACCTACTCGTGCACACCGGTCCGCTCGCGGGATTCTTCGGGACCACGCTCGAGGGCGCCTGGCACACGTTCACCCCCTACGAGACGAGTCCGGGATTCGCCCCGCAGGACCCGGACGTACGCATGCTGGACCTGACCGGCGACGGCCGGTCCGACGCGCTGATGACCAGGGACGAGGAATTCCTGTGGTTCGCCTGCCGCGGCGAACAAGGCTTCGCGCCACCGCGAGCGATCGCCCGCAGCCACGACCTCGACGCGTTTCCAGACGTCTTCTTCGACGACCCCGAGGGCCGCGTCCGGCTTGCCGACATGACCGGTGACGGGCTCAGTGACATCGTGCAGGTCCATGGCGGCCGAGTCGATTACTGGCCGAACCTCGGCTACGGACGCTTCGGCCGGCGGATCAGCATGGCGCACGCGCCGCTGATGGACGTCGACATCGATCCCCGCCGGCTGTTCCTGGTCGACCTCAACGGCACCGGCTGCGCCGACCTGGTGTACGTCGACTCCCGCCGACTCCATTTCTGGTTCAACCGGTCCGGCAACGGCTGGAGCGAGCGGCAGACCATCTCCGGCACGCCGCTCGCCAGCGACGCAACGGCCGTGGAGTTCGCGGACGTGTTCGGAACCGGCACGGCCACGCTGATCTGGAGCCGCGACCTCGGCGGGCCGGGTGAGAGCAACTACCAGGCACTCGACTTCTGCGGCGGGGTCAAGCCGTACGTCCTGGTCGGCCTGGACAACGGCATGGGTGCCACGACCCAGGTCAGCTACGCCCCGTCAACCCGATTCTTCCTAGAGGATCTGGCCGCCGGCACCCCGTGGATGACGGCATTGCCCTTCCCGGTCCAGGTGGTGGCGAAGGTGGAGGTCGTCGACCACGTCGGCCGGACCAAGCGGGTCTCGGCGTACGCCTACCATCACGGTCACTTCGACGGGCGGGAGCGCGAGTTCTGCGGCTTCGGCCGCGTCGACCAGTTCGACGCGGAGTCCTTTGACGGAGAGCAGCCTCACCAGGTGCCGCCGGTGGAGACCCGTTCCTGGTTCCACACCGGGGTCTACTTCGACGACCGCAGCAGCCAACCGCAGGACTACCGTGACCTGACCGCAAGGTTCCGGAGCGAGTACTACGCCGGCGACACCCGCGCAGTCCCGCTCGAGGAGCATGACGTCGAGGCGGGCGAGACGCCAGCGGAGGCGTACCGGGCCCTGCGCGGGGCGCAGTTGCGCACCGAGGTGTACGCGCACGACGGCACCCTCAAGGAGGACCACCCGTACCAGGTGAGCGAGAGCCGGCACCGGGTGACCCAGGTCCAGGCCCGAGGTCCCAACCAGCATGCGGTCTATCTCGGGCACCAGCTGGAGACCCTGACCTACCACTACGAGCGCCGCCCCGCCGACCCGCGGATCAGTCACGCGCTAACGCTCGAGGTGGACAGCTTCGGGAATCTGCTGAGAACCCTGAGCGTCGGGTACGGGCGTCGGCGGCCAGATCCGGCCCTGCCCACCGATGCCGACCGGGAGCGGCAGGGCCGCACGCTTGTCAGCTACAGCGAGACGCGCCATACGGCGGCGATCGACGACCCGCTGGCGAGCCCGGACGCCCACCGAGGCCCAATCCCCTTTGAGACGAGCAGCTACGAGCTGACCGGTTTCACGCCGGTGGCACCAGGAGCCGAGCGTTTCTCCTACGCCGAGTGGGTGGCCGACGACTTCGCCCGGATCCGCGCGGCGGAGCGCATCGGCTACGAGGACGTGACGGATCCCGCCCGGGCACAACTGCGGCTGGTCGAGCAGTCCCGGACCTTCTTCCGGGCCGACGACCTGTCCGACCTGCTACCGCTGGGCGTGGTCGAGCCACTGGCGCTGCCGGGCGAGAGCCGGCGGCTGGCGTTCACCGCGGGCCTGGTGCGCCGAATCTACGGCGAGCGGGTAGATGAGGCGACCCTGGTCGAGCTCGGCTACGTCCCCGGCGAGGACGGCACGTGGTGGATCCCGTCCGGGCGAACCTTCCTCTCCCCCGACGCAGCCGATCCGCCGGCCGAGGAGCTGGCGTACGCCCGGCAGCACTTCTTCATCACGCACCGCACTCGCGACCCCTATGGAAACACCTCGACCACGCGGCACGACCCGTACGCGCTGCTGGTCATCGAGGCGCAGGATGCGCTGGCCAACCGGACACGTGCCGATCACGACTACCGGGTGATGCAGGTGTCCCGGCTGACCGATGCCAACGGCAACCGCGCCGAGGCGGTCTTCGACACTCTCGGCATGGTCGCCGGGACCGCGCTGATGGGCAAGGCGACCGAAGCGATCGGCGATTCGCTGGCAGGCTTCGTCGCCGACCTGACCGTCGAGCAGCGGACCGCGTTCCTGGCCGACCCCGCGGCCGCCGCCACGTCGCTGCTCGGCTCCGCGACGACCCGCACCGTCTACGACCTCGACCGCTACCAGCGCGAGCGCCAGCCCGTGTGTGCCGCCGTGCTCAGCCGGGAGACCCACGCAAGCGGGCAGCCGCCGGGCAGCGCGCCCAAGGTGTCGCTGAGTCTCAGCTACTCCGACGGGTTCGGTCGTCAGGTCCAGCAGAAGATCCGCACCGAGCCCGGACCGGTGGTCGACGGCGGTCCCGTGGTGAGCCCTCGCTGGATCGGTAGTGGCTGGACGATCTTCACCAACAAGGGCAAACCGGTGCAGCGGTTCGAGCCGTTCTTCGACGACACGGCCGGCTTCCGGTTCGACTGCCGGGTCGGCGTCAGCTCGACCCTGGGCTACGACCCCCTCGAGCGGGTGGTGGCGATCCTGCAACCAGACCACACCTGGGAGAAGGTGACGTTCGACCCTTGGCAGCAGGCGACCTGGGACGTCAACGACACCGTCGGCATCGACAAGCCGCACGATGACCGGGACGTTGGTGGATTCTTCGCCGGTCTGGAGCCGTCGGCGTACCTGCCCACCTGGCACGCTGCCAGGAAGGGCGGCGATCTCGGGGCCGCCGAGCAGGCGGCCGCGCGCAAGACCGCCGTGCACGCGGAGACTCCGACGCTGGTCCACGCCGACACCCTCGGCCGGCCGTTCCTCACCATCGCCCACAACCGGTTCCGCTACAGCGACCGCCCGCCGGCCGATCCGCCGGTCGAGGAGTTCCACCGCACCCGGGTGGGACTGGACATCGAAGGTAACCAGCGCGAGGTGATCGACGCCGAGGACCGCGTGGTGATGCGGTACGACTACGACATGCTCGGCACTCTCGCGTACCAGAGCAGCATGGAGGCCGGCCAACGTTGGCTGCTGCACGACGTCACTGGCCGGTCCAGCCGGGCCTGGGACGACCGGGGGCACGCCTTCCGCACCAGCTACGACGCACTAGGCCGGCTGCTGCAGTCCTTCGTGCTTGGCGCCAACCCGAACCACCCGGACGAGGAGCTGCTGACCGAACGGCACGTCTACGGGGAGCAGCATCCGGACGCTGAGCAGCGCAACCTGCGCGGCAGGCCCTACCTGGATCTGGATCAGTCCGGCCTGGTCAGCATCGAGAGCTACGACTTCACGGGCAATCCGGTCCGGACGACCCGCCGGCTGGCCCGGGCGTATCAAGCCGCTGTCGACTGGCGGATCGTCGAGCCGGCCCTGCCTGCAGCCGACCCGGTGGACGCGGCGGCTCTGGATGCCACGCTCGCTCCTCTGCTGGATCCGGAACGCTATACGAGCCGCAGCACTTACGACGCGCTCAGCCGACCGGTGCAGCTGATCGCACCGCACAGCGACCGGCCGGGCGCCCACGTCAACGTGCTGCAGCCCGTCTACAACGAGTCAGGACTGCTCGAACGACTGGACGTGTGGCTCGACCATCCAGCCGAGCCCGACGGCCTGCTGGATCCGGCCGAAGCACCCCCCGCGCCCGTCGGGTTTACCGCCATCGACTACGACGCCAAGGGTCAGCGCACAGCGATCAGCTACGCCAACGGTGTGCGGACGAGCTATGCGTACGACCCGCTCACGTTCCGCCTGAGGCACCTGGTCACGGTGCGGCCGGCGGGCGAGATCCAGAACCTCAGCTACACCTATGACCCGACCGGCAATCTCACCAGCATCCGCGACGACGCCCAGCAGACTGCGTTCTTCCGTAACGTGCGCGTGGAGCCGAGCAGCGACTACACCTACGACGCCGTCTACCGGCTGATCGAAGCCACCGGTCGTGAGCATCTGGGGCAGGCAGGTGCAGCGCCGACGCCCGGCTCGTACAACGACGTGCCGCGCACCGGCCGGCCCTCCCCCGACGAGGGTGACGCGCTGGGCCGCTACCTAGAACGCTTCGGCTACGACGCGGCGGGCAATATCACGCAGTTGACGCACCGCGGCAGCGACCCCGCCAACCCAGGGTGGACGCGCGACTACGCCTACACCGAGCCCAGCCAGCTCGAGCCGGACCGGTCGAGCAACCGGCTAAGCACGACCACGACCGGCGCGACGACCGAGACGTACAGCAGCGGCGGGACCGGCTACGACGCCCACGGCAACCTGCTCCGGATGCAGCAGTTGCAGGGAATGGCGTGGGACTACCGCGACCAGCTGGCGATGTCCCAGCGGCAAGCGGTGAACCCGGACGACGGGGACGGGATCGAGCACCAGGGCGAGCGGACCTACTACGTCTACGACGCGACCGGGCAGCGGACCCGGAAGGTGACCGAGCGGCCGAACGGCACCCGGAAGTCCGAGCGCCGCTACTTCGCTGGGCTGGAGGTCTTCCGGACCTACGAGGTCGACGGCAGCAGCATCCGCCTGGAGCGCGAAACCCTGCACGTCACGGACGACAACCAGCGGATCGCACTGGTAGAGACGCGAACCGCGGGCAACGACGGCTCGCCGGCCCGGCTGATTCGCAACCAGTTCGGCAACCACCTCGGCTCCGTCAGCCTGGAGCTGAACGAACTTGCGCAGCTCGTCTCCTACGAGGAGTACTACGCCTACGGCGGCACGGCATACCAGGCTGGGCGCAGCGCCGTGGAGGTGCAGCGGAAGCGGTACCGCTATTCCGGGAAGGAACGCGACGAGGAGACGGGCCTGTACTACTACGGCCTGCGCTACTACGCACCTGGGCTGGGCCGCTGGATCAATACCGATCCCGCCGGGCTGCGCGACGGGCTCGACCTCTATCGCTTCGCCCGCGACAATCCGGTGACGCTGGTGGACGCCGTCGGCACCGACTCGACAGCCCCGCCGGCGGATAAGACCTCGTTGCTGCAGGACATCGAGTTCGTCGTGGAGCGCCGCCACCGGGACGACAGCCTGAACAGCATCCTGCTGGGCGGCGACGACCTCTCGAAGAAGATTGCCAGCGCCTTCATCACCCTCGGGAGTACATCCCTCGGCTGCTCTAACAAGGTCAGTACCGAGGATCTGTTCGACCGCGGGGCAGCAATCTTCGCCAAGGACATGCACGTCGAAAGGCAGCTCGCGAGCGCGGCCGCGCGGGGCGACTTCGAGCGAACCCAGGCACCGGCCGCCAAGTTCCTCTACGAGGAGTACGGCAGGGTAATACGCAACGGTCTGGCCGGGCCGGGCATCGTGCCCGTCGAGCAGACGCAGGCCGAGCACCAGGTCATGGAAGACGCGAGGGACCGCTCCCGGTTGAACCTGGTCAGGAACGTGAGCGGCGTGCTCGCCGCGGGCCACGCCCGCAGAGGGTCGGCGACGCCCGGAGTGGAGAACGAGCCGTTCGCAGCGATCAACCGGCGTGCGGCGGGCGTCGAGCCGGGCCGGTCCGGAAGGGACGCGCGGCTGGTCGCGACCAAGTCGGCCAACGCGGCGGTGCGAGACTCCGTCAAGAACGTCAACCCCACAGGGTCTCGACAGAACTGCTCGATGTGCGTCGACGCCGTCAGGGAAACGCTGAGAGGAAACCCGCGACAGGCCGGAATCGGCCCGATGGTGCCGGCAAGGCTTTCGGGACAGAAGTATCCGGGCCTGACACCCATGTCACTGCCGGCCGTCGTCGCTGCGATGAAGGCCGCCGGTCCCGGAGCACAGGGCGTGCTGGTCGGTCAATACCAAGACGCGTCCAACCCGCAATCGGACGGGCCATGGCACGCGATCAACGTCTACAACAGTAACGGGACGATTCTCTTCCTCGACGCACACTCGGCGGGCGGCGTGGCGAAGACAACGGTAACGAGCTCCGCTCAGGTCACCCTTCGCCTTACCAACACTTACTTCGCCCCGTTCCAGTAGCCCATCGTGAACTCGGAAGAACTCGTCGCGCGAGAAGTCAACTAACGAAACGCCTCTTTTCTAGCAAGGAGGGTGTGCCATGAACAACACACCTGCCACGACTACTGTGCAACCCACCAGCCATGGCTCCGAAGTCGGCGAGAATGGGCCCCTAGCGGCCGCGGAGACCACCTACCTCCAGTCCGAGGTGAGCATCCTTCCCCTCCCGGCCGTCGTCGGCGGGAGCTTCAGCCTCAGCGGTACGGCGTCCTGCGACCTGCTCAAGGACATTCCCGGCGAGGAGACCGGCATCTTCGTCAAGCACGCCGACGACAGTTTGACCAGCGTGCGGGTCCGCATCGGAAGCGCCCCGCGGGTCGATGCCACCCCGACGGGCCCCGCGGGTGCGCCGTGGACCAGCTGGACCCTGGCCGTGACCGGTCTGCCCGACGGTCCGGTCACCCTCGTCGCCCAGGCCCTGCCCAGCAAGGACCCTGCCACGGCGGCACGATCCACCGTGGTGGACCGGACGGCACCGAGCCTCACCATTAACCCACCGGCCGACGTGGTACGGCCGGCCCCGCCGTTTCTCGCCACCATCACCGGCACTGCCGCCGACAACCCCGCCGGCGTGGCGGCCGTCGAGTGGCAGTTCGGCGGCGGCGGGATCAACACCGCCATCGGAACGACCAACTGGTCGGCCGACGTCGCCCTGCCCGGCCTGGGACTGCACACCGTGTCCTTCCGAGCCCGCGACAACGTCGGCAACGTCGGCCCGATGCAGAACGTCACCGTCCGAGTCGGTGACATCACCCCGCCGTCGCTCGCCATCGCGGTGCCCGACGAGGGAGAAACCCGGCCCCTGGTCGACGGCAAGGCGACATTCGAGCTGCGCGGCACCGCCTCCGACACCCAGACCGGCGTCGCGCTGGTCGAGTGGTCGCTGGACGGTCAGACCGCCTTCACCGCCGCCACCCCGCAGGCGGCCGGCGACTGGTCGACCTGGAGTGCCCAGGTTCCGATCACCGTCGCGGGAAACCACGCCATCACCGTGCGAGCCACGGACAAGGCAACCCCGGGCAACGCCACTACGCTGCAGCGCGGAGTCGTGGTTGCCGAGCGCTTCCAGCCGCCGGATCCCGACGCGGTGTTCAGTCCCGCGGCGTACCTGGACGACCTGCTGGCCTTCGCGACGCAGCGGGCGAAGGTCTCAGCTGGCGGCCCGTTCGTTTCCCGGAGGCTGCTGGTCGACACCTACCTGCAGCGCTTCACCGACCTGGTGACGCGCGACAACCGGGTCGTCGCCAACCAGCCCGTCAGCCAGGTCCGGCTGTGCATCGACGTGCTGCGACGCTACCTCGCAGCGCACGGCGGCAGCGTGCCGGCCGAGGCGAGGGCGGCCTACCGGCAGGCTGCGTACGCGGCCGTGCTGCGCCAGCTGGGCACCTCGTCGGAGGAGATGCGGCTGGCCCGGGTCGCCGACGAGCCGGCGCGTACCGCCCTGGCGAGCCGACTGGGCATCGCGTTGGCCGGGTTCCGTCCCGACCGGTTGGACCAGCTGCTGTTCCAGCCCGCCGACCTGACCGAGACGGCGCTGCAGACGTTCTTCGGCATCGAGAAGACGACGGTCAAGCCCCTGGTCGACAGCCTGCTGCCCGAACCGACGCTGCTGACCTGGCAGAAGGAGCATCTGCGCGTCGGCTGGCAGGCCGAGGACGACGCCGCGCGCTCGGAGTGGGACACCCCGGTGCCGTTGATCGATCCCGATCTGCTGACAGTGCTCGACCTGCGGACGCCGAACACGGGCAACCCCGCGTACGACCTCTGGCAGGCGCGCCAGGACGACCTGGCGGCGCATGCGGCCTCGCTCGAGGCGTTGCGCAAGGCTGAGCAGACCCAGCAGGCCGGCTTCGACACAATCGTGTCGACCATCGCCCCGATCCCGGAGCTGCTCGCATTGGCCGAACAGCGCAGCCAGGGCAACGCCATCGACGACCAGTTGCGGGCCAAGCGGCTGCCGCTGCCGGCATTCCTGCACCTGATGCGGGTACGCCAGCTGGCCGTCGCCGGCAGCGTGCTGGACTCGGAGTGGGCCGACGTCTCCGCGATCATCGTCCAGGTCAGGAAGGTCAAGCGGTACGCCGCCTGGCGCCGTCAGGAACGCCAGAAGGGCCTGATCCTCGGCCCGGACGCCTTCCAGCTGCCTGACCCGGCCGGGGCACCGCCGGCCGCGCTCCCGGCGTGGCGCGCGACGCCGCAGGCTCGCCAGGCCTGGCGGCGGACGCTGGAGGCGCGCATCCAGCAGGAGCTGGTACTCACCCAGGCGATCTCGGCGGCGGTAAGCGCCGCCGAGGAGGAGTCGCTACCGCTGCTTCGCGAGGCGTGCGTCGCCGCGATCGCCGGGGACCGCGACCCGGCGGTGATCGCCGACCGGCTGACCCGCGAGCTCGGCATCGACTGCCGTGACAGGGGGCACCAACGGACGACCCGGGCCCAGCAGGCGTTGCAGACCCTGCAGGAGGTGCTGCTGTCGCTGCGCACCGGACGGCTGAAGACCGAGCCGCCGGTCCTCGGGACGGCGAATCCGGCGGCCGGCTGGGAACTGGCGCTCGATCCGGCGAAGCCGTACACCGAGAAGGACTTCGACGACGAGTGGCTCTGGATGGGCGGCTACAGCACCTGGAACTCCGCGATCCGGGTCTTCGCGTATCCGGAGACCTACCTGCTGCCGGAGCTGCGCCCGATCCAGGGGCAGACCGGCGCGTACCAGACGCTGATGACCGACCTGCGCAATCAGCCGCGGCTCACCCCGGTGCAGGCCCGCGACATGGCCCGGAAATATCACCAGGCGCTGACCAGCGCGCTGGGTTCGACCCTGCCGGCCGCGCTGCGCGCGGGAGCCATCACCATTACTGATCAGCTCACCGACTCCCAGCTCGCGCAGCGGCGTACCTTCATCCGGGACACACTGTTCGCTGGCATCACCGACCCGGCCAAGGCGCCCAATTATGTCCAGGAGATCTTCTACTTCGTGCCACTAGCCCTGGCCCTGCAGCTCCAGCGGTCCGGGCAGTACCTGGCCGCGCTGGATTGGATCGAGACCTTCTACACCGATCACCTGGTGGCCGCCGAGCGCAAGATCTACTACGGGTTGGTGCTGGAGGAGACGATCCCCACGGCGTACCAGCGCAACCCGGACAACTGGCTCCGGGTGGGGCTGAACCCGCACGAGATCGCGACCGTACGCGGCAACGCCCACACCCGGTTCACGCTGATGACCCTGGCCCGCTGCTACCTCGACTTCGCCGATGCGGAGTTCACCCGCGACGAGGGCGAGTCGATCGCGCGGGCGCGCGCCCTCTACCAGGCCGCGCTGTCCCTGCTGACCTTGCCGGACATGCAGCCGCCGGGCACCGGCAGCGGGGCCAGCCCGTTCCCGGCCAATCCGGTGCCGCAGGGGCTACGGGGCCGCGGCGAGCTCAATCTGTTCAAGCTGCGCAGTGGCCGCAACATCGCGGGTATCGAGCGGCAGGCCAGCGTGCTGAGCCAGCCCGCGCAGCCGCTTGACCGGCCACCCGTTGCGGGCGGCCCGCAGCGACCGTTCCGGCCAACGCCGTACCGCTACACCGTCCTGATCGAGCGTGCCAAGAACGTGGTCAGCATCGCCCAGCAGGTCGAGCAGGCGTTCCTCGCCGCGCTAGAGAAGCGTGACGCGGAGACCTACAACCTGCTCAAGGCGGGGCAGGACCTGCAGCTGGCCGGTAGCACGGTCGATCTGCATGGCCTCCAGGTCAAGGAGGCCGACCAGGGCGTAGGGCTGGCCGAACGCCAGCTCGACCGGGCCATCATCCAGCGGGACACGTACCAGGGCTGGATCGACGCCGGCCTGAACACCTGGGAAAACATCTCACTCGACAGCCAGCTCGCCGCCGGTGTCGCCGGCCTCGGCGTGGTCGCCGCCGACGCGGCCCTGACCACGGCGCAGGCCGCGAACGCGGCCGCCTCAGGCGGCTTCCTCGGCACCGGCGTGTCCGGCGGTATCGCCACGGCCGCGACCGTCGGCGTGGCGGCGTGGATCAAGGCCGGGGCGCAGGCGCTGCAGATCAGCGCCGAGACGACCGCCCAGTACGGCGCAGCCAAAGCCAGCTTCGAGCGCCGCAGCCAGGAGTGGGAGCTGCAACGCCAGCTCGCCGAGGGCGACATGGCCATCGGTGATCAGCAAGTGGCACTGGCCCAGACCCACAGTGCGGTCGCCCGGCAGGAGGAGCTGATCTCGCGAATTCAACTGGAGCATGCCCAGGCCACGGTCGAGTTCCTGGCGCACAAGTTCACCAACGCCGAGCTCTACGCATGGATGAGCGGAGTGCTCGGCGGTGCCTACAGCTACTTCCTGCAGCAGGCCACCGCGATGGCGCAACAGGCGCAATACCAGCTGGCCTTCGAGCGCCAGGAGTCACCGCCGGCCTTCATCAAGGCCGACTACTGGGAGGCGACCGAGGACTCGAGCCAGCCAGCCGGAGGCCAAGGGATACCCGACCGTCAGGGGCTGACGGGCTCGGTCCGGCTGCTGCAGGACATCACCAGGCTCGACCAGTTCGCCTTCGACACCAACCGGCGCAAGCTCCAGATGTCGCAGACATTCTCGCTCGCCCGGCTGTTCCCGGCGGAGTTCCAGCGCTTCCGGGAGACCGGTGTGCTCCCCTTCGCCACGCCGATGGCGCTGTTCGACCAGCGATTCCCGGGCCACTACCTGCGCACGGTGAAGCGCGCGGGGGTGTCGCTCGTCGCGCTGGTCCCACCGGACCGGGGAGTCAGCGCGACAATGATCGCCTCCGGCATCTCCCGGGTGGTGACCGGCGGCGATGTGTTCACCACCATCACCATGCGCCGCGATCCCGAGCTGATCGCGTTCACCGGGACCAGCAATGCCACCGGCCTGCTGGAACTTGAAGCCGACGCGGGGATGCTCCGGCCATTCGAGAGCATGGGCGTCGACACGAACTGGGAGTTGCAACTGCCCAAGGCGGCGAACCCCTTCGACTACCGCAGCATTGCCGACGTGCTGTTCACCCTGGAGTACACTGCGCTGCACGACTTCTCCTACCGGCGGCAGGTGATCCAGCAGCTGGACGACCGGGTGAGCGCTGAACGCGCCATCAGCGTGCGTGACCAGTACCCCGACCAGTGGTACGCCCTGCACAACCCACTGCCGGGGCATTCGCCGCTCACGGTCGAGTTCACGCTGACCGCTCCGGGCTTTCCCCCAAACGTGGACGAGCTGGCGATCCGGCAGGTGCTCTTCGCGGTCGCCAGGAGCCAAGAGGCGACCTTCGAGATCGGCCCCGTGGAGCTCACGCTGACACCTCCAAACGGCACGGCAGCGGTCGGCGGCGGGGTGGACAGCACCGTGGATGGGCTGATCAGCACCCGCCGCGGCAACGCGAACGCCTGGGTTCCGCTCATCGGTCGCTCTCCGACCGGCAACTGGCGGCTTACCCTGCCCAACACCGAGCAGCTGCGCGACCGGTTCAACCAGGAGGAGATCGATGACCTCCTGCTCATCCTGACCTACGAGGGACGAACTCCGGCCTGGCCCAGCTAGGTTCTATCGACTCTCAGGAATCAGGGAAGTCGTTCGGGTCGACGTCGAACGTGCGGCGTTGCTGCAGATTGACTACCGCGAGCCGCAAGAGCGGTCTACCCACTTGCCATGTCGACAAAGCGCGAATAATGGCCCTGGAATGCGACCGTCACCGTGGCGGTCGGGCCGTTCCTGTGCTTGGCCACGATCAGGTCCGCCTCGCCCGCTCGCGGCGACTCCCGCTCATACGCGTCCTCGCGGTGCAAAAGGATCACAACGTCACTATCCTGTTCGATGCTGTTGTGACTTACGAGACCGTCGGCGATGAAGTTGTGTGTGCCTTTTACTGTGGCGTCGTAAACGGGCTG
>Ga0134125_10003686_pt1 | contig 17652 bp, 14 predicted proteins | sample KB31751_FD_96464 | JGI IMG/M metagenome (GOLD analysis project Ga0134125, IMG submission 96464) | Terrestrial soil microbial communities with excess Nitrogen fertilizer from Kellogg Biological Station, Michigan, USA - KB3-175-1 | ecosystem: Environmental > Terrestrial > Soil > Unclassified ...
AGCCGGGAGGCCGCGTAGTGGGCTGCGGCGGCTTCGGGTTCGGTCACCAACGGCGGGTCGTCCAGGCCCGCGTATTGCGGTACCTCTTCGAACAGCGCCCGCCGGTACGGGCCCCAGTTGGCCGGGTGCGTCAGTAACACCCGCTCGGGCGGCTCCCCCTCGGTCTCGACCACCTTCTGGACGACGTCGCGCAACAGGGCACCGAGCAGCGCGGTGACGGTGTAGGACTGGCCGCCGAGCATGACCGGTGTCGGGTTGCCCAGCCGGCGCTTGAACTCGCGGCTGACCCGGTCCGGGCTACTCACGGCCCGCAGGGTGGCGGCTTCCCCGGTGAGCAGGACACCGTCCTCCCGGAGATAGACAGCCGCCGGAGTCACTACTGAGCGATCACCCAGCGTGAACATCTCGACTCGGGTGGCAGACGCGATCGCGGCCGCGACGAACGTCGTGCCGAGGTCTATCCCGAGGCTATAGCCCACCGCGCCTCCCTGGCCCAAATAGTAACTTATGGTCACTCGGGTCGACCGATATTTCAGAGTCATGTGAGGACAGTTGTGATACATATCGGCGCAAGCCAGACTGTGAGTTACCGATCGAACACAACAAGGGGGTAAACCCCACCTCGGAGTAGGGAGCATCCCCTTCCCTTCGAGGTCGCCAGGCGTCGAAGATGCGGTGATGGTTTCCCGGTTTCCGCACCGTGTCGGTGATGATGTGGACGAGCCTGTCGCCGAGGCGTGCCGCCGGAAGAACCAGGATCACTGGCGGCGCCGCAGGCTGCTGCAGCGGCAGTTGCATGACGGGGCAGCGCTGCGGATTTCAGCACTGACGTTGCGTCTGGGGCTGCTCGAGCATCGTGCCGCGCCCGATGGGCACGCAGTGCAGGGCTGCATCGGCGAGCTGCAGGATGAATTGCATGCAGTGCTGGAGGAACTACGGGACGTGGCGGCCAAAATCTACCCGCCACTACTGGACGAAGCCGGCCTCGGTCCAGCGCTGCGAGAAGTAGCGGCGGCGCTGCAGGCCCCGGTTACGGTGGTGGCGTCCGAGGAGAGGTTCGGTCCGGCGGCGGAGGGTGCGGCCTATTTCGCCACGATGCAGTGCCTGGCAGCGCAGCCGGCCGAAGCACAGTCGATGAAGGTGGTCGTCCGTCGGGAAGACGATACGCTGATGCTGTCGGTGTCCGGGATCGCGGCTTGTCACGCGGAACTGATGGACGAGGCACGGCCATTAGGCGGAACCGTCGAAGTGATAACCGAAAGCCCGCCAGGTGCCAGCACGGTCATTGCGAGGATTCCATGCGAGTAGCCCTGGCCGAAGACGGCGCCCTTTTTCGTGAGGGGCTGCTCATGCTGTTGCGTGCGGCGGGTCACCAGGTCGTGTGCAGCGCGGCCGACGGTGATGAATTAGTGGCGCTGCTGACCACTGAGCCCGCAGATGTGGCGATTCTGGACATCCGTATGCCACCGGAACCGGATGGTGGCCTGATCACTGCCGAGCGACTCCGGGCAGCTCACCCGGACTTAGGCTTGCTGTTCCTGTCGCATTACGCGGAGTCCCATTACCTCATGCGAATCCTCGAGATCGGCACCGAGAGCATCGGATACCGACTCAAGGAGAAAGTGGGCAGCGTCGAAGTGCTCACCGATACCCTGAATCGGATCGGCAATGGAGAGATCGTTATCGAGCCGGTGCTGGCGAAACGGCTCGTCGAGCGTACCCGAGGTGACAAGAAAGACGTCGTCGCAGCGCTGTCAGATCGCGAACAGGAGGTCCTGAGGCTGATGGCCGAAGGGCGGTCGAACAACGGAATAGCCGGCCAGCTCTACATCACACCCAAAGCGGTGGAAAAGCATATAGCAAACATTTTCGTCAAGCTCGGGCTCCATATCGACACGGCCGCCCATCACCGCCGGGTGCTCGCTGTTCTGACCTACTTACGTTCCCAGCGCGACCAAGGTTGAGCGCGCAGGCTTGGCTGGTGGCGCACTGGCTCCTAGCGTAGAACGCACCGACCGGTGGTGGGATGATGAACAGCACGATCCCGGCGAGGCCGTTGCGCCTGCTGCTGGCCAGCGCTGCGGTGGCCGCCGTGTTCGCCGTCATGGTCATCGCCATCGGATCACTCACCGACTCGATCGCGGTCGCTGTGGCGCTGCCGTTCGTCGCGGCGGCATTGAGCACCGCTGGGTTGACCATCGGATTGCCGCGGATCGACCGACTAGCCCAGCACGCCGGTCCGACGACCGGGGCCGGCCCCGCTCCCGCCGCGGCTGTCGCCGGTGCCCAGGCCGGCTCGCTGGAACAAGCGCTCTACGACCTGGCCCGGGTCCTCGCCGAGGGCACCCGCGCCCAGCACGCCGTCGTGTGGCTAGCCGCCGCCGACAAGCTGGTCAGTGCCGCGACCTATCCAGCGGTCACCGGGGTCGAACCGCGCACCACAACGCTGGCGGCCCTGCTGGCGCTGCCGGACGTGGACCACGCGGTGCCGGTGCTGGATGGATCCGTCCTTCGCGCGGCGCTCACCGTGGGCAAGCCCGGGCGTCCGGTGACGCCGGCAGACCAACGGCTCATGCAGGATGTCGCCCAGGGTGCGGGGCTGCTGCTGCGTGGTGCCCAGCTGACGTCGGAGCTCGAGGACCGGGTGCGGCAAGCCGACGAGCTGGCCACTCAGCTGCAAGCGTCCCGGCAGCGGCTGACCCGGGCACGGGACGTCGAACGCCAGCGTCTGGTCGGCGAACTCACCCAGGTGACCACCGCTCGACTCGCTACTCTGCGCGGCGATGTCGCCGAGATCCAGGATCTGCTCTCCGGTGGCGAAGCGAGCATCGAGCACACCCAACGGACTCTTGTGCAAACCCGCGCCGGACTGGACGAGCTGCTCGACCGATTCCGGTTGATCGCCCGCGGGGTGTATCCGGCGGTGCTGCGCAGTCAGGGTCCCGCTGGCGCGCTCGAGGAACTGGCGACCGATCTGCCCAGGCCGGTGCGCCTTTCCGGACACCTGTCCCACCGGTTGTCCTGGGAGATTGAGTCAGGTATCTACTGGCTGGCCGCTTCAGCAATGCAGCTGCTCGCCGGTCAGGTCGCCGAAACGCCCCTGCGAGTGCACCTCGAGCACATCCAGCGCCGGCTGGCGGTCCGCATCGAGGATCCCACTGCCCCGATCACGGCAATCGAGATAGGCACGGCGCTGACCGACGACGTCGACCGGCTGGCCGCGCTGGGTGGCGACGCGGAGATAGTCGAAGACGGTGCGGGGGGCATCGCATTGCGCGCCTGGTTACCCGATCAGCTCGAGCCCTTGGTCAGGCCATGACCAGCCGGATCTGGCACGGGCTGCACTACCCGCTGATGACCATGCTGGCGGGCGGCATATTCCTGATCATCCAGGCCATCGTGGGAATCCTGATCCCGAGCCGGCCGGTATTCGCCGCCGCGCTGGCCACCGCGGTCGTCGCGGCGCTGTTCCTGCCGGTACAGCAGGCTCTCGGGCGATTGGTGAACCGGTTGGTGGCCAGCAGCCCACCAACGGCCTACCACGTGTTGGCCGATCTCGCCGCGTCATCAGGCGCCACGTCAGCAGATGCGTCCAACCTCTCCGGCGTCGCCGAAGCCATCGCTGCCCGGACGGGGGCATGCTCCTGCCGGCTGACCGTCGCGCATCCCGGCCTGCGGAATCGCAGCTACGGGTGGCCGGCCGGCTCCGGGCCGGCAGCTGATGACGACGTCGTACTGCCGATCCGGCACGGTGGCGAGCAGATCGGCACGATGGCGGTGAGCTGGCCGAAGGGCGCGAACAGGGACACCCGGAGCCGCGCGCTGCTGGAGGACATCGCGAACAGCCTCGGCGCCATCGTCGCGGTAAGCCGGCTCGGAATTGAGCTGGAAAGGCAACTGCGGGCGGCGCAGGCGCACGCCGAGGAGATCGCGGTCGCCCGGCGGCAGGCGGTGGCGGAAATGGATGGCGAGAGGCGACGGATGGAGCGCAATCTGCATGATGGCGCACAGCACCATCTGGTCTCGCTGCGGATGACGCTGGGTCTGGTCGAGCACGGAGTGGCAAGCGGGCAATTCGATCAGGCCCGGGAAGGGCTGAGCCGGCTGGTCACCCAGATCGGCAGCGCCGAGGCGGTGCTCGCGGAGACCGCGACCGGGGTCTCCTCCATCTCGCTGACCGAGCGTGGGCTGATCGCGGCGCTGAACTCCGACCTGTCCGGGGCACACCCACCGATAACCGTGACGTCACCCGAGTCGCTGTCCGGTCGCCGGTTCGCACCGGAGATCGAGGCGGCCGTGTACTTCTGTTGCCTCGAGGCGGTGAGCAATGCCCGCAAGCACGCACCGGGAGCCGCCGTCGGAGTGCGGCTCGGTGAGGTGGACGGCATCCTGCGCTTCACCGTTCACGATGACGGGCCGGGCTTTCCGTCGGACTCCGGCGGCGCACCCGTAGGGCGGGGATTGCGCAACGTCACTGCCCGGATTGCCTCAGTGGGCGGCACGCTGGCGATCCGGTCAGTCCCCGACGCCGGCACGACGATCGAAGGATCTGTCCCGCTGCCTCGCAAGCAGGATCTGCTGGACCGGGTTCGCGAGCTCGTCCGTGAGGCGCGGACGCTCTACGACGGAAACGCCGCCAGCGAGCCGTTGCGGAAACTGCAAGCGCAACTGGCAGGACGCGCCGGAGTACGCCAGGCCAGCTCGGTGTTGCGGGCGCTCGACGCGCTCGTGCGGTCCCGTCCGCTGGCCGGGGACCGGGCGATCAAGCTGCGCTACCAGATCGAGCAGATCCGTTCGGAAACCCACGAGCTGACCGAGGTCGAGCTACTCGATGAGCTGCAATCCGGCACGTTGCCGTTGACCTCCGAGGAGCGCCAGCTGGCTGAAGAGCTGCTGGGGGCGGCCGGCTCCGAACCGAGGGCCAGACTCGGGTTGACAGCCGACGCCGATACCACCCAGGTGCGCTTGGCGGCCGGCCTGCAGCTGGACCGCTGGCAACGCCGAGCGTCCCATCCGGCCTCCACGAGGGCCGTCCGCGACGCGGCTGAGGTCTTGGTACGGACCTGCGAGCGCCTACTGGCCCAAGCCGGCACCAGCTGATCCCCGTAGCCCGCGAACCCCGATGCCGGCAACCCCGACATGGAGACATATCGGGGTCAAACCGGGTCCGCTCACCCCGATATGTCTCCATGTCGGGGTGGGGCTAGCGGCATCTGGGTGGGGCTAGCAGGGCGGTGGGGAGGATTGCGGTGGCGCGGGCCCGGAGATTGCCGAGTAGCGCGACGTCGGTATCGATCTGCCTGAGCAGCGCGGGAGCCTGCTCGAGCTCTTTGAGCGTGCGCTGGGACAGGTTGCGGGTATCGGTCAACGACCGCTGCATCTGCTCACTGCGGGCGCCATAGGCGTCGCGCAGGTCTTGCTCGAGTTGGCGAAGCAGGTCGCGGGACTCCTTGGTGACCCTCATGCTGAAGTCGGTGATGTAACTACGCACCGTGGTACTCGCCTGCTCCCGGCGTTTGTCCCGCCGCCGGTTGCGTTCTTCGACAACCGCGAGGCCGCCCATGAGCAGCGTGGGTACCAGCGACAAGATCATCGGCAGGCTCAGCTCGATCAACCTGGTGAGCAGGTAGAACATCACGAACCCCATGTAGGCGCGCAACACGATGTTCACCACGGCACTGATACCGACCCGCGAGGTGCCCAACGCTTCATCGGCGGTGAGCGCGGTAGGCAAATCCGTCACGATGGTGGCCTGCGGAGGGTCGATGATGTGCATCTCGTCGAGTGCAACGTGCTTGGCGGCCTCCAGCGAGACGTTCCTGCTTGACGTTACCGCGAGGTCGTTGTTCGCCTGGGCTTCGCTGGTCAGCCGTCGGCGCAACCAGCCGGCGAACTCGTCCCAGTTCTTGGCAGGATCGCTGTGCTCGATGGTGTGCTCGGCTTGGGCCAGCACGGCCTGCATGCGTTGCCGCAGATCGAAGTCGACGTCCGAGGTGACGTTGGCGAAGCTGTCGCGGAGCAACTTCTGCCACCGCACTGAACTGGTGCGCACGTCGTCCAGGCGTTCCTCGGCGAGCCGGGAAGCGGCCCGCGCCTGGGCAGACCGCCCGGGCCGCACCAGCCTGGATCGGTGGGCTTGCAGCATCTCGGCGAGCTGGTCCAGCGCGAACAACACGTGGTTGGCGACCGCGCGAAGGCTGGTCTGTTCGGCGTCAGCGGCGATTCGGTCGAGGGCTTCGAGCACCCTTGCAACACCGGACATCCGGGTGAGTTCGTCGTCGCCGGCGCGCTGACCCTGCGTACCTAGCGTCGCCGACACGGCCATGGTTTCGACGCCGATCCCGGCCTCGTTCAATAACGCCTTATCGCGCTCCAGAAGCTGGCGCCACTGGAGGCTTCCATCAATCTTGGTGAGGACGAAGATGATGGTCGGGCACAGATCCTGCATTGTGCGCAAGCATTCAATCTCTGCGCTAGTCAGCTCACTGGAAGCATCGGAAACGAACAGCACTGCATGCGCCCGCCCGATCCGCTCCGGCCCGGCCGTTGGCGGCAATGCGCCAGCGCTCATGGGCGCCGCCTCGACCATAACGAGCTGTCCGGCCGGCAGGTCGATCCGCGCTTCGTCGGACCGATCGGTTGGCCGCCGGCGGGCCGGGACGGCCGCACCGGCCGAGCCGGTCAGCACACCCATCAGGGAGCTTTTGCCCTGCTGGGGACCGCCGACGACGTGAACCGTGACAGGAGCATCCACGAGCAGGCGGCGAGCATCTGCCAGGCGCTCGACGAGATCACTTCGCTCGGCTTCGTGGGCCTGAGCAATGGTCAGATCGAGGATCTCCATTGCCTGAACAACACCGTTACTCGACGCCTGCTGCGTGGACACCACGTACTCCCCTCATACGATTCTGTTAAGCACTCCTGTCGAACACTCAGTGGTGGGCCATGTGGTGCGAGGAGTCGTGGTGACCGTCGTGCTGATGGTCGTTGTAATGCTTGTGATGGGATTCTTTGTAGTACCGGTCGTAGTCGCAGTAGTCGTAGCAGCGGTTGTAGTCGCAGTAGTCATAGTGGTAGTCGTAGTGGTAGTCGTGGCCGTGGTGGTGACCGTGGCTGGACTTGTAGCTGGACATTTGTGGCTCCCTGATGTCGAGGCCCGGGCTCTCGTTTGTGTCCGAGGGTGTGGCCTGCTATCAGGGTGCGCGCCCAGCAGCGCGGAAACGATCGAGCAAACCCCCTGACCAGCAGAGGCCACCCCCGTTTCGAAGCGGGGGTAAACCCCCGGCCGCGGCACCCTCAGCCGGCGGCCGGGTCGGGGCGGTGCAGCAGGCAGGCCGCGACGAGACCCGTCCAACCGGTCTGGTGCGACGCCCCCAGGCCGGCTCCGGTGTCGCCGTGGAAGTACTCGTGGAACCACAGCTGGTCGTGCCAGTGCGGATCGGTCTGGAACAGCTCGTAGCCGCCGAAGACCGGCCGGCGACCGGCGGGGTCGTTGCGGAAGGTGCTGATCAGTCGGTCGTTCAGATCGACGGCCACCTCAGCCAGCGTCCGCTCGGCTCCGGAGCCGGTCGGGTGCTCGACGACGAAGTCGTCGCCGAAGAAGCGGGCGAACCGCCCGATCGCCTCGATGAGCAGGTAATTGACCGGGAACCACACCGGGCCGCGCCAGTTGGAGTTGCCGCCGAACAGGCCGCTGGTGGATTCGGCGGGTTCATAGTCGACCGATGCGTGCAGCTCGGGCAGATCAAGCACGAACGGCGCGTCGCGGTGGCGTCGGGAGATCGACCGCAGCCCGTGCGGTGAGAGGAACTCCTGCTCGGACAGCATCGGCGTCAGGATCCGCCGCAGCTGTTCGGGGCCCACCATGGACAGCAGCCGGCCCTCTGCGCCATCCCGGGCGTGGGTCTGGCCCACCACGCCGGCGTACTGCGGCAGGTTGGTGAGAAACCAGCGCACCCGCCCGGCGAACTCCGGTAACCGCTGCAAGGTGGTCGTGCCTAACGTCGTGGTCGCGCACAGCGGCAGCAGCCCTACCAGCGAGCGCACCCGCAGCGGGATCCGCCGCCCGTCGGCCGCCGACAGCACGTCGTAGAAGAAGCCCTCCGTCGGGTCCCACAGCCCGTCATGGGCCGCTGCGGCGATCAGCGCGAAATGTTCGAAGAACTTGGTGGCCAGATCCTCATAGGTCCGGTCGTGCTCGGCGAGCACCAGGGCCATCTCCAGCAGGTTCAGGCAGTACATCGCCATCCAGGCGGTGCCGTCGCTCTGCTCCAGGACCCCGGCCAGGGGCAGCGCCGCGGACCGGTCGATCGGCCCGATGTTGTCCAGACCGAGAAAGCCACCCTCGAAGACGTTGTTGCCCTCGCGGTCCTTTCGGTTGACCCACCAGGTGAAGTTCAGCAGCAGCTTGTGCAGCACCCGGGCCAGGAAGTCGAAGTCACGCGAGCCGTCGTTTTCGAAGACCCGCAGCGCGGCCCAGGCGTGCACCGGTGGGTTGACGTCACCGAAGGCCCACTCGTAGGCGGGCAACTGCCCGCCCGGATGCATGTACCACTCGCGCAGCAGCAACAACAGCTGGTTCTTGGCGAAGGTCGGGTCCAGTCGGGCCAGCGGCACGCAGTGAAAGGCCAAATCCCACGCTGCGTACCAGGGGTACTCCCACGGATCCGGCATCGAGATGACGTCGTGGTTGTTGAGGTGGCGCCAGGCTGAGTTACGCCCGTGCCGGCGCTGCGGGGACGGGGGCGGTCCGGCGGGGTCGCCGTCGAGCCAGCGCGCCACGTCGTAGTGGAAGAACTGCTTGCCCCACAACATCCCCGCCATCGCCTGGCGCAGCACCATCGCATCCTCATCCGAGACCTCAGTGGCCGCTCCCACCCGCCCCAACGCCTGGTAGAACTCGTCGGCCTCGGCGCGCCGGGCGGTCATCACGTCGTTGAACTCGGGCCCCAGGGCACCTGAGCGCGCCCCGGCGGTCAGTCGCAGCCGGATCACCGCTTGGGCGCCGGCGGCCACCTCAAGCCGATACCACAAAGCACCCTTGGTGCCGACCCCATGCGGGTTGACCGTCGCCGCGCCGGCCACCACATGATCATTGATCCCATCCTTGGGGTAAGCCGACCGGCCCGGCACACCATAAAGCCGTTGATTATTAGTCTCGTTGTCACACAGCAGCGCCTGGGCCGAACCGTCGCCGGCGAGGACCAGCGGACCCAGGTTTGCGTGCCGCGCCAGCAGCGTCGAGCCCTCCCCGGCTCGGATCTGCGGCACGTCCTGCTGCCCGGGCAGGCCCCAGGCCCAGGTGTTGCGAAACCACAGCGTCGGCAGCACATGCAGCGTCGCCGCTTCCGGGCCGCGGTTGTCCACGGTGATCCGCAGGCACAGATCCGTCGGTGCCGCCTTGGCGTAGTCCACCGTCACCGACCAGTACCGGTCCTCGGCGAATACACCGGTGTCGACCAGCTCGTATTCCGGCTGGCCCTTGCCGCGGCGGCGGTTCTCGCCGACCAGCTCGGTGTAGGGGAACGGCCGCTGTGGGTAGTGGTAGCGCCAGGTCATCCAGGAATGGGTGGGGGTGGAGTCCAGGTACCACCAGTAGTCCTTGACGTCCTCACCGTGGTTGCCCTCCGGGCCGGTCAGCCCGAACATCCGCTCCTTGAGAATCGGATCGACGCCGTTCCACAGCGTCAGCGCCAGGCAGAACGTCTGGCGCTCGTCACAGATCCCGGCCATCCCGTCTTCATTCCAGCGATACACCCGAGACCGGGCATGATCATGCGGGAAGTAATCCCATGCCTGGCCATAAGCGCTGTAGTCCTCCCGGACGGTGCCCCAAGCCCGCTCGGACAGGTACGGCCCCCACGCCCGCCAAGCCGCCGTACCCTCGTCTGCTTGCTGAAGCCGGGCCTGCTCGGCTGATGTCCGCGCCATTGATGCTGCCATGGTGGTCAGTACAGCAGCGCGGTGTGAGCGTTACGTTCGCTGACGGCGACAGCCCCGGGTTGAAAGGTGCATATGCATCCATAAGACCCCATGGGCGCGCGGATGGCGGCAGTTGGCCTTACGCTCCGTGGCAATGCGGGTACTCGTGACCGGCTGGTCGTCGTTCCTCGATGGCGAGGCCACCGCGGGCGATGTGCTGAGCATGGAGGCCGTGCGTGACTCGCTGCTCGAAGCCGGACTCGGTGTTGATGTCGCCTGGAGTCCCAGGCTGCGTGCCGACGGCCTGAGCCTGGAGCAGGCCGACCCGAACAGCTATACCCACCTGCTGTTCGTCTGCGGTCCCGCGCACGGTCGGCAGGTCCGGCAACTCCATGAACGCTTCAGACACTGCCGGCGGCTGGCCGTCGGAGTCTCCATCGTGGTGCCCAACGACCCTGCCGTCACCGGATTCCACCAGGTCATCGCCCGCGATGAAGCCGGCGCCAGCCCGTCTCGCGACCTCGCCGCAGCCCCACGCTGTGCCCAGGTACCGGTGGTCGGAGTGGTCTTGGCGCATGCCCAGCACGAGTACGGCAACCGGCAGCGCCACGATGACGTCCACGCCGTGCTGACCTCCTGGCTGGCCCGCCAGGATTGCGCCCGGCTGCCTTTCGACACCCGGCTGGACAGCCACGACTGGCGGTTTGCCAGCACGTCCGACCAGCTCGAATCGCTCATCAGGCGGCTGGACGTGCTGGTCACCACCCGCATGCACGGCTTGGTGTTGGCGCTGAAGAACGGGATACCGGCGCTGGCCGTCGATCCGATCGCCGGCGGAGCCAAAGTCAGCGCCCAGGCCGCGGCGTGGGCCTGGCCTGCGGTGGTGGCGGCCGATTCGCTGACCGAAGCCGTGCTGGATTACTGGTGGAGCTGGTGCCGGTCCGCCGACTGCGCGGCGCAGACGGCCCGCTGCGTTCGGGAGGCCCCCGAGGCCCCCCTCGTGCCACGGTTGCTGCAGGCGATCAGCGCGGGCTGAGGCCGTTTTCGTTCCGTCCGCGAGATTCACACGATCGGCGATTAGGCGCACGTACTTATCGGGCATTGAACGTCCTCCTAGCCACAAACCCGGCTCAGCCCGACCCCGAAGCAGAGGAGATCTGGTTCATGGTCATCACCGGAGAAAACGGGCGGGCGACCACGGGTATGGCTGAGCGCGATGACGTGCTGGGCGCGCTGGAGCGGCTTCTCGATGACGCCGGCAAAGGCCGGGGTGGGGCACTGTTCGTAGTAGGGCCCGCCGGATTGGGCAAGACCACGGTGCTCGAATACGCGATCACTATCGCGAAACCGCGATTTGCGGTCGGGGTTGGACGCGGTGATCGCGTGGAGGCGGTATTGCCGTTCGGGTTGATCGGCCAGGCGCTCGATCAGCTTCTCGGGGGCAAGCATCCCGGTGGCAGCATGGCGTTATACGGAAACAGCGGCGAGGCCGGCGACATGTCGCCACAGTCCCGTTTCTACGGCATTCTCCGGGAGGTCCGGGCAGCTGCGAGCAGCCCGCTGCTGCTTGCTATTGACGACCTGCACTGGTCGGATCCGGATTCGCTCACCGCGATCCACCTGCTCTGCCGCCGGCTGGCCGTCTTGCCGGTGGCGCTGATCGCCACCGCCCGGCCATGGCCCGCTGAGGCGGTCGGCTCGGCGCGGGATCTGGCCGCCCAGGGGCTGGCCCAGATCGAGCCGCTGGCTCCGCTGAGCACCGCAGCCGTGCGGGAGATGCTGTCCACCCGACTCAGCGAGACGGTCCCAGCGATGGTCGTGGACCAGGCTGTTGAGATGTGCGCCGGTAATCCCTTGCTGGTGGAGCAGGTCGCCATCGAACTACGTCGCAGCGGGACACTCACTCCGGGGCCGGCTTGGTTATCCCGGTTCGTCGGAGTCGGTGCGGCCGGGCGGCGCTATCTGCAGGCAGCCAGTGTGCTGGGGACCCGGTTCCGGGTCGACGTCGCGACGAAGGTGTCAGGACTGTCGGCCACCGATGCCGCCACCGAGATCGACGGTCTGTTCCGCGGCGGACTCCTCTACGAAGCCGATGGCGGGTGGGCGGGATTCACCCACGCACTGATCCGGCAAGGTGTGTACGGGAACATCCCCCTTCCGCTGCGTAGGGATCTGCATGCGGCCTCCTTCCACACCCTGGTTGATTCCGGCGCCTACCCGGCAGAGGCAGCCGAACACGCGGTGGCTGCTCATCTGGCCGGCGACCCTGGGGCAGTGGCCACGGTGGCGCGGGCTGGGCGGGCGGCGCTGCGGGTGGGCGCGGTCCGCGCGGCTCGCCGGCACCTGGCCGACGGGATGCGGCTGGCCGGCGAAGCCGCGCCGGTGGAGCTGCTCTTCGACTTCGCCGCTGCACTTGTCGCAGCCGGTGCCAACGAGGAGGCGATAGCCATCTACGAACGCCTGCTGGGACTGCCCGGGCTGTCCGCCGCTGACCGCATCGCCGCGTTGCGCGAGCTGGGCCAGGCCAGCTTCGTCATGGGCCAGGTGGAGCGTGCCGCGGGTTGCTACGAATCGGCGGTAGCTCTGGCCGAACAGGATCACCCCGCACTCGCCGTCGGAGCTCTGCTCGATCAATCCTTCCATCATCAGACACTCTTCGGTCCTCGGTCGGCACTTCCATGGGCTAACCGAGCCGCTGAGCTGGCCAGCTGCACCGGGGTCATGCAGTCGTCGGCGCAGGCGGCCTGGGGGGCGACCGCCTATCGCTGTGGTGATCCCAACGGCCTGACGGCGGCAGCGCGCGCCGCCATGTCACCCGTCGACCTCGCCCACACCTGGAGACCCAGCGAACGGCACAGATACCGAGATCCGGCGCTGAGCTATGCCATGGTGGCCGTGCACGCCGAACGGTTCGCCGACGCCGAACGGCTGCTCACCGACATTTTGAGTTCAGCCGAGCGCCGGTGCGAACCACTCACATTGCTCCTTGCCGCGATGGCGTGGATCGAATGCCTGTGCCGGCTGGGCCGGCTGGACGAAGCAGTGGCCGCTGTTGAGCGACTCACCGAGCTCGTCGAGCTGTTCCCGTACGGATCCCCTCTCTCGGTCACCTACCGAGCATTGGTCCTTCTTGAGCTCGGGCAGCTGGAGCAGGCGGAGCTGTGCTGCGCGCAATTGCCGACCACGCTCCAGCACGATCGTTACAGCCTGCATCGCTCCGATGGGATGCAGCTTCATGTGCGCGCCGTGCTCGCTCATCGGCGAGGTGATGCCGAGACCGCATGCTCGCTGTTCACTCAGCTCCAGGAATGGGCCGACCGTACCGGCGAAGCCGACCCGTCATTCGTGCTCTGGGCGGCCGACGCGGTCGCCGCCTACCTCGCCTGTGGCCGGGACACCGACGCGCGGCATGTCATCGACTGGGTCGCGCAGCGCGCGGTTGCCCTACCCACCCACTGGCCGAAGATCGTCGTCACCACTGGGCAGGCCGCGCTGGCCGAGCGCACCGGCGACAGAGTGCTTGCCGACCGCTACTTCGCCCAAGCCCTCGAGCTCCACCATGAGCTGCCGATGCCGCTGGCCCGAAGCACGACGCTGACCGATTACGGCGTTTTCTTGAGTCGTGGCGGTGACCGTGTTCGGGCCCGAGCGCTGTTGGGTCAGGCGGTGCAGATCGCCGAGACATGTGATGCAGGCTGGCATGCCAGGCGCGCGCGAGCCGAATGGCGACGCGCCGGCGGGCGGACCCGCACCCGTAAGGCCCACCAGAGCTAGCCGGCATTGCCACGCTTGACACCAGTCGATGCGCTCTGTCACCATCGAAGTTCGGCTGAGCGATATTGATAACGAATGTGGTATTTTCACGAGGCGGCTCTATCTAAGCCAGCGGAGGTCGACCATGGTCGTTACCGGCGATCGGCACGGTCACATTGACGGCGGAACATTCGGTCAGTCGACATCCGATCAATCAAGCCGGCGTATACCGCAAGCACGCAAGCCGTGGGTGACACCAGCCTGGCAGCGGCTGGACACACCCATGGAAGTCACGATGTACGCGGCTCAGCGCTAGAACTGATCAACACATCCGGCAGATGCGCATTCGCATCCTCGGTTCTGCTGCCGGCGGCGGCGTACCACAATGGAACTGCGGATGCGGGGTCTGTGTTGCCGCGCGGTCAGGATCGCGCCCGGTGGCAAAGCGTTTCTCGTCCACTATTGCCGTCGGTGACGGCAGCGGCCAATGGTTTCTGGGTAACTCAGGGCCCGAGCTCGATGTCGCGTTGCGCGAATGTCCGCCATTATGGCCCGGACCCGACGATCCTACCGCGCCGATCCACGGAATTCTTCTCACTGATGCCGAGCTCGACCACACATTGGGTTTACTGTCGCTTCGTCAGGCTCGCGAGTTGCACGTGTACGGGACCGCGACGGTACGTATGCTGCTTTCCCAGTGCGCGGTGCTACCGACATTGGAGAGCTATACGGTCGTGCATTGGCACGAAGCTCGGCCAGGTGAACGATTCGCGCTGCACTACCGCGACGGCACGCCGTCGCCGATATGGTGTGAACCCTTTGATGCCACCAGTGGCCGGTTGCCGCGTTACGCTCGCGCCCATTACCCGCCGGGCAGCGCGCCTACCTCCGGCGTGGTCGTCGGTTACCGGATCGGCGACGCGCGCACTGATCGGGTCGCGGTGTTCCTGCCGTCGGTGGCGGCGCTCGATGAGCGCGTTCTGCAGTATCTGCGCCGCGCCCAACTCGTCCTGGTGGATGGCACCTTCTGGACCGACGATGAGCTGCATCGCCGCCGGCGCGGCAGTGCCACAGCCCGATCGATGGGTCACCAGCCCGTCGATGGGGTGGACGGGAGCCTGCAGCTACTTCGCCGGCTGACCGGTACGCATATCGTCTACACCCATCTCAACAACACTAATCCGATGCTGTTCGAAGACGCACCCGAAAGGGCGCACCTCGCTGCCGCCGGCGCAACGGTGGCACATGACGGGGCCGAATTCGAACTGTAGAGCAGGGAGCTGCCAATGAGCGAAGACCGGTCGCCGCGCAGTCGTGACGAGTTCGAGAGCATGCTGCGTGCCGCCGAACGCGGTTACTGGGACAAGCATCCCTTTCACCAGCGCATGGACGCCGGGGAACTCGATCCAGCTGACTTGCGGGCCTGGGTGGCCAATCGGTGGTATTACCAACGAAGCCTGCCGCAGAAGGACGCGGCCATCATCGCGAACTGCCCGCTACCCGAGATCCGCCGGCGGTGGCTGCCACGAATCAGCTACCACGACGGCACCACCGACAACGGTGGTGGCTGCGCTCGGTGGTTGCTGCTGGCCGAGGCGGTCGGATTGAGCCGGGCGGAAGTCACTGACGAACGGCACGTATTACCGGCTGTCCGCTTCGCCGTCGATTCCTACCTCACCTTTGCCCGTACAAGACCATGGGTCGAGGGTATCGCGTCGTCGTTGACCGAATTGTTCGCCCCGCAGGCGATGGTCACCCGGACAGCAGCGCTGAGACGACACTACTCCTGGCTCGACCATGAGGCGTTGGCATATTTCGATGCCCGGATACCGCGCGCTCGGGAAGAATGCGCCGACGCGTTGGATATCGTATTGACGCACTGTCGGTCGGCAGAGAGCCAGGATGCGGCCGCACGAGCGCTGGAGTTCAAGACTGACGTGCTGTGGAGCATGCTCGATGCGATCGAGCATTCCCGGTCGACGCTTCGATGACGGCAGTGTTGTCGCCCACCGACCGGCCACGGCTGCACCGCGGGGTGCGGGCCGCCACCGACCCGCTCAGCGACCGCTCGATCCTGCTGTTTCCCGAGGGGATCCTGTTCCTGAATGAGACCGCAGCTGCGGTGATCCACCACTGCGACGGTCACCGTACGGTCGCTGACGTGGTGCACGCGATCGAAGCGGTGTACGACGATGTGGCCGCCAACGATGTCATGTTCTTGGTGCAGGACCTCATCGCGCAGCGGCTGATGGTGGTCGACCGTGGATAGGCCGCTGGGCCTGCTCGCCGAGCTGACCTACCGATGCCCGCTGCACTGCCCGTACTGTTCCAATCCGGTCGCCGTCCCCGATTCGGCCGAGTTGGCGTTGCCCGAGTGGTTGCGCGTGTTGGAGCAGGCTCGTCGGCTCGGGGTGCTGCAACTGCACCTGTCCGGAGGCGAGCCGCTGGCCCGTCCGGACCTGACCCCGCTCGTCGCGAGCGCGCGCGAGCTGGGCTTCTACGTCAACCTGGTCACCAGTGGAGTCGGGCTCGACGAGCCACGGGCCGGCGAGCTGGCGCACGCCGGGCTCGACCACGTCCAGCTCAGCTTTCAGGATGCCGACCGTGCCGCGGCCGACGAGACGGCGGGTGCGCGGGTCTTCGACCGAAAGAAGGCGGCGGCAGCAGCGATCACGGCGCTGGGACTGCCGCTGACGATCAACGTGGTGCTGCACCGGGCGAACATCGGCCGGATCGAAGCGATCGCCGATCTGGCCGCCACGCTCGGCGCGGACCGCCTTGAGCTCGCGCACACCCAGTACTACGGCTGGGCGCTGCTCAATCGGTCAGCGCTGCTGCCGACGCGCGACCAGGTCCTCGCCGCCGAGCAGGCCGTCGCCCAGGCGCGACTCGTTCACGGCGACACGCTCGAGATCGTGTACGTCGTCGCGGACTACTACGAGCCGTATCCCAAACCTTGCACGCACGGGTGGGGGCGACGGCACATCATCATCGCACCGGATGGCCGGGCACTGCCCTGCCCGGCGGCCGCGCAGATCGTCGGGCTCGGCATCGACAACGTTCGTGAGCGCTCCCTGGGTGAGATCTGGCAGCACTCCGCCGCCTTCACCCGGTTTCGTGGAGAAGAGTGGATGTCGGAACCCTGCCGCAGCTGCCCGCGCAGAACGATCGATTTCGGCGGCTGCCGCTGCCAGGCCTTCGCGCTGACCGGGGACGCGGCGCGGACGGATCCGGTATGCCAGTTCTCGCCCGACCATCACCTGGTCGACGCCGCCCTGCACGGCGCTGGTTCCCCGCGCTCGCCCTTGCGCCTCCGGTCGAATCCGCGAGTCATCTGAGCGACGGGCAGCGGGCAGGGCCCCATCACACCGTCCACCTCACCGCGCATTCGGCGTGTCACCAACGTGGTCGGCGATGTCTATTCGGTGCAAGGTCGTTCACTCGGCGAGCAGCGCCGGTGGCGGCCGCAGCGACCAACGTGTCGCCGCGAGCGCAGGTCAAGTCAGGAAGGCGGTTGGGGTACGGGTTACGCCGGTGGCGCGTGGCAGGCACCTCCGACGAGGTTGCGCGTGAGCCGATCGTCGCGAGCATCAGCGTGACGGCAGCCTGCCCGAGCATCCCTGGGGCGAGCGTCGGTGCCGGTCCGACTGTCCTCGTGATCGCGTACCACCAACGCAACCACGGGGACAGCACGTCCCACGTATCGGCGAAACGCTGGTCCAGCGGCCCGGAGTCGTAGTTGACCAGCGCGTGTTCGAGCACGCCGAACAACGACGTGACGAGCACGAGCGTCGCCAGCGTGCGTACCAGATAGATGCAGCCAGGTCGTCCGGCGTGCACCGTCAGTGCGCCCGCGAGCACAACCAACGCAACCCACGGCACGAGTTGCATAGCGCCGTTCCAGTGCTTCAACGTTGCCAGTTCGAATGCGGTGCCCACGATGCCGAGCGCGGTGAGTGCGCTCAGGCCGGCACGCAG
>Ga0134125_10003687_pt1 | contig 17650 bp, 21 predicted proteins | sample KB31751_FD_96464 | JGI IMG/M metagenome (GOLD analysis project Ga0134125, IMG submission 96464) | Terrestrial soil microbial communities with excess Nitrogen fertilizer from Kellogg Biological Station, Michigan, USA - KB3-175-1 | ecosystem: Environmental > Terrestrial > Soil > Unclassified ...
CCCTGCTTTTCCAGATCGCGCGCGCCCGTGAGCGCATCGACCATCATGTAATTGCCCTCGTGGCACGCGTATTCGTAAATCGCGTAATCCTTGTCGAGGTGGTAGGGCATGTGGATCGTCCACGGCGCAGTCCACGTCTTCGGATCGTTGATCGTGATGTCGTAACTCAGATCTTCCGGGCCGGTGCGGGTGAATCTCTCAGTCACTTTCGCCGCGTCGGTGAAGTAGCCGCCGCCCGCGCCAGTCTTGTCGTTGAAGTTGGTCGTCTCGACGACGAGCGTGTTGGCTTCCCAATGGCCCCGCGAATCGCCCATATAGCTCGTCACGCCCGCGCCGGTATGCGGACGTCCATCGGTCGGAATTACGCGAGTCTCGTGAATCATCTCATTGCGGATCACGACATAACCGGGCGCCTGCATAATCTGGTTGCCGAAATTGTAAAGCGTCGGAAGCATGCTGCTCACCAGACCACGTGTGATGCAGCGGCTGTAGATGTCGAAGTCCTCCCAGGAATCGACTTTATCGGGAAAGTGGCTGCCCGGGCCCAGCCCGCCGCGCAGACTCTTGACGAACTTCTGGCCCGCGGGTGTCATCGCGGGAATGCGTCCGTTGGCAGGATCGACTACGAGTGAAGCCTGATGGTCCGGCCTGCCGTGCTCAACCCAGTAGCCCGGAGGATTGATCGTGACATTCGTGTGTCCTGAATCGGGTGCGGCAAATTCCTCGCCGTCGCTTTCGCTTTGCTTCGCAGCCTGCTTCTGGCGTTGCGCGAATTCCTCATCGGTGAGAAACGCTCGCGTGCCAAAACTCGCCGGACGCTGCATCGGGATGTTGGCGGTGGCGGGCCATTGCCCTTGCAAGTCGGGATCGCCCCACGGAAGTTTCGGCGGCGTGTAGTTTTTCGCCGGCGCCGCTTTGGGAGTTGCCGCGCTGGGAGACGTGGTTCTGGGAGACGTAGTGCTGGGAGATGTGGCCGTCTGCGCAAAAGCCGCGAGGCTGGCGAGCGCCAGTGCGGGAATCAATCGGTACTGCATCGAAACCTCCTACTTCTTCTGATCTTCCTGAAGATCCGGATTCGAGCCGCCGACGAACAACCGCTTTCCGTCTTTGAATGTGACGCTGCTGCCGTTGGCCCGGTTGGCGCCGTTCTTGGCCTGATATCCCTTCACCGACACTTCCGTGCCCACTTCGAGTGAGCGCTTGGTGAAGCCGCGCCGCAGCATGATGTTGGGGCTGCCGCACTCCACCATCCAGTTGGTGACCTTGCCATCGGGACCGGTGACATCGATGTGGATCCACGAATGCGGATTTATCCACTCCATGCTCGTGACCTTTCCGACAAGGGTAACCGGTTTGTTCTGGTCGAACTCCGCCTCGAAAGCGTGGTGCGCCCACAGGGGCATGGCTACGCACGCGAGACTGACCGCGACCGAGAGCTTGATCTGCATGAATTCTCCTGTTTGAGACTTACTTCGATATCTTTTTCGCCGCTTCGGCGTCACGCGCGCCGCTGAGAATATCGGTCATCGCGTAATTTCCTTCATGACACGCATATTCGAGAATCTGGTAATCGTCATTGCGCTCCAGCTCGATGAGGATTGTCCACGGCTTCACCCAGGTTTTCGGGTCGTCGACGGTAATCCGGTAGTCCATATGCGTCGGACTGGTGCGGGTGAAGCGTTCCGTGACCTTGAGCTGATCGCTGTGATAACCGGGATCGCCGGGATATCCTGCGCCATTCGATCCGATCGCGTCCTTATCGGTGAAGTTGGTCGTTTCGACAACGAGCGTGCTGCCGTCCCAGTGCCCGCGCGAATCGCCCATGTACATTTTGATCGCGGGATTGACATGGGGACGTCCGTCGAGCGGAATGACGCGGCTCTCATGGATCATCTCGTTACGAAACACGACATAGCCGGGAGCCTGCAGGATTTGGTTGCCGTTGTTGTACACCACCGGAATCACCGAGCCGAGCAATCCCCGCGAGATGCACCGGTAATAGATGTTCAGGTCTTCCCAGGAGTCGGCATTACCGCTCCAGGCTCCGGGCAATCCTTTACCGCCGCGCGCCTCCTTGCGATATTTCACGGCTTCCGGCGTGAGTTCGGGAAGACGGCCATTTGGAGGATCCACAATAAGCGATGTCTGGCGCGTCGGCTTGCCGCGCTCAGTCCAGTAAGACGGTGGACCGATTCCAACCCTGCTGTCGCTTGCCGCCGTCGATTCGGAATCTGCCTGCGCCTGCTTCTTCGCTTGGTCCTGTTTTTTCGCGAACTCTTCATCCGTAAGGGTCGCCCGAGCACCCTGGTTCAGGGGCCGCTGCATCGGGACGCCCATGTTTCCCGGCCAGACCCCCTGCAGATCGGGATCCCCCCACGGGGTTTTAGGCGGCGTGTAGGGCGCTTTGGCGGTTTGCGCCATGAGCGCGGCTGCCGCGAGAAGCCCGGCCGCTATCAGGTTCTTGTGGTAATTCATTTCTCGCCGCCTTTCCTGTATTTGCCGTAGAGCAGCTCTTCGGCGAACTCGGTGCACTTGAACTCGAGCAGTTGCGCATCTTTCTCGACATGCCGGTAAAGAGGCATGCTGATCGTCCACGTTTTCGTAAACAGGGAGGGATCTTCGATAATCGCCGTGTAGCTCATAGTGTCCCGGCTCGTGCGCGTGAAGCGCTCCACGACGTGTGCTTTGTCGCTGAGAAAATCGCCGTTGCGATCGAGCCACGCGAGCCCGTTCAGACCCGTGACGTCGATAACGAGCGTCTCACCTTCCCATCGTCCATTGTTGGTGCCCATCCAGGTGTCGGACCCGGCTTCCTGCGGCTTTCCCATATTGATCAGGCGGTTCGAGCTGGCGAATTCGTACACGAAGAGGATGTCCTTCGGTGTCTCGACAATCTGGAAGGGATATGGCATGTAGTTGGCGCGCGGAATGCCCGGCATATAGCACTTCGCTTCGGGATCTTCGGTACGGCGGCTGGCGAAGTTCGCTTTCTGTTTCGCAAGGGCTTCCGGCTTGTAGGGGATGGGGCCGCCGCCTTCGATGACCGTTCGTCCGGGGGGTACGGAGCCGATCGCGCCGGTCTCCCACAGAGGGCCTGGGGAGGCGGGGTGGTCCTGCAAATTCCAGTTCGCCGTGTTGACCGCTTCCCAGATGCCGTTCAGGTCGGGATGTCCGGCGAGCCGGGGCGCCCGGTAAGCGGCCGTTTGCGCATTCAGGAATGCAGCGGAAATGTATAAAAACGTGGAGGTTGTAAGGAGAACTCGCATGCGGAGAACGAATTGATGCTACATGGGAAAAACTCCGGAGTCAAATAGTGCGCCCGCTCGTGATAGCATTCCTCATTCGAAGGAGGGAGTGGAATGATCCGGAAACTGCCGTGCCTGCTCACTGGCTTGATAATGACGGTGTTTGCTCAGCAACCCGCCCCACAACCCAACGGGAATTTTACCGGAAAGATCACGCGCTTGACCGAGACCCCTCCCGGCACGATCGCTTACATCAAATTCGATGCCGGCTCACGCACCCGCTGGCACATCCACGAGAAAGGACAGCTCATTCTTGTGGAGGAGGGCGTCGCGCTCGAGCAGCGTAAAGGCGGCCCGATCGTGGAGTTGCACGCCGGCGAGGCCATCTGGTGCCCGCCCGGCGTCGCCCATTGGCACGGCGCCGCGCCGGATCAAGGCGGCACGCAGTATAACGTTACGCGCGGTGGGATCACGTGGCTGGATTACGTCACGGATGAAGAGTTCCACGGTAAGCCCGTGCGTAAGTAGACCGCTGGTGTTGCGCGGCAGCGCATGCGGCCATGCGGGGCCTCAGTTCTGCTCAATCTAAAGTTAAGCCCCCAGCACCGGATCGGGCGGCACCCGGGTATCGGCGCCCGGAATCAACCGCCCGAATCCGAGATTGCAGACGATTTCAACCAGGCTCCAACTGATGTTCCGCACGAGGCGCCGCTTCAACTCGGTATACGGCTGAGTGCCGGCGAACAGGTCCTGCATGACTTCGCGGAACTTCGGGCTGAGGCGCGTGAATTGCACCATTCGGCTCGTGACCGATCCCCCAAGAAACTTTCCGTGGAATACGCGGTGCGAGAGGCGCGATCCGAATTCGAGATCATGCACGAAATCGCGGTGGATGAGTCTTCGATACGCTGTGCTCGCCATCTCGAGTGGCCCGGAAAGAATCGCTTTCGCCGCCAGGTCCGCCGAGCGCACCGCGTAGTAGAGGCCTTCGCCTGTGACCGGGTCCACGAGCCCCGCCGCGTCTCCGGTTGCGATCCATCCGTCACCGGCCACGCGATTCCGATTCCACGAAGGCGTCTCCAGACTCGGCAGCAGGTGGCCGTAGAACGTCGCACCCTCCTTCCGGAGCTCATGCTGTTCCATGTATTGCTCGAGCATCGCGCGCATCGTCGAAGCCGGCGCTCCCTTGCCGCAAATTCCGACGGAAAGATGGCCGCAGCGCGGGAATACCCAGATGTATCCTTCGAAGCCGGGCAGGAACTGCACGTCAATACGCTCGCGATTGCCGGGAACGAAGTAGCCGAGCGCCGTCATGGAATCCGGCGGGGTCAGCTCGGTGCCGGCGTTCTTCATCGGATTGCGCGCGCCAGTCGCGACAATGCAATAATCCGCATCCACGGCGCCGTGCTTTGTGCGAAGCGACCACCGCGCGCCCGCCCGCTCCATCGACAGGATGCGTGTCTTTTCGACCTGCGCGCCGGCCCGTTGCGCGCGATCCAGCAGCATGCCGTTCAGGTCATAGCGCGAATAGATCCGGATCGGTTTTTCGAGGTTCAGCGAAACCGGTTTGCTCTTCGGCGCGGACAGCACGGTCTCGCAAATGACCTTGTGTGGTGTGTCCCCTTCCGCCAGAAACGGATATTGCTCGTAGGCCTTATAGGTCAGCCCACCGCCGCACGGCTTTTCCCACGCCAGCTTCTCGTCGAACAGCACGGTCTCGACTCCGCTGGATGCGAGTTGCGCCGCCGCAAAAGCACCGGAGGGGCCACCGCCAAGAATGGCAACCTTCATGGTTTCTGATTTGGCGGATTCTGATTGGAATCGACTTGCGGATGTCCCGCCGGGAGCTGGCCGGAGGAAGCGGCTCCCGGAGGCATCGTGGGATGGCCGGCCGGCAGGCCGCCTTCACCCGAGGCTCCGCCTTGTCCCTGCGCGTGCCCGGTTTCCATGTTGCGGTTCTTGATGTGCCATTCATCGCCCTGCCGCTCGAGCTGATAGGTCATTGTGATCGATTGCGACCGGTCGCCGCCTTTCGGCCAGAAGCTGACCTTTGCATCGGCTTCTTTCTCGCGGAAGGAAACGGAATCGACGTTGACATCCATGCTCTCGACGTCGACCTTCTTCGCGATGTCTTTGATTACGCCTGCTTTTACAGCTTCCGGCGTGTCAATGTTCTTTGCGCAACCCGCGAGGTAGCCCGTCAGACACACTGCGAGCGCAAGAAAAGCCGATTTCACGTTTCGATTATACCTGTCCGGTTGGGGGAGACCCCGTCAAGAATGGCCTGTATCAGCCCCGGACCGGTGTACGACGATGCTTCCACGCTCACGGAAATGGCGCGCTGGCTGAGCGTCGCCGTGGTGATCGGGCCGATGCTGGCGCACCGAATTCCGCGCAGGCGATCGGCGCCCACTGCGTCAATGAGATTCGCCGCGGTGGAGGAACTCGTGAAAGTGATCCAGTCCGGTTTACCTGCGAGAATACCCATGGCGCGAACCGCGAGGTCCGGTGGGGCGACAGTCCGGTAAGCTTCCACGATATGGACCATGGCTCCCCGCTTTGTCAGCTCCAGCGGAAGCAAGTCGCGAGCCACGGCGGCGCGGGCGATCAGGATGCGAGCGCCTGAAAGATCCCATGGCTGCAGCGCAGAGAGTAATCCTTCGGCGACGTAGCGCTCCGCGACTACATCGACCTTCAGATGGAACTGCTGGAGCGCATCGCGTGTGGCCGGGCCGATTGCGCAAATACGGCCTTGAATCGCCCGCAGGTCCGCACTGGCGCGGTCGAGACGGTCGAGAAAGAAACGGACGCCGTTCACGCTTGTGAAGATCAGCCAGTCATATTCGCGCAGGTTGCCGATGGCGCGGTCGAGAGGCGCGTAGTCCTTCGCGGGTTGAATCTCGATCGCCGGCAGCTCGATCACATCGGCCCCGAGATGGCGCAATGCCGTTGCCATCTGGCCGGCTTGCTCGGCCGCGCGTGTGACGACGATGCGTTGTCCGAACAAGGGAAGCTTCTCAAACCAGCTCAGCTTGCCGCGCAATTCGACGACATCGCCGACAACGATCGTTGCCGGCGGCTTGAGAGCCCGTTCGTGGATCAGCCTCGGCAGCGTTTCGAGTGTCCCGGTCAGGACGTCCTGATCCGGGCGCGTTCCCCAGCGAACCGCCATTGCCGGTGTCGTGGCCGCCCGGCCTTCCGCGATGATTCGTTGCGCGATCTCGTCGAACTGCGACAGACCCATGAAGATCACGAGAGTCTCGGAGGTCCCCACCTTCGACCAGTCGATTTTGAGAACATCGTGGCCGGTGATGAAAGTGACGACGGACGTGTGGTCCCGATGCGTCAGGGGAACGCCGGTATAGGCCGCGATTCCGAGCGGAGAGGTCACCCCTGGTACGACCTCGAACGGGACGCCCGCGTCGGCGAGCGCTTCCGCCTCCTCGCCGCCGCGCCCGAAAAGATACGGATCTCCGCCTTTGAGCCGAATCACATTCAACCCGCGCTGGCCACGATCAACGAGTAGCGCGCAGATTTCTTCCTGCGAAAAGGCATGCTCGGATTTTTTTTTCCCGACGTAAATTCGCTCGGCTCGCGCCGGTGCGAGATCGAGGAGTTCGGCGTTGGCGAGGTGATCGTAGAGGATGCAATCGGCCGACGCGAGTACCCGTTTGGCTTTTAAGGTGATGAGTTCCGGGTCGCCGGGTCCGGCGCCGACGAGGTATACCTTCCGCTTCAGCACGTTTTCGTCATGCGGCGCAGCTTCGTCATGCAGCATAGCCGCCGCTGTCGAGAAGCGCGCCGGCGCCGCGCTTGAGCAGCACTTCGGCGACACTACGTCCCAGCTCGGCGGGCTTGGTGCACTCGCCTGTCGCGGTGTAACGGACCATGCTGCTTCCATCTGGCGCGAAGACCGCGCCGGTCAGGAAAAGCTCCGTATTGTCGAGGCTCCCGAACGCGCCGATCGGAACCTGGCAGCCGCCGCCGAGTTCCTGCAGCATGGCGCGCTCCGCCGTGACCGGCAGGCGTGTCCAGGGATCGTCGAGCGGCGCGCAGGCATCGTATCCGGCTCCGCTTTCCAGCGTCTCGATCGCGAGCGCACCCTGGCCCACCGCGGGACACATGATGTCGGGACGGAAGGTTTCGCTGATGATTTCGCCCCAGCCGAGCCGCTGGAGTCCCGCGGCTGCGAGCACGATGGCGTCATACTCGCCTCGTTCGACTTTGTTGATGCGCGTGTCGACGTTGCCGCGGATCGAGCGGACGTCGAGATCCGGCCGCAGCCTTTTCAACTGCGCGATGCGTCGAAGAGAACTCGTGCCGACCACGGCGCGCGGCTTCAGATTGCGCAGCTTGCCGCCGACGATCGCGTCGTAAGGTTCAGCCCGTTGCGGGATGGCAGCGAGCGTGAGGCCTTTGGGCAACTGAGTCGGCAGGTCCTTCATGCTGTGGACCGCGAGATCGATGCGGCCATCGAGAATGGCCTCTTCAATTTCCTTGGTGAAAAGCCCTTTGCCGCCGACCTGGTTGAGCGGGGCGTCCTGAACTCTGTCGCCGGTGGTTTTGATGATCTCGATCCGGCATTCGGCCCCGCGCGCTTCGAGGCGCTCCCTGACGTAATTTGCTTGCCAGAGCGCGAGTTGCGAGCCTCTGGAGCCGATCACCAGCATAAGTCTCAGTGTAACCATGTAGCGCCCGGCGGTCGAAGCTTGCCGGTGAGGGGCACTGATGATGACGGCGGGCGGCTTCGGGGGCGCGGCGCCGCATCAGTCCTGCAGATGGAAAACCTTTCGCACGGCCTCGATAATCTGATCGCCATCCGGCTGCCCGGCATTCCGGCGCAACGCCGAGATCGGACCATGCGCGATCTTGTTCACGATCGACTTCGTCATCGCCTCGATTTGCGCTTCGACCTGCTGCAACTGTTCGGGTGACAATCCAGGCAGGCGGCGCAGCGCGCGTGTGACTTCGGCGATGCGGATTTGTTCGAGCTGCTCCTGCAGGCTGATGATGGTCGGCGTGACCTCCTCGATCTTCAGCCGATCCATCATGCGCTCGACTTCGTCGAGCACGATCGTCTCGGCCTGCTCGGCCTGCTTCGAGCGCTCCTTGATATTGGCGTTCACCACGCCTTCGAGGTCATCGACGTCGTAAAGAAACACGCCCTCGATTTTGTTCACCGCCGGATCGATATTCCGAGGCACGGCGATATCGATCAGGAACATCGGTTTGTTCTTGCGCGCGGCGATTACGCGCTGCATGTCGTCGCGCGTGAGGATGTAATGGGGCGCGCCGCTGGACGCGATCACGATATCGACTTCCGGCAGCGTCGAAATGAACTCGGAGTATCGAACAGCGCGTCCCTTGAAAATCGCCGCCAGCTCTTCGGCCCGTTCCCATGTCCGGTTGGTGACGAAGATTCGCCGCGCGCCGGAACGATGCAGGTGCTTCGCGGCAAGCTCACCCATCTTTCCGGACCCGACGATCATTACGGAGTGACCGTTCAGCGATCCGTTCAAAGACCCGAAAATGTTGCGCGCAAGCTCGACGGCGGCGTAGCTGACGGAAACGGCCATCTGTCCGATTCCGGTCTCGGTGCGGACCCGCTTGGCGACATTGAAGGAGCGGGTCAGGACCTGTTCGAGAAATCCGCCGACGGCACCTTCGGACTTGGCGACCGCATACGCGCTCTTGAGCTGGCCCAGAATCTGCGGCTCGCCCACCACCATCGAATCCAGACTCGACGCGACGCGAAAGAGATGCTGAATGGCGGCGCGCGCTTCCACCTGGTAAAGATGTCCTTCGAACGGGCTGAGAGGTCCTTTGCCGGCGTGCTTCCACTCCTGCAGGAAATGGTTGACCACGCGGGATGGCTCGTCGTGGTCCGGCGCCGTCACGGCGATCTCCACCCGGTTGCACGTCGAAAGAATCAATGCTTCCGATGCCCCGAGATTCTGCAGTTCATGCAGGGCCTCCGGGAGCGACGCTTCCGGAATGGCGAGTTTCTCCCGTAAATGCACCGGCGCGGTTTTGTGACTGATCCCTGTGAGCAGCAGCTTCATTGAACGAGGCGGCTCTCCAGGCGGAAATGCACGATCCAGGTTGCCGCCGAGCAGCAGAGGGCGATGATCGCGAGGATGGCGGCCTTTCGCCCGCGCCAGCCCGCGCTCACACGGAAGAAGATCAACGCAAGGTAAATGCCCCAGGTGATGAACGATGTGAAGATCAGCCCATTGTCGATCCAGCTTGTCCCGTAGGAGATGTAGGACCAAACGATGATGATAATAATGCTCACCGTAATAAAGACGAATCCCGCTCCAAGAGAACGGGAAATCAGCTCGTCCAGCATGCCCAGCGGCGGCAGGATGCGGATGAACGACCGCTTCTGTTTCCGCTTGAGCTCGCGCTCCTGCATGAGGTAAGCCACTGCCGCGACCGCGGTGAACAGCAGCGCCGCATATCCAAGCAGCGCCAGAACAATATGGACCGTCAGCCAGGTGCTGCGCAGCGCTTCGCTTGACCACCTGGACACCGGATTACTGAGGGCGGCGATCAAAGTCATCACAAAGACCAGCGGAAATACAAACACGCTGAGGCTCTCCGCCTTGTACCGCCAGTAGATAGCCAGAAAGACGATTGTCACCAGCCAGGCGCAAAGCGACATCGTCTCGAAGAAGTCGTTGGCCGGGAAATGGTGCTGCACCAGCCCCTGTTCGACGATCGAGACGAGCTGGAAAATGGCGCCGAGTCCGAATGCTCCGAGCGCAATGCGGAAAAGACTCTCCCGCCGCCGCAGAACGGTGATGATGGCATCGAAGAGGCCGAGCGAATAGAGTCCGGCGGCGACACGAAGCCAGAGAAGACTGGATTCGCCCATGGGTCGGTTTCAACTTCAGTATAGACGCGGTGAGGGAATTGTGTATTCCGGCAAAGAGCTGTCGCGGCAGTTCAATAATGGAGACAGTGCGTTTCTTTGTCCAGAATTTCGGATGCCGGGCGACGCAGGCGGATGGCGCCGCGCTCGAGGCGCAGCTTGCTTTGCGGGGACTGGCGGTCTCTTCGGAGCGCTCCGCGGCCGACCTCGTCATCCTGAACACCTGCACAGTGACCGCCGAGGCTGATAGCGACGCGCGATCGGCCATCCGGCGCGTCCATCGCGAGAATCCAGGGGCGCGCATTCTGGTGACCGGCTGCTACGCACAGCGCGCGCCCGACGAACTGGTCGCAATGCCGGGGGTCGAGTGGGTCGTCGGGAACTCGCACAAGACCCAAATTGCCGATCTTTTGACCGAGCGCCTCGACTATCACGGTCAGGTTCTCACCGGCGATATTTTCGAGACACGCGAGGTCCTGACAGCGCCGATTCTCGATGCGGCCGGCGACCGCACGCGCCCCAATCTCAAGATTCAGGACGGCTGCCACAATCGCTGTTCCTTCTGCATCATCCCCTTTGTGCGAGGCAAGAGCAGATACACGGGAGCGGCGGAGATCGTCGGGCAGGTCCGCGCGCTGGCGACGAAGTATAAGGAGGTCGTGCTCTCCGGCATCAACCTGGGGCGCTGGGGCAGGGAAGCCGGAAGCACGGAGCGGCTGGCCGATCTATTGCGGCGGCTGCTCGATGAGACCGGGATCGACCGCATTCGTCTGAGTTCAGTCGAGCCGATGGATTTCTCTGACGACCTGCTCGGCCTCATGGCGGAATCGCCGCGCATCGCAAAGCACGTGCACGCGCCGCTGCAATCCGGTTCCGACACGATTTTGCGGAAGATGCATCGTAAGTATCGTCCGCGGCATTATGCCGATCGTCTCGCGAAGGCGCGCACGATGATGCCGGACGCGGCGATTGGCGCGGATGTCATGGTGGGCTTTCCGGGCGAGACCGAAGAACTGTTCGAAGAATCCCGCCAGTTTATCGCCGCGATGCCGTTCACCTACCTGCACGTGTTCACATATTCCGAGCGCCCAGGAACACCCGCCGCGACCATGCGGGGTGCCGTGCCGATGCCGGTCCGCAAAGATCGCAACCGCATACTGCGCGAAGTTGCGGACTCGAAGAACGCGGCCTTCCGCGAGAGCCTCGCCGGCCGCGAATTCACCGCGGTTACACTGGATCCTCCCGGGCTCGCGCTCACCGATAACTACGTCAAAGCCACGCTGGATCTCCCCTATATGCCGAATCGCCTGGTGCGAGTTCAAGCGCGCGGAGTCACCGGGCAGGGCATCCATGCGCGTGTCCTGGCCGAAGTCTGAGTGCACAGGCCGGAGGCCGTTGCGCGCGTTAGAGACACGAGAATGAAGAACGATCCCGTGGAGAGGGCGCTTGCAGCGCTCGATGACATTCCCGTCCGCACGCAGGAAGGCGCAAAGCAGATGGCGAAGGCGCTGACAGGGAAGTCGAACCTCGTCGCGGCGAAAGCCGCCCGCATCGCCGGCAATGCCGAATGGTCCGAACTCAGGGACGATCTCATCAAGGCGTTCGCCAGATTTGTTCGGCAGGGCGCCGCGATGGACAAAGGTTGCAAGGCGACCGTAGCCATCGCACGCGCCTTATTCGCACTCGACCACGATGATGCCGAACTCTATCTGATCGGCATGCGCCACATACAGATCGAACCCGTATTTGGTGGCTCGGTCGATACGGCAGCCGAACTGCGCTCTGTCTGCGCCATGGGCCTCGCGGCCTGTTCGTACCCAAACAAACTGCGCGAGTTACTTTCGCTGCTGGTGGATACCGAAGCGCAGACCCGCAGCGGAGCGGTCCGCGCGCTGGCAACGATCGGATCGGAACCCGCAGCCTTGCTGATCCGCCTCAAAACGCTGACTGGAGACCAGGAGCCGGAGATTGTCGGAGATTGTCTGAGCGCGCTGCTTGCGATTGAAGGATCGAGCGCATTGCCGTTTGCGATATCGTTTACCGAGTCGCGTGACTCTCAAGTCGCCGAAGCCGCGTTTCTCGCCCTTGGCGCGACGCGGCGTGATGACGCAATCGAATGGCTGAAGGCGCGGTACGCGCAGGTCGTGGATTCCGGCACCCGCCAAGCCATTTTGTTGGCGCTGGCGGCCTCGCGAACGGATGCCGCGGTAGCCTTTCTCCTCGACGTGATCCGCAATGGCAGCTTGCGCTCCTCCGGGATTGCCGTGTCGGCTATGCAGGTCAATAGCGCGGACCCGCGAATTCGCGAGCAAATCGCGGGCGCCCTGCGAGCCAGAACCGGCGCTTAGTGCACGTGATTAAACAGGAACCACAGCACGATCAGGCCGCCCGGAACGCCCAGAACCCACGCGAGAAGGTATTTCATTGCGTTCTCCCGCGACAGCCAAAGCACGTTGTTAGCCATTTACGCTAACCATTCACAAGATGGCGGCGGCGGAACGCGCGAGTTGCCGCGCCGTATCGCCGGACTGCTCGGTGACGAACACCGCGTTCAGCATATGGTGCTGAAATCCCGCCACAAATTCGGAATCGACGCGAGTTTCCCGGACGCGGTCTGAGCCGCCCCCTCCGTCCGCCTGCCGCAGGAACAACGAAAAATCTCCACGTGTACCGGCGTACACAAGATGCAGGAAAATGCGGCCGTTCAGGAAACAGAGCCTCCCCTGTGCGAGGCGATATCCGGCTGGGATAAATGTGGTGGCCGCCGCGACCGGCACGCCCGCACGCGCGCCGAGTTTCGCGAGGGCGGCCGGATCCGTCATCCACTTCCGCGGTTGCTTCTCGATCAGCTCGACCCTGTGATCCCGGGCCGCCGCGGTAAACACGGCATCCGGACGATCCGCAATCCGCCAGGCGGTCACCGCAAGAGCAAGCGCCGCCGCGATGCTCGCACCCGCGATCAGCCAGCGCCGAGACCGGAGCGCCTGCCGAATCCCGGACCGAACACGGCGGTCGACCGATGAGGTGTCAATCCCTTCATTGATCATGCTCTCGCGGATCAGTCTGTCGATTTCGGCATCGCGCTCGACGTAAAGGCGGCAATCGGCGCACGATTTCAGATGATCCGCGAACGTCGCTTCCCCGGCCGCATCGAGTTCGCCCGAGAGATAGAGAGGGGTGGCTTTGGAAATTTCGCTGCAAGTCATGGTCTATCTCGCCTTCACTCCTCGCATCGTGGCTGGCCGAAGGTTTGTCAGGCTCTCCCGCATACATTGCCGCGCCCGGCTCAGGCGAGACATTGCGGTGCCAATCGGCAAGCCCAGAATGCTCGCGATCTCACCACACGTAAATCCTTCGACCGCAGACAGTAGCAGCACGGTTCGATGCTCGATGCTCAGGCTCTCGAGAGCGTGAGACACGCAAATCTCCTCGTCATAACGCGGCGCTGTGACGCAAAGCTCCGCGGTAATCGGGATGATTGGAGCGGCCCGGCTCAGCTTCCGGCCTTGCGCGTGAAAGCAATTGAACAGTATCCGGAAAAGCCAGGCGCGTGCGTTGGTTCCAGGCTCGAACTGATGGAAGCTTCGCCAGGCGGCGAGCAGGCAATCCTGGACGAGATCTTCAGCGGACCACGACTGACAACACAGCCTTCGCGCGACGCGCAGCAGGCTCCCCGAATGGCACAGGGCTACTCGTTCGAATTCTTCTTCGCGGCGGGACACACTGAAGAGAAAAACGCGGCTGCAGGAAAGAGCCGCGGCGGCATGGCAGCCCACCGCGGCTACGCACACGGTTTACTTCAATTCGCCAAGCGCCGCCAGCACTTCCGCGCTGTGACCCTGAATATTGGCGTTCACGTTCGGGTAATACTTGCGAACGACCCCCTTTGGATCGATCAGGAAGGTGTGGCGCGCCGCGACGACGTTGTTGCCGAACTTCTGGGTCGAGCCGTATTCCGTGACAACCTTTTTGTCGGGATCGGAGAGTAGTTTGAACGTCAGGTTTTCCTTCGTGCAGAATTCCACGTGCGAATTCACGCTGTCGACGCTGACGCCGAGAATCGCAGCCTTTTTCGCGTCGAATTCCTTCTGATCTCGCTGGAAGTTGTGGGCCTCGATCGTGCAGCCAGGAGTCATGTCTTTCGGATAGAAATACAGGACCACCCACTGCCCCTTATAGTCGTGCAGGCTGACTCGCTTTCCTTCCTGCGAGCTCAGTGTGAAATCGGGGGCGGCTGACCCGATCGCCGGCGGCATGTCGTCGGCGGCTTTCACCACGGGATGGGACATGGTCAGGAGCATCGCCAACGCGGGGACGAGGCCTGTGAGAATATGCGAAATCTTCATCGATCTTTTCCTCTTTCCATTCAACGCAGAGGCACCCGCCTTGCGCGGTTACAGGTTATCGCACCGGCCGCAGCCCATAGTGCGCAATCTCAACATTCGTTCAGCCGCTCCATGCGGACCCTTCCGATACTAGAATGCGCAGCCCGCCGGAAATCATCCCTGCCGGGTGAGAGTGACCGGGAGGCATTGGGTGCCGAACGTTACTTCTCCTCCGTGATTCTACAGGTACTACAGCCACCATGGCGGGGCAAATGCAAAGGCGAGCGCCATGAGAGGCAATTATTCATTACTCCGACTGATCGCTCCGGTGGGAATTCTCACGGCTGGCCTTTGCCTTAACGCAATTCCAGTCATGTCTCAGAATCCTCCGAAAGCCGACAACACGAAGGTCAACAAACAGGATCGGGCGACGGGCGCCGTCACCGCCGATCAGCAGAAAAACAATGTCACAGACCGCCAATTGACCCAGCAGATCCGGAAGGCGGTCATCGCGGACAAGACTCTTTCCACTTATGCCCACAACGTGAAAATCGTGGCGCAGAATGGCTCAGTCACGCTCAAAGGGCCGGTGCGTTCCGAAGATGAGAAGAAGGCGGTCGTCGCCAAAGCGGAGGATGTCGCCGGCGCCGGTAAAGTCACCGATGAGCTGTCGGTGGCTCCTTCCAAATCCAAGTAAAACCATCTACTCAACCAGTCGCAATCCTCGCTCAACAGGAGAAAAAAACCATGGCAGACAAGAACAAAGCAGTCTTTGGAATCTATCGCACAGTCGCCGATGCCGAAACCGCTGTCGACACTCTGGTGCAGGCGCATTTCCCGAGCTCGGATATCTCCGTGCTTCTCCCGGACTACCGGGGCTCCCGGGATTTTGCGCATGAAAAAGACACCAAAGCGCCCGAAGGAACCGCGACTGGCGCCACCACAGGCGGCGTGATCGGCGCTGCCCTCGGAGTGCTCAGCGGGATCGGCGCGCTCGCGATTCCGGGGCTCGGGCCCTTTATCGCCGCCGGTCCGATCATGGCTGGGCTGGCGGGTTTGGGCGTCGGGGGCGCCGTCGGCGGATTAATCGGCGCGCTCGTGGGAATGGGTATCCCCGAGTACGAAGCAAAACGCTACGAGGGCAGGCTCAAAAGCGGGGGTGTTCTGCTCTCGATCCATTGCCCCACGTCGGAACGCATTGATCGCGCGAAAGAGATTCTGAAGGGGACGGGCGCGGAAGACATTTCCTCGGCCGGCGAGAGCTCGAGTGGCGTGACGGACAAGGAAAAGGTCCGGACGAGCGGGTCTTCCGACTAAATTCAGCCGATCTGGCGGATGATTCTCCGGGAACCTGCGAGGATGGCACAGGTTTCAGCCTGTGAGTTCACGATTCTCGAGCCACAGGCTCAAGCCCGTGCCAGCATTGCGGGTTTCCGAAGTGCTCTGAATCCTTAAATATTTTTCATCTGCAGGACCAGGACTGAATCAGGCGCCGCTCGGTTGCAGGTTGCGGAGGCGCATGCGCAGCGTCTCGTAAGCGCGGAACATCAAAGCCTTCACCGCCGACGGCGAGCAACGGAGAATCCGGGCGATCTGCGCGTAATCCATCTCGTCATACTTGTGCATGATCACAGCCGCCCGCTGTTTCGGCGGTAAAGAGCGAATCGCGTGCCGGATTTGGTTCGCGACCACCTCCCGCACCATAAGTTCTTCGATCAGGACTCCCTTATCCTGCGCCTCCCGCCGAACCTGGGCCGCATCCTGCACATCGAGGCTGATCTGATTGTGCCAGCGTTTGTCGTCGCGAAAGTAATTCAGAGCGACATTGGTCGTGATGCGATAGAGCCAGGTCGAAAATTTGGCTGTTGGCTCGTAAGTTTGGCGCGAACGGTACACTCGAACGAAAACATCCTGCGCGAGTTCTTCCGCAATCGCGCGGTTGACCACCATACGGGAGAGATAGTTAATGACGAGTGCCCGGTTCCGGTTCAGCAGCTCCGCAAAGCTTGAGCCATCGTCGCGCTGCACCGAAATCATTAACTGCGTATCGACGTCGACCGTGGTCATTATGCGTGGCATTGACCGGACGTCGGAAATAGTTCCTTATCTTTCGATAAGGCACGAGCTGGCGATAACGTACGAGCTGGCGATAAGGCAAAAACTGGCGGCAGGCACCCAAGCCGGACGCGTCAGGAACTCGCGAACGCATCCCGCAGCCGCCGCCAGGTGACCGGCGCTTCTTCAGGAAGCACGCGCGTCTGTCCGACGGTCGTCATGAAGTTCGCATCGCCCGTCCAGCGTGGCAGCACGTGCATGTGAATATGGCCCGCGATTCCGGCGCCGGCGCTCTCTCCAATGTTCATCCCGATGTTCAAACCGTCCGGCCGATAGGTGGTGCGCAAGTGGCGCTCCGCCGCCTGCGTCAAGGAGATCAATTCGGTGGCGGCGATCTTATCGAGCCCGGCGAGGTCCGGAATATGTTGATAGGGCACAACCATGAGGTGGCCGGAGGTGTAAGGAAAGCGGTTAAGCACCACGAAATTGTGCGCGCCACGGAATACGATCAGAGACTTTTCGTCATCGTTCGCCGCAGCCATCGCGCAGAAGATGCATCCTTCCGGGTTCTTGAGCGCCGTCAGGTAGGAATAACGCCACGGACTCCAGAGATAATCCAAGCTGCGTTGACCAGGAACTTTGAAGAGCCGATCGCTATACCGGGGGCGTTTCCGGAGCCTCCGCCGGGGGCGCGGCGGTTTTCGCCCCAACGTTCACCACGTCTTTCAATTCCTTGCTGGGCTTGAAGTAAGGAATTTTTTTAGCCGGCACCTCAACGCGCGTTCCGGTTTTCGGGTTCCGGCCCACCCGGGATTGCCTCTGGCGCGTGCGGAAACTGCCGAAGCCGCGAATTTCGATCTTGTCGTCCCCGCGAAGAGCGCGCACGATGCTGTCGAAGATTGCTTCCACGATGACTTCGGATTCCTTCCGCGTCATTTCGACGACACGCGAGACCTCTTCAATCAGATCGGCTTTGGTCATCCTTTCCTCTCTAGCGCCCAGCCGGACCACAGACGTAACGGCTCACTCCACCTTATCCGGGATAAGCTGCGCCGTCTATATATATTCGCTCGCGGGCTGTGCGCCACCCACCTTCCTTAATTGTGCCAAATGGCATAAGGATGAAGCAATTAGGGGGAAATATGAATATC
>Ga0134125_10003688_pt1 | contig 17649 bp, 14 predicted proteins | sample KB31751_FD_96464 | JGI IMG/M metagenome (GOLD analysis project Ga0134125, IMG submission 96464) | Terrestrial soil microbial communities with excess Nitrogen fertilizer from Kellogg Biological Station, Michigan, USA - KB3-175-1 | ecosystem: Environmental > Terrestrial > Soil > Unclassified ...
GGATAGTGCCCGGCCAGCGGAGCCAGCTCGCGGGAGAAGACCGTCTCGTCGATGGTGAAGGGGATGAAGTGGAACCCCTCGGCGGTGCCGAAGTCGGCCAGCAGCGGCTGCAGGCCGGTGGAGAAGTCCACGCCGAAGGGGATGTCGTGCCCGGTGTCCGCGCCGAAGCGGGCCAGGGTGTCGGGGTGCGTGTTGCGGTGGACGCCGGCATGCATGGTCATGACCAGCCCGTCGTCCAGCGCCATGGCGGCCTGCTGGTACATCATGTGCGCCTCGAAGGCCAGGCCCTCGGCGAACGTGGCCGTGCCGGCCAGGCCCTTGGCGAAGAGGGCGGCTGCCTCGTCGTGGCCGAGCTTGAGGGTGTCGGCAGTGTGCGTGCCGTGGTCGGAGGAGACGGCGCCGTGCTCGGCGAAGTACCGGCGGCGGCTTGCCATCGCCGCGAGGTACCCGTCGTAGCCGGTGGCACCGCCGCCGGCGGCCTGGATCAGCCGGTCGGCGTTGCCGGGGAAGCCGTCGACCCAGAACTTGGTGTAGGCGTCGGGCCGGAAGGTCGGGATGACGCGCGGGGTGAACGAGGTGTCGGCAGCCAGCGCGTCGTGGGCGGCCAGATCCGCCAGCGGATCATCGGTGGTGGCCAGCACCTCGATGCCGAACTGGTCCATGAGCGCGCGCGGCCGGAAACCGGGCTCGCCGATCTTCCGCTGCAGGGCGTCATAGACCGCGTCGGCTGTCTCCTCGCGGATGTCGAGGTCGTCGATGCCGAAGACGTCCACGAATTCCTGGCGCAGCCAGTAGCCGGAGGCGGTGCCGTCGAAGAGCGGCCAGTGGCGGCAGAACGTTCGCCAGGCCTCGCGGGCCGAGGCCCCGGTGGAACCGCCCACGCGCAGGTCCTCCAGCGGGACGCCGGCGGCATGCATCAGCCGCGTGACGTAGTGGTCGGGGCTGATCAGCATGGCGGTCGGGTCGGGGAAGGGGGCGTCGTCGGCGATGACGGCGGCATCCACGTGCCCGTGCGGGGAGATGATGGGCAGCGATTCCACGGCATCGTGGAGCCGGCGTGCGATCTCGCGCACGCCGGGATCTGCCGGCAACAACCGGTCGGGATGGTTGGCGATGGAGGAAGGCATGGCACCATCGTGGGATCCGGCCGCGTCCATGGCAACAAGTTGCCATGGGTTGCATCACCTGCGGGGCCGACCGGTCGAGGCGCGTACGACCAGCCGCGTGGGCAGGACCACGGGACGTGCCGGGACCTGGACGCCGCCCTGCGAGAGCACCAGCAGGTTGCGCACCGCAGCCGCCCCGAGGGCATGCAGCGGTGCGGCCACGCTGGTCAGCCCCGGGTGGGCGAGTTCGGCCACCGCGGAATTGTCGAACCCCATCACGCTCACGTCCCCGGGTACGTCGTACCCGCTGGCTTGGGCCCGGCGCATGAAGCCGACCGCCAGCTGGTCGTTGTAACCCAGGACAGCCGTCGCACCGCTTTCCAGGACACGTTCGGCGGCGGCCGCCCCGCCTTCGCGGGTCGGCGCTGCGCACTCGACGAGGTTGGCCCGCAGTCCGAGTTCATGCGCCCCCTCCTTCAGGCTGCGCCAGCGCATGCCGTGCGCCCAGGACGCTTCCGGTCCGGCCAGGTAGGCCAGGTCGCGGTGCCCCAGTTCACCCAGGTGTTCGACGGCACGGCGCATTCCCCGTTCGTTGTCGGTGACGACGCTCGCCACGCCGCTGACGCCGCGGTTCATCACCAGGGTCGGCTTCTGCTTGGCCATCGCCCGGATCGCCGCATCGGACATCCGGGAGCTGCTGAGCACTATGCCGTCGACGATGCCCATCACCCGTTCGATGGCCTCTCGCTCCACGACACCGGATTCCCGGGTGTTCGCCAGGAGCATGGTGTACCCGTTCTTCGCCGCCTCCTCCTCGGCCCCGCGGATCATGTCGAAGAAGACGGGGTTGGAGATGTCGGCGATGACCAGCGCAATGGTCCCGTGCCGCTGGCGGCCCTCGGCCATCGGGCGGCGCATGTCCACTGAGCGGTACCCCAACTCCGCGGCCACGGCGCGGATCCTTTCCGCCGTGGCGAAGCTGACGCGGCCGGGGCGGGCGAAGGCCCGGGAGACCGTCGAGGCCGACACCCCTGCCTGGCGGGCGACGTCGTAGATCGTCGCCGGCTTGGGGGCGTCAGGGGTGCTGGGCATGGAACCATCTTGCTGCATGGCCCCCCTTCGGGAAACCCATGGCAACTGATGGCAACTAGTCGCAATCCGGCCGGTGTGGCGGACATCATGCATAGGTACCGACAATGGGGCCGGACGCCGTGCGGCAGCGCGGGGTGGGCCGCGAAGCCCGCCGGCCAGAAAGTAGTGATCCGAATGAAAGTGCGCTTCCTGCGCCTGTGCGCCATTGGGCTGGCACTGATTCTGCCCCTGAGCGCCTGCACGTCCGGGGTCTCCGGCAAGGCGGAGACCGGCAAGACGCTGGTGCTCTCGCTCAACCAGTCCGAAGACCACCCCTCCTACGTTGCCCTGACTGACTTCGGCGAGCGCCTCAAGGCCGCAACCGACGGCCGTTGGGACGTCAAGGTGTACCCGAACGAAACGCTGGGCGCGCAGCAGGAGGTCATCCAGCTCGTCAGCGACGGCTCCGTCGACATGGCCGTCGCCTCCGGCACGCAGCTGGAGAACCTCAACCCGCACTTCGGGGTGCTTAACCTGCCCACGACGTTCAAGAGCATCGACCACCAGATGAAGGTCATCAGCGACCCGTCGATCGTCGGGGACCTGTTCACGTCCCTGGAGGACTCGAAGCACCTCACCGTCCTGGGCGGCCTCACCCAGGGTGACCGCAACCTGTACACCGTCAGCGGGCCCATCAAGGAGCCCGCGGACCTGCACGGGATGAAGATCCGCGTCCAGGAATCGGATGTGCACATCGCCATGATCAACGCCATGGGCGGTTCGGCGACTCCGATGTCCTACGGCGAGGTCTACACGGCCCTGCAGTCGGGCGTGCTGGACGGGGCGGAGAACAACGAGATCTCCTACATGACCCAGCACCACAACGAGGTCGCCAAGCATGTTGCCCGGACCCGCCACCTCGTGGGCCTGGACTACATGCTCATCAATTCCGAGACGTACAACGCCATGACGCCCGAGGACCGCAAGATCTTCGACGCCGAATGGGACCAGACCATGAAGATGCACACGCAGCTGTGGAAGCAGGAAACCGCCCAGGCCATCACCGAGGCGAAGGCCAGCGGCTCGAAGTTCAACGACGTCGACGAGGCCGCCTTCGCCAAGGCGCTGACCCCGGTGGTCAAGGCGTTTTTGAAGAGCCCGGCCGACCACGAGCTGTATGACGCCATCCAGGAGGCCAACCAGTGACCGCCCTCAAGAACACGCTCGACGTGGCCCTGCGCTGGCTCTGCGTCGTCCTCTTCGCCGCACTCGTGCTGGTCGTCGTCTGGCAGGTCTTCAGCCGCCAGGTGGTCCAGTCCCCCGCCACCTGGACGACGTCCGTGGCGCAGTACCTCTTCGTCTGGCTGGCCCTGTTCGGCTCGGCCTGGGTGTTCTCCGAGAAGGAGCACATCGCCGTCGACTTCCTCACCCGGCTCATCAGGATCAACGGAACCCGCGGCATGGAAATCGCCGTGAACGCCGTGATCCTCGCCTTCGCCGTCCTCATCCTGGTGTGGGGCGGGATCCGCGGCGTCGACCTGACGTGGACGCAAAAGGTCTCGGGCCTGCCGGTGAACATCGGCACGATGTACCTCGCGCTGCCGATCTCGGGCGTCATCGTGTCCTTCTACGCGCTGTTCCACATGTCCGAGGCATTCCACGGACGCGGCCTGCCCGGCGCCGACGAGGAAATCAGGGAGGCGGTCTGACCATGGATGCAGCACTCATCGCAGGAATCATCCTGGTGGTCGGCATCGCCGTCCTCCTGCTGGCACGCGTGCCTATCGCGGTCGCCGTCGGATTCTCCGCCTTCGCCGCCGTCGCCGCGGTCATCGGCATGGAAAAGGCCTCCTTCGTGGCCGCCCAGCGCCTGTTCACCGGCGTGAACTCCTTCACGCTGCTGGCCATCCCGTTCTTCATCCTGGCCGGCGTGCTGATGAACAACGGCGGCATCGCCGGGCGCCTCATCGACGCCGCCAAGGTCCTGGTCGGGCGCATGCCCGGTTCCCTGGCCCAGACGAACGTCGTGGCCAACGCGCTCTTCGGTTCCGTCTCCGGTGCCGCCGTGGCCTCGGCAGCAGCGGTCGGCGGCGTGATCGGCCCCCGCCAGGCGAAGGAAGGCTACGACCGGAACTTCTCCGCGGCGGTCAACGTGGCCTCGGCCCCCTCTGGCATGCTGATCCCGCCGAGCAACACCCTGATCGTCTACTCGCTGGTCTCCAGCACCTCGATCGCCACGCTGTTCGTGGCCGGCTACATCCCCGGCATCCTGTGGGCCGTGGCCTGCATGTTCATCGTCTGGCTCTACGTGCGCCGCCGTCCCGGTGTCGGCATCACCGGACGCGTTCCGCTCAAGTTGGCCCTGGTGACGTTGTGGCGGGCGGTCCCCTCGATCCTGATGATCGTCGTGGTCATCGGCGGCATTCTCGCCGGCATCTTCACCCCCACCGAGTCGGCTGCCATCGCCGTCGTGTACTGCCTGGTCCTCGGGTTCGTCTACCGCGCCGTGAAGGTCCGGGACCTTCCCGGCATCATCCTGGACGCGACGCGCACCACCTCGATTGTCATGCTCCTGGTGGGCGTCTCGACGATCATGTCGTGGGTCATGGCCTTCTCGGGCATCCCCGGGGCGATCTCGAACGCCATGCTGGGCTTGACGGACAACCCCTCGGTGATCCTGATCCTGATCATGATCATCCTGCTGGTCGTGGGCACCTTCATGGACCCGACACCAGCCATCCTGATCTTCGTGCCGATCTTCCTGCCGATCGTGACCGAGTTCGGCGTGGACCCGATCCATTTCGGCATCATGGTCACCTTCAACCTCTGCCTGGGGACGATCACCCCGCCGGTGGGCAACGTCCTGTTCGTCGGGGCCAAGATCGCCAAGCTCCGAGTGGAACCGGTGATAAGGTCCCTGATCCCGTTCTTCATCGCGCTGATCGTCATGCTGTTCGTGGTGGCCTTCATCCCCCAGTTGTCCATGTGGCTTCCCGAACTGCTGGGTCTGGCCGGGTCCTAGCTGAACCGTCGGCGCCCGAACCCGAAACCCCCTGCAGGCCCGGCCTGCAGGGGGTTTTCGCATCTCGGCAAAGGTACACGACTTTCGTGCAATTTTTCCGGGCAATTAACGGCAACCACGGGCCTTCCATTGGTGCGCCGGGTCACAGTGGTGCTGGCCGTCGGTATCCGTGCCGGCGCCGCCCCCGACTCCGCACCGACCGTCCGATGGAGGACACCGTGAAACAAAAGTTCCCGCCCGCCGCCAGGCGACACCGGGCCGCTGCCGCCCTCGCCTTCCCGCTGGCGCTCATCCTGGGCCTCCCCGCCGCCGCGGCGATGCCGCCGGCATCCCGCACCGGCCACGGCGACTCCGCCGCCGGACACGACGAGGGCAACCACGGCAAGCCGCCCCGCATCGACGCCCGCGCCAAGGACACCCTCACGGTCAAGGGGCGTACCTTCAAGGACCTCAATGGCAATGGGCGACTGGATCCCTACGAGGACTGGCGCCTTCCGGCCGGGCAACGGGCGGAGAACCTGGTCTCCCAGATGACGCTGGCGGAAAAGGCGGGCCTGATGCTGATCGACACGCTGAACGCCGCGTGCAACCCGGAGACGGGGACCCGGGGCACTCTCGACCCATCGACTGCCGGGTACATCAACGACCAGAAGATGCACCGTTTCATCTTCCGCAACACCGTCAGCAGCGCGGACCAGGCGTCCTGCGGTGGGCCCGACGGCGGATTCAGCGCCGGCACGTCACTCACCCCCGCAGAAGCGGCCCGGTACATGAACTCGGTCCAGGAGCTCGCCGAATCCTCCCGGCTGGGCATCCCTGTCCTCTACAAGTCCAACGCGCGCAACCACATCGATCCGAATGCCCGCGCCGGCATCAACGAATCCGCCGGTGCCTTTACCGCCTTCCCGAAGGAAGCCGGCATCGCCGCAGCAGCACTGGGCCAGCAGTCCCTGGAGACCGGCGAGGCGCCCACCACCGGGGACATGTCCGTGGTCAAGGACTTCTCCACGGTCATGGGCGAGGAGTGGAAATCCATCGGCCTGCGCGGCATGTACGGCTACATGGCCGACCTGTCCACGGAGCCGCGCTGGTACCGCGTCCACGAGACCTTCACGGAGGATGGGGAGCTGAACTCAAACATCATGTCCAGCCTCGTGGGGACCCTGCAGGGCCCAGTGGACGACGAGGGCGTCTCCCTGACGCCCGATTCGCCGGTGGCACTGACCATGAAGCACTTCCCCGGCGGAGGTCCCCAGGAGTTGGGCCTGGATGCCCACTACTCGTTTGGCAAGACCCAGGTCTACCCCGGCGGTGCCTTCGGTGAGCACCTCAAGCCGTTCGAAGCGGCCATCGACGCCGGGGTTTCGGCGATCATGCCCTACTACGGCGCGCCCGTGGACCTCACCTACGACGGTGTCACCTACTCCCAGACGGGCATGGCCTTCTCCAAGCAGATCGTCAACGACCTGCTGCGCGGCAAGCTCGGCTTCGATGGATACGTCAATTCGGATACCGGCATCGTCACCGACCGCGCCTGGGGGTTGGAGGACAAGAGCGTCCCCGAACGCGTCGCCGCCGCCGTCAACGGCGGCACCGACACCCTCTCCGGATTCCACGACGTCAAGACGATCACGGATCTCGTCGCCGACGGCCTGGTCACCGAGGAGCGCGTGACCACCGCTGCCGTCCGGCTGACGAAACCGATGTTCCGCCTGGGCCTGTTCGAGAACCCCTACGTCGACCCGGAAGCCGCCGCTGCGACGGTGGGCAGCCAGGAGCACCGCGAGGTCGGGCTGGACCTGCAGCGCAAGTCGGCCGTCCTGCTGCAGAACAAGGAAACCGACGACGGCTCCCACGTCCTCCCGCTGAAGCCGAACTCCACCGTCTACCTGCTGGGCGACGCCGACGAGAAGACCGTCGCCGGGTACGGCTACGACGTGGTCAACGGCAACACCGACGACCCTGCGGGCCGACCCAGCGCCAAGGACAGCGACTACGCCGTCATCAACGTCACGGTGAACAACACGAACACCGACACCTACACAAGTGACGGCCCGGAGTCCGGCATGGACCCGAACCACACCAACCCGGTCACGCTCGAGGGGGTCGAGGGCCTCGACGGCAAGAGCCCTTTCGGTGCCGCCGACGCCTGCGTGGCCCGGGGAGCGGAGGAGTGCACCGACAATGGGCTGCCCTATGGCGGTGCCCTGCCGTGGGAGGCCGGCACCCTGGACTTCACGGGCATGGCCGCCTCGGAATCGTGGGAGGTCAGCCCCTCGCTGGAGACGATCCAGCAGGTCATGGACGAGGTGGACGATCCCGACAAGGTCGTCCTCCACGTCTACTTCCGGCAGCCGTTCGTCATGGACGAGGCCAGCGGGCTGCGTGATGCCGGGGCGATCGTCGCCGGCTTCGGCATGGGCGACACCGCGTTGTTCGACATCCTCTCCGGTAAGGTCGCGCCGCAGGGCCGGATGCCGTTTGCGCTGGCCGGCACGGCGGAGGCCATCGACGAGCAGTTCAGCGACCTGCCCGGCTACCGCGAGACCACCGATGGGGCGCTCTACCCCTTCGGATACGGCTTGACCTACTGAGTCGGCCACCGGCTACGCCCCGGACCGACCGCCGTCGCGGCCGGCCCTGGGCGTAGCCGCGCAGGCCCGCTGTGGCACGGGCCACATGCGCCCGCGTCAGGTTGCCCCTCCACCGAAGCTGCCCATAGCCTCGTCACATGTCCCCGGTAGCTTCCCTCCCCTCGCTCAAAGACGCATCTCCCCTGTTGGACTGGGCCTTCTGGTTGGACCGTCCCCTGAAGATCGTCATCATCGTCGTCGTCGCCATCGTGCTGAACTACCTGATCCGGCGACTGATCCGCCGCACGACCGACCACATCGCCGCCGGCGAGGCAGCAGCGCTCTCCAAGGAGCGCAAGAAGGCCGAAAAGGGCGGACGCCGCTGGTTGGTGCAGGAATCGCCCATCGCCGTGGCCCGGCGCACCCAGCGCGCCCAGACCGTCGGCTCGGTGCTGCGCTCGGTCACGACGATCGTGATCACCACGGTCGTCCTGCTCACCGTGCTCTCGCAGGTGGGGATCAACATGGGGCCCATCCTGGCCAGTGCCGGCATCGTCGGCGTGGCCCTGGGCTTCGGCGCCCAAGCCCTGGTGAAGGACTACCTGTCCGGGATCTTCCTGGTGGCGGAGGACCAGTTCGGGATCGGCGACTACGTCGACCTCGGCGAGGCGGCCGGCACCGTGGAGGCCGTCGGCCTGCGCATCACCCAGGTCCGGGACGTGGACGGGACGCTGTGGCACGTGCGCAACGGGGAGATCCTGCGCGTGGGCAACTTCTCCCAGGGCTGGGCCCGTGCCGTGCTGGACATCCCGGTCCCCTACGATTCCGACGTGCCCGAGGTCTCCGAGACGATCATGGCCTCGGCGCGGAAGCTGCAAAAGGACCCGCAGTGGTCGCATGAGATCCTGGATGACCCGGAGATCTGGGGCGTGCAGGACCTCAGCGGGGAGTCCATGACCATCCGCTTGGTCTTCCGCACCCAGCCGCTGCAGCAGTGGGCGGTGGCCCGGGCGATGCGGGCCCAGCTCAAGGTCGACCTCGACGAGGCAGGTGTGCGCATCCCGCTGGTGCAGCAGACGGTGATCCGCGCCGCGAACCCCGCGGGCTTCACCACGGCGCACACGGACACGAAGGCAGACGCGGAAACCACGGAAACCGACCCCGCGGGGCCGGCCCCCGGCGGTACCGCCCGGGACTAGAGGCGGACTAGAGGCCCAGTTCGTCCTTGCCGAAGGCGAAGAGGTACGGCACCCCGGCTTCGGCTTCGATGCGTTCCTTCGATCCGGTATCGCGGTCCACGATGACGGCCACGGCGACCACATGGCCGCCGGCGTTGCGCACGCCCTCGACAGCGGCCAGGGCCGAGCCGCCGGTGGTGGAGGTGTCCTCGAGGACCACGACGTTGCGTCCGGACACGTCGGGCCCCTCGACTTGGCGGCCCATGCCGTAGGACTTCTGCGCCTTGCGCACCACGAAGGCGTCGATCGCGCGGCCCGCCTGGCCGGCGGCATGCATCAGCGCGGTGCCGACGGGATCGGCGCCCATGGTCAGCCCTCCGGCGTTGGTGAAATCGATGCCCGCCGCGTCGAGCAGGTCGAGCATGACCGAACCGACCAGGGGCGCGGCTTCATGGTGCAGGGTGATGCGGCGCAGGTCGACGTAGTAGTCGGCTTCCTTGCCGGAGGAGAGCGTGACCTTGCCATGGACCACGGCAAGTTCCTGGATGAGTTCGAGCAGGCGGGCGCGGGCGTCGTTGTTCGAGGGCATGGCCCCCATTCTAGTGCGGCGCCCACCGCCGGGCCGCGTCCGGGTCGGAGGCGAGACAGCCGGTCCCTCCCGGGGCTAGGGTGAAGGGCATGAACGCTCAGCGACCGATCGGATACTGGCTCAAGCTGGTGGACTCGCTCATTTCCGAGCAGTTCGCCGCCTCGTTGGAGGAGCACGGCGTCACGCGCCGGCAATGGCAGCTGCTGAACCTCCTCGGGACCCAACCGCATACCTCGGACGAACTCATGACCGCGTTGGCCCCGTTTTTCGACGAGGTCTCCCCCGAGGGCGAACCCGCCTCCCCCGCCGAGCACCTGGCCGAGCTCCTGGAGTCCGGCTGGGTCGCCCAGGAGGGCGAGTCGTACGTGTTGACCGAGCGGGGGCGCACCAGCTTGGCGCGGCTCACCGAACTCGTCGAGGGGATGCGCGAGCGCTCCAGCGCGGGTGTCACGCCGGAGCAGTACTCGACGACGATCGCGACCCTGCAGCGCATGGCCACCAACCTCGGCTGGTCCGACACGGGACGCGCGTGAACGGCGCCGAGGACCCGATCGACCCGCTGGAGGCCACGCGCACCGCGCCGCATCCGGACGAGGTCTTCCACGGAACCCCCGAGGACGACGGCGCCGCCTCCCCTGTCCGGGAAGTCACCTCACCGGCTGCCATCGCGCGCTTCCAGGAGCGCCCCGACATCGTGCGCTCCGAGGGCCGCTATGCCTTGCTGAACACCACGATCACCCCGCATGAGGCCATGGTCACCGACCTGCTGTTCATCCGGGATGCCCTCGACGCGGCCGGCGTCGGGTACCTGCTGGTGCGCGGGAACGATGCCCGGCCCGTGATCGCCGTATCCTGGGCGGACCGCAAGGCCCTGCGCAAGGCCCTCGTCGCCGCCTGCCAGGACGAGCCCTTCTACTCGCTGACGGTCGACACGCGCAAGGACAAGGCCCTGCTGGTGGCCGACGGCGCCTTGGCGGCCAACGCCAAGGCCCGCATGTTCCGCCTCTACCGCCCCCGCGTCGAACCGTCCGGCGGGCTGGCCTTCGGCGCATCCACCGGCGTGCAGATCGAACTGTGGCAGTGGAAGGGCACCGGCCTGCTGCACCTGCCCATGGAGAACTCCCTGACGCGGGCCACCGTGCCGGCCGACGAGGCCGTGCGCGGAACCGTGCACCGGTTCGGGCGGGAGTGGCCGACCATCGAGAACATGTTCGCCGACCACGCGATGGACATCTCCTTCCCGATCGACATGGTCTTCTCGTGGGTCGACGGCAACGACCCCGAGCACCAGCGCTACCGCGCCTCCTTCATGGAGGGCGTCGTTGTCGGCGAAGGCGACGACGCCGAGGCCCGGTACCGGCAGATCGACGAGCTGAAGTACGCCCTGCGCAGCGTCTACATGTTCGCCCCCTGGGTGCGCCACATCTTCATCGCCACGGATTCACCCGTCCCGGCCTGGCTCGATGCCGAGCACCCGCGCATCAGCATCGTGCGCGCCGCGGACCACTTCCGCGATCCCTCCGTCCTGCCGACGTTCAACTCGCAGGCGGTCGAATCGCAGCTGCAGCACATCGACGGGCTCTCCGAGCACTTCCTGTATTCGAACGACGACATGTTCTTCGGCCGGCCCCTGGGCCCGGACATGTTCTTCTCGCCCGGCGGCATCACCAAGTTCATCGAGGCCGGCACCCGCATCGGCCTGGGCGACAACCACCTGGACCGATCCGGTTTCGAGAACTCGGCGCGGGTGAACCGCCGGCTGCTCAACGACCGCTTCGGCAGGATCACCACACGCCACCTCGAGCACACGGCGGCCCCGTTGCGCCGCAGCGTGCTGCTGGAACTGGAAGAGGTCTTCCCCGACGAGTTCGCGGCGACGGCGGCCAGCCGGTTCCGGGCCAAGGACAACATCTCGGTGACCAACTCGCTCTACCACTACTACGCGCTGCTGACCGGCCGTGCGGTGACGAAGGAAAAGGCCAAGGTCACGTACGTGGACACCACCATGTACTCCGGCTTGAAGAAACTGGAGAAGCTGCTGCAGAAGCGCAACCGGGACTTCTTCTGCCTCAACGACGGCAGCTTCCCGGAGGTCCCGGCGCGCGAACGCCAGGAGGTCGTCACCGGTTTCCTGCAGGCGTACTTCCCGATTGCCGCCCCGTGGGAGCTTGCGGACCCCGGCCGGTAACGCGCCCCACCGTGGGCGGGGCGATGCCGTGCTCACGCAGGATGGCGGCGACGCGGGCCGGGTCCACGACCTCGCCCACGCTCTCGCCGCCGGCCACGGGCACGACCGAGTGCACGACGGTTTCGGGCAGCACATGGACCAGGTTGTACGCCTGGGCGTCATCGCGCCCGCGCGTGCTGCGGATCCCCCAGTCGGCATCGGCGCCGGCGGCCAGGTCCTGCGTGTAGCAGGTGGCCGAGGCGACGGAGACCGGGATCCCGGCAAACGTGCTGAACGTCGAGTAGTGCAGGTGCCCGGCCAGGATGGTGCGCACGTCGGTCCCGCGCAGGACGTCCGCCAGCGCTGCCTGCCCCCGGAGCTCGACGAGGATCGCCAACGCCTGCACGCTCGCCACCGGGGGATGGTGCATGGCCAGGATCGTCCCGTCCGGGGCCGGCGTGGCCAGTTCCCTGCGCAGCCAGTCCAGCTGCCCGGCGTCGAGGTGGCCATGGTGGTGGCCGGGGACCGTGGTGTCCAGGGCGATGATCCGCAACCCGCCGATCCACGTCGTGCGGTCCAGCGGCGCGGTGCCGGCCTCCTCATCCAGCAGCCGGGTCCGCAGGGCGGAGCGGTCGTCGTGGTTTCCGGCGGCCCAGATGATCCTGGCCCCCAGGCGCGCGGCCGCGGGCTCGAGGATCGAACGCAGGACCGCGTACGCCTCGGGTTCGCCCCGGTCGGCGAGGTCGCCCGTGACGACCAGGGCGTCCGGGCGCTCCCCGGAGTCCTCGAGGCGGGCGATGGTCGAGCGCAGCCGCGCTATGCTGTCCAGCGTTCCGGCCAGCAGCTGGTCGCCGCCGCGCAGGTGGGTGTCGCTGAGGTGGATGATCACTCGGTCCGGGGCGGGATGCTCCGGGCGGATGGGTTCCATGACCGCTTCCTGACGCAGGTGGTTCCGCTTACCGTCCCTACTATCCCCCATTTCCGGCCGCCCCGCGGGTTGGCCGCCATTCCTCGCGTGCCCCGCACGGTGCCGTTAGGCTGGGGCCATGCGCGACATGCAGGCACGGATCATCAGCGACTTGGGCGTCAAGCCGACCATCGACCCCGCCGACGAGGTGGAGCGCCGGGTGGCGTTCCTGCGCGATTACCTCGCCGCCACCGGCACCGGGGGGTTCGTCCTGGGCATCTCCGGCGGCCTGGATTCGACGTTGGCCGGCCGCCTGGCCCAGCTGGCCGTCGAGGAGGCCGCCGCCGACGGGCTCGACGTCGATTTCGTCGGGGTGCGCCTGCCCTACGGCACCCAGTCCGACGAGGACGACGCCGCGGCCGCCATGGACTTCGTCGCGCCGAAGACCGCCTGGACCTACGACATCAAGCCCGCCGTCGACGCCCTCGCGTCCGAATTCGCCCGCTCCACCGGCCGGCAGATCACCGACTTCAACAAGGGCAACGCCAAGGCCCGGTTGCGCATGACCGCCCAGTACGCCCTGGCCGGGGAACGCAACCTCCTGGTCATCGGCACGGACCACGCCGCCGAATCCGTCACGGGGTTCTTCACGAAGTTCGGCGACGGCGGCGCCGACGTGCTGCCCTTGTACGGCCTCGACAAGCGGCAGAACCGCGACCTGCTGCGCCAGCTGGGTGCCCCGGAGCGGCTGTGGGCCAAGGCGCCCACCGCGGACCTGCTGGACGAGAGGCCGCTGCGCACCGACGAGGACGAGCTCGGCCTGGGCTACGACGACATCGACGACTACCTCGAGGGCCGCACCGTCCCGAACGCCGTGGCGGAGGCGATAGAGTCCCGCTACCTGCGCACCCGCCACAAGCGCACCGTCCCGGTGTCGATCCTCGATGACTGGTGGCGCACCCCCGCCACCTGACAGGGGGCACCGCGTGGGCCTCTTCCAAACGCTAGGATGTCCACGTATATTTTGGGGGAACGCCCCGGCGGTTCGGCCTGGTACCCCCATTGAAAGGTGCGACATGTCAGTCACCGACGACTTCCGCGCAGCCCGCGACCACCTCGTCTCCCTCCGCGGCGACTACGCCCGGGCCCGCCAGGAGTTCCGCTGGCCGGCCTTCGAGGAGTTCAACTTTGGGCTCGACTGGTTCGACGCGGTGGCCGCCACCCCCGAACGGGCCGACACCCCGGCCCTGGTCATCGTCGAGAAGGACGGCTCCTCCACCCGCCGCACCTGGGCCGAGCTCTCCGCCCGGTCGAACCAGGTCGCCAACTGGATGCGCGGTGCCGGCTTCACCCGCGGCGACAAGGCGATCCTCATGCTCGGCAACCAGGTCGAGCTGTGGGAGATCATGCTGGCCGCCATGAAGCTGGGCATCGTCATGATCCCCACGACCACGCAGATGGGCCCGGCCGACCTGGCCGATCGCGTCGAGCGCGGCGGCGCAACCTGGGCCATCGCCGGCACGGCCGACCTCGCCAAGTTCGCCGGCGTCCCCGGCGGCTACCGCCTGGTCGCCGTCGGCGAGGCCCCGTCCGTCCTCTCCCAGGGCACGACGCCGGTGCTCTCCTATGCCGATTCCGCCACCGCGCCCACCGGGTTCACCCCGGACGGGCCGACCCGCGGGGACGAGACCCTGCTGCTGTACTTCACCTCCGGGACCACCTCGAAGGCCAAGCTGGTCGAGCACACCCATACCTCCTACCCGGTGGGGCACCTCTCCACCATGTACTGGATCGGCCTCGGCCCGGGGGACGTGCACCTGAACGTCGCCTCCCCGGGCTGGGCCAAGCATGCCTGGTCCAACGTCTTCACCCCGTGGATCGCCGAGGCCACCGTCTTCATCTACAACTACGACCGGTTCGACCCGGCCGCGCTGATGGACCAGATGGAAGCGGAGAAGGTCACCAGCTTCTGTGCGCCGCCGACCGTGTGGCGGCTGCTCATCCAGGCGGACCTGACCCGGCTGAAGACCCCTCCGACCAAGGTCGTCTCGGCCGGGGAACCGCTCAACGCCGAGGTCATCGACCAGGTGTACCGGGCCTGGGGCCAGCAGATCCGCGATGGCTTCGGGCAGACCGAGACCACCGTGCAGATCGCCAACACCCCGGGCCAGCCCGTGAAGATCGGCGCCATGGGCACCCCGCTGCCGGGCTACGACGTCGTCCTGCTAGATCCGGCAACCGGCGCGGAGTCCGACCTCGGGGAGATCTGCCTGCGGCTGGACCCGCGCCCGCTGGGCCTGATGAAGTCCTACTACGGCGACCCGGAGAAGACGGCGGCGGCCTTCCGCGGGGGCTACTACCACACCGGCGACGTCGCCGAACGGGACGAGCGCGGCATCATCACCTACGTGGGCCGCGACGACGACGTGTTCAAGTCCAGCGACTACCGGCTGAGCCCCTTCGAACTCGAGTCGGTGCTCATCGAGCATCCCGCGGTGGCGGAGGCCGCCGTCGTGCCCTCCCCCGACGACCTGAAGCTGAACGTGCCCAAGGCCTACGTGGTCCTGGCGGCCGGCCATGCCCCCGACGCCGCGACGGCGGAGGAGATCCTGGGGTACTGCCGCGAGCACCTGCCCGCGTTCAAGCGCATCCGCCGGCTCGAGTTCGCCGAGCTGCCCAAGACGATCTCCGGGAAGATCCGGCGGGTCGAGCTGCGCCGCAACGAGGAGGCCCGGCATGGCGGCACTGCCCCGGCCGGGGCCCTGGGCACGGAGTACGCCGACACCGACTTCCCGGACCTCAAAGGCCGGGGATGAGCGGGGCGGGGATGAGCGCACCGCTGCCCTTCGACCCGATCGCTGCGGCCCAGCGCAACTGGGAGGACCAGGGCTGGACCGCGGAGGCCGCGCCGATGGCCGCCATCACCGCGGTCATGCGCGCCCAGCAGATCCTGCTCCAGCGCTGCGAGGCGGTCGTGAAGCCCTTCGGGCTGACCTTCGCCCGCTACGAGCTGCTGGCCCTGCTGGGCTTCTCGCGCACGGGCTCGCTGCCCATGGTCAAGGTCAGCGCCCTGCTGCAGGTCCACCCGACCTCGGTCACCAACGCGGTGGACCGCCTGGAACGGGCCGGGTACGTCCAGCGCAGCCCGCATCCGACCGACGGGCGCACCACCCTGGTCTCGCTCACCGGGCGCGGCCGCGAGGTCGCCGAGCGCACGACGGCGGAACTGAACTCCGCGGTCTTCTCGGCTCCCGGGTTCCCCCCGGAGGACATCACGGCCCTGATCCGGATCCTGTCCCGATTCCGCGAACAGGCCGGCGACTTCGCCGGGGGCACTCCCGGCTGACCGCGGTCCGGCCGGCGGTCAGTCGGCGCCGTTGGACCGGTCGCGGATGTCGGTGATGATCCCGGAGAAGTCGCGGCCGGCCCCGCCCTCGTCGCGGAAGCGCTCGTACATCGCCGCGGCCATCGGGCCCAGTTCGGCGGCGACACCGGTGCTCTCGATGGCCTTCAGCGCCAGTCCCAGGTCCTTGGCCATCAGGGCCCCGGCGAAACCGGGCTGGTAGTCGCGGTTCGCGGGGCTGGTCGGGACCGGGCCGGGGACGGGGCAGTTGGTGGTCACCGCCCAGCACTGCCCGGAGGCGGTGGAGACCACGTCGTAGAGCGCCTGGTGGGTCAGGCCCAGCTTCTCGCCCAGGACGAAGGCCTCGGAGGCGGCAATCATGCTCACGCCCAGGATCATGTTGTTGCAGACCTTTGCCGCCTGCCCGGCGCCGTGGTCCCCGCAGTGGACGAGCTTGCCGCCCATGACCTCCAGCAGCGGGCGGACCGATTCGAGGTCCTCGGGCAGTGCCCCGATCATGAACGTCAGCGTCCCGGCCTCGGCGCCCACGACACCGCCGGAGACCGGGGCATCGACGCTGCGGTGCCCGGCGTCTAAGGCCAGGCGTGCCGCTTCCCGGGCGTCGTCGACATTGATCGTGGAGCAGTCCAGGAACAGGGTGTCCGGGTGCGCGACGGCGAGCAGGCCCGGCCCGTCGACGCCGCGGTAGGCATCGAGCAGCTGCTGCCCGCCGGGGAACATCGTCAGGACGACGGAGGCCCCGGCGACGGCGTCGTTGGCAGAGTCCACCGTGGGGATCCCGGTTGCGGCAGCGGCCTCGACGGCGGCCGGGACGACGTCGAACGCCTGCACCGAATACCCCGCGGCGACGAGGTTCTTCGCCATGGGCAGGCCCATGTGGCCGAGCCCGAGGAAGGCAATGGTTCCTGTTCCGGTGGCCATCAGGCACGCTCCTTCACGTCGTCGGCGAGGCCGAGTTCCCCGCCGTGTTCATCCGGGCCGAGCGGCTCGAAGTAGTCGCGGACCAGCCCCGGTCCGACCTGGTCCAGGGTGGCCGGGCTCCAGCGGGGCTGGCGGTCCTTGTCGATGACCTGGGCGCGGATGCCCTCGAGGAAGTCGTGCGAGGCGAGCATGCGCACGCCGACCCGGTAGTCCTGATCGAGCGCTGCCTCCAGGGACGGGAGCCCCGCAGCACGGCGCAGTGCCGCCAACGTGGTCTTCACGGCGGTGGGCGACTTGGCGGCAATGGTCTCCGCGGCGTCGGCGGCCTCGCCGCCACGCGTGCGCAGCCGGCCCAGGATCCGCTCGATGGAGTCCCCGGCGTAGTCCTTGCCCATCCAGGAACACTGTCCGGACAGGGACGACGCGGGTGCCGGTTCCGCGGCACGGGCGATGGCCGCGTCGACGTCCTGGGCCGTGGCCGCGGATTCCAGCGCGGCGGCCAGGCCGGGCAGCGCCGCGGAGGGGACGTGCGTGTCCGCCAGACCGAGGTGCAGGGCGTCGGCCGCGTCCAGGTGCGCGCTGGTCAGCGCCGCGTGCGTGCCCGCACCACCAGGTGCCCGGGACAGGAGGTAGAGCCCGCCGACATCGGGCACGAAGCCGATGGTCGTCTCCGGCATGCCGGTGCGGGTGCGCTCGGTGACGAGGCGATGGCTGCCGTGGGCCGCGACGCCGACGCCGCCACCGAGCACCA
>Ga0134125_10003689_pt1 | contig 17647 bp, 9 predicted proteins | sample KB31751_FD_96464 | JGI IMG/M metagenome (GOLD analysis project Ga0134125, IMG submission 96464) | Terrestrial soil microbial communities with excess Nitrogen fertilizer from Kellogg Biological Station, Michigan, USA - KB3-175-1 | ecosystem: Environmental > Terrestrial > Soil > Unclassified ...
ATTCATGGCGAAAAGGTATACGGCACCATGAAATATGAATCGGGTGTGCATCGTGTGCAAAGAGTACCTGCGACCGAAACACAAGGCCGTGTTCATACATCTGCAGCAAGCGTGATAGTTATGCCGGAAGCAGATGAACTGGATGTTGAAATAAAAGAAGCGGACTTGCGTAAAGATACTTTTTGCTCGGGTGGCAAAGGCGGACAATCTGTAAATACGACTAAATCTGCTGTAAGAATAACACACATACCTACAGGTTTGGTGGTACAGTGTCAGGACGAACGTTCACAGATTAAGAACATGGATAAGGCTATGAATGTACTTCGTACACGGATGTACGAAATGCAAATGGAAAAAAGAAGAAGCGCCGATGAAGCCAAGCGTAAAACCCTTGTGGCAGGAGGCGACAGATCGGAAAAGATAAGAACTTACAATTTCCCCCAAAGCCGTATTACCGATCACCGCATAGGCTACACGGCACACAACCTCCAAACCTTTATGGAAGGTAATATACAGGATTTGCTTGACGCACTTCAATTAGCAGAAAACACAGAACGCCTGAAGGAAGGCTACACGGCAACAGTATAATGAATCAGTTCATAAAGTGTAACGTTTATAAAGCAGAAAGTAAAAGCTTTATTCCACAAACTTTATGAACATTTAACTTTACAAACTTTTAACTGATACATGACTCGCACCTTTTCAATTAAAGAACTTGACAATCAAATAAAAAAGAAGAAAACATTTTTATGTATCGGGCTCGATACCGATATGAATAAGCTGCCTACCCAATATGTACGCAATGCACTAGCGGTAGTAAACTTTAACAGGCAGATAATTGATGCGACCAACGACCTTTGTGTAGCTTATAAATTAAATACTGCATTTTACGAAGCCATGGGTGCCAAAGGCTGGGATTGCCTGAAGCAAACCATTGACCTTATTCCTAAAGACATTTTAATAATTGCCGATGCTAAAAGAGGTGATATAGGTAACACATCGGCCATGTATGCTAAAGCCTTTTTTGAAGATTTAGATGTACATGCTATCACTTTATCGCCTTACATGGGGAAAGATTCTGTTTCCCCTTATTACGAATACGAAGGCAAATGGACTATTATGCTGGGACTTACCTCAAATGAAGGTGCTAAAGATTTTCAAATGCAAAAAATGAAATCGGGCAAGCACCTGTATGAAGAAGTGCTAGAAACATCGAAAGGTTGGGGCAATGAAAAGAACACCATGTATGTAGTAGGTGCTACCCGTGCCGATGCGCTTAAAGGAATTCGTGAAATTTTGCCTGAACATTTCCTGCTTGTGCCGGGAGTTGGCTCGCAAGGGGGCGACATGGAAGAAGTAATTAAGGCAGGTGCTACGGAAGATGGAAGGCTTTTAATCAATGCTTCCAGAAGTATTCTTTATGCCGATGACGGAAAGAACTTTGCTGCCAAAGCAAGAGAAGAAGCCATGAAGCTAAAATTGAGCATGGATATTGGATTTACTAAATAAAATATCGGCAGAACCAACCTCAGGGCAAATCCTGCAAGTTTTTTATAAAGAGCACGATTTACCTGCTGATGGCGGTTTTTCTGAACCCCGGGCAAAGGTAAAGCTCACTGATCGCATTCATTTATACATTCCAAATATAGATGCCCGAAGAATAGTATTGTTACAGCATGATGTTCACCATCTGCTAACCGGGTATACTACCATTTTAAAAGACGAACTGGAAATTAGCTCCTGGGAAGTTGGCTCAGGGTGCGGAAAGTACTGGTTCGGTTGGGCTATAAATATGCAGGGCTTAATGCTTGGCCTTTTGATCCGTTTTGGAGGAGTATTTCGGGCTTTTGTGAGAGGACGGCACTCTATGAACCTTTACCATAACCCGATAGAAAAGGCTAAGCTAAAAAATATGACCATAAAAGAAATAGAAAGTATTATCAAAATTCCACCCAAAAATGAACTTATAAAACCTACTCCGAAAGATATTATCTCCTTTCTTTGGTATGTCTTTATTGGCGGAATTTATTCTATAGCGTTAGTTTTAATCTATACGCCCTTGCTGTTCATTTATAATGCAGTGGTTTTTATAAAAATAAAAACTATTTCTGCCGGAAGTAAATCTCTATAGGAGTTCCCGACAAATCAAAGTTTTCCCGCAACTGGTTTTCCAGGAATCGTTTATATGATTCAGCTACATAGTCCGGATGATTACAAAATATAGCAATAGCGGGAAATGGCGTAGGTAATTGGGTAAGATATTTTATTTTGATATACCTGTTTTTTATGGCCGGTGGCGGAGTTGCTTCAATTATGGGCAACATAACTTCATTTAACTTGGATGTAGGAATTTTCCTATGCCGGCTGTTATAAACCTGCATAGTTGTTTCAAGCACTTTTAACACTCTTTGCCTTTCATGCACTGAGGTGAAAATGATTGGCACATCACTAAATGGGGCAAGTTTTAATTTAATAAAATCAGTAAAATATCCGGTGGTCTGGTGGGTCTTTTCAATCAAGTCCCATTTATTTACAACTATTACAACGCCTTTATGGTTGCTGACTGCAAGTGAAAATATCGACATGTCCTGCGATTCAAAACCACTTTCTGCATCCAATATCAATACACAAACATCGGCCCGTTCAATGGCACGCACACTGCGTAATACGGAATAAAATTCTACATCTTCCTTTTCCTTGTTTTTTTTGCGGAGCCCTGCCGTATCTACCAAAAGAATATCATATCCAAATTTGGTATAACGTATATCAATAGCATCCCGTGTGGTTCCGGCAATTTCAGTTACTATTTGCCTCTCCTCCTCCATCAACGCATTGATAAAGGATGATTTGCCAACATTTGGCCTGCCTACTATGGCTATGCGTGGAAGCCCTTCAGGATAATGCTCATCCTTCATGGTTGAAAAGGCTTTTATAATGTCATCCAGCAACTCGCCTGTGCCGCCCCCGCTTACTGCCGATACGGGGTATACATCGCCCAGCCCTAATGAATGAAAGTCTGATGCCTGGTGAGCCCTTTCATGGTTATCGGCTTTGTTAGCCACCACAAATATTTTTGTATCCTTTTTCCTTAACCTACGCAATAAATTGGCCACCATATTATCTTGTCCGGTAAGGCCTTCATCTACATCCAATACAAATATAATGAGGTCGGCCTCGTCAATAGCCAGTTCCACCTGCTTACGAATGCTGGCTTCAAATAAATCGTTGCTTTCGGGAACATAACCACCCGTATCAATAAGTGAAAAACTTTCACCATTCCATTCTACCCGGCCATAATGCCTGTCGCGGGTGACCCCACTGGTAGGGTCTTCAATGGCTTCGCGCGTTTCTGTTAAACGGTTAAACAAGGTTGACTTGCCTACATTGGGACGGCCTACTATAGCTGCTATTCTTGACATTTTCTTTAATTCTAAATTATTAATGCTAAATGGTAAGTGAATAAAATTTGCAATTCACCACTTACAATTCCCCATTGTTTTATAAGTATCCGAAGTTTTTTAGGTGCATATCGTTGTCTCTCCAATCCTTTTTCACCTTCACCTGCACCTCAAGGAATACCTTTGCATTGAGCCATTTTTCCAGGTCTTTACGGGCCGCAGTAGCTGTTCTTTTCAACGCTTCGCCTTTGCTGCCTATAATAATAGCCTTCTGTGTATGCCTGTTTACAAATATTTCGCAGCGGATACGGGTAAGCTTTTCAGTTTCCTGGAACTCCACAGTTACTACTTCTACGGAATAGGGTATTTCCTGTTGATAATACATGAGGATTTTCTCCCTTAATATTTCAGATACGAAGAACTTTTCAGGTAAGTCAGATATCTGGTCTTTCGGATAAAATGGTTCTCCTTCAGGCAAAAGACCAATAAGCAGGTTTTTCAGTTCTTTTATATTAAAATTATGTAATGCTGAAACAGCAATAATAGCAGTCGGATTGAGCTGCTCCTTTAATAGCTCCAATTTACGGCCTGTTTCTTCCTGTTCTCCAAGGTCTAATTTATTAAGGACCACTACTACAGGAAGCTTTGTTTTTTTAAGCTTTTCGAATAATTCCCTTTCAAAGTATTTTTCCTCCACATCGGTTACAGCAATTATCACATCAGCATCTTCCAGTGCTTCACCTACCTTTTTCATCATGGCCTCCTGCATTTTGTAGTGAGGCTTTAATACACCGGGTGTATCGGAAAATACCATTTGGTAGTCTTCGCCATTAGCAATAGCCGTAATTCGATGACGCGTAGTTTGAGGCTTATTGGTAACAATAGATAGCTTTTCGCCCATCAGCGCATTCACAAGGGTTGATTTGCCTACATTGGGGCTACCTACTATACTTATCCAGCCAGATTTATGCATTTTTCATCTTATTCGGGCTGCAAAAGTAATCTATATTACCGACTATAAGGCGTTATAGACCCAACACCTGTTGAATTGAGTACGTTATATTATGTAAAAACACAGATTTTTATGAGAAAACTTACATCGTTTATTGCCGGATTACTCCTAATCATCCCTTGCATACTAAACGCTCAAGCCCCTGTTGCAAATTTTTCTGCATTAGTTGACTCAAGCTGCGGAGCCACTCTTACCAATAGTTTTACTGACTTTTCAAGCAATAAGCCTACTCATTGGAAATGGTATTTCCCCGGCGCTACGCCAGATACTTCTACCCTTAGAAACCCTACCAATATTCAATATAAGGGGTATGGATGCTATAACGTTAAATTAGTGGTAAGCAATAATAACGGGTCTGATAGCCTCACAAAGTTTAATTACGTTTGCTTAGATAGCATGCCCACAATAGTGATGAAAGGAAAGTTTGACCTTTGTAAGGGACAAGCTACAAAAGATACCATTATTATCAATGGAGACACCACTTATTATAATGTGGTTGGTGTAGTTACCCGCACATATACAATTCAGATTAGAAATGGAGCTTGTTTTAAGGATACCTCAATAACTTTTCATGTGGATACGATACCAACATTTGTATTTAGAGCAGACACCTCTTTATGTCTGGGACAAGGCACTACCATATATGCTTACAATCCCAAGGCTCATGGCTACAAATACCTATGGAATACCGGCGATACTACAGATAGCCTGGTAACGGGTCCTTTATATAAATCTCAAACCTATTATGTTACTATTACCAAGAACAGTGGATGCTCAATAGATTCAGCCGAAATTATGGTTAAACTATATGACTGTACAGGAATAGAAAATTATGCTGATGCTTTGCGACTGAGTATTTTTCCCGATCCTGTAAGCAGCCGGCTATTTGTGCAAAGCAGTTTAACCTTTGATAAAAGCAGCGTATTAATAATAACAGATATTATGGGAAGAAAAGTGTATAATACACTTATTGGCAGTCGCGATCCAAATCACATAGAAATTGATGTTTCTTCACTGGCGCCTGCTGTTTATTTTCTGCAATTACAAACCAATCAGGGAGTGGTTGTCAAAAAATTCGTAAAAGAATAAGCCCCTGAATTCAGGGGCTTTAGTAGTAGCGGGGGCTGGATTCGAACCAACGACTTTTGGGTTATGAGCCCAACGAGCTACCTCTGCTCTACCCCGCAATATTTTTAAGGGTTGCAAATATACACTTATTTTGAGGAATACGACTTTTTCTTTGTTCTGGACAAAATAAATTCAGGATTTTTTTCTATTTGATTAATGTATATATTTCGGTTATCACGTTCGGATAAAATCTATTTCGGATACCTCTGACCCTAGAACAGCCTCCTCCCCCATTCTCAAAAGAGATTGGTTTAAAATAACTTTTTTATGGCTTAACCTATAATTAACAGAATTAAACGAATATTCCAAAAATTCCATCAATTATGTACTACCTTAAAAGTGTGATATATGTAATATTTTTCTTGCAAAGTATAACAGTTTTAGTATTGCGGCACTTTAGGTTTGTGTTATCGTTAAAATACCACTTATATGGGAAGCAATTCATTAATTCAAGTCTTTTATAATAAGATTGTAATAAAATTATCTAACCTGCGATTGTTATTGTTCCTTATAGCAATCATACTTTCTGCATGCAGTGTTAATATGTCAGCCCAAACCTATTGGCTACAAAAGGCCGGTGGCACCAGCGCAGATGAGGGATACAGCATTTCTATTGACGATAGTAATAATGCATACACCACCGGGTACTTTACGGGAACCGCTACATTCGGTACATTTAGTGTAACTGCATCTGGCGTATCTGATGTTTTTGTTGCTAAAACCAACAGCAGCGGGGTTTACCAATGGGTAGCAAAAGGCGGTGACGGGGGGTCTGACAGAGGATTAGCCATAACTACCGATGCCAATGGGAATAGTTACGTTACGGGATATTACTATGGTACGGCCATCTTCGGCACATATTCCATTACCAGCGTGGGGCTACAAGACGTTTTTGTTGTAAAATATGACAATGCCGGTAATGTACAATGGGCTGTAAGTGCCGGGGGGAGCCAGTCGGATATAGGGAACGCCATTGCGCTGGATCATACCGGAAATATAGTGATAACCGGGCAGTTCGCAGGAACATCCGTTTTCGGAACTTACACCTTAACCAGCACAAATAATAGTATCAACGTGTTTACAGCTAAACTTAATGCTGCCACAGGAACCTTTATTTGGGCCGAATCAGGTACAGGCCCCCATACCGACAGGGGATTGGGTGTAGCCTGTGACCCATCGGGAAATATATATGTTACCGGTCAGTATACAGATACCATTACTTTCACCAATCCCCATTACAGCCCGGTCAATAATGCTGTGTTTATAGTAAAATATAATAGTTCGGGAATAGAACAATGGGTTACCACATTAGGTGGAGGAACATCGAATATTTCCAATGCAATTGCGGTAGATAATAGCTCCAATATATATGTAACGGGTAACTTTACGGGAACGCTCAATTTTTTTGTAAGTAATCCACCGGTTACACTTACTCAAACTTATACCAACCGTATCTTCCTGGCTAAATATGACAAAAGTGGAAATCTTTTATGGGACGTGGCTGACGGATCTTCAAACCCGGTTATATCAAATAATATTGCGCTTGATAGCTTGGGCAACCCATACATCATAGGCGATTTTCAATGCATTATGAACAGCTATGCTGATCATTATGGACAGGGAACATTTAATACGGTAGGATACTGGGATATTTTCAATGCCGGATATAGCTCATCTACCGGGGCCTGGCAATGGAGCAGGCAGATTGGAGGACATGGAAACAACTATGGATATGGACTTGCAGTATCCCACGCCGGCCATGTTTTTGATGCCGGTAGCTTTGACAAGGATGTAATTATAACGGAGAATCCTACCGGTTTTCTGGGATACAATGCATCTCCGAGCACGTACTGCACTTCCTCTTATTGTTCTGATCCCAATTACGGCGATTATGCCTATTTGAATACCACCGGAGATTTGGATATTTTTACTGCTGAACCTATTGATTTAACCCGGCAACCCTACGATTATTATAAACGATCAGGCAATTCATGTAGCAGACCATTAGTAAAAGTTTGCATAGGTACGGCAGATACATGTGAAGATACAGTACAACTTTGCTCGGGCGGCACAATTAGAGCTATTTCCAATAGTTGTAGCCCAGTGTGCGCGTATTATGATTATTTATGGTCAACAGGGGCTCATACATCATTTATCACCACTTCCACTACAGGATGGTATTCTGTAACACAAACCTCGGTAGACGGTTGTATCACAAGCAAAGACAGCATTTATGTTATTATTCACACACCGCCAGTGCCAACCGTATCTGATAATGTGATTATCAATACCAATGCAACCCTACCTGCAGCCATACGGGTTTGTGAGCGCTCTGTAATTCTTACTGGTGGTAATTACACCGGCGATTCTACCTGGTATTGGACAACACCTGAAAAAACGCGAATAGATTCTGCCCAGATCACCTTGACCTTTAATTCGGATAGCGGGTTCTATTTTTTTAATGTAGTTAATAAATATGGATGCATTAGCCAAACCGCTGTATGGGTTGTTATTGACAGTGCACTGCCTAAAATAATTCCTAAAATAAAATGCCTTGATTGTAGGCATGATACAGCCTTTGTATGCAAACACAATGGCTTTGTCCTACTTCCGTATGATTCTATTTCAAATCCATCAGGCAACCCACATTTATGTATTCCACCCTCTACAGGCGTGATTAATAATTGGTATGTGAGTCCTGATACGGCAGTAGGGTTTCTTGCCAAAACACGTTGCCCTGACTTTAACACTATTACTCCCAATAACTCCGATTCAGGATGGTATTATATTACCGATAGTATTGTCCAATCAAATGCTTGCGGTACCAAAAAATATGTCGTAAAAGATTCTATTTATGAACGTATCTACCCTCTTCCTGTAGTAACCTTAAACATTGCAGGCTCTCCCACCGTATGCCCTGGTGATTCGGAATGGATAGTAGCGTCGGGTACTGCCCCTTTTAAATGGTCTACCGGAAGCACTGAAGATAGTCTGTATGTGGGAGTTGGAAAGTATTACATTTCTGCAAGTCAAACAAATGTTTACGGATGCACAACTATAGATACTGCTAAAATTAGCATCACAACTTTTACCCCAGTAATACCTGCAATAAGCATGAATCCTGTTGACGGCGTAATTTGTCCCAACGATTCACTCCAATTAACATGTGCCGGAGGACCTTACCAAAACTACCAGTGGTATGGTCCATCAGGGCCGTTGGCAATAAACAAAGCGATAGTGTTTGTTAAAAATCCGGGTAACTACTATTGTGTTGCAAGCGATAGCACGCCATGTCCTTTCTCAAGATTATCCAATACAGTTATTGTGGAATCATACGCCACACCTTACCTGCAATTGCCTCCTAAAACGAACATTTGCCTTGGCGATTCGGTGATTTTGAAAGTAGTTGCATCCAATGATGCTGTAATACAATGGCAGCCACCTTTAAGCGGTAACTCAGTAACACAAACCATCAAATCTCCGGGAACATATACCGTAAAAATTATTTCCTGTGGAATCATTACCACATGCACTACTACTATCACCGAATCCAGCTCTGTTGCTACCATAACTGCCTTTCCTTCTAAAACAATTTGCACGGCAGGCGATTCGATAAGGCTTTCCGGCTTACCCTACAGGGCCACTTACCTGTGGCAACCGGGAGGCAATAGCAACCAGCTTATATATATAAAACGTGCGGACACATATAGTTTATCTACCGTTGATACATTTGGCTGCACGGCTTCTGCCGATATTATCATATCGCCTCCGTTGAGAGATTCAATAGTGAAAGCTGTCAGTATTAATTGCAAAGGGAGTAACACCGGGCTTATTATGCTAGGGGTAAGTGGTGGAACACTGCCATACACCTACTCTTGGTCGCCGCCGGCAGGAAGCAATGCCATTGCTTCCAACCTTTCAGCAGGAAGCTATACGGTTTCGGTAACCGATGCTAATGGCTGCAACAAAACAGCCTCAGTCACCCTTACGCAGCCTGCCCAGGCGCTCGCATCAAATATCACGTCTTTTACAAATGTGAAGTGTTTTGGTAATTATACCGGCGCAATTACCGTAACTGCTTCGGGCGGGAGACCCTCATATTCTTACGTATGGGCTACGGGTGGTGAAACCACATCTACTGTTACCGGGCTTAGCGCAGCGGCTTATTCAATTACAGTTACAGATATCAATGGTTGCACAGCAAGTTCGTCTGTCACGTTAACTCAACCCCCACTATTGTCGCTTACAGTAACCGAGGCCAGTATTATTTGCAAAGACAGTACCGGTAATCTCCTCGCCAATGTAACAGGAGGCGCTCCACCATATAGCTATGCATGGAGTGGGGGCATTACAGCTACCTCCAGTACAGCAACCATAACCCTTACTACAACTATGGACTACTCAGTAACGGTAACCGATGCAAACGGATGCACGGCTTCGGGGCAAATTAATCTTCAATATGGCCCCCCGTTTTCGGTGGCTATCAGCGGGAAGAATACTTTTTGCCTGGGCGATTCAACTACCGTTTGTGCTAAGGTAACGGGCGCTATGTATGGAGTTGTTTATTCATGGCAACCCGGGAACAATACCAATGCGTGCATTACGGTTAAACCAGTAGTAGCTACAATCTATACATTAACGGTAACGGATGGGTGTGGAGCAAGTGCAACGGCAGGCATACCAATTTCTCCGGAACCCATCCCTATAATAAATTTCTCTGCCGATGTTTTACGGGGATGTACCCCACTATGTGTACAGTTTTATAATGGCATAACTATATTGCAAGGCAACATACAACAGTATATATGGAATTTTGGAAATGGAGATACTTCACATGCCCACAGCCCCATTTACTGCTATTTTTCAAGTGGAATATACAATGTAAGCTTAACCGCCGTCTCCGACAATGGCTGCAGCGCTACCCTAAAGAAAGTAAATATGATAACAGTGTACACACACATCAACGCAGCATTTACACTTTTTCCACAACCTGCTACCATTTTGAATCCTACCATTCAATTTAGGGATATCAGCCCTAATCAGGATGGGATTGCATACCGGCAATGGAGTTTTGGAGATGCAACCGATTCAATTAGTTATTTGCAAAACCCCATCCATACATACCTGGATACAGGAAGGTATTGCGCCAATTTAGCCATAATAGATTCCCATGGATGCATAGATACAACTACCCGGTGTTTGGAGATTAATCCGATCTTCACCCTTTATATTCCTTCTGCCTTTACCCCTAATAGTGATGGACTGAATGAAACTTTTACACCCAAAGGAGAATATATCAGGAGTTTTGAAATGTATATATACGACAGGTGGGGAATGGAATTGTACCACACTACCAATATAAATGAGGGCTGGAATGGAACGGTACATGGAGGTTCAACCATTAGCCAGGAAGATGTTTATGTGTACAAAATAACGGTAATAGACTCCCAAGGCAATACACATTCATATATTGGGAATGTTACTCTTCTTAAATAATAGAACGGCACAAATAGAAAAGCCCCTGGATTCAGAGGCTTTTTTTACTTATCTTTTTTTAATTTAGCCTTACTTAAGCAAGGTTACATTACCTATATAGGAATGCTGATTATATTGGGCGTCTGTCACGGTTATCTTGTAAATATAAGTATCCTCCTGCGATATAGCACCTACACCATGTATCGTCCCATCCCAACCCTTTGTTATATCTGTTGTATGATATATTTCCATACCCCAACGATCAAAAATATACATATCAAAAGCGCGAATATATTCCCCTACAGGTTTGAATACATCATTAATCCCATCTCCATTGGGAGTAAATGCCGATGGTATATACAGGCTATATAGTGGCTCAATTACCAGGCAATTGGTTACAGTATCGCTGCACCCCTTCGCGCTCATATCTATCAATTGCACACAGTATGTTCCCGTGTCATGGTAGGTATGTATCGGATTTGCTATATGGGTCACTGAATCGGTTGCGTCTCCAAAGCTCCACCACCGGTATGCCAACCCGTTGCTATCTATACTCTCATCCTGAAACTGTACTTTAGGCGTTAATATAGTTACAGGTTGCGGACTATACGTAAAGGCTGCTTTCGGAGGCCCATATACACTTATCAATCCTATTTTCCTTAAGCTTGAACTGCATCCACTATCTGATATCACAGTAAGAGTTACATTGTATACCCCTCCCCTTTTATAACAATATATAGGGTTCTCACTTTGAAGACTGTCTCCATTTCCAAAATTCCATTCATACAATTCCTTTCCTCCCGTAGATGGCGTCAAATTCACAAACTGCACACATAATGGGCTACATCCTTGCGTAGTGTTCGATCTGAAACTTACCGCTGGCGGTGGTTGCACATCTACCGTTGCATCGGCTGTTGCCGTTACTCCGCAATTGTCCTCTACAGTTAAGGTATAAACTGTCGTAATTGATGCCGGTATAGTTATACAGGGAGATGACAGATTAATCGGCTCCCATAAATAGGTGTCTCCTCCGGTTCCTCCAGTAGCCAAGCCACATAATGTTGCAGTCCGTTTGCTGCATGTTATAGAAGCGCCACTAATACTTATAGCCAACGGAGGAGGAAAACTAAAACTCATGTATCCGTACGATACACATCCATTCGCATCCGTTACCTGCACCGTATAAGTGATTGACGAAGGCGGCGTTAAGGTTGTAACACTACTGCTTGTACTGCCAATTCCGTTTCCTCCGCTCCATTTATATATATACGGACTTGTACCTCCGCTTACATTTGCCGTGTATGTTCCGCTGTTTCCTAAACATCTTATCGGGGGGCCTGTTATATTTACTATCAATGCCGCGGGTTGAGTGATAATGGTACCTGCAGTAGCGGTGCATCCATTCGCATCTCTAATTGTTACTATGTACTTTCCTGCTGCCAATCCTGTACCTGTAACTCCATTTCCTCCACCCGGGCTCCATTGGTATCCATATGGAGCCGTACCTCCACTTCCACTTGCCGTAGCGCTTCCTGTTGCAACTCCATAACATGCTACATTTGTTGTGCTAACTATACTTACCTGCACAGCACTCGGCTGTGTAACTGTTACACTTGCACTCACTGTACAATTATGAAGATCAGTTACTTTAACCGTGTAGGTTCCGGCTAATAACCCTCCTGCAGTAGCATTCGTTTGACCTCCGGGGCTCCATGCATATACATAGGGTACAGAGCCTCCAGTAACACTTGCTGTTGCAGTTCCATTCGGTAAACCGCATGATGCATGCGTAAAACTCATCGTTACAGCCAAGGTTGCAGGCTGGGTCATGTTAATACCGGCGCTCACTGTACACCCTCGCGAATCTGTTACCAATACCGTGTATGTACCTGCTCCCAGCCCTGTAGCCGCAGCATTAGTTTGTCCTGAAGGAGTCCATAGATATTTGTATGCCGGCGTTCCACCTGTGGCTGTAGCAGTGGCATTCCCTTTATTTCCATTGCATGCAGGATATGTTATAGTTACAGTTGCTTTGAACGCAGCAGGCTGTGTAATTACTACGCTTGCACTTGCCGTACAACCATTATTATCAGTTACATTTACAACATAACTTCCTACAGACAGAGCCGTAGCTGTAGCTGTTGTTTGCCCGGAGGGTGTCCATAAATAGGTAAATGGAATCGTCCCTCCTCCTACCACTGCTGTTGCATTTCCCGTTCCTCCGTTGCATTGGGGATACGTTGGGGTTATATTCACAATTAACTGTGTAGGTGCTGTTACACTTACACTGGCAGTTGATGCACATCCTGCATTATCAGTAACTGTTATAGTATACGTTCCTGTAGATAACCCGGTAGCGGTAGCTGTTGTTACTCCCACGGGAGTCCATAAATAAGTATATGGCAAAACACCTCCGGTAGCGCTGGCAGTTAATGTTCTTTTAGTATTTCCACAAAGAGGCGGAGTAACTTTTATTGTTGTAACTATTTGTGTAGGTTGTGTGAACGTTACTGTTGCACTGGCTGTACAGGAGTTTGAGTCTGTTATGGTAACCGTATAATTTCCGGCCACCAATCCTGTCCCAATTGCATTTGTTCCGCCAGGGGCGCTCCATTGATACTGAAACGGCCCGTATCCTCTAATGGCCTTAGCTATACCGGTTCCCGGAGCCCCAAAACAAACTATAGGAGTTTTTACAGCAGCGCTTGCACTAAGCGAATCTAAACCCGGAACAGTATAGTGAAGAGTGTCCTTACACAAATCGCCTGTAACAGGAGTCAGTATAAGTGTATACTTACCTGCGCTATCAACTGTTATGATCTGCGTAGTATCGCTACCCACAATTCCTGGGCCCGACCATATGTATGCAGATCCACCAAAAGGTCCACTGAGAGTGATGGTTCCATGATTTTTACATATAAGGCCTGCTGGAGAAGAGGGCTTAATGGAGAACTTGTCGCAAGAGGCATCTACATAAGCATATCCAAAGTGCCCACCTAAAGAACAGTCAGCAACTAGGAATTGGATAGTTACACATTGTCCTATGTATTTATCGAGAGGAACATTAACCTGTGTCCAATTTCTCCAGTAGACAGTATCAGCGTCAGGAGAATACCATACTCCTTTAAAGCCGGGCAAGCCCGGTCCGGAAGAAACGAAGTATTTGCCACAGTTTGAAATTGTATCGCCACTGGAATCGAACAATGTCACACTGAAAAATGGTTGTTCATAATAGCTGTGGCTTGGCGGGTTTTCTATAAGTATAGCATAAGCATAAGTAATACTATTACTTTGGGCGGTAACCTGAAATTTCTGGCTTAATATAGCCATACCAGAATTAGGTATGGTACTATCTCCCAACATTACGGAAGTACCAACTCCCCAAGGCGATACCTGGGACATTAAAATGTTACAGTAGTTTTGTAATAGATAGTCATTTGCTCCAGTTGTAATACGCATTTGGTAGCTATTGGTATTGGGGTCGTAGCAGGCTTTATTAATGGCACCTAAATACCCCCCATTTATACCGGTAAAATTAAAGTTAGCAAAGCCAGAATTATTAACCTCATAATAGCCATACCAACCGGTGAAATCTCCGCTTATAAAGTTCAAATTAGTACAGGCAGAATCGCAGGTAGGAGCAACATACGAAGGGAATAACCTTTTGGGTGTTTTTCGGTTATTTTTAGTGAAATTATTGTAGAGCCCTATCAGTGTTTGTCTTTTATTATTAAAATAAGGTTGATAGTTGAACGCAGTCAGTTTGCCCTTTTTCATCTGCGGATATAGAGCAGAACGTTCCGAATCAAGGTAGGTTTGATAGTTTTGAATGAATGCCCGGAATTGTTGATTACTAGCATTTACTTGCTTTTGTATAGAACGCAGTGTTGTATCCCATGTATACACCAGTATCTCAATGGTACTCGTGTCTTTTCCTACAGAATAGTTATTATTCGGGGTATGAAGGGGAAAGTGAACATTTTGAGCATCGATTCCTGTGGCAAAAAGAAGCACAAGTAATAATAATTTCAGTAATTTTTGTTTCATTTCCAGAGGGTATTAAAACGAAGCAAGACATTTAATATTAACAAATCATTATAAAGCAGCGTATATGTACATTGCATGTTTTCACAAAGTTAATAAATAACGGGTATATTAGGCACCAATAATTTCTATAATTTTATTATTTAAACGAACCTCTGTCTGGAAACGTTGGGGCCAATAACTTTATAAATTGCACCAATAATAAACAACAACACACTCAATATCCGATTGCTGAACCAATATTGAGGAAAAGCTATTTATCTTCGCAACATTTTTAGTTTCGAATAAAAGGGTTTTTAAGAGTTTACACAAACACAATTAATATCCTCTTGTGCCGTTTATTGCAATGCATCGTAAGATATTTTATACTTTAGGGCTCTGATGTAACGGACAATATTTATTAAAAAACTGCTCATTGATGAAAAGAACTGCAAAGTTAATTCCATATACATTAATCCTGCTATCGGTTTTTGTTTCGTGCACAAGTTATAAAGTGATGCATTACAGCCGCGACGAAATAACCAATATAGGCACTAAAGTTTCTACCTATAAAGTATATGTGCACGATGAAAAATCTCTTTACAGGGTTGATAAGCCTAACCTTTCTTCTGCAGGGGTAAAAGGTGAACTTACTCCCATATTAAATCCCGATACTATTACAGAAATAAAAGAGCCACATACCCGTAAGCAATTAAAAAGACACGAACACGATCTGAATATTTCCACTAAAACAGAGATTAAAAGTAATCCCAGCGGCATCGTCTTAAAAAAGGATGATATAACAGACGTTTCGCATATAGTAGCAAAAGCCCGGATAGCTGAATCTATAGGCACTATAGCCATACTGATATTCGGTGTACTTGTATGGGTATTTATCATCAAATCCTTCCAGGGACTACTGTAAGTAGAGGTTTTGCATACCATATTTCTGCTATTTTCATATCTTTGTGTTAACTAATTTTTCAAATGAAGGCCTTAAGGTATTTTTTTCTTATACTGGTGTGCGCAGGAATTTTTTCATGTAAAAAGGACGCTTCTACTACTCCATCATCCTCTATGAGTGCGAGTATCAATGGAGCCAGTACAATAAGTTTCTCAGCAAGTTTTACAACCAGCAACAACGTTACCGTTTTTCAGGGAACAAGCAATACGACAACCATACAGATATACATACAAAACCCCGGCCCCGGCACATATTACTTCCAAAGTCCGGGTAGCTATCCTTATGCAACAGTTACTGATATTTCGGGTAGCTATAGTACGTATGCGAGTATCTTAAATCAAATGTCTATGAGTACCGGTAGCACTGGGGGCTTATATAACGGGTCATTCAGCTTTGCTGCTACGGGCGGCGCCGGCACCATAAATGTTAGCGGACAGTTTTCTAATATGTAATTCTTATACGGAGGTCCGTATACAATCCTTATCTACTTAGCAGCATTTTTTGCTTGCCATTCCTGAAGCAATGCCGGACTAATTTTTGTGCCGGTCATTTGCGCTTGTTGTGAAAGTTGCAGTGCTTTTGCAAAATTGTTTTCTGCTACGTAAACTAACGCTTCAAGGTAAAATAAACGGCCATTGTCGGTTGTTTTCACCAATGCCTGGTTATACATATTAAGCGATTCGGAATAGTTACCTTTCCGGTAATAGGCTATTCCTTTATTAATCATAGCATCCAGGTTTCCTGGGGCCAATTCCAATACTTTGTTAAAATCGGCAATACCCTGGTCAAGTTGATTTAATGCATCAACATACAAAGTACCCCGGTTCAAGTATGCATCGGCGTCATTAGGATCTAACTCAATCGTTTTTGTATAGTCGGCAAGAGCCAATTGTTGTTGGGCGGGATTTTTATACTGGTAAACCAGCGCGCGTTGAAAATAGGCATTTACATAGCCAGGAGCCATTGAAATTAATTCGTTATATTCCTTTAAAGCATCGTCATACATGCCTTTCCTGTAATAAGCCAGTCCCAGGTTTAAACGCCCGTCTAATTGAGAAGGATCGGCTTTATTTCCAAAATCAAGTACCTTTCTGAAGTCGGCGATGGCTGCATCAATATTGTGTGTTTTATCCAGGTAGGTTATTCCACGCCACATATATACCGTAGGCGGGCAATATTTGTCATTTTCAATACCTTCCGTAAAATACTTAATTGCTGAATCATAATGTCCCATGCTATATGATTCTTCGCCCATGCAATAATATCCTCGCCAATACCCACTATCCTTTTTAACCGTATCACCCCAAAAAGTAAAACTATCTTTCCATACCCGCGTTCTGGCCCAAGTCATTGAAGCAAGAAGTAATATTACAACCATACCTCCATATTCTATCGCTTTCCTATTGGGTTTGTATCCCGGATTCGTAATTAATTTGTTAAATCCATATGCCAATACAAAGAATAGGCCGATGTATGATATGTAACTATAGCGGTCAGCAATAATAGCATCGGCAACGGGAATAAATTTCAGGACTGTAATAATATTTGCAACGAAGAAGAGTAATCCGAATATCACAAATCGATTCCGACGAAAAAGAAAGTATACAATACCTGCTATTATGAGAATGATTATAGGGGCAACATATA
>Ga0134125_10003692_pt1 | contig 17641 bp, 19 predicted proteins | sample KB31751_FD_96464 | JGI IMG/M metagenome (GOLD analysis project Ga0134125, IMG submission 96464) | Terrestrial soil microbial communities with excess Nitrogen fertilizer from Kellogg Biological Station, Michigan, USA - KB3-175-1 | ecosystem: Environmental > Terrestrial > Soil > Unclassified ...
CGTCGCCTTCGTCACCGCTCGCGCGGCCGGGATGGTGCGCGGCGCGCGCTCGTATCAGCGCTTTATCGACGGCACCATCGGCGCGATCTTCATTGCATTCGGCATCAAGCTGGCGCTGTTCCGTCGGGGGTGAGCGCTCACCACAACTCGCTGACCGCGACGCCCTTGAAGACCTCGTCGAGGCGCGCGCGGGTGGCGCGGCCCGTATCCGGCGGCAGCGCATCGAGCGCAAAGAAGCCGTGCTCGACGATCTCGCGGTTCGGCTTGGGTGGGCTCTCCTGCAAGAAGTCGCGCACGATAAAGAGCGCGACGTGGTCGCGGCGCGACACCCTGCCGTTGAAGTAGACGGCGAACAGCTGCGGCTGGCCGGTGAGCTTGATGTTGCCCTCCTCGGCCAGTTCGCGCGTGAGCGCGGTCAGCATCGTCTCGCCGGTCTCCACCCCGCCGCCGGGCATGTGCCAGCCGTCGACATAGGAGTGCTTCACCAGGAACACGCGGCCGCTTCCGTCGATCACCATGCCGCGCGCGCCGAGAGTCGCGCCGCGGGCGAAGCGCCAGTAAAGGTGCATCATCGGCCGGATCGCCGGCTCGAGCCGGCGGCGAAGGCGCGTCAGTGTCATTGCGGGCTTTCTCTCCCCTGCCCCTGAACGTGGCGTTACCGGCAGGGCCGAAACGAGGCAAGCGAACGGTTGCGGTTTGGAACGGTTCTAATATACGTCTTGGTCCGTTCAATCCGTCGATTGCGAAGGGGCCCGTCCCGTGAAGAATTTCTCCGACCTGAGCGAGCAGGAGGTGCTGGCGCTGGCCATCACCAATGAGGAGGAGGACAGCCGCATCTACCGCGGCTTCGCCGAGGGCCTGCGCGACCAGTTCCCCTCCTCGGCCAAGGTCTTCGACGAGATGGCCGACGAGGAAGTCACGCACCGGACGCGCCTGTTCGACCTCTACCGGCAGAAATTCGGCGAATACCTGCCGCTGATCCGCCGCCAGGACGTCAAGGGCTTCATCCAGCACAAGTCGAGCCTGTGGCTGATGCGGCCGCTCGGCCTCGACGAAGTGCGCAAGTTCGCCGAGGACATGGAATTCCAGGCCGAGCGCTTCTACCGGCAGGCGGCGAAGAACACGCGCGACGTCTCGGTGCGGCAGCTGCTCCTCGATCTCGCTGAGGCCGAGGCCGGCCACGAATCGCTGGCGCACAAGCTGTCGGAAAGCATCCTCACGCCCGGCGCGCGCGAAAAGGAGGACGAGACCGCGAAGCGCATGTTCGTGCTGCAATACGTGCAGCCGGGCCTCGCCGGGTTGATGGACGGCTCGGTGTCGACCTTGGCGCCGCTGTTCGCGGCCGCCTTCGCCACGCACCAGACCTGGGAGACGTTCCTCGTCGGCATGGCGGCTTCGGTCGGCGCCGGTATTTCTATGGGCTTTGCCGAGGCGCTGTCGGACGACGGCTCGCTCACCGGCCGCGGCACGCCGTGGCTGCGCGGCGCCGTGTGCGGGCTGATGACCGCGGTCGGCGGCCTCGGCCATACGCTGCCCTACCTGATCCCGGATTTCTTCACGGCGACAGTCGTCTCGATCGTCGTGGTCGTCTGCGAATTGTGGGCGATCTCGTGGATCCGCACGAAATTCATGGATACGCCGTTCCTGCAGGCGGCATTCCAGGTCGTGGTCGGCGGCGTGCTGGTGTTCCTGACCGGCATCCTGATCGGCAGTTCGTGAGCCCCCTTGTCGTCACCGGGCCGCGCCGATAGGCGCGTGACCCGGTGACCCCGATCAGGTAGGCACTGTGCCATCCTAAGCGGGATGGCCGGGACAAGCCCGGCCATGACAGACCAGTGTTCACCCTCGCCCATCTCTCCGACGTGCACCTCGCGCCGCTGCCCAGGCCGCGCATCGGCGAACTCGTGAACAAGCGCATCACGGGCTACATCAATTGGCTGCGCGGGCGCCGCTTCGTGCACGACCGCGCGGTGCTCGAACGGCTCGTCGACGACCTGAAGGAGCAGGCGCCGGACCACATCGCGATCACCGGCGACATCGCCAATATCGCGCTGGAGGAGGAGTTCGTGCGCGGCCGCAGATGGCTGCAACAACTGGACTCGTTCAAGAACGTCAGCTTCGTGCCGGGCAACCACGACGCCTATGTGCGGCAGGCGGTGCGCTACGCGCCGCAATGGGCGCCCTACATGACCGGCGACGACGGGGCCGTCGGCTTTCTCTATGTGCGGCGGCGCGGCCCGGTGGCGCTGATCGGCCTGTCCACCGCGGTCGCCACCGCGCCGTTCATGGCGACCGGCCGGCTCGGCCCGAACCAGCTCGCGGCGCTTACGGCGCTGCTCAACCGCACCAGGGCCGAAGGCCTGTTCCGTGTCATCCTCATCCACCATCCGCCGGTGAGCGAGGCCAAGCCGCACAAGCGGCTGACCGACGCCGCCGGCTTCCTGAGCGTCATCGCCGCGCACGGCGCCGAGCTCGTACTGCACGGCCACGACCATCTCCACATGCTCAACTGGTTGGACGGGCCGGGCGGCACGCGCGTGCCGGCAGTCGGCGTGCCGTCCGCCTCGGCGGCGCCGGGGACCGCGCACGATGCCGCCGCCTACAATCTCTACCGGATCGGCGGCGCGCCGGGCGCGTGGACCTGTACGATGACATCGCGCGGCATCGCGGCGGGGGGCGCGATTTCGCAGCGGGACGAAGTGCCGCTTATTGCGGTGGGGCGCTGATGAGCACCAGCGCAACGAGGCCGATGACGCCGACGATCAACCCGAGCACGAAGACGCGGACCGCGTGCCAGCGGCGGCGGCTGCGCTCGACGCGCAGCACGCTCTGCGCCACCGGACGGCCCTCGTCGTCGGCGAGCGCGCGCTCGCGCTCGACCAGCCGGCCCGCGACATAGCGCGTCACCGCCTGGCGGATGTCGCCGACCTCGTAGCTCTCGGCCAGCACGGCGCGGCCGTAGCGCGTGTCCTGCACGAAGCGGTATTGACGCTTGTCGCGCCCCATTGCGACGTGCGCGACGACGTCGACCCACAGGCGCGGCACGTCGCCGCGCGAGATGCCGCGGTCGAATAGTTCGACGTCGGCGGGAATGTCCTTGAACACCGGCTCGAGCGCCTCGTTGAGCAGTTCGAGCCGCGCCAGCTCGGCGTCGCGCAGGTCGACGACGACGGCCGAACGCTCGGCCGCCTCGATGCGTGCCTCGCGCACCGCGTCCTTGAGCTCCGAGGGCGCGGGCTCGGCCGCTTCCGTTTTCCGGCGTCCAAACATAGCGGTTAATCTAGCAGGCCGAATCGGGCCTCGCAAAGCCGGAACCGGCACGTTTTCAAGGACTTTGCTGGTTAACCGGGCACCCTCAGGCCGTATGGCGCGCCCCAGGCCAGGCCGGCCTCGGTGGTGGTGCGCGGCCGATATTCGGCGCCGATCCAGTGCGGATAGCCGAGCCGGTCCATCTCCGCGAACAGGAACGAATAGTTGATCTCGCCGTCGGCGTCCGGCTCATGCCGCACCGGCACCTGCGAACACTGCACATGCGCGATCAGCGGCTGGTATGTCTTGAAGCGCTCGATGATGTCGCCGCCGACGATCTGCACGTGATAGAAATCGTACTGGAGAAAGACGTTGCTGCTGCCGACCTTGCCGATGATGTCGGCCGCGTGCTCGACCTGCGTCAGAAAATAGTTCGGCAGATCGCGCGGATTGATCGGCTCGATATAGAGCTTGATGTTCTTCGCCGCGGCCTGATCGGCCGCGCGCTTGAGGTTTTCGACGAACACGCCCTCCGCCTCGCGCCGTCGATCCTGCGGCACATTGCCGGCAAGACAATGGATGGCGAGGCCGCCCACGTCGGCAACATAGTCGAGCGCCTGCGCGAACGCCGCTCGCCATTCCCCCTCGCGCCCCGGGACCGCACCGAGACCGAACTCGCCCTCGCGTCCGGACGGCGTGTTGATACCGAGAACTTTAAGGCCGTTGCGCTCGACCGCGCGCTTGTAGTCGGCCGCCGGCACGTCCGGGAAGCGGCCCTCGATCGCCTTGAAGCCGCAGGCCGCCGCGGCGTCGATCCGCTGCAGCAAGGGCCGGTCGAGATACAGGTAGCCGAGATGCGCGGAGAAGCGTGGCATGTTCTTTCAACCCTTGCAGGACTGACGCCTTCGCTATTTAGTGCAGGTCCCGCCCACAAAGACAAATCCAACCATGTCCGCCAATTCCGCCTTCCACATCGCCGTGCTTCCGGGAGACGGAATCGGCCACGAGGTGATGAAGCCCGCGCTCGATGTGCTGCGCCGCGTTGAGGCGACGACGCCGGGCCTGTCGTTCCGATACAGCGAAGCTCCCGCCGGCGCCGAGGAGTACAAGGCCACCGGTAAGTCGATGTCGGCCGCGACGGTCAAGCTGTGCGAGGAAGCCGACGCGATCCTGCTCGGCGCCTGCGGCCTGCCGAGCATCCGCTATCCCGACAACACCGAGATCATGCCGCAGGTCGAGTTGCGCTTCATCTTCGACCTCTATGCCGGCGTGCGGCCGGCGCGACTGATCCCCGGTGTGCCTTCTCCGATCGCCAATGCGCACGAGAAGGGCATCGACTTCGTGCTGATCCGCGAGTCGACCGAGGGCCTATTCGCGTCTATGGGCAAGGGCGTGACCACGCGCGACGACGCGCGCGAGACGCTCGTCGTCACGCGCAACAAGACCGAGCGGCTGTTCGACTTCTCGCTCAAGCTCGCCGAGCGGCGCAAGGCGCGCGGCAAACCCGGCAAATTGTCGCTCGTCGACAAGGCCAACGTGTTCAAGGCGTTCAACTGGCAGCGCGATATCTTCAACGAGCGCAAGGCGAAGTTTCCGGACGTCGAAACCGAGATGGTCTATGTCGACGCCTGCGCCGCGATGATGGTGCTGCGCCCGCAGCGCTTCGACGTGATGGTGATGGAGAACATGTTCGGCGACATCCTCTCCGATCTCGCCGCCGGCCTGATCGGCGGCCTCGGCATCGCGCCGTCGGCCGACATCGGCGACACGCATGCCGTGTTCCAGCCGTGCCACGGCACCGCGCCCGACATCATGGGCCAGGGCAAGGCCAACCCGACGGCGATGATCCTGTCCGCCGCGATGATGCTCGATTGGCTCGCCGACAAGCACGACGTTTCCGTCGCGGCGGAAGCGGCGCAGCGCATCGAAGGCGCGGTCGACAAAGCCTATGCAGCGGGCTTGAAGCCGATGGAATACGGCGGCACGGACGGCACCGCGGCGATATCGAAGGCGGTGATGGCGGCATTGGGGTGACGTCGCGTGTCCCGGACGCGGTGCAGCGCGAGCGAAGCGAGGTGATGCACCGCAGATCCGGGACCCCGCTTGCTTGCGATAGAACCGGGGTCCCGGGTCTGCGTCGCAACATTGCATGTTGCGCCGCGCCCGGGACACGAACTCACAACCCGACGAACCCGCCGATCGCCTTGAGGAACGCGTCCGGCTGCTCGAGCGGCGGGCAATGGCCGCAGCCGGGCAGCTCGATGTATGTCGCGCCCGTCGCTTTCTCCGCGATCTCCTTGTTCAGCGCCGGCGGCGTCGCCTGGTCGTGTTCGCCACAGACGACGAGCGTCGGCACGCGCAGGTGGCTCAAGAGCGGCACAAGGTCGGTCTCCTGCAATATGCGGCACGCCGCCTGGAACGCCTTCGGGTCGATGCCGAGGAGCACCGCCTTGCGCTCCTCGATCTTCTCGGGATGCGCCGCGAGATAGGCCGGCGAATAGACACGCTTCGCCGCGATCTCGGCGACCGCGCCGAGGCCGTTGTCGGCGACCTTCTGCGCCATCGCCGCGAACTGCTGGCGGCCCTCCGGCGGGAAGCAGGCGGCCGCGTCGCTGACGACGAGCCGCGAAATACGCTCCGGATGCGCGATGGCGAAAGCGAGCGCGACGGTGCCGCCGAAGCCGTTGCCGATCAGCACGGCGTCCTTGGCAATTTTGAATTCCTGGAAGCCGTCCTCGATGATCGCCACATAGGCGTCCATCAGCGCGAGCAGCGGCGGCTGCGAGCCGTGGAACCCGGGCAGGTTGAACAACGTCACGCGATGCCTGGCGGCAAGCGCCGGCAGCACCGGATCGAAGGCGTGGCGGTCGGCGAGCAGCGAATGCAGCACCACGATGTCGGGGCCGTCGCCGGTGCGGACTGCCTTGAGCGCGCCGCGGCCGGCCACGAGGTCTTGCATCTGCATTCGAAAAATCCTCCCTGTCGTCGACTGCAATGTCGCAACGGCGGAGATAACGCGCAAGGGCGCGGATTCGGCCAGTCCTCGCGCATAAAAAAGCCGCGCACGACGGGCGCGGCTGGTGTCGTTTTTTCGCGCGAGAGGCTACTGCCCCTCGCGCCAGATGCCGAGCGCTTCCTGCGCCGGCTTGTCGGAGATCGAGAACAGCACCGCATCGGCGTTGCCGGTCACCGCATGCTGGTAGCGCTTCCACGGCGGCACCACGAACACGTCGTTGACGCCCCATTCGAACGCCTTGCCGTCGATCGTCGTCGTGCCGGAGCCTTCCGCGACGCAGAACACGGTGCCGTCGGTCGAGCGGTAGGGCTCGCCCTTGAAGCCCTTCGGCAGCAGCGCGAGGTTCGCGCCCATCGTGGGCAGCACCGGGCCGCCGTTGATCGGGTTGGCGTAGCGCACGCGCGCGCCGTGGCGCTTGTCGACGTCGCCGGTCTTCTTCAGCCGCTCGAGGATCGGCTTCATCTTGGCGTAGGGATAATTGATGACCGGCGAGCGGTTCATCTGCGCCGGCGCGCCGTCCGGCAGCACACCCATCGCGTAACGGTCGAACGAGTCGCCGTCCTCGTGATTGACGTTCTGCATCTTCTCGTCGAAGTGGTTGGCGAACGACGCCTGGAAATGATTGACCGTCGGCATATCGAGCACGTCGAGCCACATGACCGGCTCACTTCCGGGATTGCCGTGGTCGTGCGGCGCCCAGTTGGCGGTGATGATGAAGTCGCCGTGCTCCATTTCCGCCTTCTCGCCTTCGACGGCGGTGTAGGCGCCGCGACCTTTCAATACGAAGCGGATGGCGGAGGCGACGTGCTGGTGCGCGTCGGCGATCTCGCCGGGCATGATGAGCTGGATGCCGGCGAACAGCGAATTGGTGACGCGCGACTTGCCGGGATCGCCGGGATTCTCGAGCACCAGCACCCGGCGCTCGGCCTCCTCCGCGGTGATGACGTCGCCGGCCTCGAGCATCAGCTTCTCGACCTGCGGGAATTTCCACAGCACCGGCACCATCTGCGTCTTCGGCTCCGGCGTGACGAGGCCTTTCAGGACCTCCCACAGCGGCGCGAGATGGAATTCGGAGATCTTGTCGTAATAGGCCTTCCGCGCGTTCTGGATGTTGTGCTTCGGGTCGGCATGGGCCGTTGCGGTCGCCATGGGCGTTCCTCCGTGGGAGCCGATAGTTGGATTTGCAACCACTATAGCGGATCGGAAGGCGGGCGGAAATGGCGGAAAAGCCGCCCCGCCATGCGGCAGGAGCCAGGACAAGACCTAGTTATTGACCGCGCCGCCGTCGACGACCAGCGACTGGCCGGTGACGAAGTCGCTGTCGGCGGACGCCAGGAACACCAGCGCGCCGAGGAGGTCCTCCGGATAGCCGTCGCGCTTGAAGGCGCGGGAGTTGCGCACCGGCGCGCGCTCCTCCTCGACGTGCTGCGTGTTGGCGAGCCCGGTGTCGCTGAGGATGTAGCCCGGCGAGAGCGAGTTGACCGCGATGCCATATTGGCCGAGCTCGCGCGACAGCGCGCGGGTGAAGGCGAGCATGGCGCCCTTGGAGGTGACGTAAGGCAGCATGCGCGGCACGCCCTTGTAGGCGGCGCCGGAGGCGATGTTGATGATCTTGCCGCTCTTCTGGGCGATCATTTGCGGCGCGACGTGGCGGACCATGAGATACGGCCCGCGCACGTTGATCGCCATCACTCTGTCCCAGAGGTCGGCGTCCCATTCGTTGAAGTTGCGTGGGCTGAGCTTGGCATAGAGCGCGGCGTTGTTGACGAGGACGTCGATGCGGCCGAAGCGCTCGGCGGTCTTCGCCACGAGCTGCTTCACAGAGGCTTCGTCGCTGACGTCGAAGCGTTCGGCGACCGCGGCGTCCTTGCCGTGCTGGCCGCAGATCTCGGTCGCCAGCGCCGCACCGTCCTCGATATCGGCGATCATCACCCGCGCGCCCTGTTCGGCCAGCGCCCGCGCATAATGCGCGCCGATGCCCCTGGCGCCGCCGGTGACGATCGCGGTCTTGCCTGCAAGTCTGGTCATTCTTCCTCCGTCATGCCCGCGCTTGTCGCGGGCATCCACGTCTTGTTACAGAAACCATAAAGGCGTGGATGCCCGGCACAAGGCCGGGCATGACGGAGTACATATGCCCGACGACACAACCGCCGACCGCCTCGCCATTCGCGACATCGTCGAGAACTGGGTGCTGTGGCGCGACGCGCGGCAGTGGGACCGCTTCCGCACGCTGTGGCATGCCGATGGGCGGATGTGGGCGACCTGGTTCCAGGGCACATTCGAGGAATTCATCGCCGTCAGCCAGCAGGGCTATGAGCGCGGCGCGCGCATCCACCACATGCTCGGCGGCACGACGATCGACATCGCCGGCAATCGCGCCATCGCGCGCACCAAGGTCGAGATCGCGCAACGCGGCATGGTCGAGGGCGTGCTGTGCGACGTCACCTGCTGGGGCCGCGCCTACGATTTCCTCGAAAAGCGCGATGGCCGCTGGGGTATCGTCTTGCGCCGGCACACTTACGAGAAGGACCGCCTCGATCCAGTCATGCCGGGTGCCGCCGTGACACTCGACCCGGAACTGCTGGACCAGTACCCCGAAGGCTATCGCCATCTCGCCTATCTACAGACCCGCGCCGGCTATCGGGTGAAGCCGGACATGCCCGGCCTCGACGGTCCGGCGCTTGCCGCGCTCGACGCCGACGCCGCGCGCTGGCTCGCCGGCGGCAGCCTCTAGCGGCGGCTTTCGAGACGTGCGAATTGAACAGGCCGCCTTGCGCGGCCGGCTTTCCAATGGGGAAACTTCGAATATGACCAGCGCGCTGTTCTCGCCGATCACCATGCGTGGCCTGACGCTGCCGAACCGCGTCGTCGTCTCGCCGATGTGCCAGTACAACTCGACCGACGGCACCGCCAACGACTGGCACCTGATGCATCTGGGGCAATTCTCGCTTGGCGCCGCCGCGCTGGTGATGACGGAGATGACCAACGTCAATCCGGTCGGCCGCATCACGTATAAGTGCGCCGGCATGTACTCCGACGACAACGAGAAGGCGATGAAGCGCGTCATCGACTTCTGCAAGCAGTACGGCATCGCCAAGCACGGCCTTCAGGTCGGCCATGCCGGCCGCAAGGGCTCGACGCAGCCACCGGCGATGGGCGCCAAGCCGCTGACCAAGGAGGAAGGCGCGTGGGAGACGGTCGGGCCGTCGGCGATCCCGTTCGGCGAAGGCTGGCACGTGCCACACGCGCTGACCCAGGCGGAGATGAAGGACTTGATCAAGGATTACGTCGCGACCGTGCAGCGCGCCGAACGCATCGGCTACGACGTCATTGAGATGCACGGCGGCCACGGCTACCTGATCCACCAGTTCCTGTCGCCGCTCGCCAACCAGCGCACGGACGAATACGGCGGCTCGGTCGAGAAGCGCATGCGCTATCCGCTCGAAGTGTTCGCGGCGATGCGCAAGGCCTGGCCGGCCGACAAACCGATGGGCATCCGCGTCTCGGCGGTCGACTGGGTCGAGGGCGGCACCACCATCGACGACACGATCGCGTTTGCCGGCGCGCTCAAGGCGCTCGGCTGCGACTACATGGACGTGTCGTCCGGCCAGGTCGACGCGCGGCAGAAGATTCCGTTCGCGCCGGCCTACAACGCACCGTTCGCCGAGGCCGTGCGCAAGGCGACCGGGCTGCCGACCATGTCGGTCGGCCTCATCACCGGCGCGCAGCAAGCCGAAGACATCGTCGCTTCCGGCAAGGCGGATTTTATCTGCATCGGCCGCGGCGCGATGTGGGACCCGCGCTGGTCCTGGCACGCGGCGGAAGAACTCGGCGCCGAAGCGCCCTACGCGCCGCGCACCATGCCGGCCCATCCGAAGATGCGGCCGCAGATTTTCCCGAAGCGCGCGCAAGGGTAACCACTGTCGTGGCCGGGCTTGTCCCTGCCATCTCGCTTAGGTGAGCACATTGCACGCCTTATCGGAGTCACCGGGACAAGCCCGGTGACGACAAGGATTACGCCTTCATCCGTTCGATGAACTTGGCGAAGGCGGCGAGCTGCTGCTGGACGATCTTGCGCGTCGTCTCGTCGGTCAGCTTGAGGTCCTTGTCGAACTTGTTCTGCGCCATCGACACGATCACCTCGGGCGTGCCGAAGATGAAGGCATTTAGGTAGGTGAACATCATGCGCATGTGATACTGCATGCGCGAGCCGCCGAGCGGACCCATCGAACAGGACTGGAGCGCAACCGGCTTCTCCTTGAACGGCTGATCTTTCATCCGCGACACCCAGTCGATCGCGTTCTTCAGCGCGCCGGGAATGGTCCAGTTGTACTCCGGCGAGACGATGATGACGCCATCGGCCGCTCGGATCGCAGCGGCAAGGTCCTCCGCCGCCGGCGGAAAGCCGGACGCTTCCTGAACGTCGGAATTGTACATCGGCATCGTGTCGTGAGCGGGCGCCGAGACGAGCGTCATGCCCGGCGGCACCAGTTCCGGCAGCGCCCGCGTCAGCGCGGCGTTGTAGGAGCCCTTGCGCAGCGAGCCGCAGATGACGAGCACTTTGACTTGATCGGACATTGCTTCCTCGTTCAGACGCTCGGGGGCACTATTCCCCCGTCTATTTCGGTTCGAGCCCGGCGGTGTCGCGGACCTTACGCCACTTCTCGACCTCGTCGGCAAGGTGCTTGCCGAACGCATCGGGCCCGACGAGATTGACGACGGCGCCCGCCTTGGCGAGTTGCTCGCGCACGGCCGGGCGCGACAGCACCTCCTTGATCGCGGCGTAGGTCTTGTCGACGATCGGCTTCGGCGTGCCGGCGGGATAGACCCAGCCGTACCAGCCGACGACCGCGTAACCGGGCACGCCGGATTCGGCGACGGTCGGCACATCGGGAATGGTGGGCCAGCGTCCGGTCGAGCCGACGGCGAGGATCTTGAGATTTCCGGCCTTCACGTTGGCCTGCACCGCGTGCACGAGCTCGACGCCGTAGTCGACCTGCCCCGCGAGCAGCGCGGTCATCAAGGCCGGCGTGCCGCGGAACGGGATGTGCGTGACCTTGATGCCGGTCATCTGCGCCAGAAGCTCGCCGGCGAAATGCTGCGTCGAGCCGACGCCGACGCTGGCGAAGTTGAGCTTGCCGGGCGAGGCCTTGGCCAGCGCGACGAGGCCCTTGATATCGTTGGCCGGGAAATCCTTGCGCGCAACGACGACGAAGCCGGAATTGGCGACCATCGCCACCGCCGCGAAATCTTTCACGGCGTCATAAGGCTGCGCTTTCAACATCACGGCCGAGATGGTGTGGCCGGTGCTGATCATGGTCGCGGTGTAGCCGTCCTTCGCCGCCTTGGCGACGTCGTTGGAGGCGATGGTGCCGCCGGCGCCCGGCTTGTTCTCGACCACGATCGACTGGTGCAGCAATTCGGACAAAGGCTGCGCGATGATGCGCGAGACGATATCGGTGCCGCCGCCGGCGCCGAAGCCGACCAGCAGGCGGATCGGCCGGTCGTTCGGCCATTCGGCATGCGCCGTGACGAGACTCGAAGCGACGACGGCGGCCGTCACGGCCGCCGCCAGCATGATCTTTTTCATGACATCCTCCCTGAGCCGTCGCGCGTTAAGCCGCGCAATCTTATCGGTATCAGGGAACGTCGCCCGCCCCGGCCCTGTCAAGCCGGGCGCGTATCAGGCCTTCTCGTCCTCGATCGGGTTGCGCAGCGTGCCAACGCCCTGGATCTCGACCTCGGCGACGTCGCCGGCCTTCATCCACACCGGCTCCGGCTTGCGTGCGTGGCCGACGCCGGACGGCGTGCCGGTGAACAGGATGTCGCCCGGCTCGAGCGTGATGCCCTCGGTGAGATAGACGAGCGATTCCGCCACCGGGAACATGAACAGGTCGGTGTTCGACGACTGCATGGTCTTGCCATTCAGCCTGGTCTCGATCTTGAGGCCCTTGCCGCCCTTCGGCAGTTCGTCGGCGGTGACCATCCACGGGCCGATCGCGCCGGTCTGGTCGAAGTTCTTGCCCATGCCCCACTGCGTCGTGTGGCGCTGGTACTCGCGGATCGAGCCCTCGTTGCCGCAGGCGTAACCGGCGACGCAGTCGGTCGCGTTCGCGAGGGTAAGATGCTTGGCGCGCTTGCCGATGATCACGACCAGTTCGCCTTCGTAGTCGAACTGGATAGACTTCCGCGGCCGTATCAGCGGCTGCAGATGACCGGTCAGCGACGACGTCATGCGGAAGAAGATCGACTGGAACTTCGGGATGTTGTCCTTCTGCGGGCCTTCCTTGACGTGGTCGAGGTAATTCAGGCCGAGGCAGATGATCTTGCCGGGCCGCGCGACCGGCGGCGTGAACTTCAGGCTCGCCAGCGGACGCCGCGCCGAGGCCGGCGCCTTCTTCGCCAGTTCGGCAAGCGGCTTCAGATCGCCATTGCTCGAGCGTAGATAATCGCCGAGGTCCGCCGGAATGGAGGCGTCGACCACCTGAAGGTCGACAACATTGTCCCCATCCATGACACCGAACCGGGCGCCGTTGCTCGTTTCGAAACCAACAATCTTCATTGCGTCCCGCCTTGTCTGTCATCCGGCGCCACGGCCGGGCGGCGGATGGCTTAGCGCAGGCGGGCTTCGAGGGAAAGATCAGGGCGCCGGGCGCGGCCGCGGCGGCTCTTCGGTGAAGGTGAAGGCCTGCACCGAGAAATAGCCCTGCGCGTCGGTCCACACGCCGTCGGGGAGCCAGCCCACGCCGCGGGCGAGCGCCCGGAGCGAGTCGATCGAGTACTTGTAGCTATTCTCGGTGTGGATCGTTTCGCCGGCGCGGAAATCGAAGCTTTCGCCGGCGACCTTCACCTTCTGCCGCTTCAGGCTGGCAAGGTGCATCTCGATGCGGCTGCGCTCGCGATTGAAGAAGGCGTGGTGCTCGAAGCACTCGAGCCTGAAGTTGCCGCCGAGCTCGCGGTTCATGCGCACGAGCAGGTTGAGGTTGAACTCGGCGGTGACGCCCGCGGCGTCGTTATAGGCGGCGTTGAGGATCTCGACCGGCTTCACGAGGTCGGCGCCGATGACGATCTTGGCGTTCGGCCCGAGCATCTTGCCGGCGTTGCGCAGGAACGAGGCCGCCTCATGCGGCTCGAAATTGCCGATGGTCGAGCCGGGAAAGAACCCGACGCGCAGCGGCGCGGCGCGCGCTTGCTCCGGCAGGTCGAACGGATAGCAGATATCGGCCGCGACCGGCAGCACCGGCAGGCCGGGGAAGTCGGCGCGCAACTCCGACGCCTCCGCTTCCAGCATCTCGGCGGAGATGTCGACCGGCACATAGGCGGCAAGATGCGGCGCGGCGGCAAGCAGCAGCCGCGCCTTCTTGCTCGAGCCGCTGCCGAACTCGACCACCGCGGCGTCGCGCGGGATGAGCGCCGCGATCTCGGCTGCCCTGTCGCGCAGCACTTCCATCTCGCAGCGGGTCGGATAGTACTCCGGCTGCTCGGTGATGCGTTCGAACAGTTCCGAGCCGCGCGCGTCGTAGAAATACTTCGCCGGGAGGCGCTTCGGCATGGCGCCGAGCCCCTCGATCACGTCGGCCGCGAACGGCGACACTTCCTCGCGCGGCGGCAATGGACGGCGGGACCAGGCAACTGCAACCATGAAATGCCTCGTTACGTCTCTAAAGCCGGGCGTCAGACAAATTCGGCCAGCCGCACGCCGCTGAACTGCCAACGCGCCGGTGGGTAGAAAAAGTTGCGATAGCTCACACGCTCGTGACCTTCGGGCGTCGCCAGCGACGAGCCGCGCAGCACCATCTGGCTCACCATGAACTTGCCGTTGTATTCGCCGAGCGCGCCTTCGGCCGCGCGATAGCCCGGATACGGCAGATAAGCACTGCGGGTCCATTGCCAAGCCGTACCGGTCGCGTCGGCCAGAGTTTCGGCGCGCGCGGCGACTTCCCACTCGGCCTCGCTCGGCAGGTGCTTGCCGGCAAAGCGCGCGAAGGCGTCGGCCTCGTAGTAGCTCACGTGCAGGACTGCCGCCGCAGGATCGACCGGCCTCAAGCCCGCAAGCGTCATCGTGTGCCAGGCGCCGTCCTTCTCGCGCCAGTATCCGGGCGCCTGCCAGTCCTCGGCCTGCACCGCGGCCCAGCCGTCCGACAGCCACAGCGAGGCCGTGCGATAGCCGCCGGCTTCGATGAAGGCGATCCACTCGGCATTTGTAACCAGATGCCGCGCGATGCGCATGGCGGGGATCAATTCGTCATGGAACGGCAGCTCGTTGTCGAAGCAGAAGCTGTCGCCGTCGTGGCCGACCGCGTGAATCCCCTGCGGCACCGCGACGAAGCCACGCGGCCCGGCGGCCGGCTGCGGTGGCTGCCAGGCGGGATCGTAGGCGGGATTGGTCGGGTTCTGCGCGAAGGCGTGCAGGATGTCGGTCAGCAGCAATTCCTGATGCTGTTGCTCGTGATGGAGACCTATCTCGACGATCTCGAACACGCGTGGCGCATCGGCGTCGCTCACCGTCTCGATCAGCCGCACGATGGCGGCGTCGACATGCGCCCGGTACGCCGTCACGTCGGCGCCGTCCGGCCGCGTGATCAGGCCGCGTTGCGGCCGCGCATGGCGCGGGCCGGCGGCGACGTAATAGGAATTGAACAGGAACGGGAAGCGGTCGTCGAAGCTCGCATAGCCGGCAAGATGCGGCTGAAGCAGAAACGTCTCGAAGAACCATGTGACGTGCGCGCGGTGCCATTTCGTGGGCGAAGCATCGGCCATCGACTGCACGATCTGGTCTTCGGCCGACAGATGCGCGGCGCGGCGCTCCGTCTCCGCGCGCACGCGCAGGAACGCCTCGCGCCAGTGAACGCGGGCCGCGTCCAGCGAGGCCGCCGCGGCCATTCCGAGCGAGACCGGCGACGTTGCGCTGCGCGCCATCCGCGTTTCTCCCTCTTCCTTTTTAGCGGGTTGCCGTCCCGGCAGGTCCGAGCGCCCCGATGCCCTTATACGGACGAACCCCATAATTGTTCCATCCGCAAGAGATGGGCAACCTCGCGCGGGGCCAATCGGCGACGATGTGACGCTGTTGTGATCCGGGCATTCCGCGGCCGCATTCGCATGCGGCACGCATAATTCCCGACATTGCCGGCGTGGGCGCGTCAGGCGTCCGGTTCGCGCTTTTCGGGCAGGAAGCCCCTGAACGCCCAGTTGGTCGCGACGCCGAAGATCAGCAGCGCCAGCGGCGGACCGAACAGCAGCACGGGAATCGCCGCCAGGTCGCCGGAATGCGAGAAGCCGGAGCGCAGCGCCCAGATCGAGAGGTAAACGCTCCAGCCGAGCACCCAGGCGCTCGAGGCCAGCACCCAGAGCCGCCAGAGACCGCGGCGCCAGTTCAAGGGCGGTGACGCATTGTCGTTGGCCTGTCCGATGCGGAGACCGGGAAAGCGGGTGACGGTCGCGGAGGAACGGGGCATCGCATCCACTCCGATCGCTGACACAATGATTGGGTGAACCGGGAAGTTCCCGCCTCATCGCCGATCATCGCGCGCGATTTTGGCGCGGGCGCGGCAAGGACGCCAGACATACTACTTTTCAACGCTCATCCGCCTGCTGCGGCCGCCAGGGCCGCCAGTGCGTCGGATGGATGTCGAGATACCGCCGCGACACGGCGTCGACCCAGCCGTCGCAGGCACGGCGGCACGGGATGACCATCGCGTGCTCGCCCTGTCTGTCGATCACGGCGACTTCGATATCAAAGTCCGGAGGCGTGACGGCGATTGCTTGCCACATGACGCTGCTCCCGTAAGAGACGGCCGCGTCGGACGCGGCCGCCTGTCTCATAATCAGTGCTTCATCTCGTGCGCGGTCTTCCACGTGCCGCCATCGTCGTAGATGTCGGGGTTGCCCGGGCCGGTGACCACCAGCGAGGCGGCGAGCCCCTTGGCGGCGCGGCTCAGCGCGTGATCGACGAGCACGTATTGTCCGGGCACCTCGAATTTCAGGTCGACCATCGCGGCGCCGCCCGGCGCCACCGTGGTGGTCTGCACGTCGCGCAACGGCGGCGAGGTGAGCGAGCCGTCGGTGTACACGTGGTCGAAGATCTCGCCGATCATGTGGAACGACGAGGTGAAGTTCGGCCCGCCATTGCCGAAGAAGATGCGCACGGTCTCGCCGGTCCTGGCGTGCATCGGCTTGCCCTTGGTCAGGCCGCCGACCGCGCCGTTGAACACGAAATACTCGGGCCGCTCGTCGGCGAGCTTGTCGAAGTTCTGCGTGACCTCGCCGGTCGCGCCGAACTTCTGGTCGGTGTAGAGCTCGCTCTGCATCACGTAATATTCGTGGTCGACCTTGGGCAGCCCGCCTTCCGGCTCGACCAGGATCATGCCGAACATGCCGTTCGAGATGTGCTGCGCCGCCATCGGGATGGCGCAGTGGTAGACGTAGAGGCCGGGCTTGGCCGCGGTGAAGACGAAGCCGTGCTTGTCGCCCGGCGCCGTCTCGGTGGCGACGCCGCCGCCGCCCGGTCCGGTGACGGCATGCAGGTCGACATTGTGCATCATCGTGCTGTCGGCCTCGTTGTGCAGGTTCACTTCGACGGTGTCGCCGACGCGCACGCGGATGAACGGGCCCGGCACTTTCTGATTGAAGGTCCAGTAGCGGTAGGTGGCGCCGTCGGCGAGCTTGCCGGTGACCTCGACGGTGTCGAGATCGACCTTGACGCGCTGCGGACCGCGTTTTCCCACCGGCGGCGGCACGTCGGCCGGATCGCGGACGATGTCGAGCGGCCCTTCGGCCTTGGCGAGCTTGTGGATCGTGTGCGCATAAGGCACCGGCCCGTGCGCGGCCTGCGCGTGATAATTGGGCTGCGCCGGTTCGTTGAGCGCGGCATGCGCCGGATTGGTGCCGAAACTGAGCGAAAACTGCGGCGTCGTCAGCATCGTGCCGGCGAGCACGAGCGCGCCGGCGGACAAAGCCCCGAACAGAACGCGATCGTTTTTATCTTTGAAAAGGCGCATTGCCTTGCACTCCACTTCCACAGCGACCGCAAATCGGTCGCCTTGTGTCCCGTGTAGGGCACGGGCCCCGGAAGTGGTTGATTCAGCGCAACAAAGAAGGCCGGCGGCCTCCGCAGAAACCCTTAGGATTGTTACGGATTAAACGTCATGCCGCCGCGAATATGCGCCGCCCGCGGCCCCTGCCCGAGCGGCCCAGACCGCCGGATCGCGATGAGGGAAAAGTCGTTACGTCCGGGCGCGCCGGAAGGCGCGGCCTGATACTCGGTAGCGGGGGAGGGACTCGAACCCCCGACCTCCGGATTATGATTCCGCTGCTCTAACCAGCTGAGCTACCCCGCCATTCCGAGTGGCGGACGCAAAGACTGGCGCGATATAGGGA
>Ga0134125_10003693_pt1 | contig 17641 bp, 16 predicted proteins | sample KB31751_FD_96464 | JGI IMG/M metagenome (GOLD analysis project Ga0134125, IMG submission 96464) | Terrestrial soil microbial communities with excess Nitrogen fertilizer from Kellogg Biological Station, Michigan, USA - KB3-175-1 | ecosystem: Environmental > Terrestrial > Soil > Unclassified ...
CTTCATACGGCAGATGCGGCGTCGTGATGGCGCGGGTCAGATCGCGAACGTACTCCTCGAGGCTGTTGACCGAGACGGTGAGATCCGCCTGATTGCGGTTGCGATAGCCGATGTCGCTCATCCTGAGGCTGGTGCCGTACGGCTCGTAAGCGGTGCCGGCAGTGAGATCGCGCAGGGAGTAGTCGCGCCCTTTGAGGAAGGACTTGCAGACGACGGGCGAGACGCCGAACAGATACAACACCAACCACCCGTGGCGCCGATAGTTGCGCAGCAGGTCGAAGTAGCGCGCGGACCTGAAGGCGGCATCGCGTTGCCGCGACTTCACGAGGTCGGCATACGCATCCCAGAAGGGCAACGGGAAGGAATAGTTGAAGTGCACGCCCGAGATGGCCTGCATCATGCGCCCGTAACGCAGCCCGAGGCCGCGGCGGTATACCGTTTTCATCATCCCGATGTGCGAGCGGCCGTAGTCGGCGATCGGGATGTCTTCGTCGCGCGAGATCGCGCCCGGCATGCTCGTCGCCCACAGGAGCTCGCTGCCCAGGTGGCGGTAGACGAACTGATGCAGGTCGAGAAGGTATTGCAGCAGCTCCCACGTGGTGGTGAACGTGGGCGTGACGAGCTCGATCAGGGCCTCGGAATAATCGGTCGTGATGTGCTCACTGCTGAGCGCCGAGCCGAGCGGTTGCGGATGGGGTGTCTGGGCAAGGCGTCCCTCCGGGGTGACGCGCAGCGACTCTTTCTCCAGGCCCTTGCGGCCACCCTGCAGGATTTGCGGCTGTCCGCTGTTGATCAGCGCGGACAGGCGCCGCTCGAAAGCGATGTCAGGGCCAGGGCTGCTCATGAGGAACTTTCGGGAATCTCAGGACCGCAAAAGGCTCAATGCTCCGCCATCCGCTTGAGAAACGCGCGAATCCGCATGGCGTTCGTCCCCACATCGCCGAAGCCGACGCGCGAATCGGACCTGACGTCGACAAGCGACCCACTGCCGCTAGGGCGGACCCTGACGACGACGTCGTCCTTGAAGCCAAAGAACGCCGTCTGCGCGGTTGCCTCCAGCCGCCCGCTGGCCGGATCGTAAGCGTCGATCTGCCAGTGCATTTCGCCGGCCACACGTCGGGCCTTGCTCAGCGCCTGCGCCGGCGACACGGTCAGCTGTAGCGGCCGCACCTCCGGGAAGTACTGCCGCTGCAACGCGGGGACGTCGATGATCCTACCGCCGTGTGCGTGCACTTGCCGTATATATTGCGAGGAATTGACAGCATGCGCTTTCGCGCGCAGGGGAAGGACAGCGACGAAGGCGGGTGGATCGGCAAGGTCTGTGGTGATGTCATGGATCGGAGGCGTCGAGCGCGCGCGGCTCACCCAGCTGAGCATGTATCCGATGAGGACGAGCCCCACGATGATCCCGATGGCAGCCGCCATACCCGGGACGGATGAATGCTTTGCGGTGCCCCCGAGCACACCAATGATGGCAACGGCGGTGCCGATGACGGTGGTGAAGAACCCGACCGGGAGCAGCAGCAGCGCAAGTCCCAGATCGGCGATTCCGAGACGGTAGAGCGGCCCGGAGAGGGCCACGAGCAGCACACCGGCGGCGAGAATCCACAGGCCCACGCGCGTGACCCGTGAAGGCCACCGGGGTGCCTGCGGGGAGGCGAATGGGGCTGTATTCATGAGCTCTTCCCGTTGTTGTCAGGGTTGTTGGCCGCCGTCATTTGCGGCATCTTGCCGTCTCGCGGCCTGCCCGCGCAACGGAGAATTGGCTCATGATCGGCATCATCGGCGGCACCGGCCTGTACCGGATGGAGACCCTCGAACTGCAGGGGACCCGAGAGATCGATACTCCGTTCGGGCGGCCCTCCTCGCCCGTGATGGTGGGTGCTCTCGGCGGGCGCAGCGTGGCCTTTCTCGCACGGCACGGGATGCGCCACGATCTGCTGCCAAGCGAGATCAACTTCCGCGCGAACATATGGGCGCTGAAGAGTGTGGGCGTGCGGACGATCCTCGGGGTCTCGGCAGTCGGCAGCCTGCGGGAGGAGATCCGCCCGGGCGACCTCGCCCTGCCCTCGCAGTATCTGGATTTCACCAAGGGGTTGCGCCCGGCAAGCTTCTTCGGGAAAGGAGTGGTCGCGCACATCTCAACGGCACACCCGGTGTGCGCAGTTACCGCGGCCCGCATCGCGCAGGCGGCGGAGTCGCTTCGGGTGCAGCTCCATAGGGACAAAATCTACGCATGCGTCGAGGGTCCGCGCCTCGGCACGCGGGCTGAAAGCTTCTGGTTGCGATCGGCGGGGGCCGACCTGGTGGGCATGACGAACGTGCCGGAGGCATTTCTCGCGCTCGAGGCGCAGCTCGGGTACTGCACCATCGCACTGGCAACCGACTATGACTGCTGGCTGGACGATGCGAGTCAGCATGTGTCGGCGGAACAAGTGATAGGGCTCTTTCGCGCCAACCTGGCGCGGGTGCAGCAGCTCATCGCCCGAGTGGTCGCGGAATATGTCGAGGACGAGTCGCGTCCCTGCAGGCAGGCGCTGCGTGCAGCGCTGGTGACGCCGAGGGAGCAGATGACAGCGGAGCAGAAAGCGATCGTCGATTTCCTTTCGAGCTGAGGGCGACTCGCTGCGTGCGCTGCTGCGGAGCGGGAAGGCAAGGTGAGGCCCCGGGGCCATGCGCTCAGTGGGATTTGGCTTCGCTGCACGAGGCGCTGTATTTGAAGCAGCTGAAACAGCGGTGATGGCGCAACATGACACGCTTGAGGCGACTCTCCGCAAGCGTCGCGCCCTGATCGTAAGCGGCATCGTCATCGACCAGAGTGCAGGCGTAAACCCGCATTCGACCGCTCTGCTTGACCACCATCTTGCTGTAGGCACACATGAACTCGCGGCGGGACGTCTCCGTATGGTGGGTCGTCATGCAGCTCTCGGTGATGTGAGGCACCGGCGGACGCTCGCCGGGCGTGCCGAAGTCAGGAAACGCCACGATGTTGAGATCGACGGGCAGTGCAAGTGCGCGCAGCAGATCCCGGTAGGCCGCATCGACGGCGGCCGGGCTCTCGCCTTTCTCCATCTGCCGCGCGATCGAGATCCGGTGGCCGGCGGCGTGTAGGAGTTGCAGTGACAGGCAGGACTTGGCGAAGCTTCCGGCGCCACGCCCGAGGTCATGACGCGCGGCGTCGGGGTAGTCGAGACTCACGCGGAAAGCGAGCGGGTGCGGCCTGGCGCGCAGAGGCGCCAGCTTCTGCAGCCGCCGGGGCAACGCATCCACGCCATTGGTGAGCACGAGACAGGGAGCGATCTGCAGCGCCCGGTCGAGCATGCGCACGAGATCCTTGATGATGAGCGGCTCCCCACCGGTGAAGGAGAGCTGTCCGACACCGAGCTCAGCGGCCTCGTCGAGAAAAGGCAGGATGTCAGCGTAGGTGATGCGCTCGAGACGCCGATCACCCGGCTTGGAGCCCTCGAGGCAGAACGGGCAGGCGAGATTGCATGCAGTCCCCGTATGAAACCAGACCTCCGAAAGGGTATGAGGCTGGATGTAACCACGCGGGTCGCCGAGAGGCGTCGACAGCCAATCATCCCGAGTCTGTCCGTTGACGGCTGTTTCCGGGGTCGAGAGCGCCTCTGTCATGAGGAGTGATACCAGCGGGCCAGCCGGGACGGGGGGATCCCAAGTGTGTACCCGAGCGCAAGTGACCGGTTCTGAAGGGTCCTGCGGACGAAGCCGTCGCGCTCCCAGCGGCGCGGCGAGACGATGATGGGGAGCTTCAGCGCGGCAAAACGGCCGCTTTGCTTCAGATGGCGCACGAGCGGCACTTCCTCGAACAGCGGCTGCCGGTCGAGGCCCGGGCTCGCCTCGTAGGCGGCCCGGGTGACGAAGATCGCCTGGTCGCCGTAAACCATGCCCATACGACAGCGTAGCGCAATACAGCGCTCGAGAACGGTCTTCAAAGGTCCGTGAGAGCCCCCGAAGCGAAAGCGAAAGTAACCGCCTGCCGCCCCCCGCACCACGGCCTGACGGATGGCACACGCCGCCTGCCGGTGCGGCCGGCAATCGGTATGGAGAAACCAGAATGCTTCGACCGGCTGCGTCGCGATTTCCCCGGAATTTCGCTGACCTTCCCGGAGAATCTGTTGAACAGCGAGAACGCCGGCCGACAGCTGCACGCCCCGGCCCGCCGCGGAAGGGAGCCACCGTGCGTTGCCGCGGCGACAGATGTCGGCCGTGACCTCGCTCGATGCCCCGTCGACCACGAGGGTACGCTCAGGCGGCGCATCCAGACTCTTTAGACAGAGCAAGAGCTCGAGCAGCTCCTCATCGTCGCGCCACGTGGGTACGATCACGCTGAGTCCCACTGCTTCGGGTAGCAACATGGGATCAGCGAGAGTGGCGCAACCACCACCCGAGCACTCGGGCCACTCGCGGCGTCAGGCGCTTGCGAGCATGAGCATCGGCGAGACGGCGGAGGTATTCAGATCGAGTCGGGTACGGCAGCACCAGCGAGCCGACGCTCTCGAGCCCTCGTCCGCTGGACATCAGCAGCAGGACTGGCGCGAGCTGCTCGCCCGCATCCCTGCCGACGAGTGTTGCCCCCAGGATGAGTCCTGAGGTCTGCGGAGTAAGAAGCTCCACATAACCGTCCGCGGCATCGTCGGTCACCCCACGATCCAACTCCCCCCAATCGACGCGGTACCTGTCATACGATACACCCCGCTCGTCGAGCTGACGCGCTGTCTGACCTACATGCGCGATCTCGGGCTTGGTATAGACGCAGCGGGGCACGACGAGGTGGTCCGCTCGCGCTCGCCCGCGAAACAGTGCGTTTCGAACCACGATCCGCGCGTGCGCATCCGCAGCATGAGTAAACTGATATTGCGAGCAGACGTCCCCCGCGGCATAGACATCCGAGTGCGCGGTTCGCAATCGATGATCGACCGCGACTGCGCCCCGCTCGTCGACTCTGACCCCGGCCTTATCGAGCCCGAGGCCCTCGACGTTGCGGCGGCGCCCCGCTGTGACCAGCACGCGATCGACGACGGTCCTGCCGCCGCCGCTGACCGCCAACTCGACGCCCTCCGGTGTGACGCTTACCGACTGCACCTCGCTGCCCATGTGCAATACCACTCCCTCTCGCGTGAGCGCCTCCGCGACGAGCACAGCGGCTTGCGGCTCTTCCACCGGCAGCACCTGGGGCGCGACCTCGAAGAGCTCGACGCGAGTCCCGAGCCGCGCGAACGCCTGAGCCAACTCGCAGCCGGCAGCACCCGCGCCGAGAATCGCGAGCCGTTGCGGCTGCACGCCCAGCTCGAACACCGATTCGTTCGTGAGAGGTGCAGACGCCTCGAGCCCTGCGATCGGTGGCAACATGGGGCGCGCGCCGGTGGCGATCACGGCTTTTCGGGTATGCAACGACGCCTCGCCGACCCGAATCAGGTGCGGATCTTCGAACGTCGCCTGTCCGAGATAGACATCCACGCCCGCGTGAGTGAAACGCTCGACGGAGTCATGCCGCGCGATGCGCGCGCGGACTGAACGCGCCCGCTCCATGGCCGCTTCGAAGGACAGCCCGGCGGTCGCAGCGGCCAGCAGCGTCTTTGATGGGACGCACCCGAAATTCAGGCAGTCGCCGCCCATGGCGTGACGCTCGATGAGCGCTACGCGAGCGCCCAATGAGGCAGCGGCCATGGAAATGACGAGGCCAGCGGGCCCGGCGCCGATCACTACCAGGTTGTAGCGCTTGGCCGGCCGCGGATTGCGGTACCCGGATGGAAACACCAATCGCCGATACTCGGCCTCGACTGCGGCGTCGGCTGCGGCGGGTGGTGCCTCGGGCCGATCGGGATGACTCACGCCGTCAACTCCCGCTCGAGTTGCCGGCGCGCGACGCGTGTGACCAACACTACGACCGCAGCGGTCGCTGCGAGGCCGACGCCCAGCAGAAGCCATCGTGAGCCGCCCAGCTGCACACGGCCCGAGGCTGCCTGCGTCAGGCTGGCCGCAGCGGCGCCCGCATAGACATAGAGGGCAGTGGCCGGCAACATCCCGATCCAGGAACCGAGGACGTAGTCCCTCAGGCGCACCTCCGAAATGCCGTATGCGTAGTTGAGCAGGTTGAACGGAAACGCCGGTGAGAGCCGGGTGAGGAGCACGATCCAGAAGCCGCGGGCGCGCAGAGCGCGGTCGAGCGCACGGAACTTCGGCCACGCCGCCGTCTTGCGGGCGACCCACTCGCGCGCCAGCATCCGCCCCACGAGAAATGCGGCTGTCGCTCCAGCTACGCTGCTCACGGATACGAGGGCGGTGCCGGCGGCAAAGCCGAACAGCGCACCGCCGGCCAGAGTGATCAGGAGGCCAGGCACCAGGCATACGGTGGCGATGACGTAGAGCGCCAGGTAGATGAGGCCCGAGACCTTCCGGTGCAGAGAAGTCCAGGCCAGGACCTCGCGCACCCAGTCATTCACCGGGAGGAGCGCCGCCGCCACCGCGAGCAGCACCAGCGCCGCAGCCAAAGTCCATGCCGGCCTAACTCTCACCGCACGCCTGCCTGCTGCGCTGTCCCGCATTGCCCGACCGACGCTAGAATTGCGTCGGATGCTTGGACCAGCAACAGGCGAAGGCGTTTCCGGGCCGGGCGCAGGTCTTCCCCGAGCGCCTGAACGGCTCTCGCCAGATCCTGTACCTCGTCGATGTCGTAGGATGAAGCCAAACGGACGACCGTGCACCCTTTGGCGCGGCAGTCTCGCTCGAGCGCGTCTGCAAGGGCCGCCTCGCTCCACGGCAGGCCGGCGAGGTCCGGCCACCCGGTCCGCGAGCCCATGAGGGCAACGCCCCCGTCCGCCGCCGGAATCAGGACGACGTCGGCCTCCGCGAGCGCATCGCCTGCCGCGAGCAGATCATCGAGCTGCAGGGATGGCGCATCGCTGCCGATGAACAACACCCGATCAAATCCCAGCCGGCGCGTCTCGGCATCGACCTGACGCAGCCGTTGGCCGAGATTGCCCTGCGGTTGCGCAATCAACCGTTTCGGCCGGGCGATCAAACCCTCCGCCCACCCCAGATCCTCCTCGCACGCCGGGGAAATGACGAGAGCGCCTGGCCAGTCTGCGATGTCCTCCAGGGCACATTCGAGGAGCGCCGTCGCGATGGCGAGCGCACGTGTCTCGCCCAGTGCTCGCGCGAGGCGCTGCTTTCCGATCCCGGGTGCCGGGCGACGGCAGAACAGCACCAAGGCAGCCGATGTGCGGCCGGGGACGGATAGCGACTGCGACATGCGAGCGCCGATCGTGGTTGCCAGGCTAAGGCGCCATCCTCCAGCCTCCGCCCTACCGCGTCAACCTACCGGCGCGTGCACCCGTCGACGCTGTCGAGCGCGCTTGACGGCGCGTTATCCAACATGATCGGCCAACAGCACCGCACGCCGAGGTCGAGGCGACCCGGCAAGCAGCGGCACCTCCGGCCGCTACGCCTGCTCGGCGAAATAGGCCTCGATGCGATAGCCGTCCGGATCGATGAGGAAGGCGGCGTAGTAGCCAGCGCCGTAGTCGGCGCGCAGGCCGGGGCGCCCGTTGTCGCGGCCTCCGGCGGCAAGGCCGGCCGCATGGAACGCGTCGACCGACTTGCGGCTCCGGGCAGTGAAGCAGAAGTGCAGTCCCGACCGCGGGTCGGACGGAACCGGCCGGTCGGCTGCGTTGATCCAGAGCGCCGGCGATTCGGCGCCATAGCCGAGAGACTCGGCTGAATCGCTCAGACACCGGTAGCCGAGGGCCTGCAGCACAGCATCGTAGAAGCGCTTGCTCGCCGCAATACTCTTTGAACCGATTGAAATGTGATCGATCATGGCTTGCTCTGCGTCCAGGCCTGAAACGGACTTATCTCGGGAGGCAGGGTACGGCCCGGCGATACGCTGTCGCTTGGGAAAAATTGCTATCCTTCGCATATGCCACTCTCGGCAAGACTTCTGGCGGCGGGCAGCGGTTGGCGCGTGAGCGACGTGATATGTACGTCCGGCCCGCGTGACCCCTGTTATGTCGAGGAGCACACCGCATACAGCATTGCGCTCGTCACGGACGGCACCTTTCAGTATCGCTCCACCCAGGGCTCGGCCCTGATGACGCCGGGATCGGTGCTGTTGGGTAACGTGGGCGCCTGTTTCGAGTGCGCACATCAGCACAGCCGGGGGGATCGCTGCCTGGCGTTTCATTTCTCGCCCGAAGTCCTGGAGTCGGTAGTGTCCGCGTTACCAGGCGCCAGGCAATTGACACTGGCGGCGCCGCGGCTGCCACCCCTTCCGTCCGTACTCGCGGTCCTCGCGGCGGCACAGGCTGCACGGGATGACTGCAGCGGGCCTGAGGAATTCGGAGAGTTGGTGCTGCGGGTGGCCGGCGCGGTCTGCGTCGCGCTGAGAGACGATAACCCGGCCTCGCAGCGCGCGCCAACGCCGCGGGACGAGCGGCGGATCGCAATGGCGCTGCGCCGTATCGAGACGCAGCGCGGCGCGAGATTGTCGCTCGACGAGCTCGCCGCCGAAGCGGCGGTCAGCTCCTTTCATTTCCTGCGGATATTCGAGCAGGTCGTAGGCGTCACACCTGGGCAATACATGCTGCGTACGCGGTTACATCGCGCCGCTGTGCGGCTGCGCTCCTCCAACGATGCGATCGCTGCCGTCGCCCTGGATAGCGGCTTCGCCGATCTGTCGACTTTCAACCGTCAGTTCCGGCGTGCCACGGGTCTGACGCCGCGCGCTTACCGGACGCAGCGCGCCCGATCCTGAGCCCCGACTCTGCAAATATGACTGCAGCGGATTTCAACCGGCGGATCGAAGCCGTCTATCAGAGCGAGTCGCGCGCCGTGCTCGCGACCCTCATCCGGCTGCTCGGGGATTTCGACCGGGCCGAGGAGGCCCTGCACGATGCGTTCAGGGCGGCGCTCGAGAAGTGGCCCGAGCAAGGACTGCCGGAGAACCCCCGCGCCTGGCTCGTCTCGGCAGGGCGCTTTCGCAGCATCGATCAGCTGCGGCGCCAGGCGCGCTTCGACTCGTTCGATCCGCAGACCCACGATACCGCGGGCGAGAACATCCCGGCCCCGGATGAGGATGACCCTGGAGTTGCCGACGACCGGCTGCGGCTGATCTTCACCTGTTGCCACCCGGCGCTCGCGCCCGACGCGCAGATCGCCTTGACGCTGCGGGAAGTCTGCGGCCTGACCACGGAGCAGATCGCGCAGGCGTTCCTGACACCCGTACCCACGCTGGCGCAGCGGATCGTGCGCGCCAAAGGGAAGATCCGCGATGCGCGGATCCCTTACGAGGTCCCCGAACCCGGGGAGCTCGCGGAGCGCCTCGAGACCGTTCTGCGAGTCATCTATCTCGTCTTCAACGAAGGCTATACCGCCAGCAGCGGCAGCGAGCTGATGCGCCTCGACCTGGCGAGTGAGGCGATCCGCCTCGGACGGCTCCTCGTCGAGATGCTGCCCGAGACCGAGGCGATCGGGTTACTGGCGCTGATGCTGCTCCATGACTCCCGCCGCGCGGCGCGCGCCTCACCTACGGGAGAGCTCATCATTCTCGAGGAGCAGGACCGCTCCCTCTGGAATCGGGCGCAGATCGAGGAGGGAGCCGCCATGGTCGAGCGGGCGCTCTCCTCCCGCCGTTTCGGCCCATACTCGCTGCAAGCCGCGATCGCTGCAGTGCATTGCGAGGCCCCGCGCGCTGCCGATACCGATTGGAACGAGATCGTCTATCTCTACGATGTGTTGCTGCGGATCGAGCATACCCCCGTCGTCGAGCTCAATCGGGCGGTCGCGGTGGCCATGCGTGACGGCCCGGCAGCTGGCCTGGCGCTGGTCGATGACCTGCTCGCAAGAGGGGATCTGGCTGGGTACCGGCTGGCCCACGCCGCCCGCGCAGACCTCTGCCGGCGCCTTGGCAGGACCGCCGATGCCCGGCAGGCGTATACGCGCGCGCTGGCGCTCACCCAATCGGAGCCCGAACAGCAGTTCCTGCGGCGCCGGCTGGCGGAGCTGGGCGGGGACTGAGGCCCTAGGCTCCCATCACCCGGAATTTTTCGGCTCCGTGTCGATCCCCGCGATCCTCGTTCGGCTACCTGAAAAGTAATGCCTCCCGCCCTGGGTAGGGCCGGGGCATGTTTCAGAAGCCGCCACGGAGATCGCTACCATGAATGCCGCGCCCAAAGCCCCGCGCCCCAATCCCGAAGTCCTGGGTGGACCCGTCCCCTACCTCCTGGTCGAAGGCGCGCTGCGCGCGTCCGAGCTCTATCAGCGCGCTTTCGGCGCACGCGAAGCCGGACATATCCCTCCCGACGACAAGGGCCGGACCATGCACGTGCACCTCTATGTCAACGGGGGCTCCCTGATGCTCTCCGATGCATACCCCGAGCACGGCCACCCCTTCAAGCCACACCAGGGCTATACGCTCCACCTTCAGGTCGATGACGTCCAGGCATGGTGGGACCGCGCTGTCGCCGCCGGCCTCGAGATCGTGACGCCGCTGCAGGTCATGTTCTGGGGCGACCGCTGGGGGCAGGTCCGCGACCCCTTCGGCGTGCTGTGGTCGATGGGAGCGCCAGCCGCGTGATGTCAGGTCACGGCGCGCCGTGACGATCCGATACATTCAACGTGCAACCGTAATGGGGAGGGCTGGCCGATGAAATATCTGTGCCTGGTGTATGGCGAGGAGCAGAAGATCAGCGAGATGGACGACCGCAAGTGTCTGGCCTGGGACGCCGACCTGCGGTCGCGCGGGAAATGCGTCGCATCGGAGGCTTTGGAGTCGGTCGCAACGGCGACGACGGTACGCGTGCGCAATGGGCGTCTGACGGTGACCGACGGTCCGTTCGCCGAGACGAAGGAGCAGCTTGCCGGCTTCTACCTCATCGAGGCGCGGGATCTCAACGAGGCCATCCAGATCGCCGCGAAGATTCCCCCGGCCGAGGTGGGCTGTATCGAGGTCCGCCCCATCCGGCCCATCCGCGAGCACCCGCGAACCGGCGTGGAGCACTGACGGCGGCTGCGCAGGCTCGCCCCGCTCAGCGCGCGAGCTCGACCAGCGCCAGCGCGTGCGAGCGAAGCTGCAGGGTAAGCGTGGGATCTGCGGGTGCCAACGCCTCGACGCGAGGACCTGGCAGCGTGGCGGCCTGGAGCAGCGTCTTCTGCTGCCGGAGGCTCGGGAATCGCGGCTCGCCCATTGCCTCCCACGCCGCGAGCGCGGAGCCGTGATCGCGGTCGACGACCCAGATATAGGCACGGTGGGCGGCGGGCACGTTGCGGAACGAGAGCTGATAGGCTCGCGAGGTGCCCCCCGGCCCCGGCGGCGCGTAGTTCCAGACGGCAATTGCCAGCATGCCATCCGTTCGGCGCGTGACCAACGCAGAATCGGAGGCTACAGCCAGTCGCTGATTTCCCAAGCGATGCAGCAGCCGGAAATCGTTGAAGGAAGCCTTCGGGATACCGCCTGCCGCGATGAGACCGAAGCCACCGTGGAATGGAGACTTCGCCACTCCGCCTTCCTCGAACACGTCCGAGAAAGTCCAGTAGGACAGCGAGTCCACGAGGCCGTCGCACATGCGGATGGTGTTGGCGAGCCAAGGGCCGATGTAGGGCGAATCGGTCACGTCGACTTCGGTACCGGTGTAAGTGGCGTTGAACTCGCTGAATATGATGGGAAGGTCCGGCAGCGGCGACGCCTTGACCTGTCTGTGGACCTTCTGCACCGCGCGGATCACCATGTCGCGCCGCGATATCTTCTCGTGAGTACCGAACACGTTGTCAGCCGTGTCATCGCCGTAGACGTGTGTAGAGAGGAAATCCACCGGTATGTGGCGGCCGGCGCAGTGACGGATGAATGCCGGGACCCAGGCAGCTTGCGCCGTCGCAGGTCCGCCGACCCGCAGCCGCGGACTGACTCCTTTCAGCGCGCGCGCGGTCAGGTCATAAAGATGAAAGTAAGTCGTCTGATGGGGCTCGCCGCCCCAAAACGTGCCATTGGGCTCGTTCCAGACCTCGAAGTACCACTGCGAGACCTCATCGATGCCATAACGGTCGATGAGATGCTGCGCAAGATGCCGGATGAGCGCGGTCCACTGCTGCCACTGCTTGGGTGGCGCGACGATCGGGTCGTACCAAAAGCCCATGCTCTGCTGGCGTGAGGCCATGTCCGGGGGCATGAAGCTCAGCTCGACGAACGGGCGCACACCCTGCTCGAGCAGCCCATCGTAGATCTGGTCGATGTACGTGAAGTTGTAATCCGGCCGCCCGTGCGCGTCGCGCGTGTAAACGCCGACGTCCCGATCGAGGATGCCATGGAATCGGACGAGCCTGAAGCCTGTCACGCCCCTGACCGCACGCATGTCGCGGCGGTAGCTGTCGCGCAATGAGAGGGTGGCGCGTCCCGATCCGAACATCTGCTCCCAGAAGTGCGGGAAAGGATGTGCAGAAGCTTTGCCGTCGATCACCACGGAGATCGCCGCCGAGGAGGAGGCACGCGCCTGGGGCTGCCCTGCCGCAGGGAAGAGAAGCGCAAAGACGCCTGCTGCGATCAGTGCTCCGCGAAGCGAACGGACCATCATCGGAAGGGTGCTCCCAGGTGAGTCGGATCGGCGCGGTAGTCTGCCTCATCCGCTCCCATCGGTGCCATGTGTGGCGGCTGGTCGGCCTCGAGGTCCTGGGCTACCATCGAGCGCAAACGCGGAGGACGTTGTCATGCTGACGCTTTTTCATGCTCCCAGGTCCCGCTCCGGCAGTGCCGTGTGGCTGCTCGAGGAGTTGGGCGTTCCCTACGAGACCAGGATGGTCAACATCAGGCGCGCTGATGGCAGCGGCGCGCGCGACGCTGCCAATCCTCATCCGCATGGCAAGGTCCCGTGTCTCGAGCATGACGGACGGCGTGTGTTCGAAATCGCGGCCATTTCGCTCTATCTGACTGACCTATTTCCGGACGCGAAGCTGGGCCCGCGCGTAGGCGATCCGCAGCGTGGCGAATATCTTTCCTGGCTCGCCTATCGACCCGGCGTCCTCGAGCCCGCGCTCATGATGCGGCGGCTGCAGGTCAAACACGTGCCGGGCGCAATGGGCTGGGCCGAGGCCGGCGAGGTGGAGGATGTACTCAACTCGGTGCTTTCCAGCCGGCAATACCTGCTGGGCGATGTGTTCTCCGCTGCGGATATCTCCGTGGGCGGGACCATCAATTTCCTCATGAGCTTCAAATTGCTGAACGAGACCCCGGTCTTCAAGGACTACACCGCGAGGATCACCAGCCGGCCTGCGTTCAAGCGGATGATGGAGAAGGATGCCGCGCAGTAGAGCCGGCGCACCTGCCGGTCAGAGGATCGACTTGAGCTCGCGGATCCCGGCGTTGATCTGCGGCACGGACGCGCCGCCATAGCCGAAAATCAGGCCGGCGCTGCCGGGTGGCTGCAGATAACATTGAGAGAGGGGCCTCACCGATACGCCCTTCCGTGCGGCAGCGCTCGAGACCGCCACGTCATCGACGCCGGACGGCAGCAGCGCGGCCAAGTGCATGCCGGTGTCGCTGGCCAGGATGCTCAAGCTTTCGGAAATGTGCTTTTCGATGGCTTGCACCAGTGCCGTTCGACGTTGCATGTAGAGCTTGCGCATGCGGCGGATGTGGCGGGCGAAGTGGCCTTCGCGCAGGAAGTCCGCCATGACGATCTGATACAGAGGCGACGAGAATGTATCCGTTGCATCCCGTGCGGCACAAAAGGCGTCACTGAGGTCCTTGGGCAGAACGATGTAACCCAGGCGCAGGGCGGGAAACAGTACTTTGCTGAAGGTGCCGATGTAGATGACACGGGCATCGGAGTCCAAGCCCTGCAATGCGGGAACCGGATGGCCGCTGAAGCGGAACTCGCTGTCGTAGTCGTCTTCGATGATCCAGGCGCCACTGCGCGCGGCCCAGCTCAGCAACGCCAGCCGGCGCGCCGCACTGAGTGTGGTTCCCAGCGGAAATTGATGCGAGGGCGTGATGTAGACCGCGCGGGCATCAGGCCAACGGTGAATGCCCTGCGCGACATCCATGCCTTCGTGATCGACCGCAACCGGGCTCAGCCTGGCACCCGCCATCGACAGGGCCTGATGCGCGCCGGGATATCCGGGCTCTTCCATCCAGACGCGGCAGCCGGGATCGAGCGTTACGTGAGCGATGACCTGCAGGGCCTGCTGCGACCCTGTCGTGATCATGATCTGCGTCGCTTCGCAGCGCACGCCCCTGAACACGCCGAGGTATTCGGCGACCGCCTCCCGGAAAGGGAGGTAACCCATCGGATCGCCGTACGCCAGGAGATCGCTGGGGGGCTGGCGCGAATGCCGGCGGATCAGCTTCGACCACACGCCGAGCGGCAGATGATCGAGAGCCGGCAGGCCGACCCGGAAGGCCCCGAGGTTTTTCAACCAGGGGCGCGGCGGTGACGGGATCGACCTGGCGCGCTCGGAGATCCCGCGCCCACGCACGGAACCCTGGGCGCGCGAGCTGCCGGAAGCCGGCTTTTTCTTCAGCCGCGCGTCCACGATAGCGCGAGCGACACACGTGCCCGCGCCGGTAAAGGTCTCGAGGTAGCCTTCCGCGCAGAGCTGCTCGTAAGCGGCGAGGACCGGTATGCGGGAGATCTTCAGCTCCTCCGCCAGGCTCCGGGTCGACGGGATACGTTGGCCCGGTCGCAGCCGGCCCTCGATGATGGCGTGCCGGAACCACTCCGACAGCTGCCGGTACATGGGCCGAGCGCCCACGGGATCGAGCGCAATGGGAGGGAAGAAGCTGGTGTGAATGCGTGCCATTCGTACCACGCAAGTGGCTATATCGAATCGTAGCAGAATGGCTATTTTTGTGGGCCACCTGGCACCGTAGCCTGCCGAACACTGGTGGTGCTGCCGCACGGCATCCGGAGAGACACATGCTGTTGGCCAAGAGACTCGCGATCGGGGGCGTATGCGCAGGCCTGATGCTGTTCGGCGTTGCCGGTGCGGCTTCGGCGCAATCCCCCGCAAGCGATCGTACCGGCGGTCACGACTTCGATTTCAGCATCGGCGCGTGGAGGACGCACATCAGGCGTCTCACGCACCCGCTGACCGGCTCCCACACCTGGACGCAATGGAACGGTACCGTCGTGACCCGCAGCATCTGGGACGGCGATGGCGACCTCGAGGAGCTCGAGGCCGGTGGACCCGGCGGCCACTTCCAGGGCCTCACGCTGCGGCTCTACGACGCCAAAGCACACAAGTGGGCTCTCTATTGGGTGAACGTCGAAGATGGATTGGTGGGCACGCGCATGCTCGGCGACTTCGCACAGGGACGAGGCGTATTTTACGACAGGGAGACGATCAACGGCCGAGCGGTCGAGGTCAGGAACATCTATTCGGGGGCGACGGCCGATACGTACCACTTCGAGCAGGCTTTCTCGAGCGATGACGGCAAAAGCTGGGAAACCAACTTCATCGCAGACCTCACCCGGGATGCCCGCCGCGCGAGTGTCCCCGTGGCACGCTCCGCTGGCACGGGAGATGCGGCGCAGCATGCTTTCGACTGGCAGCTCGGGAGGTGGCAGGTCCACATGACGCGCCTGATTGGACCGCTGACAGGCACACACACGTGGCGGCCGCTGGACGGCAGCGTCGCCGTCGACAGAGTGTGGGGCGGCCGCGCCAATCTCGCGGTGATCGATACGCGGGGGGCCTCGGACCATCTGCAATTCATCTCCCTGCGCCTCTACAATCCGAAGGCGCGCCAATGGAGCCTCAATTTCTCGACCAGGGGCAGCGGCACGCTGGGCATCCCGATGCTCGGCACATTCAAGGATGGACGCGGGACGTTCTACAGCGGGGATCAACTTGACGGCAAGCCGATCCGCTGTCGTTTCATCTTCTCGAATCTCACCAGCGGGCCGGCCAGTGAGGAGCAGGCGTTCTCCAATGATGGCGGCAGGACCTGGGAGGTGAATTGGATCAACACCGCGATTGCGGCGAAGGGAGCGTCCGCGCCGCAGCGATGACGTCCGCGGGCGGCCGCATGATAGCGGTAGCATTCAGCCACCGGACCGCTATCATTCCGCAGGCGCGCAGAAGGTGCGTGCCTCTTCGGAAGTCGGGTGCACACGATGGCGGAGCACGACCGATCGGAGCTGCCGCGGCGGCAGCTTCGTCTCTCGGACATCACGCTGGAGCGCGGCTCGGCCGCGCTCGTGCGACCCGGCTATCGCCGCGCGCAGACGCGCATAGGCACGGTGCATTTCGGGCCGGGCGCGTTTCATCGCGCGCATCAGGCGTTCTACTTCGACCGGCTGCTCGAGAAAGATGCCACTCGCGCCATCTGTGCCGTCTCGCTCAAGACGGCCTCGCTGCGCGATGCTCTGGCCCCGCAAGACGGCCTCTACACCCTGGTCGAGCTCGACGAGACGCCGAGGCTGCGCGCGATCGGCGCGCTGCGCGAGTTGCTGGTCGCGGCCGAGAGCCCGGCCGCCCTGAGCGGCCGGCTCTGTCATCCTGACACCTCGCTGATCACCATCACGGTGACCGAAAAGGGCTACTGCCTCGATGGCGGCGGCCGGCTCGATCCGGATCATCCTGACGTCGCTCACGACCTGCAGCACTCCGCGAGCCCACGGAGCCTCATCGGCTGGCTCGTGCGGGGCCTTTCGCTGAGGCGCGAGCGCGGGCTGGCTCCCTATCTCATCGTCTCGTGCGACAACCTGTCAGATAACGGCCCGACCCTCCGGCGCGCCGTGCTCGCCTTCGCAAAGCGGTGCGATGGCGCACTTGCCGCGTGGATCGAAGCCGACGCACGCTTCCCGCGCACGATGGTCGACAGCATCACTCCCGCCACCGACCAGGCGCTGCGTGAGCGCGTTGCGCAGGCGACCGGCCTCGAGGACGCCTGGCCGGTGCAGCGCGAGCGCTTCGTGCAGTGGGTCGTGGAGGAGGTCGACTTCGCGGCGCAACCCGACTGGGCCTCGGTCGGCGTCACGGTGAGTCGCGATGTGACGGCCTATGAGCGCGCGAAGATCCGCATGTTGAACGGCGCGCATTCGACGCTCGCCTACCTGGGTCTGCTCGCGGGGCTCGAGACGGTTGCCGAGGCCATGGCACAGCCCGCGCTGCGGGCATTCATCGAGCGACTGATGGTCGAGGACATCGAGCCGAGCCTCACCGCGCCCGAGCCCCACGCCATGGCCGCTTATCGGCGATCGGTGCTGCAACGGTTCGAAAACCCGGCCATGCAGCATCAGCTCGCGCAGATCGCCTGCGACGGGTCGCAGAAGCTGCCGATCCGGATTCTCGGAACGATTGCCGATGCGTTGCGTGGCGGACGTCCACTGAGGCGGCTGGCGGTACCGGTGGCCGCCTGGATGTACTTCGTGCGCGTGCGGACCCGGGATGCCGTGGCGATCGCGGACCCCTTGGCTGCACAACTGACGGCAATCGGCCGACAGCTCACGGGCGACTCGCGCCACGACCTGCCTTTATTCTTCGGACTGCCCGCAGTGGTTCCGCCCGCTCTCGCGCAGGAGGCGCAATTCACGCGCGCAGTGAGCGAAGCATACGACCTCATCGCGGATCGAGGCGCGCTGGCCGCAGTCGCGGCCGCCAGGGCATCCGGGAGAGAGGCAGGCGGGCC
>Ga0134125_10003694_pt1 | contig 17641 bp, 16 predicted proteins | sample KB31751_FD_96464 | JGI IMG/M metagenome (GOLD analysis project Ga0134125, IMG submission 96464) | Terrestrial soil microbial communities with excess Nitrogen fertilizer from Kellogg Biological Station, Michigan, USA - KB3-175-1 | ecosystem: Environmental > Terrestrial > Soil > Unclassified ...
ATCCGCACGCGCCCGGCCAGTGGCGGATAGAATCCGAGCAATGTGTTGATCAAAGTGGATTTGCCCGAACCGTTTGGTCCGAGCAAACCAATGCACTTGCCGGAAAGCGCACCGTTCAGGTGGTCCAAAATGAGGCGCGATCCCAGCTTTACCTGCAGGTTTTCGAGTTGTATAACCGCGTCCAATCAACCTCTTCTTTCATCGCGCTTCTACTTTCATCGCACTTCTAGCGGATGCGTCAATCTCAGCAGCGTGGAGAGCGTCAACGTGTTCAGGTCCAGACCAAAGAACCTGCTGTTGCTGGCCACCAGAATCGAGTTCGGCTCGCCATACGCGCACACAACACTGGGTTTGCTTTCGGCCGCCAGCCGTTGCAGCGACTGCACCTGTGACGGCGTAAGTTGTGTCATGATGGGCGCTACCACGGGCGCCAGGTTCTGGTATAGCAAAGCGGAAACATCCGTGTGCTGGTCCTGCGGCAGCAGGCTGCGGAAATCGCTCGATTGCGCCAGCGAATTTCCGTTCTGCCGCACCGCCAGAGCATTCATCACCAGAGCACGACTCGGTCCCAGGACCATATAGCCATCGCTGAACGTGTAATCAATCTCCACCGGGTTTCTCCCGCCCAGCACACGAAGCTGGTAGTACGTCACACCGCTCGCCGATTCCTGGTCCAGTGCAAGTCGTCTCTGTCCGTCTTTTGCTTCCGCGTTCCCATCCGCCACCAACTGCTGAATCGTCGCTTGCAGCCGGCCAGGGTTGTAAACCTCCACGATGATCTTCCATGAGGGAATCGGGAGCAGCGGGCCATCAAGCGCGAACGTCACTTCTCCGCCGAGAGTGTCTGCCAGGTCCTGATGGAACTGGATCTTCAGCTCCGATTCTCCTTTGGCCAGATTTGCCTGTCCGCTTGCCCCGGCGACGCTCAGGATGTCATCCAGCATCTGAGAAGGATTCTTGGCGACAAAGGCCGCCACTGCGCCCGCGTTCGGTGAGACAAACTCCAACCCGCCGATAGGCGCCGGAGCGGCAAGCCAAGACGCGAATCCCCGTCTCGCGCCATTGAAGCTCAGATCGGCGTGGTTCAGTGTTTCGCCGCTAAGCTCTTTGCGCTCGGCGACAAGGTATTGCACGTCAGCCAGTCCGGTCTTCTCAAAATTCTGTTCACGATGCGTATTGCCGTATTGAGCTTTATGCATCGCAGCCATGGTTCCCAGGTTGGCAGCGAACAGCAGGCTGGTTCCCTGCTGGTACGCTGACGCAATGCGCTGCCCAAATGCTGTTGCAGCAAAGCCGCTGCCACCATGGTTTAAAGCGTTGTTGAATTGTCTCAACGCATCCAGGTCGCCGGAGGCGGCAACAAAATCAGAGCGCACCAGCATGAGCAACCCTGAGCCTCGCTGGGCACTTGCCGTAGCCAATCCGGCTTCATCGAAGATGCGAATCCCGCCGGGATGGCGATTTCCACTTCGTGCGGCAACTTCCTGCTCAATAAATTCCTTCAGCCCCGGCCTCTCCACCTGCGCCGCGACTAACGGCGTGCCGCGCTGGTTATCCATCGCCACCGAGAAGACAATCTCATTGCCTACATACTGGCTCAGACTGTGAATTTCCTGAACAATCTCCTGCAGGCTCGGGCCGCGCCTGCGCGATTGCGCTTGCTGCCACCACTCATTCAGTACGGAACTCTCCTGTAGCTCCTGCTCGAAAAGTTGATCCGCCTGCTGCACTGCATCGCCGAGATTGGGAATACTGGCGAACAAGACAGTATTCGACGGCAGGTTCGGCAACAGCTTGCTCTCATATCGCAGCCCCGGCAGTTCCACCGTTTGCAGCTTATTGCTGAGGTGGGCAAATTCCGCGAGCAGCGCCAGGTGTTTGTCGAGATCACGGCTCCATGCAATCTCCTGCCGGACTGGCACCGCTCCGGCCGCATCAGTGGACATCTGCTGCCCCGGATGGAGCACTGCGTTGTGCAGCAGCCCGTCTGAACCAGTTCCCTGCGCGTGGACTTCGCCTTCAATCACTGCAACGCGCGAGCCCTTGATCCCATTGTTAACAGAGAACACCGTGCCGGTGACGGCCACCTTGAGATCGTGCGCGGTCACGTAGAGGTGCCCGCTCCGGCGCTTCGCCGCCTGGACAATGATCTTGCCACGCTCTAGTTGAAGGTTCGTGTCTTTGCGGCCCATGGATACGCCGAACTGGGCGCGCTCGTTCATCTCCACCAGCGAGCCGTCGCGCAGGCGCATCACGGCGTGCGATCCCGCTCCGGTGCGCACTTCCTCGCCTTCTCCCAACTCGTCGCCCGCTTTCAGCGGCTGCTCGCCATTGAATCCGACCCGGAGCAGCACTCCATCCATTGACACCACTTGGGCGCGCATTCCGGACGGCCCGGAGAAGAATCTTCCCGCGGCAAGGTAGCCTGTGATGGCCAGAGCCAAAACGGCAACGGCAGCCAGCGCATATTGAAATGCTGGGCTGCTCGCGCGGGGCAATGCCTGTGACCACGGGGCAGCGGCCGTGGCATTCAAGTCTCTCCCTGCGGCCCGGCGGCATTCCACGCATTCGTTCAGATGGGCCGAAACCAGAAGCTTTCGCGCGGGCATCAGTTCGCCATTCCGATACTGGACCAGCAGCTTTCGCACGTCAGCGCAGCCGCGGATGGATTCCCCTGCGGAGAGGGCATCGCCCGATTGGGCCAGGTGCTCCCAAACGTGCTCACCTGCGCCACGCATGATCTCTGCCTCGGGCTCATGGTTGCGTATGGCGCTGACCGCCTCGTCCAGCATCCGCTGCGGGTTGTTGTCCTGAAATTTCATCGCGCTTCCCTCGCCTTGATCGACTTAAAGTCCTTCTTTAACAGAGCGCGTGTACGGTGCAGGATCACAGCTACAACAGCCGGCGAGGTCTTCATCATTCCGGCGATCTCGCGGTTGCTGAATTCTTCCACAAAGCGCAGCACAAACATCTCCGCCCAGCGCGGATTAAGCCTGAGCAGTGCCTGCCGCAGCCAGTCGCGCAGTTCTGCTGTCCGTGCCGCAGTATCAACGGCAAAGACGGGGTGCTGGGGATCAGCATCCAGAGAAACCGTTTGTGCCTCTTTGCGATGGCGTAGCTGGTCCAGGGCAGCATTCACGGCCGAGCGGTGCAGATATGCAGAAATATTCGTGATAGCCGAAAAGCCTTCCAGCCGCGTGAGGCGCAGGAAAACTGTCTGCAGCACGTCCTCAGCATCGCTCGCGTTTCCTGTAATCCGGTACGCCGCCCGAAACACCAGGTCCTTGTGGGCAAGGAAGATCTGCTCCAGTCCCGGCCGGCTGTCGTCCCCGGCTATAACCGCCATCTCTGCCCGCGTGATTTGCATTGTGGCTTGCACTTCCACTACGGTGCTCCTCACACTATTGACGAGAGAGAAGCTGGATTATTAACGGCCCTTTTCGATTTCAGGGCTTGGCAAAGAATACGTCAGATTACCGGCGAAAGTTCCCGGAAAAGGCCGATCTTTGGCTGGGCGAAGTAATAACTGGATTCCCACATTTGCATTCAGCCGCTCTCCGTTGCAAAATCCTTCGTGTCCATGCAGATCGAGCTTCCCACAACCTTCAACGTCGCCACCCATTTCATTGACCGGCACATAGCTGAACGCCGGGGAGGAAAAGTTGCCATTGAGTGTGGCGAAGAGCGGGTCACGTACAAACAGCTTTTCGAGCGCGTAAATCGCCTGGGCAACGGGCTTAAAGCAGTAGGAGTCGGGCGGGAAGAACGTGTGGGAATGCTTCTGCTGGATACACCCGATTTCGCCTACTGCTTTTTCGGGATTATCAAGCTGGGCGCTATCGCTCTTCCAATCAATACTCTGCTGAAGCCGGCTGAATACGAATATATCCTGAACGACTCGCGGGCGCGGGTCCTTATCGTGAGCGATTCCCTTCTGCCCCAGATTCAGGCGATTGCAAAAGAGAATCTCCGCTACCTGGAAAAAATAATCGTGGCGGGAAAAGCTCCCGCTGGGCTGGATTCTCTTTCTGAGCTTCTTGATGGCGCCTCGCCCGAGCTTCAAGCTGCGCCCACGTGTAAAGACGAGCCCGCTTTTTGGATGTACTCGTCAGGAAGCACGGGTTTCCCCAAAGGCTGCGTTCACCTCCACCATGACATGGTGGTCTGCGCGGAGATGTACGCCAAACAGGTGCTGGGCATCACCGAGCAGGACCGTTTCTTCAGTGTGGCAAAACTGTTCTTTGCATACGGTTTGGGAAACGGGCTCTACTTCCCTCTCGCGGTCGGAGCCACAACCATCCTGTGGCCGGGTTCTCCGTCGCCGCCTAACATCTTCGGCGTTATCGAGCGGCACAAGCCCACGCTCTTCTTTTCCGTTCCTTCCAGCTATTCAAGCCTGCTGGCGTATCGGCGGGAGAACGGTACGGAGTTTGATCTCTCCAGCATTCGCTGGGCAGTCTCAGCAGGCGAAGCTCTTCCGGCCGCCATCTTCCATCGTTTCAAAGAACGCTTCCGCGTCGAGATACTGGATGCCATCGGGTCTACCGAAGCGCTGCATATGTTTATCGCGAATCGTCCCGGCGCCGCACGGCCGGGTTCAAGCGGCCAGCTTCTCCCCGGCTATGAAGCCCGTATTGTGGATGAAAACGGCAAACCGGTTCCTGACGGGGAGATCGGTAATCTCCTGATCAAGGGCGATGCCACTTGCTCCTGTTACTGGAACCAACATGAGAAAACCAAGGAAACCATTCTGGGCTCCTGGCTGCGCACGGGTGACAAGTACTATCGTGATCCGGATGGCTATTATTGGTATGTAGGGCGTTCGGATGACATGCTCAAGGTGAAAGGCATGTGGGTGAGTCCGGTGGAAATCGAAAGCGTTCTTATGGAGCACCCCTCAGTGCAGGAAGCCGCTGCAGTGGGTTTTGAAGACGGCAATGGCCTGACCAAACCGGCCGCGTATGTTGTATTGAAGCAAGGGTTACATGCTTCAGCACAACTGCACGAGGAGATGAAGAAACACCTTGCGTCCCGGCTCGCGAGCTACAAGTGCCCGCAAATCTTAGAATTCGTTAACGAACTTCCGAAGACCGCTACAGGCAAGATTCAGCGCTTCAAATTACGCTCTGTTCTTTCTACTGCAAAATAACCGGGAACCTTCGTTCTCTAACCGGCGTATTTATTTATAACAAAAAGGCTGCTCCTCCAAGAGGGCCGTTTGCTGTTAACAGGGCAGCTTGAGTCCCTGAATGCGGGACGCGAGCTGCCGGTGAGAATCTGCACTCCGACTTTTGTCGCGTCTTCTGAGCGGCGAAGTTCGTGCCGGGAGGATAAGGATGAAGCATCTTTGGGCCTCTGCGATTTTGTTGACGCTAACTTTGGCGTGGAGTGAAGGAAATGATGGTCGTCTGCAACTGCAACTCTCGCCGGGACAGACCCTGAAGCTGGAACTAAGCTCAGGTGATTACCACATTGAACCCGGCGCTGCCGGGAAACTGACCGTCATCAGCAAAAAACAGGACGCGTTGCAGCCGCAGAAGCCGCGGTTCGGGATTGATACCAATGCCAGAGAGGCGTCCGTGCGGGTGGATGGTCCTACAAACTACGCCGCCGTCATCCAGGTCCCCAGAAACAGCAATTTGAGGATCCATCTCACTGGAGGGCGGCTTCGCGTGGACGGAATCAATGGAGACAAGGATATTGAGTCCAATGCGGGGGACGTCAGCATTGATGTCGGGCGCCCTGAGAACTACCGGCAGGTGGAGGCTTCCGTCGACCGCGGACATATCGATGCGCCGCCATTCCAGGTGGCCGAAGAAGGCTTTGAGCAATCCTTCAGCCGCATGGGACCGGGCAGCTATCGCCTCCACGCCCACGTTCGCAGCGGTGAGATCAAGCTGTATTCCGGGACTTTCTAGGTCAGAACGAGACCAGTAATTTTTCTAGGCCTTCAGCAAAGTCGCGCTCAGGCGTGATGAGGCTCACAACCATGTATCCGTCGCCCGGAAAATCGTAAAAATGTCCGGGATGGATGTACACACCGTCCTCCAGCAACTCCAGGGCAAGCTCCTCGTCCGAGCGCGTCGCCGGTACGCGTACCACCGCATACCAGCCGCCTTCAACTGCAAGCCTGGTACAGCTTTTCTGATCTGCGAGTTGGCGGTCCATCTCTTCCAGGTTATGGCGCACGCGTGCCATGAGTTGTTGCTGGATGGCGTGCCGCTGCGCCAGGAAAATGGGAGCGGCAGCCTGAATGGCTGCGTTCATTGAGAGGAATGTGTCCGCAATGACTTCCAGCCGCGCCAGAGCTTCCTTCTTCTGCGCTTCTGGGCCGTTTATCACCAGCCAGGCGAACTTCATCTGCGGCAGGCCTGAGATTTTGGAGAGCCCGCTCATGGTAAACGTGAGAACGGCGTCATTCTGCAAGAAACTGTGGGTGCGTCCGCCTTCGAGCGAAAAGTCCAGAAAAACTTCATCGGCAATGATCGCAAGATCATGCGATGCGCAAATTTCAGCTAATCTCCCGCTCTCTGCGGGCTTGGTGAAATGCCCGGTGGGATTGTTGGGATGAACCACGATCACGGCGCGTGTCTTCGGCGTGATTGCCGCTTTGAGCGCATGGAAATCAACCTGCCATCCGTGATCGTAGATCAGCGGATAACGCACCAGCTTCACGTCCTGGAGATCGGCCAGAAAATCAAACAGCGGATAACTTGGCGTGGGGACCAGCACCTCGTCGCCAGGATTGCACAGCAGCCGGAAGACAAACGAATATGCCTCGCTGGTACTGGTGGTCAGGATCAGGTCTTCAACGCCAACTGCATCGCCGCGCTGGGCGTAATACTCGACCACGGCTTTCCGCGCCGGCGTGAGCCCACGCGGGTCAGGATTGTACCTGAGCACGGCTGGAGTGATGAGCGCCTTGAGAATCGCCGCGCCGTCGTAATGGAATCCGCACTCCGTGGGGTTGGAAGCAGTCAGGTCGAGCAGCTTCTCCCCGCTGGCGCGAAAGCGCGCTACGGCTTCGGCCAGCCGGTTGCTTTTGAGATTCCAGTTGGTGCGGTCTGCGAACATCAGGAGTTAACGATCTTTGATCACACGACGAGTGCTTCACGTTCAGACGGCCAAGTACTGCGACCGTGAGCAGCTTATCTGTGCGCCAGCCCGTACTCTGACGTATAGCTCAGCCTGATTTCTCCACACTTGTGCTTCTGGTCGTCATACACCATGCAACTGTCGTAAGGACGCGAGTACACGTGCAGGCTGACGGCGCGCTGCTTGAACTCGGCCGGATTGTAGACTCGGTGTACCGGCTCGGCCGGATCCACCGCGCACGGATTCATCGCGTTCATCTCAACGATGTCGGTTGGCTCGAGGTCGCAGCTCCCCGCCGCAACGTCCTGCCGCAGCACGCGGTAGTTCTGCACCAGCAGTCGGCCCATGGGCGCTGCCATCCAGCAGTTCTGGTCTTTGTGATTGTGAATGGAACTTCCCTGCCCGACCTCCCAGCAGATGGCCATCAACTCAAAGAGTGGCGTCTTGTCGATGAGATTTCGTGTGTAGTGCTGGCGGTCCCAGACCAGGTAGCGCTCAATGGATTCGGGATCAACTGGGTTGTCGCGGAGAATCTGGCGGATGTGTGCAACGTTGGAAAAATCTCCTTCGCCGCAACATCGCAGGCGGGCGGCAAGTTCTTGAACAACAATACCTGGCACAGTGGCTTCCTCCACACAATGGATTCGTGAAATCCATTTTACCTTTTCATGGCGGAATGCCGCAGCCCGCCTTCGCGCGAGAAAAACCGGCGGCCGGGGTGACCGCCGGGAAAAGCCCTTTCTTAAATCCGTCTTCGTACGCCTTGCGGAGGCTCCTACGAAAGCAGGCATTCCTCAGTGTGAGGCGCCTACCTCCTTCACGGCGCCCAGCTCCTTGACAATGTTACTGACGAACGCCTTGGCGTCGCCGAACAGCATGAGCGTGTTGTCCATGTAGTAGAGCGGATTGTCGATTCCCGCGAAGCCCGGATTCATGCTGCGCTTGATCACCATGACTGTGTGCGATTTTTCCACATCCAGCACAGGCATGCCGTAAATCGGACTGCTTTTATCTGTTTTTGCCGCGGGGTTGGTAACGTCATTCGCGCCGATAATCAGCGCGACGTCCACCTGGGGGAAGTCGCCGTTGATCTCGTCCATCTCTTTCAGATGGTCGTAAGGAACATCCGCCTCGGCCAGGAGCACGTTCATATGCCCGGGCATGCGTCCTGCGACCGGGTGGATCGCAAATTGCACATCCACGCCACGTTTCGTGAGCGTGTCATACAGTTCGCGTACTTTATGCTGGGCTTGGGCCACCGCCATGCCGTAGCCGGGAACCACAACCACCCTGCTGGCCGCTTCCAAAATCGATGCCGCTTCTTCTGCGGTTGCGCTGCGCACGACTCGATCTTCTTTCTCTTTCGCTCCACCCGCCTGCACCTGTCCGAAGGCCCCGAACATCACGTTGGTAAACGAGCGGTTCATGGCCTTGCACATGATGACCGAAAGGATGAAACCGGAAGAGCCGTCGAGCGCGCCGGCTACGACCAGCACCTTGCTGTTCAGCACGAACCCCAACAGAGCTGCGGAGAATCCGGCGTATGAGTTCAACAGCGAGATCACCGTCGGCATGTCCGCGCCGCCGATTGGCGTCACCAGCATGATTCCGAAGATCAGCGCGATTCCGACCATCGCAGGGAACAATGCCGCCTGTGCCGGATTAGCCACCAGGGCGATTGCCAGCACCAAAGCCGCAGCCAGGATCGACAAGCTGACAATGTTCTGCCCGCGATAAACAATCGGCCTCTGGGGGAGGATCTCCTGCAGCTTCCCGGCTGCGATCAAGCTGCCGGTGAAAGTCAGCGACCCGATAATCACTTCCAGCGCAATCTCGCCCATCTCAAACCGGGTCAACTGCGCCGTGTTCACGTAATATTCGGCAATGCCGATCATGGCCGCCGATGCCGCGCCAAAGGCGTGGCTCAAGGCAGTTCGCTGCGGCACCGCCGTCATCTTCACCATGCCAAGGGGGATGCCCACGCCGGCGCCGATGATCAGGCAGATTACAATCCACTTGTACTGGACCAGTTCCGGGTTGTAGAGGGTTGCGCCAACCGCCAGGGCAGCGCCAATTTCTCCGCCGATTACGCCCCAGCGCGCCGTTCTCGGAGAACTCAGCCACTTCAGCGACAAAATGAAGAGCACAACGGCAACGATGTAGGCAAAATCCAGGTATTGTTGCAGCGCAAAAGAGTTGGTCATTTTTTGGCCCTGCCCGTCTTGAACATGCGCAACATGCGGTCAGTGATTAAGAATCCGCCAACCATATTGCTGAAGGACGCGGCCACAGCGATCGCTCCCAGCGCTGTAGTCAAAGGCGTTTCATGGCGCCCGGCAATAATGATCGCCGCCACCACCACGATGGCATCGAGGGCGTTGGTCAGAGACATGAGAGGCGTGTGCAGAAGCGGCGAGACCCGCTTGATCAGTTCAAACCCCACAAATCCCGCCAGTATGAAAACGTACAGATTGGAAATGAAATCCGCCGGCACTTTTCCTCCTTTAGCTCGATTGCTGCGCTACCAGCGCGGGCAGCCCCAGGCTTTCCCGCACGCGTGCATTTACCAGTTCCCCGCCTTGCGTCAACAGCGTATCCCGAATAATGTCGTCGCTCTCCGGCGGACGTACCTTCCCATCCTTGATCAGGTTCTGGAGAAACGTTGTCAGGTTCTTGGCATACATCTGGCTGGCATGATACGGCGCGCCGCTGGCCAGATTGATGGGCCCCAGAATTGTCACACCGTGCGCCTGGATTCGCTCTCCCGCCTGCGTCAGTTCACAGTTTCCGCCGCGCTCCGCCGCCAAATCCAGGATGACCGATCCCGGAGGCATGCGCTTGACCATCGCTTCCGTTACGAGCACCGGCGCCTTCTTGCCCGGAACCGCCGCGGTTGTAATCACCGCGTCACTCTCCGCGATTACGTTCCCCAGCAACTCGCGCTGCCTGGCATAAAATGCCTCGTCCTGGGCCTTCGCGTAACCCCCGGCGTCTTGCGCGTTTGCGGTTTCAAGCGGCAGTTCGACAAACCTTCCACCCAGGCTTTGTATCTGCTCCTTGACTGCGGGGCGCACGTCATAAGCGGAAACAACTGCCCCCAGCCGCTTCGATGTGGCAATGGCCTGCAGTCCGGCAACACCGGCGCCGATCACAAGAACCCGCGATGGGGTAATAGTTCCCGCGGCCGTCGTCATCATGGGAAAAATTCGCGGCAACTCATCAGCAACCGTTGTCACGGCTTTATAGCCAGCGATGGACGCCATGGACGATAAGGCGTCCATGCTCTGCGCGCGCGTGGTGCGTGGCATCAGTTCCACGGCATATGAGCTCACGCCGGTCTTCGCTACCTGCTGCACGGAATCCGGCGAGCCCAGCGGACGCAGGAACCCAATCAGCACCTGCGCTCGTCGCATCAGCGGAAGGTCATCCGCTCCGGTCTTGTCATTGGCGCCGTGGCACAGCACCTGCACGACGATATCCGACTGCGCAAACACCGCGCCGCGGTCGGGCAGGATCTTGGCGCCCTTTTCCTGATATTGCGCGTCCGGATATCCTGCACTCTCGCCAGCGCCGGCCTGCAACACCACTTCGAGGCCCGCTTTCGCCAGCATAGGAACCACTGCAGGCGTAAGGGCCACCCGGCGCTCTCCTGGATAAGTTTCTTTAGGAACTCCAACGATCACAGGCCTGTTCTCCTTCGGCTTTCTTGCTGCCTCATTCAGCTTACGCTTCTCACATTTTCGGATTTTCCGATCAGCGTCTCAGTGCAGCCAAGTCCGGCTCCGGCAACTTGGGGACGAACGCCACGCGAGCCCTCCGCTTAAAGGAGTCAGCTCATGCTCCGGAAACGGTGCGCAACATTATTCCCTAACGGAAGAGTTTAAGAAAGTAGTTAGTTGCCGAAATTATGGGCTGAGTCTGTGAGGACTATCACACGCGCCCGAATGCAGAGCTGCGCAAGGAAAGAATCAAGCATTTCGCATGAAGGCAACCTGAATATCCAGTCAATACTCACACTCCGTTGAGGGAGGCACAGATGCTCAGCGATCTGCTCTCGCGCTGGCCAGTCGTTCGACAGATCAAAACAGGCGGAGATGGTACCGGCCCTGAAGCGATGTCTGGCCGGACTCGTACGCTTGAACCCAGAATCAAAACGGATGGAACCAAAGTGGCTCGCTCCATCTGTCCTTATTGTGGCGTCGGCTGCGGACAGTTGGTCTTTCACAAAGACAATAAGCTGGTTTCCATTGAAGGCGATCCCGAGTCGCCGGTCTCGCGCGGGCGACTCTGCCCCAAGGGATCAGATACGTTCCAGCTTCACACTCATCCGGGGCGCCTGACAAAAGTCAAGTATCGCAGGCCTTTCTCCCGCGAGTGGGAAGAAATTCCACTGGATAGGGCAATGAACATGATCGCCGATCGCGTTTGGGAAACACGCGAACGCACCTTCGTTGAGAAGCAGGACGGCGCATCTGTAATGCACACGCTCGGCATCGCTCATTTAGGCGGTGCAACGCTCGATGTCGAAGAGAACTACCTTATCCGGAAACTCTTCACGGGCGGCCTGGGTATGAGCTGCATCAGCAACCAGGCCCGAATATGACACAGTTCTACGGTGCCCGGTCTGGGCACTTCATTCGGTCGCGGGGGCGCTACCACCGCCCAGCAGGACCTGAGCAACGCTGATGCGATCCTCATCATGGGATCGAACATGGCGGAAAATCATCCCGTTGGATTCCAGTGGGTGATCGAAGCACGGGAGAAGAATGGCGCAAAGATACTTCACGTTGATCCCCGTTTTACCCGCACCTCCGCTATGGCTGACATCTGGGCTCCTTTGCGTGCGGGGACGGATGTACTCTTTCTGGGCGCACTGATCAACTATGTTCTGACCAATGACAGGATATTCCGCGACTACGTGGTCGCTTACACAAACGCTCCCACCATTTTGCGTGAAGATTTTCGTGATACGGAGGACCTCGGCGGATATTTCTCCGGTTGGGATGCGGAAAAGAAGCAATACGACCCAACTTCGTGGCTTTATGAAGGTTCACCCGAGAAAGGGGCGTTATTTGCCGGTCCCCTGGCCGGTCATGAGGAACATGGCGGCGGACACGGAAAAGACCGGGGCGGTGAAGCAGGGGAGCTGAAGGAACATGAATCCGATCCCACGCTACAGCACCCGAGGTGTGTGTATCAGGTGCTAAAGCGGCACTTCAGCCGCTACACCCCGGAAATGGTGGAGCAATACTGCGGTATTTCCAAAGATGTATTTTTCAGGATCGCTGAAACGTACTGCTCAGCTTCCGGCGCGGAAAAAACTGGAACTATCTGCTATGCCGTGGGATGGACGCAGCATTCCAATGGCGTCCAGATCATTCGCGCTGCTGCGATTCTGCAACTGCTGCTGGGCAATGTCGGCCGTCCCGGCGGTGGAGTGTTGGCGCTGCGCGGTCACGCCTCCATTCAGGGATCAACTGATGTTGCCACTCTTTATGACATTCTGCCGGGCTATCTGCCTACGCCGATGTTCAACAAGGATGCCAACAGCCTCAAAGATTACATAACCAAACACCGGGCAAGCTCAGGATGGTGGGCCAACTTCGATAAATACATTGTGAGCTTTCTCAAGTCGTATTACGGCGATGCCGCCACAGCGCAGAATGACTACTGCTTTGACTGGCTTCCGCGCGTAACCGGCGATCATTCGCATTTCGGTTTCTGGCTGGACATGATGGATGGCAAACTCGACGGGCTATTCATCATGGGGCAGAACCCGGCCGTGGGTGCGCCGAATGGACGGCTGGAGCGCAAGGCCCTCGCCAAACTGAAATGGCTGGTGGTCCGGGAGATGGTGGAAACCGAACCTGCATCCTTTTGGTACAACTCACCGGAAGTGAAGCGGGGTGAGCTGAATCCGGACAGCATCGCCACGGAAGTATTCTTAATGCCGGCCGCGGGAGTTCCCGAAAAGAATGGCACTTTTGTCAACACGCAAAGGCTGTTGCAATTTCACAATCAGGGGGCCGAGCCCCCCGGCGATTCACGCAGTGAGACCTGGTTCATGTATCACCTGGGCCGCCTGTTGAAAGCCAAAGCCGCAAAGGACCCCAGCCCGCGCAGTGCGCCGCTCAACGCGCTCACATGGAACTATTCAACGCACGGTCCACACTCTGAACCCAGCGCCGAGGAAGTGCTGATGGAAATCAACGGCTGGACTGTAGCCGACCACAAGCTGGTTGCAGGCTACAGAGACTTGAAGGCAGATGGGTCAACGGCCTGTGGCGCATGGATCTATTCAGGGTGTTTTCCTGCTGTGGACAAGAACAGGGCGAATGAGCGCAAGCCTCAGGACTTGTATGGTCACGGCTGGGGCTATGCATGGCCATCCGACCGTCGCATCATTTATAACCGTGCCTCAGCGCGACCTGACGGAAAGCCGTGGAGCGAGCGCAAGAAGCTGATCTGGTGGGATGCCGCCAAAAAGGAATGGACAGGACTCGATAACCCAGATTTCACCAAAGACAAACCGCCGGATTACAAACCTTCTGCCGATGCCGAAGGAGATGCAGCACTGGCGGGCGATAAACCTTTCATCCTGCATCCTGACGGAGTCGGCTGGATTTATGTGAGCAGCGGATTGAAAGACGGCCCTCTGCCCGCGCACTACGAGCCGCTGGAGTCGCCATTCTCAAATCCGCTGTATCCGAACCGGGATACCGATCCGGCTGCGCTTCGTCGCGAGCGTCCCGACAATCCATACGCCAATCTGGCCGATCCCAGGTTCCCTTACATCCTTACGACCTATCGGTTAACCGAACACCACACTGCAGGCGGCATGACGCGCACTCTCAGCCACCTTGCGGAGTTGCAACCTGAGCTGTTCTGCGAGGTGTCGCCGGAAATGGCGGCTGAACTCGGGCTTCAACATGGGGACTTTGCCACTATCACGACTATGCGTTCCATTATTGAAGCACGGGTCCTGGTCACTGGCCGGATCAAGCCGGTTCGCATCGCCGGCCGGACCGTTCATCAGGTAGGCCTTCCTTACCATTTCGGCACCAATGGTTTGGTCAAGGGCGACATGGTCAATGACTTGTTGCCTATCTCTGAAGAGCCGAACGTGCGCATTATGGAAACCAAGGCCCTGCTGTGTGATGTCCGGCCAGGGCGACGCCCCCGCGGCAAGCGGGCTCTTGAGGAGCTGAGAGCGAAAAGGGAGCAAGCGGCATGAGCACAGCACCTATCATCCACGACGCGGGCAGGCCGAATGGCCATGCCAACGGCCACGATGGCCGGATCACGGCCTTTTTCACTGACTCCACTCTGTGCATCGGCTGCAAAGCCTGCGAGGTCGCCTGCAAAGAGTGGAACCAAGTGTCGGAAGACGGCTACAACTGGAGCAGCTTTTCGTATGACAACACCATGGCGGTCGGCCACTCCACGTGGCGGCACGTAAAGTTCGTTGAGAACCCCACCACCATCGGAGTAGGCGGAAATGCGCCCGGACAGTTGCCGGGCTGGGGCTTCTCCTCTGACGTTTGCAAGCACTGCGAGGAAGCCGGATGTCTGGAAGCGTGCCCAACCGGCGCCATCGTGCGCATGGAGTTCGGCGCCGTTTTCGTTCAGCCCGATGTCTGCAATGGCTGCGCGTATTGTGTAGTGAGTTGCCCCTTCGGCGTCGTGGAAAAAAACGAGGAGGACGGACGCGCCTTCAAATGCACCTTCTGCTCTGATCGGCAGAAGGCAGGCCTCAAGCCCGCTTGTGCGCAAGCTTGTCCGACCGAATCCATCAAGTTCGGCGAAATCAATGAACTGCGGGCAGAAGCAACAAACCGTATGCAGGCATTGAAAGATCGAGGCGTGGATGACGCAGTCATTTATGACCCTGTAGACACCAGCGTTAAAGGCATCCACGCCTTCTTCCTGCTTCGCGGTGATCCCAGGGCTTACAATCTTCCGCCGCAACCGGAAATCCCAACTATTTATCAGAAAAAAGCATGGAAGTCGGCAGCCGTGGCCGCCGGCGCCATGTTGGGCGCCACTCTGTTGGCGTTCCTGGGAGAGAATCGATGAGCCGCGTTCCCCTTCCCGAAATCCCGGATCGTATCCCTGATCAGCAAAGTGAAGAACGGCTTGCCCAACGTCGGCGTGAAGCGGCGCAACGCGGCACAGTCGGCGGAACAGGCGTGGTGCCAGTTGGCGCTCCCTTTCCGAAAGCCAGCGCAGAAACCGGCTATTACGGCATCCCCATGCTCAAAGAGCCGCAGTGGACCAAGGAAGTGCCGGTCTATTTCTTCGTTGGCGGAGCTGCCGGAGCCGCGGCCGTTGTGGCCAGCGCAGCCAACCTGCTTACACGCGACCGCACTCTGGTTCGCGATGCACGCTGGGTGGCGGCAGTGGGCGGATTCCTTTCTCCCGCCCTTTTGATTTCTGACCTGGGAGTGCCTTCGCGCTTTCTAAATATGCTGCGCGTTTTCAAGCTGCAGAGCCCGATGAATGTAGGCGCCTGGACTCTGGTCGCCTTTTCCAGCTTCTCCTCTGCCGCAGCCTTCGCCAACCTTGCACGTGAGAGGGTGGCTGATGTAATGCCCGTCCGCATGATCGAAGGACTATCCGGCCTGTTGTCATCCGCAACTGGGATGTTGCTTTCCACCTACACAGGCGTGCTCATTGGGGCTACGGCAATTCCGGTCTGGAACAGCCATGTCGCAACTCTCCCGCACCATTTTGCCGCCTCTGGGGTGAACTCCGCGGTTTCAATTCTGGAGCTTTTGGGCCATGACGATAGCCGAGCTTTGAATTTGCTGGGCATAGCCGCTTCTGGTTTTGAGGTCTATGAAGGAATTGAAGTGGAAACCAGACGCGATGAAGTCAGCGAACCGCTGCACAAAGGTCTCAGCGGGCTGATCGTTCGCACCGGCGGGATACTTTCAGGGCCCGTCCCCCTGGCGCTGCGAGTGGGATCGTTAATTACAGGAAACCGACATCTTCGCCGTGCCGCCTCGTGGTCTAGTTTGGTGGGATCTCTGCTCACACGTTTTGGCTGGATCCAGGCGGGGCATGCATCGGCAAGAGACTATCGCATTCCCCTCAAACTATCCCGGAACGCGGGCGAGATTAGAAAATCGAGCCACGAACTGGCAGCTTAGTGTTTCAGCTCAACCAGTGCAATCTGGATCAATGCGGGAGGTAAGCCTTCTCCAGCGGTAGCCGGCCGTCAATCTTCAGGACCTTGACCCGGCTATCCACCGCTCGCACATCCACCATCCCCACAGCTCCGGGCATGCTGGAAACAAGCTGCAATACCTCTTCATCGGAATCCGTGAGCGCAAAGTGTGTTTTGTGTGTCTCGACGAAGGTTCTCGCGCTGGCGTTCGGCACACCGCTAATCCGCTGAAGTATTTCAAAAGATACGGCGGAGTTCTTGTTCAGGACTACCAGGATCTGCGCTCCGTCTGGCCATCTTTTGGCCTCAGCCTTGAAGATTTTGCCCAGCTCAGGCGAGGTGAGCGATTTTGTAGGGTTCTGCTGGTGTACCACCACGGCAATGTGATGGCCGTACGCTGGAAGCCACAGCGACGTCACGAAAAGGGCCAGATATGCAAGCCTATGTAACCTCATGGTGTACTCCAGGGCGCTGCTTGCAACGCCACTTCTGCACCCAGAGGGTGCTCAACCTATAATCGATCCCGGAAGAGCCATGGAATGCGCAGTCAAAAAAGCTGCAAAGAAAAATGAGCCCACCAACTTGTGATGAGCTCGGCAAACTGTGAGATCGTTGCTGCGCTCCAAATTCGAGAGCGATGTTAGCGGAAGGCCCGCCGCAGGCAAAGAGTACGTCCGTAATGAAATCGCGGTGTCACTTGGAATCAGGATCAAAATCCAGTTTCACCACCAGCGTGGACTCCGTATCTGCTGTGGAGTAGCGCCATTTCCGGACTGCTTCAACTGCCGCCTGTGCCAGCACCGGATTTCCGCCAAGCACTTTCACTTTCTTTACATGGCCGTCCGCGTTGACGATCACTTCAAGGCGGACCGCGCCTTTGATGTTGACTCGCTTCGCCAGCTCCGGATATTCGGGCATGACTTTAGTTTTCAACTGCCGTTTGTTGTCCGTTGGATGAGAATCTGCGGCCCGGATGGCAACGCCCGCAGCCACCACCAGCAGACCGCAAACCAAAATCTTGCGCATCACTGCTGCAATGCGATTCATGGGGAGTCTCCTAAATACCTGCTTCACAACTGCAACTTCAACAACACCTTGGCTTTACACAAGATGCTAGCCTCATGCGCGCTCCTGTGGCAGAGTACGGAAGTAACCTGTTTGGCGAATCGGGAACAGTCTTCAAATCCCGGCAACGAAGGTGGGGCGGGCAAAATGTGCGGACGGTACCGGCTTACAGCCAATGAGCGCTATATCCGCGATCATTTCGGGCTGGAAGATGATCCGCAGTGGCAGTCGCGGTGGAATATTGCGCCGTCCCAACAGGTCGCCATCGTGAGACAAAAGCCCAAGCAGCCGGGCCGAACCTTCTCCAAGGTG
>Ga0134125_10003695_pt1 | contig 17637 bp, 22 predicted proteins | sample KB31751_FD_96464 | JGI IMG/M metagenome (GOLD analysis project Ga0134125, IMG submission 96464) | Terrestrial soil microbial communities with excess Nitrogen fertilizer from Kellogg Biological Station, Michigan, USA - KB3-175-1 | ecosystem: Environmental > Terrestrial > Soil > Unclassified ...
CCCTTCGGTTGGCACCGGGGAGCCTGAGAACGCGCACGGACGGCCCCGCCCAGCTGGGCGGGGCCGTCCGAAAGAAAGCCCTATCGCTGCTCTCCCTGTCGGGAGAACATGGAGTCAGTTCAGCCTAACCGACCTGCACACGACGGAGCGCGGCGGCGCACGCGGGTGCGCCGAGCCATCCGGCTAGACTCAGCCGCATGCCGACTCTGGAAGATGTCAACGACGCGCTCTCGAACGTGATCGACCCGGAGCTGGGTCTCGACTTCGTGGAGCTCGGGCTCGTCTACGACGTCGAGATCGACGGCGGCCGCGTCGACATCACCTTCACCCTCACCACGCCGGCGTGCCCGATCGGGCCGCAGGTGACGGAGCAGATGATCGAGTTCGTCGGAGAACTCGACGACGTCACCGAGGTGAATCCGAAGATGGTCTTCTCGCCGCCGTGGTCGCCGGACCGCATGAGCGAGGACGCGAAGTTCGCGCTCGGCTTCTGAGCGGCGCCGAGCGGGGCTGGATCAGGACGGCCCGCCGCCGTTGCCGGGCGACGCACCCTTGCGCGCCCGCTTGCGCATCGACGCGGCCGGGCCCTCCGCGCGCGACGTCGGTCCGCTGGGCAGCAGCTGCGGGCCGCCGTCGGCGCCGCCGAACGTGACGGCCGTCGCCGCGGCATCCGGCTTCGCCGGTCGCGTCGCAGGGCGTCTGCGCCGCGGCGGCCTGGTGGCGGTCGCGATCGAGCCGGCGCCGTCCCCCGCGCGGGCCGCGGCGGCGCGCGCCTCCTTCGCTCTGGCGGCGCTCTTGAGCTGCGCGAGCCCGTCCTCGATCCCGTCGGCGATCGTGTCGATGTCCGGCAGCGCGTCGTAGTCGCCGAGCAGGCCGAAGTCGATCGCGCCGTTGTAGGACATGATCGCGATCGCGAGCCCGTGGTTCTTCGGCAGGAACGCGATCGGGAAGAAGTGGAGCATCTCGCGGCCCAGCATGTAGATCGGGAACTGCGGACCGGGGACGTTCGTCACGATCAGGTTGAACAGGCGCGTCGAGAACTGCAGGCGCGAGGCCTGCGCGAGGATCGTCGGCGGCGCCATCTGCTGGACGTCGGCGATCACTCTGGCGCCGAGCGCCTGCTTGGACTCCTTGAGTCCGTCCATCTGCTGCTTGACGAACCGCAGCCGTGCGATCGAATCGCGGATGTAGACGGGCAGCGGGCCGCGCATCAGCACGATCTGGTTGCCGAGCGCCTTGCCTTGATCCTTCGGCCGGATCGACACCGGCACGAGCGCGCGCAGCTCGAGCCCCTCGGTTCGCACCCCGCGCGAGCGCAGCCAGCGCGCGAGCGCGCCGGAGACGACGGCCAGCACGACGTCGTTGACGGTCCCGCCGAAGACATGCTTCACGTAGCGGAAGTCGTCGAGCCGGTTGCGCACGACGGCGTAGCGGCGGTGCGGGCCGATCGGGACGTTGAGCGGCGTCTCGGGCGCGGGGTTGAGGCCCGCCCACACGATCTCGCCGACGCCCTCCGCGATCTCGCGCAGCGCGTCGATCGCCGCGGCCGGGTTGGTCGCCGCCGCGAGCGTGCGCTCAGTCACGTTCAGCGCCGTCTTGGCGAAGCCGGCGGCGCCGGCGGTCAGCAGCTCGGCGTTCGTCGGCTCGGGGCGTGGCTGCCACGCCTCCTGCTCGCCCGGCGTCTGCGGCACGGGGGAGAGGTCGAACAGCACGGTCGCGAGATCGACGCCCGAGACCCCGTCGACGAGCGCGTGGTGCGTCTTGAAGATCAGCGCGTAGCGGCCGCCCTCGATCCCCTCGACGAACCAGCACTCCCACAGCGGCTTCGAGCGGTCGAGCTGCTGGGAGCAGATCCGCGCCGCGAGCCGGTGCAACTGCTGCTCGGTTCCGGGCGCCGGCAGCGCGCTGTGGCGCACGTGGTACTCGATGTTGAAGCTCGCGTCGTCTATCCACAGCGGCCGGCCGGTCTCAAACGGCGGGTAGGCGAGCTTCTGGCGGTAGCGCGGGACGAGGTGCAGGCGCGAGCGGATGTGCTCGGCGACCTCGACGAACGACGGCGGCGGGCCCTCGAACAGCGTCACCGCGCCGATGTGCATGTGCGAGTCGGCGCCCTCCTGATGGAGGAACGACGCGTCGACGGCGGTCAGTCGGTCGAGGTGCTGCTGCGCCATGGCGCGTCTCCCGTCTCCGTGCTCATGTGCTCCGGCTTCTAGCGTATAACCCGTCGTGCGCGATGCAAGCCCCCATCCCGCGTCGCGTGGGATGCTTTGCGCCCTTGTCCGTCCGGGTGCTCGTCGTCGCGCTGGTCCTGCAGCTGCTGCTGGCGGTCGCGTTCGCGCTGTGGGCGGCGAGCGGCTTCCCGCTTCCCTAAAAGAAGCCGATGCGGTCGATCGGCCAGTAGGTCGCGATCGCGGTGCCGATGATCCACTTCTTCGGCACCGGCCCCCAGAAGCGGCTGTCGTCCGACTGGCCGCGGTTGTCGCCCATCATGAAGAAGCTGCCGTTCGGCACGGTGATCGTGCCGGAGAACGTGCAGCCGTCGCCGCTGCCGCACGGGTTCGTGAACGCGTCGGGCTCGCGTCTGCCGTTGCGGTAGACGTGCCCGTCGCGTATCTGCAGCCGGTCTCCGCCGATGCCGACGACGCGCTTGACGAACGTCTGGTCCGAGCGCTTCGGCGTCGCCGTCGCGCAGGCCTGGCTGCTGCCGAGCCCCTGTGCGGGGTTCCCGCAGATCGGCGGCGCATTTCTGGGATCGGCGCCCGTCGGCGGATGGAAGACGACGATGTCGCCGACGGACGGATCGCCGAAGCGCATGCCGATGCGGTTCACGAGCACCCGCTGGCCGATCGCCAGCGTCGGCTCCATCGAGCCGCTCGGGATCCGGTAGGTCTTCACGAGCAGCAGCTGGACGAAGAACGCGATCAGCAGCGCGGCGACGACGATCGTCACGATCTCGACGATCGGATTGCGCTTCTTCTGCGCGCTGCGGGTGTCGGCGGCTCTGGCCACGGGAAGGGACGGTAGACGGTTCGGCGCGCGGGCGTGCTTGTTGTCGGCACCTCCGGGTCGCTCGCGCGTCCGCCTACACTGTGCCATGCCGATGCCCTCCGCCCCCGAGAAGCTGCTGCTCGCGCGGCCGCGCGGCTACTGCGCCGGCGTCGACCGCGCCGTCCAGACGGTCGAGCGCGCGCTCGATCTGCACGGGGCGCCGGTGTACGTGCGCAAGGAGATCGTGCACAACAAGCACGTCGTCGAGCAGCTGCGCGCGCGCGGGGCGATCTTCGTGGATTCGGAGACGGAGGTGCCGGAGGGCTCGACGGTCGTCTTCTCCGCCCACGGCGTGGCGCCGAGCGTGCACGCGAACGCGGCGGCGCGCGACCTGCAGACGATCGACGCGACGTGCCCGCTCGTCACGAAGGTTCACGTCGAGGCCAAGAGATTCGCCGCCGAGGGCTACACGATCGTCCTCGTCGGCCACGAAGGCCACGAGGAGGTCGAGGGCACGATGGGCGAGGCGCCCGACCACATCGTGCTGATCGAGACCGAGGAGGACGTCGACCGGCTCGAGGTCGCAGACCCCTCGCGCGTCGCGTACGTCTCGCAGACGACGCTGTCGGTCGACGAGACGCGCGCGATCATCCTGCGGCTGCGCGAGAAGTTCCCGGCGATCGTCGGGCCCCGTACCGACGACATCTGCTACGCCACGACGAATCGCCAGGCGGCCGTCAAGGAGCTGGCGAAGGCGTGCGACCTCGTGCTCGTGATCGGCTCGCAGAACTCCTCCAACTCGAACCGGCTCGTGGACGTCACCCGCGAGCTCGGCACCGACGCCTACCTGATCGACCACGAGGGCCAGGTGCAGGAGGCGTGGCTCGATGGCCGGCGCGTCGTCGGGATCACGAGCGGCGCGAGCGCGCCGGAGGAGCTCGTGCAGCGGCTCGTGGCGTTCTTTCGCGCGCGCGGCACCGAGGTCGTCGAGGAGCTCGAAGTGATCCAGGAGGACGTGCGCTTCATGCTCCCGAAGACGATCCGCCAGGCGATCGCCGCGGCGTCGTGACCGCGCCCTGAGCACGCTCGTCGTCTCCGACCTCCACTTCGGCTCGCGCGCGCGGGCCGACCTGCTGCGCGATCCGTCGATGCGCGAGCCGCTGATCGCGGCGCTGCGCGACGGCGTCGAGCGGCTCGTGCTGCTCGGCGACGCGCTCGAGCTGCGGCAGGGGCCGATGCGCGAGGCGCTCGCGATCGCGCGGCCGTTCCTCGCGCAGGCGGGCGCGGCGCTCGGCGCCGACGGCGAGATCGTGCTCGTGCCGGGCAACCACGACCACGCGCTCGTCGCGCCGTGGCTCGAGCGCCGCCACCGCGACGGCGCGCCGCTCCCGCTCGGGCTCGCCGAGACGGCGACGTGGACCGAGAGCGACGCGATCGCCGTGCTCGCGCAGGCGGCGCAGCCGGCGCGCCTGACGCTCGCCTACCCGGGCGTGTGGCTGCGCGACGACGTCTACGCGACGCACGGCCACTACCTCGACCGCCACATCACCGTGCCCACGCTCGAGCGCCTGAGCGCCGGTGCGATGGGCCGGATCGTCGGTCCGCTGCCGGCGGGCGAGGTCACCCCCGACGACTACGAGCGGGCGCTCGCGCCGATATACGCGTGGTCGACGGCGCTCGCGCAGCATGCCGACGACACGACGACGGGCACGCACGGCGTCTCGGTGCGCGCGTACCGGATGCTCTCGGGCAACGGCCATCGCCCGCTGCGCCGCCGTGCGCTGCTCACGCTGTTCCCGCTGACCGTCGCCGCTGTGAACCGCGCGGGGCTCGGCCCGGTGCGCGCCGACATCTCGGGCGCCGAGCTTGGCCGCGCGGGCGTGCGCGCGATGGGGGAGGCGGCCGACCGGCTCGACGTCGCGGCCGCGGGAGCGGCGCACGTGCTGTTCGGCCACACGCACCGAGCGGGTCCGCGCGAGCAGGACGCCGGCCTCCCGTGGACGACGCCTGCGGGCGTGCGCCTGCACAACGCCGGCTGCTGGGTCTACGAGCGCCAGTTCCTGTCGGCGACGCCGTACGAGAGCCCCTACTGGCCCGGCACCGCGATCCGCGTGGGGCAGAGCGGCCCGCCGGTCGCGCTGCGCCTGCTCGAGGGGTTCGCCGCGGCGGACCTCAACCGCGCACTCGCGCGAGACCGGGCGTGAAGCAGACGGCGTGGCAATAGACGTCCTCGCCGACCTGCAAATCGAGCACGCCGGCGGTGTGGCGCTCGTGCTCGATCAGCGGATAGGCGCCGGGGTGCTCGACGGCGACCTCTTGGCCGTTTGCCTTGACGACCCCTTCGCCTGACAGCACCGCCCACACGCCGCCGGCCTCGTAGGGGCCGCTGTACGGACCCGGCTGATCCTCCGTCTGCGCCTGCAGGAGCACGCCCGGCGCGTCCTCGGGGCGCACCGGCTCGACCGGCTCGCGCTCGACGCCGAGCAGCTCCTGGATCGCCTGCTCGGCCTCCGCGTAGCCGCCCTCGCCGACGTGGAAGTCGACGAGCTGCTGCTCGCCGTCCCACAGGTAGCGGCTCGGCCAGCCCTGGATCCCGTACAGGTCCCAGCTCTCCAGCTCGCCGTCGATCAGCACCGGGTACGCGATTTCCAGCCGGGCGACGGCCGCGCGCACCGCATCGGGATCGCGCGAGATCTCGAAGCCCGGGCTGTGGATCCCGACGACGCGCAGCCCGTCGGCCGCGTAGCGCTCGTGCCACGCCTGCAGGTAGGGGAGCGTGCGCAGCGAGTTCACGCGGCAGAAGTCCCAGAACTCGACGAGCACCGGACGGCCGCGCTGCTGGTCCATCCGCAGCGTCGCGACGTTCACCCACTCGGCCTCGCGCGGGAACGGCGGCGCGAGCACGTCGAAGTCGGCGGGGGGGCGCATCGCCCGGCAAGGGTAGCCTTCGCACCGTGCTCGTGCTCGCCCACTTCGGCCACTGGTACGTCTCGATGATCTACGCCGCGCCGGCGCTGCTGCTGGGCGGCGGGCTGGCGTTCAGCGCGATGCGCGAGCGCCGCCGGGCCCGGAGAGCGTCTGCAGATCGGCCGCGAGCGCCTCGGGCGTGAGCTGGTCGGTCAGGTAGCCGACGCGCTGCCGGCCCGCGCCGTCGTCGATCACCGTCGAGGCGGTGTGCTCGGACTCCGCCGTCTCGGGCTGGATCCCGTAGGCGCGCCACACCGGCGCGAGCTGCGCGTGCGTGCCGGTCAGGTAGCGCATGCGACGCGCCATCTGCTGCTCGGCGAGGAAGCGCCGCACGTTCGCGGGCGTGTCGCCGGCCGGGTCGACGCTGATCGCGAGCACCGGCACGTCGTGCCCGAGCTGGTCGAGCGCGCCGCGGATCTGCTGGGCGGTCAGCGGGCACGTGTCTCTGCACGTCGAGTACATGAACGTGACGATCACGAACCGACCGCGGTACTGGTCCATCGTCGCGACGCGGCCGTTCTGGTCGCGCAGGCGGAAGTCGATCGCGCGCGCCTGCGGCGGCGGCAGCGCTCCATGCAGCCCGGTCGGACCGGCGTCGCCCGACGCCTCGTCGCTGCTCCCGCTCGCGGCGATCAGCGCGACGCCGGCGAGCGCGGCGAGCGCGCAGACGGCGGTCACGACGAGCGTCAGGCGCAGGCGGGCGGGCATTCGCCCAGGGTACGACGCCGGCGTCCGTCAGGCCTCGACGAGCCCGCGCCGGATCGCGTAGCGCACGAGCTCGACGCGGTCGCGCATGCCGAGCTTGCGCAGCACGTTCGCGCGGTGCGACTCGACCGTCTTCTCGGAGACGTAGAGCGTCTGCGCGATCTGCGCGTTCGTGTGCGCCTCGGCGATCAGCTTGACGACCTGCTGCTCGCGCGCCGTGAGCGGCTCGTCCGGTCCGCGCGCGCCCTCCTCCATCCAGCGCCGGATCAGCGTGCGCTCGGCGGCGTTCGTGAGGAACGGCTCGCCCCGCGCGATCGAATGCAGGGCCGCGACGAGCGCCTGGTCGGCCTCGCGCTTGAGCACGTAGCCGGCGGCACCGGCCTTCAGCGCCTCAAACAGGTAGCGCTCGTCGTCGTGCATCGAGACGATCAGCACGTGCGTGCCGGGAAGATGCGCGCGGATCTCGCGCGTCGCCTGCAGGCCGGTCATGCGCGGCATGCCGACGTCGAGCACGCACAGGTCCGGGCGCGTCGCGCGCGCGAGCTCGAACGCCTCGACGCCGTCGCTCGCCTCCGCGACGACCTCGACGCCGGGCTGGCGCTCGAGCAGCAGGCGGATGCCGCTGCGGACGATGCCGTGGTCGTCGGCGATCAGCGCGCGCATGGGGTTAGATGGTCGATTTCGCGAGATCGTGGAATCAACCATCTAGATCGTCAGCTCGACGCGCGTACCGCTGCCCTCGCCCGACCAGACGGACAGATGGCCCCCGGCGAGCAGCGCGCGCTCGCGCATGCCGCCGAGCCCGCTGCCGCCCGCGCGCGGCTCGCGGAAGCCGCGCCCGTCGTCGGAGATGCGCAGCACCGTGCGGCCGACGAACGACAGCTCGACCTTCACCCGCCGAGCGGAGGAGTGCTGGGCGATGTTCGAGAGCCCCTCCTGCGTGACGCGGTAGATCGCCAGCTGCTGCTCGGGCGAGAGGCGCGACGGCGTCCCCTGAGGGTGGAAGGTCGCGCGGATGCCGGTCTGCTCGCTGAAGTCGCGCACCTGCGTGTGCAGCGCGGGCATCAGCCCGTGGTCGTCGAGCACCGCGGGGCGCAGCCGTCGCGCGAGCCGCAGCAGCTCCTCCATCGCCTGCGCGGCGAGCCGCTTGGTGCAGCGCAGCTCCTCCTGCAGCTCCGGCGACGCCTCCTGGATCGCGACCTCGAGCCGCAGCAGGATCGCCGTGAGCGCCTGGTTGACTTCGTCGTGCAGGTCCTGCGCCAGTCGCTGGCGCTCCTGCTCCTGCGCGCGGATTGCGGCCGCGCCCGACGCGCGGCGCTCCGCCTGCAGGCGTCTGCGCAGCTGCTCGCCGTCCTCGCGCTCGTGTTCGAGCTCGGCGATCTGGCGGCGCAGCAGCAGCCGCGCAAGCAGCGAAGGAGCAGTCATCGTCGGCGAATCCGGTCCCGGTCAGGACATCGGCCGCGACGCGTCCGCGGTCCATCCGGTCTGCACCCCATATCGGCGGGCAGCGCGGTGCTCTCGACCCTGCGCGCCCAGGACCGGACACGCTATCCTTTCTGAAGTCACGAAAGCCGACCCCTTTTGAGGAGTTTCCCGAATGAGCCCGTCCGGCGCGGAGCTGCTCCGCCAAGTCAAGAGCCAGATCGAAGAGGTCGATCCCGCCGTGGTCGCCGAGCATCTCGGGAACGGCATGGTGCTCGTCGACGTGCGCGAGACCGACGAGTTCGGGGTCGCCCACATTCCCGGCGCCAAGCACGTGCCGAAGTCCTATCTGGAGACGCGCATCGAGGCCGCCGCGCCCGACAAGGACGCGTGGGTCGTCCTCTACTGCGCCTCCGGCAACCGCTCGGCATGGGCGGCGCGCACGCTGACCGAGGACCTCGACTACAAGAGAGTCGCCTCGATGACCGGCGGGATCGCGCTGTGGAAGGACCGCGGCTACGAGGTCGCGACGCCGAAGGCGCTCACGGCCGAGCAGCGCGACCGCTACTCGCGCCACCTGCTGATGGACGAGGTCGGGGTCGAGGGGCAGCTGAAGCTGCTCGACGCGAGAGTGCTGCTGCTCGGCGCCGGCGGGCTTGGCGCGCCGACCGCGCTCTACCTCGCGGCGGCCGGCGTCGGCACGCTCGGGATCGTCGACAACGACGTGGTCGACCTCTCGAACCTGCAGCGCCAGGTGATCCACACGCAGGATCGCGTCGGCGTCCCCAAGGTCGACTCGGCGGAGGAGACGATCGCGCACCTCAACTCCGACGTCAGAGTCGTCAAGTACCCGGTCCGCATCGACGCCTCGAACATCATGGAGATCGTCGAGGGCTACGACGTGATCGTCGACGGGCTCGACAACTTCCCGACGCGCTACCTGCTCAACGACGCCTCCGTGCGGCTGGGAATCCCGGTCGTGTCGGCGTCGATCCTCGGCTTCGACGGGCAGCTCTCGGTGTTCGCGCCCTACGAGGGCCCGTGCTACCGCTGCCTCTACCCGACGCCGCCGCCGGCCGAGCTGGCGCCGTCCTGCGGCGCGAACGGCGTGCTCGGCGTGCTGCCGGGGACGATGGGGCTGCTGCAGGCGACGGAGGTCGTCAAGCTGATCCTCGGCGAGGGCGAGCCGCTGATCGGGCGCCTGCTGCTCTACGAGGCGCTCGGCGCGACGTTCACCGAGCTGAAGGTGCGCCGCGACCCGGACTGCCCGATCTGCTCGCGCGCGCCGGAGTCGATCTCCGACGAGGAGATGGGCGTCTTCCCGGACTACGAGGCATTCTGCGCCGCGGCCGGATAGGGTCCGCTCCCACCATGGCCACCGTCAAGATCCCACCCGTGCTGCGGCCGTCCGTCGGCGGCGAGAAGGAAGTCGCCGCCGAGGGCTCGTCCGTCGGCGAGGTGCTCAACGACCTCGCGTCGACCCACCCGCAGACGCGCACGCAGCTCTTCTCCTCCGAGGGCGAGCTCAACCGCTACGTCAACGTCTACCTCAACGACGAGGACGTGCGCGTGCTCGACGGCCTCCAGACGGCGGTGGGGGAGGGCGACACCTTGGTCATCCTCCCCGCAATGGCCGGCGGCCGCTGAGGGGCGCCTCGCCGCGCCTGGCGGCGTCATCGGGGTTCGCCGTACCTGAGTACGGCTTCACCCCTGCTTCCTTGCCAGGCACGACGATCCGCCCCTCAGTGCTGTGAGTCGTGCTCGTCCAAGCGGTTCGCGAACGCGCGCAGGAACGCGGCGGTCGTCATGCCGAGCCCCTGCGCGATCCCGGCGAGTCCTCTCACCGTCGGAACCAGATCCCCGCGTTCGACCTGCCCGAGGTACTTGCGTCCGAGGTCGCCGTCGAGCCCGGCGGCGTCCTGCGAGCGCCCCAGCCTGAGTCGCATCTCGCGCACCATCGCGCGCAGCACGCGCAGCTCCTCGTCGGCGTCGGGCGGCACGCACGGCACTCTTGTGAGACTCGCTTCACTATTCGACCCCTTGTACGGGCCTAAATGGGATACGAATGGGTCTTTTGGCCCCAGGACCAGGGTGTGGCCCCCGCTTCAGCGCGGCCAGACCGCTCCCGTGGCGGCCGATCCGCAGCGACGCGGACCCCGCTACACTTCGTGAAGCAATGGACGGGGAGCGCCTGCGCAACAGACCCTGCGGCGGCCGCTACGGCGACCTCGTGCAGGCGATCGGCAACACGCCGCTCGTCGAGCTCAAGCGGCTCTCGCCGAAGCCCGGCGTGCGCGTGTGGGCGAAGCTCGAGTCGCGCAATCCGACCGGCTCCGTCAAGGACCGCGTCGCGCGCTCGCTGATCGAGGACGCAGAGGCGAGAGGGGCGATCAAGCCCGGCCAGACGATCCTGGAGCCGACCTCGGGCAACACCGGCATCTCGCTCGCGATGATCTGCAGGCGCAAGGGCTACCCGCTCAAGGTCGTGATGCCGAACAACGTGACGAGAGAGCGCACCCAGCTGCTGAAGATGTACGGCGCCGAGATCGTCTACTCCGACGGCTCGAAGGGCTCCAACGGCGCCGTCGAGCTGGCGCTCGAGATGGCGGAGGCCGACGCCTCCTACTACATGCCCTACCAGTACGGGAACGTCGCGAACCCGCTCGCCCACTACAACGGCACGGCGCTGGAGATCCTCGAGGAGCTCGACGAGATCTCCGCCTTCGTCGCCGGCCTGGGCACGGGCGGCACGCTGATGGGCAACGCCAGACGCTTCAAGGAGGAGCTCGGCGACGCGGTGAAGATCGTCGCCGCGGAGCCGATGCAGGGCGAGCCCGTGCAGGGCCTGCGCTCGCTCGACGACGGCTTCATCCCGCCGATCATCGATCTGTCGCTGCTCGATCGCAAGATCTTCGTCACCAACCGCGACGCGATCCTGTGGACGCGCAAGCTGCTCGACGAGGAGGGCCTGTTCGCGGGCGTCTCGACCGGCGCGATCGCGCGCGTGGCCGTGCGGATCGCGAACGAGCTGGACGAGGGGAACGTCGTCTTCATCGTGGCTGACGACGGCTGGAAGTATCTTTCATCAGGTATTTACACGCTGCCGGTCGACGAGGTGGAGAATCTCGACTCGACCGTGTGGTGGTGATCCGCCGCCCCCGCTCTCGCGCATATCTCGTGGCCGCTACCATCGGCTGACCACCGCCAGCAAGGAACGGAGCCTTCGATGTTCTCGCAGATCGGACCGATGGAGATCGTCCTGGTCCTCGTGATCGCCCTCCTCGTGCTCGGCCCCAAGCGCCTCCCCGAGGCCGGCCGCTCGATCGGCAAGGGGATCCGCGAGTTCAAGGACTCGATCTCCGGCATCGCCGACGACACCCAGCACCAGCAGCAGGACCTGAGCGCGGCGCGCGAGCGCGAGACCGCGTAGCTCCCGCGCCGTCGCATGCGCATCGCCCGCGAGCTGTACGAGCAGGTCGTCGCGCACGCTCGCGCCGAGGCGCCCAACGAGTGCTGCGGCGTCGTCGCGACGAACGGCGACGGCCGCGCGGCGCGCGTCTTTCCGGCGACCAACAAGCATGCCAGCCCGCTGCGCTTCGAGATCGACGAGCACGATCTCATCCGCATCTGGAGGGCGATCGACGAGGACGACCTCGAGCTCGGCGCGATCTACCACTCGCACACCCGTACGGCGCCCGAGCCGTCGCAGACCGACATCAACGGCGCGGCGAACTGGCCCGGCGCGCTGTGGGTGATCGTGGGGCTCGCCACCGACGACGGCGAGCCGGACGTCCGCACCTGGGCGATCGACGACGGCCGCGTCGCGCCGGCGGAGCTGATCGTCGAGTAGCCGATGGCTCCCGCGCTCGTGTGCCCGTCGTGCGGCGAGGCCTTCGGCGAGGCGGAGCGCTTCTGTCCCGACTGCGGCATCCCGTTGGTGCGCGCCGACGCGGAGGCCGCGGAACGTGAGCGGCCGAGCCGGCTGCGGCAGCGGGTCCGCAAGGTCAAGCCGCAGTACAGCGAGGGCGAGCTGGTCCGGGTCGCGCGGGCCGGCAACCAGGCGGAGGCGGAGCTGATCCAGGGACTGCTGCTCGAAGAGGGGATCCCGAGCCTGACGAAGCGCAGCGGCGGGTTCGACGTTCCCGACTTCCTCGCGGCCGGTCCGCGCGACGTGCTCGTGCCGCAGTCCGGCGCGGACGCCGCCCGAGAGCTGCTGGCGCCGCGCCCCTCAGGCGGAGGCGATGCGGGCGAGGTGTGAGCGCCACGCGCCTTCGGTGTGCACGAGCGAGCGGCCGGAGAACGCCTCGCGCAGCGCGTGCCCGGGCCCGGCCGGGTCGAGGTAGCAGGCGAGTCGCATCGCCGCCTCCGGCCCCTCGTCGCGCGCCAGCAGATCGATCAGCGTCGGGCCGAGCAGCGCGGCGTCGCGCAGCTTCGGCGGGAACGCGGGCTGTCCGCCCTCGCGCAGGCGACGCGCGATCGCCGGGCGCGCGTGCTCGACCTGACCGGCGAAGTAGCGCGCGGTGCCTTCGACGAGCCATGCCCAGCGCAGCCGCGCCAGCAGGCGCGCGGGGGTCGCACGCGGCGGCAGCCGGCGGTTGTTGAGGCCGACGACGAGCCGTGCGTAGAGCACGTCGGGCGCACGTTCGAGCATCTCGCGCGAGCCGGGGACGGCGGAGGCGCGTGCGCGCAGTGCGCGCGGCGCGAGCACGTGGATCGTCTGTGCGCCGACGGTCGACCCGACGACGTAGCGGCGGGCGGCGGGCGCCGTCAGCCGCCGCTCCACCAGCACGAGCGGGTGTGCGAGGTCGAGCAGCGGCGCGGAGCGGTGGAAGACGACGGTGACGTCCGCGGCCGTTCTCGGGAAGACGATCGCGAGGCGCGCGCGGGTGGCTTCGAGCGAGTCGAGCGCGCGCGCGACGTCGTCCGTGTCGGCGGACTCGTGGCGGGCGCGGAACGAGGCGGTGACGGTCTCGAGCCAGGCCATTGGCGAACCCGCGACGGCGGTGTGGTGCGCCGTCGCGGGGCAGGAATCAGACGAGGACCGGCGTGCGGTCGCCCGCGACGATGCCGGCGATTTCCTCGGAGGCGCGCTCGAACTCGTCGTCGGACAGCACCGGCGTGCCCTCGAACGGCAGCTCGCGTGCGATCTCCAGCCACGAGCGGCAGCCGCCGAACTCGTCCCGCACCTTTACGGTGACAGGACGCGGGATCCGGTAGGTGCGCAGCAGCACGACGTGCAGCGGGTGACGGCGCTTCCACGCCAGCCGCTTCTCGGCGTAGTCGGGCGTCCACACGTAGAACGGCGAGAGCGCGTCGACCACGCGCGGATCGGTGATCGTCCAGTGGTCGGCGACCTCCGCCCACGCGCGGATGCGCACGCGGTCCGGCTGGGGGATGTCGCCGTCGCGCGTGAGCGCGTGCAGCGGCGGATCGCCCTCGGGCCAGACGCCCTCCTCGAGCGCGCGCAGCAGCTCGGGCTGATGCGACTCGCGCACGAGGTCCTCGCGCTGGTGGTCGAACGTCGGGTACAGGAAGAAGCGCTCGTGCTCGAGCGCGAAGTGCTTGTCAGGCTCGCGAATGCCGCCCTTGCGCAACGTGATCAGCTGCTCGCCTTCGGCGAGCGCACGGACGGTGACGGCCCATTCTTTGAAAGCAATCGGCATGGGTTTCCGGGAGGGAGAGGGTGCGTATTAACCGTGCAAACCGCGGAAAGGCGCGACCGCGCACGGGCCAACCATTCTACGCGAAGCCCTGGGATTTCCATAATTTCCCTGCTATTTGCGATAAATGTGGCGCGCTCGGATGGCGCGGCTCCGCTAGCCTTGCCCGCCTCCTCCCGGCGTCTCGATCCGCAGCCGCTGTCCCGGGCGCAGCGTCCCGCGCGCCTTCGGCGGCAGCTCGTCGCCGTCGAGCAGGTTGCGGCCGCGGGCGCCGGGCTCGCCCCCGCCGGCGCCGGACGGCGCGTGACGGCGGCGCTCGGTCAGCAGCGAGTAGGTCAGCGGCGCGAGCGCCTCCAGCTCGCGCACGACGCCGTCGCCCCCGCGGAAGCGCCCGCCGCCGCCCGAGCCGCGGCGCAGCGCGTACTCGGTGACGCGCAGCGGGAACTCCAGCTCGAGCGCCTCGACCGGCGTGTTGAGCGTGTTCGTCATCGCGACGTGCACGCCGCTCGGGCCGTCGGCGTCGGGGCATGCGCCCTGACCGCCGGCGATCGTCTCGTAGTAGGTGACGCGCTCGTCGCCGAGCGTGACGTTGTTCATCGTGCCCTGGCCGAGCGCGCGCCCGAACGCGGCGAGCACGAGGTCGGCGACGCGCGAGGAGGTCTCGACGTTGCCGGCGACGACGGCGGAAGGCGAGCGCGCGTTCAGCAGCGAGCCCTCCGGCGCGCGCACCTCGATCGGCCGGTAGGCGCCCGCGCTCGGCGGGATGTCGGGGTCGGTGAGCACGCGCACGGCGAAGTAGCACGCCGAGCGCGTCACCGCGAGCGGGCAGTTGAGATTGCCGTCGTGCTGGGCGGCGCTGCCCGAGAAGTCGAGCACGAGCCGTTCGCCGTCCACGGTGGCGGCGAGCCGCAGCGCGAGGTCGCCGTCGGCGCTCTCCAGCACGTCGCGCGCTGTGCGCGTCCCGTCGGGCAGCGCGGCGAGGCACGCGCGCGTGCGCCGCTCGGCGTAGTCGAGCACCTCGTCCGTCGCGGCCCGCAGCGTCGCGGCACCGATGCGCGCTGCCAGCCGCTGGACGGCGATCGCGCCGGCGCGGTTGGCGGCGAGCTGCGCGCGCAGGTCGGCGCGGCGCTGGGACGGCTGGCGCATCTGCCCGACGAGCCGCGCGGTCGAGGCGTCGTCGAGCGGCTGCGGCGCGATCACGACGCCCTCGTCCGCGAGCGTACGGCTGTCCGCCGGCATCGAGCCGGGCGTCGGGCCGCCGACGTCGGCGTGGTGGGCGCGGCAGGCGGCGAAGCCGAGCAGCTCGCTCGCGCGGTCCTCGCGCGCGAAGATCGGCGTGATCACCGTGATGTCCGGCAGGTGCGTGCCGCCCTTGTAGGGGTCGTTGAGGACCCAGGCGCGGCCCGGCGCGTGGGCCTCGTCGCGCACCGCCGCGACCGCCGCCGGCATCGCGCCGAGGTGCACGGGGATGTGCTCGGCCTGCATCACCATCTCGCCGGCCGCGTCGAACAGCGCGGTCGAGGCGTCGCGGCGCTCCTTGATGTTGGCCGAGTGCGCCGAGCGGATCAGGACCGCGCCCATCTCCTCGCACGTCGCGCGCAGCGCGCCGAGGATCACCTGCAGCTCGACGGGGTCGACGCTCACGCCGCCGCGCCTCCCGGCTCGCGCCGCACGTCGATCGCGCCGTCCGCGCGCACCGTGCCGGTCCACCCGCGTGGGATCGCGAGCGTCGACTCCGGAAGTGGGACGACGGCCGGGCCGGGCAGCCTCGTGCCGGCTGGCGGCCCGCCGTCCGCGGTCGCGGCGTCGGGCGGCGCGGGGGCGGCGGTCGTCGCGCTGACGCGCACCGTCACCAGCTCGATCTGCTCGTCCGCGTCGCGGTAGCCGTAGCGCTCCTCGTGCGCCGCCTCGAACGCCGCGCGCAGCGCCTGCGGGGTGGCCGGCGGGGCGTCGGGCGCGAACGGGATCGCCAGCTCGAACGCCTGGCCGCGGTAGCGCAACTCGTAGGTCGCGGCGACCGACGCGTCGGGCTCGCCGAGCGCCTCGCGCGCCGCGGCGCTCAGCTCGGCCACGTCGGCGGCGACCGCTGCGGCGGTGAGCGTCGCGCCCGAGCGCAGCACGCTGCGCTGCACGTCGCGCCGCAGCGGCGCGACCACGAGCCCGAGCGCCGCGAGCACGCCGGAGCTGCGCGGCGCGATCACGCGCTCGATCCCCAGCTCCTCCGCGATCGCGACAGCGTGCAGCGGCCCGGCGCCGCCGAAGGCGATCAGCGCGTGGTCGCGCGGGTCGATCCCGCGCTCGACGGTCACGACGCGCAGCGCGCGCGTCATCTCGGCGTTCGCGACGCGCACGATCCCCGCCGCGCAGGCGAGCAGGTCGAGGCCCAGCTCGGCCGCGAGCGCGCCGACCGCAAGCTCCGCGGCGGTGGGGTCGAGCACGATCCCGCCCGCCAGCTGCACCTCGTCGGGCAGGCGGCCGAGCAGCAGGTTCGCGTCGGTGACCGTCGGCTCCGCGCCGCCTCGCCCGTAGCAGGCGGGGCCCGGCACGGCGCCCGCCGAGCGCGGGCCGACGCGCAGCGCCCCGCCGGCGTCGCGCCAGGCGATCGAGCCGCCGCCGGCGCCGACCGTGTGGACGTCGAGCGTCGGCAAGGCGATCGGCCGGCCGGCGATCTCGCTCGTGCCGCTCTCCGCGACGGCGCCGTCGTAGACGACGCACACGTCGGCCGACGTGCCGCCCATGTCGAGGCACAGCGCGCGCACGGCGCCTGCGGCTCGCGCGGCGAAGGCGGCGCCGGCCGCGCCGCCCGCCGGCCCTGACAGGACGGTGCGAGCGGCGTGCGCGGCAGCGCTCGCGACGTCGGCCAGGCCGCCGCTGCTCTGCATGATCGCCGGCTCCGGCAGCCCCGCGGCGCGCGCCCGCTCGGCGAGCCGGCGCAGGTAGCGGTCGAGCAGGGGGGAGAGCGCCGCGTCGATCTCGGTCGTCGCCGCGCGCTCGTACTCGCGAAAGGTCCCGACGACCTCGTGCGAGAGCGAGACGTGGGCGCCGGGCAGCGCCGCGGCGAGCGCGTCGCGGATCGCCAGCTCGTGCTGGGGGTGGCGGTAGGCGTGCAGCAGCACGACCGCGACCGCTTCGGGAGCCGCCGCCGCGACGTCCTCGGCGAGCGCCGCCGCGTCGTCGGTCCTCAGCGCGCGCAGCGGCCCGTCGGGCGTCATCCGCTCGGGCGCTGGGAAGCGCAGCTCCGGCGGCACGAGCGGCGCCGGGCGGGCGGCGCACAGGCGGTAGAGCTGCGCGCGCGCCTGGCGGCCCAGCTCGACCACGTCGGTGAAGCCCTCAGTTGCGACGAGCGCGGTGCGCGCCGCTCTGCCCTCCAGCAGCGCGTTCGTCGCTACCGTCATCCCATGCGCGAACGCGCGCACGTCCCGCGGCTCGCGCCCGGCCCGCGCGAGCACCGCCTCGACGGCCGCCATCACGCCGAGCGACTGGTCCTCCGGCGTCGTCGGCGCCTTCGCCGTCGCGAGCACGCCGTCGCCGAGCAGGACGGCGTCCGTGAACGTCCCGCCGACGTCGACGCCCAAGAGCACCGCGCCAGCTTAGATCGGCGCGGCGAGCGCCGCCGATCAGGCAGCCGCAAGGGCTTCTTCGCGCATTTCCTCGGTCTCGGCGAGATGCTGGTGCGACGGGCAGTAGCCGTTGTGCGGCAGCGGCATGCGCTGGCACGGCGTGCCCTTGCGCGTCGTGGCGCGGCACTGGAGCGGGTTGCCGGCGAGGTCGTAGCCGGTCATCGACTGGCGTGCGAAGAAGTCGTCCGCGAGCGCGATGTAGTGCTCGATCACACGGAATATCCGAACCTAGGAGGACATGGGGAAGTAGGGCCGGATGTCGTTGAACAGCGTGC
>Ga0134125_10003697_pt1 | contig 17634 bp, 21 predicted proteins | sample KB31751_FD_96464 | JGI IMG/M metagenome (GOLD analysis project Ga0134125, IMG submission 96464) | Terrestrial soil microbial communities with excess Nitrogen fertilizer from Kellogg Biological Station, Michigan, USA - KB3-175-1 | ecosystem: Environmental > Terrestrial > Soil > Unclassified ...
CCGCTGTCGATGGCGTGGATCGGCGACGTGGTGCCCTACAAGGACCGCCAGCCGGTGCTCGCGCGATACATCCTGGGACAGATCGTGGGCCTCGCGGCCGGGACGGCCATCGGCGGAGTGGCCGCGGGCCACGCGTCGTGGCGCTGGCCCTTCGCTTTGCTCGCGGCGTGGCTCGCGCTCTGCGCGATCTTCATCGGGCTCGCGGCGCGGCAAGACCCGGTGCCTCGTGGGCGGAAGGCTTCGCATTTCGCGCGCGACGCCGCCGAAATCCTCGGCGGCCACTGGCCTCGCGTGGTCGTCTCGACCGTGTTCGTGGAGGGAATGCTCGTCTTCGGCGCCCTCGCCTTCATCCCCACGCACCTGCACTTCCAGCGCGGGCTGGACCTCGCGAGCGCCGGGCTCGCCCTGGTGCCGTATGCCCTGGGAGGCGCCGGGTTCGCGCTGGCGGCGCGCCCGATCGTGCGCCGCTTCGGCGAGGTGCAGCTCTCGCGCCTGGGAACTCTCCTCCTCACGGCCGGGTTCCTCGCGATCGCGCTCGCTCCCCACGTGGTCCTCGCCGCGATCGGCTGCCTCGTGGCGGGATTCGGCTTCTACGGGCTGCACAACACGCTCCAGACCAACGCAACGCAAATGGCGCCCGAGCGGCGCGGTGCCGGCATGGCGCTCTTCGCGTCGCTCTTCTTCATCGGCCAATCGCTGGGCGTGGCGGTGGCCGGCGCGCTGGTCGAGCGGGCCGGCTCCACCGCGGTCCTCGCGGGCGCGGCGATCCTGATCGTGCCCGTGGGACTTACATTCGCGGCGCTGCGCGCCGCGCACGAACGCGGGTCTCAGTGATACCGGTCGTCGCGGCCGACCTGGTTGCCGACCACTCCGCCCACGACCGCGCCGCCGACGGTGCCGCCGACGCTCCCGCCCGTGAGGGCCGAGCCCGCGATGCCGCCGATGGCCGCGCCGGCCACGGTGTCGCGATCGCGATGGCTCATGTCGGAACAGGCGCCGATCGAAAGGGCCGCCGCGCAGGCGCCGATGCAAAGGATCATGCGGTTCATGGCTTTCTCCGTTCTGGATGGATGCCGCCAGCATGGGCCCCGCGGCGCGCCGCGGCAGTCGGTGGCGGCTTGAAAATGGTGTCCGCGCGGGCTTGCTCCATGTCGGCGTGCTCCCACGCATCCGTCGCTGATCCTCGTCGATTCGCGCCTCCCGGCGGCCATTCGTCGCAATCCGGCGACGGTTGACCGGGGGCGGTGCGAAGATGCGCCGTCTTCGGTTCCCGACCCGCCAAGGAATCCCCATGCTCGAAGCCACGGATCTCGCCAAATCGTATGGGCCGCTCGCCGCGGTGTCCGGCATCTCGCTCACGGTGCGCGGCGGCCAGATCGTGGGGCTCCTCGGCCCCAACGGCGCGGGCAAGACCACCACCGTCTCGATGCTCTGCGGGCTCGCCACGCCCGACCGCGGCAGCGTGCGCGTGGCGGGGAAGCCGCTCTCGGAAACCGCGCAGGAGGCCAAGCGGCGCGTGGGCCTCGTGCCGCAGGAGATCGCGCTCTACGAGGAAATGGGCGCGGAAGCCAACCTGCGCCTCATGGGAGCGCTCTACGGCGTGGATGAGCCGCTCTTGTCCCGGCGCGTGGCCGCGGCGCTCGAGCTGGTGGGCCTCAGCGACCGCGCACGCGACAAGCCCGCCCGGTTCAGCGGCGGGATGAAGAGGCGCCTCAACATCGCCTGCGCGCTGGTGCACGACCCCGACGTGCTGCTCCTGGACGAGCCCACGGTCGGCGTCGATCCCCAGAGCCGCAACGCCATCTTCGAAAACCTCGAGACGCTGCGCGACCGCGGCAAGGCGCTCCTCTACACCACCCACTACATGGAGGAGGCCGAGCGCCTCTGCGACCACATCGTGATCGTGGACCACGGCCGCGTGATCGCTTCCGACACGCGCGAGAACCTCCTCAAGCTCGGCACGGCGCCCGCCGTCCCGAAGGGGCCGTCGCTCGAATCGGTGTTCCTGAAGCTCACGGGCCGCGACCTGAGGGATTCCGCATGAACGCCTTCCTCGCCCTGGTGCGCACCGACCTGCGCCTGTACCTCTCGAACCGCCGCGCGCTCCTCATCACCGTCGCGGCGCCGATCCTCATCGCCGCGTTCTTCGGCGCGATGATGGGCGGGGCGCCGGGCAAGCGCCCGGCGCGGGTGCCCCTTGCGGTGGTGGACCTGGACCGTAGCGCCCTCACCGAGCGCATCGTGGCCGACATGAAGGCCGACGAAAGCTTTGACGTGCGCGAGCCCGCGTTACCCGCGGCGATCGAGCAGGTCCGCGCCGGCAAGATCCGCGGCGCCATCGTCCTTCCGGAAGGCTTCGGCGAGCGCGCGCCGCGCGCCATGTTCCGCCCCGGCGACAAGCCCGAGATCGAGATCCACGTCGATCCCTCGCAGGCCGTCGCGCTCGCGCTGGTGAAGGGGCTCCTCGCCCAGCACGTGATGCGGGAAGTCTCGAAGGCCGCGTTCGGCCAGGGCGTCGATGGCGCGAAGATGCTCGACCAGGCGCGCAAGGAGCTGCGCGAATCCACGAGGATCGACGAAACCGACCGGCGCGATTACCTCGCGCTGCTCGACCAGGTCGCGCGGCTACGCGACCGGCAGGCGGCGAGCGGGAAGGCGATCCCGGGCCTCGGGGGCGGCAACGGCCTCGAGATGCCCTTCACGACGAAGGAGCACGAGGTGACTTCGGGCGAGGCGCCGTACAACGGCTATGCGCACTCCTTCGCCGGCATGGGCGTGCAGTTCATCCTCTTCAGCGGCATCGACCTCGGCGTGGGCGTCCTCCTCATGCGCCGCATGGGCCTCTGGAAGCGGCTTCGCGCCGCCCCGGTCTCGCGCCGTCTCCTCCTGGGAAGCCGCATTGCCTCGGGAGCGGCCATCGCGTTCCTGCTCATGCTGGGGATCTACGCCGCGGGCATCGCGATCTTCCACGTGCGCATCGAGGGGAGCTGGCTGGGTTTCTTCCTCATCGTCGCCGCCTTCGCGATCCTCACCTCAAGCTTTGGCCTCCTCATCGCCTCCCTCGGGCGAACGCCCGAGGCCACGCGCGGCCTCGCGATCCTCGCCACGCTCCTGCTCGTGATGCTGGGCGGCGCGTGGGTCCCGACGTTCGTGTTCCCGCAGTGGGTCCAGTCCGCGACGCTCTTCGTCCCGACCCGCTGGGCCGTGGACGGGCTGGAAGCGATGACGTGGCGCGGCCTGGGGCTCGCCGCGGCGCTTCCCGCGGTCGCAGCCATGCTGACATTCAGTGTTGCATTCGGCGCGATCGCCGTGGCATGTTTCCGCTGGGAGGAGTGACCCACACGCCATGAGATTCGTCCGCACCTTCGCCATCCTCGCCGTCGCGCTCGCTTCCGGCGCCGCGTCCGCGCAGCCATATCCCGACAAGCCGGTGCGGATCATCGTCCCCTTCGCCGCCGGCGGCCCCGCGGACATCTATGCGCGCGCAGTCGCCGAGAAGCTGCACGCCGCGCTCGGGCAGGCGTTCGTGGTCGAGGATCGCCCCGGGGGCGGCGCCATCCTCGGCACCGAGGCCGTGGTGCAGAGCGCGCCCGACGGCTACACGCTCCTCATGATGTCGAACACGCACACGGTGAACGAGTCGCTCATCCCGGACAAGCGCTACCAGCTCCTGCGCGACCTCGTGCCCGTGGCGCCCGTCAACTATTCCGACCTGGTCCTCGTCGTGCACCCCTCGGTGAAGGCGAACACGCTGCGGGAGTTCATCGCGCTCGCGAAGGCGAACCCCGGCAAGCTGAACTACGCGTCGTCGGGCCCGGGAACGCCGTACCACATGGCCGGCGAGCTCTTCAAGGCGATGGCGGGAGTGGACATCGTGCACATCCCCTACAAGGGAAGCTCGGGCGCGCGCACCGACATCCTCGGCGGCCAGGTGCAGATGATGTTCGACGCGATCACCACGATGGCCCCCAACGTGCGCGCCGGGAAGCTGCGCGCGCTCGCCACTTCCGGGAAGGTGCGCTCGACAGTGCTGCCCGAGGTGCCGACGCTGAACGAAGCGGGCGTGCCCGGCTACGAGGCGGTGATCTGGCTGGGCATCATGGCGCCCGCGGGAACGCCCAAGCCTATCGTGGAGCGGCTGAATGCCGAGATCACGAGGGCGGTGGGCGACCCGAAGGTGAAGGCGGCGTGGGCCGAGCAGGGCGCGGTGCCCATGTCGATGACCCCCGACGAGTTCGGGCGGTTCCTGCGCGAGGACATCGAGAAGTGGGCGCGCGTCGTGAAGATTTCCGGGGCGAAGCCCGACCGGTGAAGCTCACGATGGTGAGCGCGGGCGCCGCGCAGGCATTGGTCGCGCGCGCGGCGGCCGCCCAGGGCGTCGAGGTCGAGGCGAGCTTCGGCGCCGTGGGCGCGATGCTCGAGAAGTACCTCGCGGCCGGCGCATGCGACCTCGTGATCCTCACGCGCAGGCAGGTGGACGAGCTCGCGGCCCGGGGCCGCGTGGACCGCGCGACGATCAGGGACCTCGGGGCCGTGCCCACGTCGGTCGCCGTGCGCAGCCGCGATCCCTCGCCCGACATCTCCGATGCCGATGCGCTTGCGACCGCGCTGCTTTCCGCCGATGCCATTTATTTCCCGGATCCCGCGAAGGCCACGGCCGGCATCCACTTCCGGAACGTGCTCGAGCGGCTGGGCATCCTCGAGCGGGTGCAGGGCCGCATCCGCAACTATCCGAACGGCGCGGCGACGATGCGCGCCATGGCCGAGGCCGAGGGCCAGCCGATCGGCTGCACCCAGGCGACGGAAATCCGCGCGACGCCCGGCGTGCGCCTCGTGGGCCCGCTTCCCGCCGGTCTCGACCTCGTCACCGTGTACGCGGGCGCGGTGGATGCGCGCGCGGCCGATGGCGATGCCGCCCGCCGCTTCCTCGCGAGCCTCGCCGGCCAGCTCTCCTGATTCGCGGGAACGCGGGGCGACGCTGGTAAGATTCGGCGACCGGCAATGCCCAGCATGACGAAACCTTCGCGGCTCCTTCCCGCCTTCCTCCTCGCGCTCGCGACGCTCGCCGCGGCCCAGCCCGCCGGCAAGCCCGCGGCGCCCGCCGCCACCCCGTCGCCGCAGGTGCAGCCGCCGCTCTCGTCGGCCGCCGAGCGCGTCTACGAATTCTCCAAGCCGCGCATGCTCCAGGTGCGCACGATCCTGCAGGCGGCCAACCGGCAGAGCAGCCTGGGCTCGGGGTTCCTCGTGACGGCCGACGGCCTCGCGATCACCAATTACCACGTGGTCTCGCAGTACGCCCTCGACCCCAAGACCTACCGCCTCGAGTACCTGGCGCCTGACGGATCGAAGGGGACGCTGAAGCTCCTCGCCATCGACGTCTCCCACGACCTCGCCGTGGTGAAGGTGGAGCGCTCGACGCTGCCCTTCTTCGAGTTCGACACGCGATCGATCGCGGGCAACCTGCCCAAGGGCGAGCGCATCTACGCCATGGGCAATCCCCTGGACCTCGGCTTCACCATCGTCGAGGGCACCTACAACGGCCTCGTGGACAAGAGCTACGACGAGCGCATCCATTTCTCGGGCGCCATCAATCCCGGCATGAGCGGCGGGCCCGTGGCGGGAAGCGACGGGCGCATCGTCGGCGTGAACGTGGCCAAGCGCCTGGACAGCGAGCAGGTGGGCTTCCTCGTGCCCGCGCGCTTCGCCGCCGACCTGGTCGAGCGAGCGCGCAAGGGGCCGGCGCTGGTGCTCGACAAGGCGCGCGAGGAAGTGGGCCGCCAGCTGGACGGCTGGCAGGCCGGGTTCTACGACACGCTGAAGGGGCAGGGCTTCAAGAGCGGCACCTTCGGCCCTTACCGCGGCATGGAGAGCTCCGCGCCGTGGATGACGTGCTGGGGCGCCACCAACGCCGACCAGCTGCCCAAGCCGCGCACGGCGATCAACTCGACGCGCTGCTCGAGCGCCACGGGAATCTTCGTCTCCGACAAGATCCTCACGGGCCGTGTGGACCTCGCCTACTCGTACTACAAGGCGATCGACCTGAACGCCTTCCAGTTCGCGAGGGAGCTCTCGCAGCGCACCTGGTCCTTCGATGGCGGCGCGGGCAAGCGCCTCACGGAGCAGGAGTGCCGCGACGACTTCGTGATGGCGGGCGCAGGCGCGCGCCCGCCGCTACGCACCACGTGGTGCATGCGCGCCTACCGCGAGTTCGAGGGGCTCTACAACGTGACGCTCATCGCGCTCACCCAGGACCGCAGCCGCGAAGCGCTGCTGGCGCAGCTCTCGATGCAGGGCGTCTCCTATTCCAACGCCGTGGCGCTGGGCCGGCGCTTCCTCGAGTCGATCCAATGGGCGCGGTGATGTGGATCGAGGTGCTCGCGCGCCATGGCGAGGTCGTTTCGCGCCAGCGCATCGACGCCGAGGAGGCGCGCATCGGCCGCGCGTTCGACAACGACGTGGTGGTGGACGACCCGCACGTGGCCCCGCACCACCTGCGCATCTTCCGCGCCGAGGACGGCGAGCTCGCCGCCGAGGACCTGGGCACGCTGAACGGCCTGTACCGCGAGCACGGGCGCGACCGCACGCAGCGCCTGCCGCTCGCATCCGAGCCCGGCATCCGCATCGGCCGCACGATCCTGCGCGTGCACGACGCGCGCCACATGGTGGCGCCCGAGCGCCTGATGACCCCGCCGCGCGCCCACGCGCGCTGGGCGGCGGGCCTGGGCGCGCTGCTGATCGGGGGGCTCGTCATCCTCGAGTGGCTGAGCGTGACCGCGGTGCCCACGGCGAACCTGATCCTGCTGCCGCTGCTGGGCTTCGTCACGGTGCTCGCGCTCTGGACGGGCTTCTGGTCGATGCTGTCGCGAATCTTCTTCGGCCAGGCGCGCTTCGCGCTGCAGCTTCGCATCGCGGTCACCGCGTGCATCGCGCTCGTCGTCTGGGAGCAGCTCGCCGAATCGCTCTCGTTCTCGCTCGCGTGGCGCGACATGGCCGAGTACGCGGGACTGGGCGCGTGGGCGGTGCTGGCCGGCGCCTGCTGGGCGCACCTGCACGCGATCGGGCCGCGGCACATGCGCGCGGCGATGGGGCTTGCCGCGGCGCTCATCATCGCCGGCGCGGCGCTGCAATACCTGGGCAAGTCGGAATCGCGCAAGCTCTTCGGGCAACGCGCCTCGCTGGGCGACCTGCGGCCGCCCGCCTTCCGCCTGGTCCCGCTCGCGAGCGCCGACGATTTCTTCCGCAAGACCGCGAGCGCCAAGACGCAGGTGGACCTCGCACGGACCCGCGAGCCCTCGAGCACCGTCCTCTCGGACGTGGACCTCAGCGACTGACGGAGAGCTGGTTCACGACGCGCTCGACGTCGTCGATGCGTTTCACGAGCTCCTCCAGCTCCCGCGATTGCGCCTTCGCGCGCACGCAGCCCTGCAGGAACACCCAACGCCGCTGCCCCAGCACCGAGACCGTCGTGTCGCGGAAGCGGCCGTCGGCGAGGATCGCCTTCTTCACGCGCGGGATGATCTCCGCGTCGTATTGGTAGGAGTTGGGCAGGCGGCAGCGCCCCTCGAGATAGCAGCGAGTCCCGCGTTCCGCTCGAAGGTGCGCTTCCATCCTCGCCTGCTCGGGGCTCATGGCCGGCGGCCTGGGCGCCGGGCAGGAGGCGATGCCGTGGGTCACGTCGAGGAATGGATCGTCGAACCCGTTGGCCGTGCCACAATATGCGGCGAATACCAGCGCCATGGCCAGCTTCTTCCTTTCCAGCTTCGCGTTCTTCATCGCCGCTTTCTTCATCCGGCGCTACCTCGAGGACATGGGGATCCCGAAGACGATGACGCGCGCGCTCGTCGTCTTCGTGCTTTCGCTCCTGGTCGCGTACGGCGTCGGGTGGATCGTCGACCTCGTCACGGGCGGATGAGGATCTTCTCCATGAAGATGCTGAGGGGATCGGGGCGGTATGCGCCGAACGGGCCGCGCCTCGCGTAGCCCATGCCCCGGTAGAAGGAAAGCGCTTCCTCCTGCTTCGTCCCGGTCTCCAGGCGCACCGTGGTGAAGCCATGGTCGGCGGCATGCCGCTCTAGGAAACCGATGATCGCCGCGCCCACGCCGTGCTTGCGCGCCGTGGGCCTCACGTACATGCGCTTCAGCTCCGCGTAGCCTTCCGCGTGCATCACGGCGCCGCACCCCATGGCGCGGCCAGACTCGTCGCGCGCGAGCGCGAAGAAGACGTTCGCCGCGCGCAGCCCATCGACAGTGAGGCCATGGCGGCTCTCGGGCGGATAGAGGGGCTCCAGGTGCGCGTCGAGCTCGGCCACCAGCGCGAGGGCCTCCGGCTGGTCGATGGTCTCGATCGCGACGCGCGCGCTGCCGCTCACTTCGCTAGGAACTGCACCACGAAGATCATCTGGGCGGCGAAGCCCCCCAGGAAGGCCAGCGTGCGAACCCACGGCACCTTGAAGGTGTACGCGAGCGCATGGACCACCCGCGACCAGAAATAGAGCATCGCGGCGAAGGCGGTCGCCGCATTGGCCAGGTCCATCGCGTTGGCAACCAGGACGAGCGCCGCGAAGACCACCAGGTTCTCGACCGCGTTGCCGTGTGCGGCCTTGAGGCGCTCGGCCCAGGGCGACGCCGGCTTCGGGCTTTCCGGATAGCCGACGGTCCCGGCAATGCCGCGGATCATGAAGCGATCCAGCACATACGGAACCCACAGCACCGCGGTGAACGCGGTCGAGAGCACGAGGTAATAGAGCTCGATCTGCATGGACATGTCCTCCACGGTGGTCATTGGCCCGCCCCTTCGAACTTCACGTCGGGGATCCAGTTGCGCTTCCAGCGCGCGAGCCGCGCCTCCACGGTCTCGCCGTCGAAAGAGGTGGCCGCGCGGGTGAGCAACGCGGGATTCACGTCGTTGAACGTGTTCACGTTCACCACCGCATAGGTGCGGCCTTCGATCTCGCCCGTCACCAGCGGCACGACGCCGCACCGGCCGCACACGTGGAATCGCGCGGACCCGGTGCCGAACGCGTACGGGGAGACGCCATCGGGATCGCGCAGCGCGACGCGCAGCGCGCCGGACGGATTGGAGGTCCACACGCCCCCATGCTTCTGGCAGAACGTGCAGCCGCACGCGCGCGCGGGGATGCGCTCGGGGTCCGGCTCCCACGTGAGCGTGTAGGCGATGTTGCCGCAGTGGCAGCTTCCCCGGATCAGCATTCGCGCCCCTCCAAGGCCGCCAGTTTACGCACTTCCGCGCATAATGCAGGTGACGACAATCGTGGAGGAAACGACGGTGGCCGGACCCCTGGCGGGCATGCGCGTGCTCGAGCTCGCCCAGATCATGGCGGGCCCCACCGCCGGCATGATGCTCGCCGATCTCGGAGCCGACGTGATCAAGGTCGAGAAGCTTCCGGGGGGCGACGACACCCGCGGCTACCGCGAGCCGCGCGTGAACGGCGCCTCGGCGCCGTTCCTCATGATGAACCGCAACAAGCGCGGCATCGCGCTGAACCTCAAGCACGAGAAGGGCCGCGAGGTGCTCAAGCGCCTCGTGAAGGACGCGGACGTCGTGACCGAGAACTATCGCCGCGGCACGCTCGAGAAGCTGGGCGTGGGCTACGACGTGCTCTCGAAGGTGAACCCGGGCCTCATCTATTGCGCGGTCTCGGGCTATGGGCGCGACGGCCCGTTCGCCGACAAGGGCGGCTTCGACCTGATCGCGCAGGGCTTCTCGGGGCTCATGTCGATCACGGGCGAGCCCGGCCGCCCCCCGGTGAAGCCGGGCAATTCGGTGGCCGACATCAACGCGGGCCTGCTGGCCGCCATGGGAATCATGGCCGCCTATGTCCACAAGCTACGCACCGGCGAGGGCCAGGTGGTCGATACATCGCTCATGGAAGCGGCGCTGCAGCAGACCTACTGGCATGCCGCGATCTTCTTCGCTACCGGCGTGTCACCCCAGCCCACGGGCTCCGCGCACGTCCTCACCGCGCCTTACCAGGCGTTCCACGCGAAGGACGGCTGGATCAACATCGGCGGGGCGAACCAGAGCAACTGGGAGCGCATCGCGGCGGCCCTGGGGCATCCCGAGTGGAAGGACGACCCGCGCTTCCGCACCAACGACGACCGCATGGCGAACCTGCCCGCCCTCGTGGAGGCGATGAACGCCGTGGTCTCCACGAAGACGCGCGCCGAGTGGCTCGACGCGCTCGACGCAGCCGGCGTTCCGGCGGGCCCGGTGAACGACATCGGCGAAGCGCTCTCGAGCGAGCAGGTCCGCGCGCGCGGAATGGTCGTGGAAGTGGAGCACCCTGTGAACGGGCGCTACCGGGCGCTCGGCTGCCCGATCCACTTCTCGAAGACGCCGGCCGCGATCTCGCATCCCGCGCCCCTCCTGGGAGAGCACACGCGCAGCGTCCTGGGCGAAGCCGGCTACAGCGATGCGGAGATCGACGCGATGGTCGGGGACGGAACCGTCGCGGAGCCCTCGGAGGCGGCGCATGCCTGACCTCCTCCACGAGCGGCGCGGCGACGTTGCCTGGATCACGTTCAATCGCCCGGAGGCCCGCAACGCCCTCACCTTCGCGATGTACGAGGAGCTGGCGCGCATCTGCGCGGCGGCCAACGACGACGCCACGCTTCGCGCCATGGTCCTGCGCGGCGCGGGCGACAAGGCCTTCGCCTCGGGCACCGACATCAACCAGTTCCGCGCCTTCAAGACGCCGCAGGACGCCATCGACTACGAGGCGCGGCTGGACCGCATCCTGACCGCCCTCGAGCAGTGCCGCGTGCCGACGATCGCGGCGATCTCGGGCGCCTGCACCGGCGGCGGAGCAGGCATCGCCGCGTGCTGCGACCTTCGCATCGCGGCGAGGAACGCGAAGATCGGTTTTCCCATCGCGCGCACGCTCGGCAATTGCCTGTCCAGCGCGAACCTCTCGCGCCTCGCGGGGCTCGTGGGCGCCGCCCGGGTGAAGGAGATGATCTTCACCGCGAAGCTCCTCGGCGCCGACGAGGCCGCGGGCATCGGCCTCGTGCACGAGGTGGTCGAGGACACGGCCTCGCTCGACAAGCGCGTCGAGGAGCTGGCGGCGCAGGTCGCCGGCATGGCGCCGCTCACGCTGCGCGCGACCAAGGAAGGCCTGCGGCGCCTGCAGCGGCGCCTGTCGCGCGAGGAGGCCGAGGACCTGATCCTCATGTGCTACATGAGCGCCGACTTCCGCGAGGGCATGGACGCGTTCCTGAACAAGCGCCCGCCCCGGTGGCGCGGGGAGTGAAAGGGGCAACACCCCGTCATTTCCCCGGCGAAGGCGAGGCGGCCCGATAAACGAGCGCGCGCACCGAGCCTCCAAGCGTCGAAAGCACGAGCGGCATGCCGAGGACGACGGCGAGGAGGAACCCGCCGTTCTGCCCGAATAGCAGGGACGCATCGTCCCTCACGCCTCGCGTATACGCGTAAACGGCCCCTGCTCCCCACACGATCGCGAACGCCCCGGCGAAGAGCGCGGCCTTGCCCGCCCACTGCCGCGCGGTGAAGGAACGCCAATCGCGGTGGCCCCAGAGATAGAACGCGTAGAAGACCGTCGTCGCGAAGAAGAAGAGCCACATGCCGCCGTTCAGGGCCTCACCGGGGACCACGAGCGACGCGGCGAGGACGATCGCGCCCATCACCGCGACGGCCGCGATGTTCGAGAGCGCCCGCGCGCCCCGGGGATACTCGTCGCGGCGCGAAATCATTTCCGCGGCGCGCCCTTCCGGACGTTCAGCTCCACCGCCGCGCGAACGAGGGCCTTCAGCGCGGCCTCGTCGACATTGTCGCCCTCGCGGAAGTCGATGGCCCGGCGCGTGTTGCCTTCGAGGCTCGAGTTGAAGACCTTCTTCGGGTCGGGAAGCGAGGCGCCCCTGGCGAACGTGAGCTTCACCGCAGTCTTGTACGTCTCGCCGGTGCAGATGATCCCGTCGTGGGACCACACCGGGACGTTCCACTTCCATTCCTCGGCGACATTCGGGTCGGCCTGCTGGATCAGCTTGCGCAGCCGCGCGAGCATCTTGCCGCGCCAGTCGCCCAGCTCCCGGATGCGCGAATCGATCGTCTCGGAGGGAGACTTGCCCTTCGGCGTGGGGTTCTTGTTCACTGCCGCCCGGCGAAGCGGGAAGCCGGGAGCTACTTGAGCGACTCGAGCTTGCCCAGGTCCAGGGAAGCCACGCTCGACTTCAGCGCATCGATCGGCACGTTGCCGCGCGCGGTCACGATGAAGCGCTCGTTCAGCACGATGGCGTACTTGTTGCTCCCGCCCTGCTTGTTCACCTCCTCGTGCACGAGGCGGCCGTTCTCCTTGCGCGTGCTCTCCTTGCGGTACTGGTCCTCGCGCTCGGCCTGCACGTTCATCCACGCGGCGAGGCCCATGAGGCCGGAGGCCCCGCCCGTGTCCACCACCTCGAGGTCGGCGTTCTTGCCGGCCCCGTCGTTGTAGACGCCCTCGGCCTTGGCGGTCATGAGGCCGGCCACGCCGCCGCGCTCGGTGCGCATGTCCTTGCGCGGCAGGCCCGCGAACGTGTCGGGCACGAAGGGCTTGAGGGCATCGATCTGCACGGGCTCCACGCCGGGCTTGCCGCCGAGGGCCGCGCCCGCGGCCGCCATGGCGGCGGCCACCTGCGCGTTGGCGTCGCCGCTCTTCTGCGCGGCATCCATCTTCTTGTTGGCCTCTTCCATGCGCTTGCCGTAGGCCTCGAGCTTGCCCATGGGGCTGTTGGCGTCGTACGTCACGCTGGACGAGGAGGAGACCCGCGGCCCGGAGAAGCTTGCGCCCGCCATGCCGCCGGCCAGCATCGCGCCGCCGGTGAACATGCCGCCGACGACCCCGATCACCACCATCACCACGATCGCGGCGATCACGACGACCGCGGTGTAGCCGATGGACTTGTCGGCCGGGTTCTTCATGAGCTGCGGCAGGCCCAGGTAGAGCAGGTACAGGCCGTACAGCCCGAAGAGGAGCATCAGCACCGGGCCCAGCCACGGGATGATCCCGAAGACGGAGCCCACCCACGAGGCGGTGAACGCGTAGGCCGCCACCTTGGTGGCCTGGTTCATGTTCTTGGTGCCCCCGAAGCTCGGGGCGAGGGCGTCGATGATGAAGCCGATCACGAACACCGCCACGACGGCCATCACGAGCTGGTACACGGCCATCATCAGCGCGAAGCCGTACCCCATGTGGAACACGCCGCCCAGCACCGTGTGGGTGCCGATGACCGCCAGGCTGAGGAAATGCATCACGGCGGCCAGGGCCGCCAGGGGCAGTACGTAGTTGAGGATCAGTTCCTTCGGTTGCGTCGGCTCCGCCTCGATGACCGCCCATTCGGTCTTGGGGGTGAGGAGGATGTTCTTGGCACGTTCGACCAGGTTCATTTTGGGGGCTCCCTGCGATGGCCGTTTTGGAAGCCGGAGTGTAGCGCAGAGTGCGATAATTGCCTTCCATGGATGCCTCGCAACCGGTCGTCGGGATCCGCGGGCTGCGCTTCGCCTATGGGGCGCGGCCGGTCCTGAAAGGCGTCGACCTGGACATCCCGGCCGGCAAGGTGATCGCGATCCTGGGCACCAGCGGCTCGGGCAAGACCACTTTGTTGCAGCTGATCGGCGGGCTGGCGCGGCCGGCCGGCGGCGAAGTGCGCGTGCTGGGCGAGGATGTCCACGCCCTGGATGCGCACGGCCTCCTCCTCCTTCGCCGGCGGATGGGGATGATGTTCCAGCGCGGCGGCCTCTTCACCGACCTTTCCGTGTTCGAGAACATCGCGTTCCCGATGCGCGAGCACACGAAGCTGCCGGAGCCGATCATCCACGACCTGGTCCTCATGAAGCTGCAAGCCGTGGGGCTGCGCGGGGCCGCGGGCCTTCGCATCGCGGAGCTCTCCGGCGGCATGGGGCGGCGCGTGGCGCTCGCGCGCGCCATCGCCCTCGACCCCGAGGTCATCATCTACGACGAGCCCTTCGCGGGCCTGGACCCCATCACGCTGAACGTGATCGTGAACCTGATCCGCACCCTGAACGATGCCCTGGGCGCCACGTCGGTGGTCGTCACCTACGACGTGGAGCAGGCGATCAAGCTCGCCGACTACCTCTACCTCCTGAACGACGGGGTGATCGCCGCGCACGGCCCCACCCAGGAGATGGTCGAGTCGAGCGATCCCTTCGTGCACCAGTTCCTGCACGCCGAGCCCGACGGCCCGGTGCGCTTCCACTTCCCGGCTCCGCCGATCGGCGAGGAGCTGGAGCTTCGCCCGGCGCCGTGAGCGAGCGGGGCGCCCCTCCCGAGGGCTTCGCCTCCCCCGAGGATTTCCTCGCCGCGTTCTCCGAGACCGTGGGGGGCCTGCTGTCCTACGTCGACGCCGCCGGACGGGTCCGGTTCGCCTCGCGGGCGCTCGCCGACTGGCTGGAGTCCACGCCCGAAGCGCTCATCGGAATGACGCTCGCCGAGGTCTACGGCCCCGAGACCTACCGCCAGTTCGAGCGCTGGACCGAGCGGGCGCTGGCCGGGGAGGATATCCACTACGAGCGGCTCGCGGCGCGCCGCCCGGGCGACATGCGCTGGCTCTCGGTGAACCTGCGCCCGCACCGCGACCCTGCCGGGCGCGTGCTCGGCTACTTCTCCTGCGCGCTCGAGGTGAACGAGCTGAAGCGCACCCACGACGCACTGCACCGCGCGCTGCAGCACCTCGCGAGCCACATCGAGAACACCCCGCTCGCCGTGATCGAGTGGTCCGGCTCCATCGAGGTGATGCGCTGGTCGCCGCAGGCCGAGGCGATCTTCGGGTGGCGCGCCGAGGAAGTGCTCGGCAAGCGTCCCAGCCATTTCGGCCTGGTGCACCCGGATTCGCTCGCCACCGTGCAGGCGCTCACGCGCGAGCTCGTCACCGGCGCCGTGCCGCGCAACCGCATGCTCGCCCGCAACAATACGAAGGACGGGCGCACCGTCTGGTGCCAGTGGTACAACTCGGCGGTGTTCGACGAGCATGGACGGTTCGCCTCGATCCTGTCCATGGCCGAAGACGTGACCGCACGCGTGGACGCCGAGGAGCAGCTCCAGAAGGCCGCGGTGCACGACGCGCTCACCGGCCTCCCCAACCGCAACTCGCTCGCCGCGCGCCTCGAGCACGCCATCCTGCGCGTGAACCGCAGCGGCGATCGCATCGCGCTCCTCTTCATCGACCTCGACCGCTTCAAGAAGGTGAACGACACGCTCGGCCACGCGGCCGGCGACGAGGTGCTGCGCCAGGCCGCCGCCCGCATCCGTGCCTGCGTCCGCGAGGTGGATACGGTCGCGCGCCTGGGCGGCGACGAGTTCGTGGTGCTCCTGGAAACCGACGTGCGGCCGGACACGCCCGGCATCATCGGCGAGCGCATCCGCGCCGCGTTCGGCAGCGACTTCGAATGGAAGGGCCTGGGCGTTCGCTGCGGCGCTTCCGTCGGCGTGAGCCTCTATCCCGACCATGCCCGCGACGCGGGCGCGCTCCTCGCCTCGGCCGACGAGGCGATGTACCGCGAGAAATCGTCGAGCTGATGTCCTCCCTGTTCCCTCTCGGGTGGGAGCATTACCTGGCGGGGGGCCTCCTCCTCGGCGTGGGGATGAGCCTGCTCTTCGTCTCCACGGGCCTCATCGGCGGCATGAGCACCGTGTTCAGCACGGTCTGGTCCTTCTTCTCGAGCGCGCCCTACTTCCAGCAGGAACGCTTCGTCTCCACGCGCAACTGGCGGCTCATCTACGCGGCGGGGATCATCCTCGGCGCGCTCCTCTGGTTGATCCTCCTCGGGCAGCCGTTCGTGACCGAGGTGCCCTACTGGCGGCTCGCCGCGGGCGGATTCATCGCGGGCTTCGGCGCCCGCCTCTCCAACGGCTGCACGGCGGGCCACGGCATCTGCGGCATGGCCTCGCTGCAGCCCGCGTCGATCCTCGCGGTGTTCACGTTCCTCGCCACGGCGATGGCCACGGCGCACCTCGTGAAGGCGTTCCTGTGAGCTACCGGCAGGCCGCGTTCGTCCTCGCCTCCGGCATCCTCTTCGGCTTCGGCCTCGCGCTCTCGACGATGGTGCAGCCGGAAGTGGTCCTCTCGTTCCTCGCGTGGAAGGACATGGGGCTCCTCCTCGTCCTGGGCGGCGCCGTCGTCGTGACGTTCGCCGCGTATCACCTCGCGCCTCGCGTGATGAGGAAACCCATCGCGGGCGAGGCGTTCGGCAGGCATCCCTCGGAGATGGCCGTGCGCACGCTGGCGGGCGCGGCGATCTTCGGCGTGGGCTGGGGGCTTTGCGGCGTCTGCCCCGGCCCCGCGATCGCCGGCCTCGGCGTGGGCAACTACCCGATGCTCGTCGCCCTCGCCGGCCTCATCCTCGGCGCCTATGCCCAAGGGCGCTGGGCTTCCCATCAATTCAACCAGCCACAGATGAACACAGATGAACACAGATAACCCCGAAGCGATCTTCCAGGATCTCGTGCCCCGGCTCGCGTTGCCACGGAGCCAACTCTTGAAGGTTTCATCCGTGTTCATCTGTGCTCATCTGTGGCTATTCGCCTCACCGGCGCATGCCTATTGCATCCACAACCAGCTGAAGGATCGCGAGGTGGCGATCGAGCAGGAGGAGCATCCCGACCCGATCCGCAACGACCGGCGCATGCGCACGACGATCGCCCCGGGGGGCAAGGTGTGCTGCGACTTCCACCAGCTCGACTGCAATCCCACCGGGCGGGAGAACGGGCTCGTCGGCCTGGGCATCTCGATCGCCGGCGACCCCCCGTACACGTGCGGCCTCGCCGACCGCCGGGAGGCGTTCGTGAAGGTGACCGGCGCCGGTACAATCCGCATCCAGCCGAACCCGCATCGAAGCTCGAATCCCTACATCGCGCGCGTCTACACGCGCGAAGGCAAGGACCTCACCGGCCCCCGCGGCCTCGCATGCACCGAATCGAAAGGAAAGTGATGGTGACCACTCGCACCCGCATCCTCGCCGCGCTCGCGGCCCTGCTCCTGCCGCTCGCGGCGGCCGCGCAATCCGGCTATCCCGCCCACGCCATCACCATGGTGGTGCCTTTCCCGCCGGGAGGCGTCGCCGACATCACGGGGCGCCCGCTCGCCGAGGCGATGGGCCGCATCCTCAAGGTGCCGGTGGTCGTGGAAAACCGCTCCGGCGCGGGCGGCGGCATCGGAATGCAGTACGTGTCGCGCGCCAAGCCCGACGGCTACACGGTGCTCATGGCCCTTTCCTCGATCTCGATCATCCCCGAGGCCGACAAGGTGATGGGCCGCGACCCGATGTACCAGCTCGCCCAGCTCGTGCCCATCGCGCGCCTCACGGCCGATCCCACGGTGCTCGCCGTGCGAGCCGACAGCCCCTACCATTCGGTGGCCGATCTGGTCGCCGCGGCGAAGAAGAAGCCGGGCGGGGTCCCCTACGGGTCGTCGGGCAACTACGGGACGATGCACGTGCCCATGGAAATGCTCGCCCACTCGGCGGACGTGAAGATGCTGCACGTGCCGTTCACGGGGGCGGGCCCCGCGATCGTGGCGCTCCTCGGAGGCCAGGTCGACGCGATCTCGACGGGGCCGTCCACGATCATGTCGCACTACAAGGCGGGCAAGGTGCGCGTGCTCGCG
>Ga0134125_10003698_pt1 | contig 17629 bp, 16 predicted proteins | sample KB31751_FD_96464 | JGI IMG/M metagenome (GOLD analysis project Ga0134125, IMG submission 96464) | Terrestrial soil microbial communities with excess Nitrogen fertilizer from Kellogg Biological Station, Michigan, USA - KB3-175-1 | ecosystem: Environmental > Terrestrial > Soil > Unclassified ...
ACTGATTACTGATTACTGATTACTGATTACTGATTACTGATTACTGATTACTGATTACTGATTACTGATTACTGATTACTGATTACTGATTACTGATTACTGATTACTGATTACTGATTACTGCCAGCTATCTTTGCGTGCTTTCGAGGAAGGCTTTTAACTTTCGTGAGCGTGACGGGTGCCGCAGCTTACGGAGAGCCTTGGCTTCAATCTGACGAATTCTTTCTCGAGTAACGGCGAAGTGCTGACCTACCTCTTCCAGCGTATGTTCGGAACCGGTGGTGCCGAGACCGAATCGCATCTTAATGACCTTCTCTTCGCGTGGTGTCAGGGTTGCCAGCACCTCATCGGTAATCTCGCGGAGATTCGAAGCCACCACCGCGTCGGCGGGATTCAGGATGGAGCGGTCTTCGATGAAATCGCCGAGATGAGAATCTTCTTCTTCGCCAATCGGCGTTTCCAATGAAATTGGTTCCTGCGCAATCTTCAGCACCTTGCGAACCTTGGAAACCGGAATGTCCATCTTCCTGGCAATCTCTTCGCTGGTTGGTTCCCGGCCCAATTCCTGGACCAACGAACGCGAGGTGCGAATCAACTTATTGATGGTCTCAATCATGTGGACGGGAATGCGAATCGTCCGAGCCTGATCTGCGATAGCCCGGGTAATCGCCTGGCGAATCCACCACGTCGCATACGTTGAAAACTTGTAGCCACGTCGCCATTCAAACTTATCAACTGCTTTCATCAAGCCGATGTTGCCTTCCTGAATCAAATCCAGGAACTGCAGACCGCGATTCGTGTATTTCTTAGCAATCGAGACAACCAGCCGCAGGTTAGCTTCAACCAGCTCGCGTTTCGCCTGCCCCGTTTGTTGCTCGCCGATCATAATCGCTTGCAGCGAGCGTTTGATCTCGACGGGCCCAACGTTGTGTTCGTCTTCGGTGCCGGCGAGACGTTTTTTCGCTGCGGCTATCCGGCGTTTGTATTCTTTCTGTTCGTCAGGTCGGATGCGCTTCTTCGCGAGTTTTTCGGTGAAGCTGTCGATCTCGCGCTCGCCGCCGCGGACTTCGTTCTGCACGCCGCGAATCGCGCCGATCAAGCGCTGACGACTACGCTCGGTGAGATTCAGCCTTCCTATCTCCTGAGCGATTTCCACTCGGGCGCGCGCCACCTTGCGTCGCAGCCGCATCAACTTCTTACTTTTCTTGGCGTGAGTAAGTCGTTGTTCCGAGCGCAGCTTGTCCCATTCTTTCAAGCCTATTCCAAACGCCTGTCGAATATTTTGAATACCTTCGACAGTCCACGCTTTGTACTCTTCCGCCTTATCTTCGTCTCCAGTGATCTCTGCCTGATCCGAGAAGGTAACAATGTCGCGGATGTGGGCGGTCCCAGTTTCCAGGTCGTCACCGACTTTCAGCAGCTCACGCACGGCGATGGGTGAACGGCCGATGGCTTTCTTGGTTTTTAGCTGACCTCTTTCAATGCGTTTGGCGATTGCTACTTCGCCCTCGCGAGTCAACAGCGGAACCACGCCCATTTCGCGCAGATAAAGGCGGACCGGATCATTCGTCTTTTCAAGTACGCCGGCCGACAGATCGAGCTCTACATCTTCGTCGAGCGCTTCGTCATCATCATCAGGAGTAGCTGCGGCGACTTGCTCGAGAAGTCGTTCATCGGAATCGGAAACAGCGATGTTCGAGCCTTCCAGCTTTTGCAGGACGTCTTCGATGTCATCTGGTGAGACTACATTGTCGGGCAACTCTCGATTGAGGTCGTCGAACGTGAGGTATTTCTTGTCGCCGCCAAGTTCAAGGAGGCGCTCCATCACATCATCACGATCTTTGTCTTCGCTAGCCACGTGTTTCTAACTCCGCAGAGGCTCCCGCTTAAAAATCTTCGCGAGTGAAGGTCATTTACCTACCACTTCTTAGTTTTGAGGCTCGAAGAGCCGATCGTCAGTAGCCACGCCCGGGAGGGCGAGCCAATAGAAGCGGAAGGTGCGAAATCTGTTCCGGCCCTCCACGGATTATTTTGGCCGGATCCCGACCTCACAGTCGAGGGCTACTAACCTTCGTCTTGCTGCCTTCTTCCCGACTTCCTAATGGGCTTGCATCTCGGCGGCAGCCTGAGCGCCTAATACTGCGCGTTGTTTCGTCAATTCAAGCTGTGCGTTCACCAGCTGCTGAATGCGCTCGCTATCTCCGTTTCGCTCGGCAGCAGCCAGTTCAGTTCTCAATTCGTCAATCCGCCGGTCGACTTTCATCAATCGCAACGTCTCGATACATCGTTCCGCGGACAACTTTCGACCTTCATGGGTCTGCTCTTCAGACAAGAGCGAATCACTCATCAGCAAAAGCGGAACCAATTCAGAAGCGGTGGCATCACCTTCTGTTTCCTGGCTCAAGAAGGAATAATCGAGATCTGCGCCGGATTTTTCCGCTTTTATCAGTGCCTGAAAAACTCCGGCGGTCGGCAGATCGACAAAGACATCTTCAGTTAAGCGAGGAAGAATTATCGGCCGCAGTTGCTCGTCGGCAAAAAGTAATTCGAGCAAGCGCTGCTCCGCAACAGTTGGTTTTACTCGCGGGCCGCTGGAGAGTTTTTTCTTTAAGTCGCCGGCACTTGCTCCAGAGCGAATCGAGTACCAAAGTTCCCGCTTGAGCGCTTGATCGGTCACTCTTAGCGCGTCAACTGCGATATCGAAATACTCGCGCTTTTGAATTCGATTGCGAACCGCGCGAACGTAAGGCAACACCTCTTCGACGGCCTCGGCCTTTTCCGCCGGCCGGTGAAGATTGCGATCAGCCACAGCCTGATCGATTACGAACTGAATGTGTGGCTGTGCTTTTCCGCGGAGTTGCTGATACTCGCTGACACCTTGCTGCCTGATGAATTCGTCGGGATCAGACTTGTTCGGGAGGACCAGAACTTTCACCTCGAGATCTTCTTCCAAAAGCATCTCGATGGCTCGTTTTGCTGCCTGTACACCCGCGTGGTCGCCATCATAATTGACGACAACGCGACGCGCAAACCTCCCCAAAAGTTTTACTTGGTCCGTGGTCAAGGCCGTTCCCAGGCTGGCTACGGCGTTGCGAATGCCAAACTGAAAAGGGACGATCAGATCGAGAAAGCCTTCCACCAAAATGGCGAAGCCCTGCTTGCGAATCTCATCCCTGGTTAAGTTGAGACCAAACAGATTTCGTCCTTTGACATAGGCCGCAGTCTCGGGTGAGTTAATGTACTTGACGTTGTCGTCAGCTTTAAGCGTGCGGCCCCCAAACGCGATGGGACGACCTTGAATATCCATCACGGGAAACATCAAACGTCCGCGGAAGCGATCGTAAGATCCACTTCCATCTTCTTTCTTCACCACGAGTCCACTGCGATCAATCTGAGCTTGCAGCGCGCCCTTTTGGCGAAGATATGAAGACATTGCTTCCCAGCTATCCGGCGAGTATCCGAGCCTGAAAGTCTTTTGTGTCTCTTCGGAGATTTCTCTTTTTTTCAGGTATTCTCGAACGACTCGAGTCTCTGGACCACCCGAGGCAAGTTGTTGTTCCCACCACTCCATCGCCCACCGGTTTAGGTCGATGACTTCGTCAGCTTCCTGCCGCTTAGCTTCAAAGCGAGTGTCCTCGAGGAGCTTTGGCAGGGGGACGCCGGACTTCTCGGCGACGATCTTGATGGCTTCGGGGAAGGGCACGCTCTCAACCTCCATCACGAAGTTGAAAACGGAGCCGCCTTTGTGACATCCGAAGCAGTAGAAAATCTCTTTGGCGGGGCTGACTGAGAAGGACGGTGTCTTTTCCTTGTGAAAAGGGCAGCAAGCCATCCAGTTCGCACCCTTTTTCTTGAGGGGCACGTAATCCTGAATGACGCGCACGATATCCGCTTGCCGTCTTAGATCGTCGATGAATGTTTGAGGGTAACGCATTATTTTGAAGAGTCTAATGCAGACCGAATAAGCTTTAGCCGCAGATTACGCAGATTACACTGATTGTTAGTTGTCGCTGACGAGCATTAGTCGTCAATTGGATATTCGTGTGCGGAAGATTTCTAAAACGTCATTAAGACTCAAAACATTAATCGATGTAATCTGCGAAATCTGTGGCTAAGTCTTTCTTGCATTGAAAGCGCGTCATCCCGTCGCGGAATCTGATCGACGTTGGACATCGACTATTTCGCCGCGAAATTTACGCAGGACCTGCTGAACTACGGGGTTCTGTTCAGCCATAGCGCGCAACGATTGTTTGTCCCGGCGCTCCTCTTCTTCCTGCGACAACGGCTGCGATTCATTTGTCTCGTCGTCCTTGACGGCGATCCTGACTCCAATCTCTTTGCCGATCGCTTCCAGGCAGGCTTCACGAATTACCTTGACGTCTTCACTCTTTGCAAGCGTGTCGCGCAGGTGTTTTGCGTCCGGCGAGAACTCAACGTAAAGCTCGTCACCATCGATGCGAGCAACGCGAGCGCCCTCCAACGCAATTACCAGAAATCTCTTTCGCCGCTTCTCTAAGGCGAGCTTGAGACGTTCAATGTCAGACGACTCGCCAGCGGCTGCTGGAGCATCATCCGCCGCTGGGGTCGCCATCGTTGTCAGGTCCAGCGGCGCCGCCTTCGCAGCGGGAACATCGACAAACGTCCGCGCATGATCATCATCATCGCTGCCTGCAGCCTTAAATGAAGATGATGACGCAGCCTTCGAGCTTCCTGTGGAAGATTTGGGTGGACTGCCCGCGCTGGAAGGCGAGTTGCTCCGCGCCGGGGGCGTTCCGGCGCGCAGCGAATTCTCGAGCGCACTTATTCGATCGATTAAGTCGCTCAGCGGCTGCAGCCGGCGCATCTCCATCAACTTCACCAGACCGACTTCCAGCTGGTAGCGCGGATGGGTGGCAGTCTTCAGCTTCGTTTCTGTCTCTGACAACGAATGGAAGAAGCGCACCAGGTCAGCCTCTGAAAAACTCGCTGCCTGGCGGTCGAGCTCGCTGCGTTCACAAACGGCCGACTCCAGCAACTCATTGCTCCCCGAAACCTTGGCCACGAGCAAATCACGGAAATGCGAAAGGAGATCGCGACAAAAGTTTCGCAAGTCATGCCCGCGCATAACCAGGTCGTCGACAACTTTTAGAGCGCTGACGGGTTGGTTCTGAGCGATGCCCTCGACGATCCGCATGAGAATGTCAGCGCCCGCGACGCCGAGAGCCAATTCGACGTCTTCCTTCTTGATTGTCTCGCCGGCAAAACTAATCACTTGGTCGAAAGCCGACTGCGCGTCGCGCATTGAGCCCTCGCCGGCGCGAGCTATCTCGCGCAACGCATCTTCCGGAATCGAAATCTTCTCTGCGTCAGCAATGTGACGCAGCCGTTCCAAAATCTTCGCGGTCGCGATGGTGCGAAATTCAAAGAGCTGACAACGGGAACGGATGGTTTCGGGGACCTTGTGCTGTTCGGTAGTCGCCATGATGAAGACCACGCGCGGCGGCGGCTCTTCAATCGTCTTGAGCAGCGCATTGAACGAATTGTTCGAGAGCATGTGGACTTCATCGATGATGAAGATCTTGTATCGATCGCGAGCAGGCGAAAACCCAATGCTGCCGATGATAACTTCACGAACGTTTTCCACCTGCGTGTTTGAGGCGGCGTCGATCTCCTGCACGTCGATCGAGCGGCTTTCTGAAATCTCGACGCAGGAAGGACAAGCGGTCGGATCGTCGGAACGGCAGGGGTGCGAAGTAGGCTTCGGCGACTTGTGACAATTCAAAGCCTTTGCCAGCAAGCGGGCGGTGGTGGTCTTACCCACACCCCGAGCTCCTGAGAACAGATACGCATGGTGCAAGCGCTCGTGCTCGATCGCATTGCTTAGCGTTCGAGTGATTGGCTCTTGCCCGGTTACTTCGGCGAAACTTTGCGGTCGCCATTTTCTGGCGATAACTTGATAGGCCATGTAATTTTATTGATCACCCGCAGATCGGGCGAGTTGTGGTTTCGGATATTTCCCCAAAAACTTCCAAACTATGACCAGACTGCCATCCATGTCCTGACGAATAATGCGAAAAGCTACCAACACATCAGTACGCTCATAGTTGATCGATCTCAGAATATAGGTTGAATTGACTTTCGCCGGCAGGCGATCCTTGAAGCTTGTGCCCTCAATAATTGTCCCCGCTCCAAAGCGTTGTTGCTCGATACGGGCCTGAGGTAACTCACCTGGAACTTTAAGCCGGGAGGCGATGAGCGCCTTCTCGTGGTCGGCGGTCACGCTATCCAGAGGAACATCACCCAGGGACGTCATAAGGCCATAGTCGGCGCCGGCAAAACCGACCTTGATGTACTTCTGCTCCAATGAGAGGTCTGATCCTTGCCCGTACTCGTGTGTGAGACGAGTGAACGAGTAATACGCTCCACTGCCACGAATTGTGACTATTTTCCCATCATAGGTTTCGCGCGGCAGCAGTCGAATCAAGCCGGTATCCGGTTGGCTAAGGAACTCGGCATATGCAGCTCGATCTTCTTCAGATGTTGCGAGCAATTGCTCCTCGAGAACTTTGAACTCCGCGCGTCTACTTTCAAGGGTCTTATATATCTCTTCGCGGCTTTGAGACTGAGCCAACGCAGCGTTACAAATGGTCGTCAGCACGCAAGCGGCTGCAAAAAGCTTAACGATACTTTTCATTTCAAAACTCCTATTGCCACGAGAACTGTTGATGATTCATTTCCCATTGGGCTTTGGGGAACTTCTTCAATAGTTTCCACGCGATCGTAACGCCGCCGTTCGATTCTTTTCCTACCACGCGTAGCGCGACTAACGCATCGCTTTTCTTGCGGATGATCGATCTCAGGAGATACGTTTGATTTATTTCGACGGCAGCTTCGCCACTGTAGTGCTTACCGTCAACATCGAATCCCATCCTTTTTGCTTTATCGACTTGATTGAACTGAGGCTGATAACTGGAAAGATAAGCAGCGCTCGGGTGAGCGATCGTGATTGTTTCCAGCGGTTCGTCGCCAAGCGTCGTGATAATCCCATAACCCCCGGCGAACAGTTTGTCACGCGAGAGCAAAATGTCGAAGTTGTTGAAATTTGAATAGCTCTTTTTTACAAAAGAATAAGAGAATCCTGAAACTGGCGGCGCCTCGAGATTTGCAACGGACGTTAGTTTCTTTTGTAGGTCGGGCACCAAGCGCACGAGACCGGTGTTCGGTTGCTTCAAAAAAACTGCAAACGCTTTTCGATCCGCAGCCGACGGGGCCGGTCGCGCAAGGCTCGAGGTCTTCGATCTCGGTTCTTTCTGTTCACCGATACCGTCAGGAGTGGCTGCAGTTGCTCCCACATGAGCCGGGTAGTCACCGGAGGGCGGAGGTTGCCTGGGTGACTGACCAAAGACCGTCGCAGTCAGCGAAAGCACGAGGCCGCAACCGACGCATAAACAAAATCTCATGACGACCTCCGTTATGGTTTCAGATCGGATGGTGAGACTTTAGCAGACCAATAAGCCACCGGCAACGCGGAGCTTTCACACTCAAAAAAAGGAAGAGCGACAGCCTTTTTTTGGTTGTCGCTCTCTTGAATTGGCCAGACTCCGGACTTACCCGCAACACACGCTGCCATTGCTACCGTTGCTCCGTTCCCGGCCTGGCGGGGTTTGCAAGACAAACGTTGTGCGGAGCCCGAAGTCTGATAACTTTTCAAAAATCGCGCGGACTGAATCCGCGGCGTTAGATATGCGTTCGGCGATGAGCCATCATGCGCAGCAGACCATTAATGCCAAGATGCACAAGTACGTAAACGATTATCGCGATAACCAACGGCATCATCAAGGTGTGGCCGCCTGGGGCCGTTGGGCTGGCAACGATACCTTTGAAAGGCGCGTAAAACGGATTAGTCACCGTCACGATGAACTGAACGAAGCCGGCGCTGCTGCGAGCAGCGAGCAGCGCTAGCAGGAATCGCAAGGCGAGCAGCGCATAGATTACATAAAAGATGTAATCCACGATCTGCGAGACGCGTGCAAGACCTCGCGAGCGTTCAACTTCGCGGTCGGTTTGAACAACCTCGTCGACAGCTTTCGCGCGAAAATCTCCGGCAACCTGATCTATCTTGCGTGACTCACTCGGAGGTGTCTGACTGGCGCGTTCCGCTATCTCAGCATTGACGTCACCTTCGACCTGCGCTTTCACGGACTGATGTTGAACCGAGCGCCGCGCTTCTTCCTCTTCCAGTTTGTTGTCTTCCATACACCCTCGCTTACTAAGTGCCGTTGAATCCAGTTCTCATGCGCCGAATGATTGCGCCGGAGAACTTGTTAGTGGCTTTGACAGCCTGGAGCATTCGTTTCGCCTCAGCCATTGTGGCGCCGGCATAAACGGCCATGAAGCGATGCTTCGGGCTCGTGTTTGTGTAAAAGAGGGTTTCAACGTCGGGACATCGGGAGGTGAAAACTTTGTGGTCGGGGAAGAGCGCCTGGGCTTCAAGACGCTCGGTTTCAGGAACGAAGACTTCGCAGTCCTCTCCAGTCTCACCAACGCTCTTGAGCATAATCGCATAGAAGAGTTCGGTGTCGAAGATGACCGAATTCTGGGGCACTCGAAACGGAAGATCATAAGGCTGGAATTCCGTACTCGTCTTGCAAGAAATTTGCGGATTCCCACAAATCGAAGCCCGGCGCGGTTTGCGCCGAGTCTGTGCATCTGCGACCAGGGAAAAAGTTAAAAGTAAAAAGGCAAAAGTGAACACCCGCTGCCAAAACTTTTTCGCCTTCTCTTTTGAGTTGAATCCCAAATTATTCCTGGGCCCTTGCTTCGTTGCTGGCCCCTCCTGACTTTTTCCTTTTGACTTGGAAATCCGCATTCTCAAATCAGCAATCCGCTATCGAAACTGGCGGAGAGGGTGGGATTCGAACCCACGGAACGGTTTCCCGCTCACAGCATTTCCAGTGCTGCCAATTCAGCCACTCTTGCACCTCTCCTTTAAGATTGCAGAATGCGGATTTAGATTGCGGAATAATCGCTTTTCAATCCGCATTCTTAAATCAGCAATCCGCAATTGAACTGGCGGAGAGGGTGGGATTTGAACCCACGGTGGAGTTTCCCCCACTCCGGTTTTCGAGACCGGTGCACTAAGCCACTATGCGACCTCTCCAAGAACAAGTAAAAGGAAAAAGTAAAAAGGCAAAAGTGAAAACTGCAGGGCACCCGAACTTTTTACTTTTAACTTGATCCTCTCCGCGCTCGAAAGAATTCCTGAATCAAGTCGCGACATTCTTCTTCGAGCACTCCTGACGAAATCTCAATTCGATGATTCAGAAAATCCGTGTCGCAAACTCTGAACCGCGATTCGACCGCTCCAGCTCGTTCGTCGCGAGTACCGAAGACCAGCCGGCGCACTCGCGCTTGAATCAGCGCTCCCGCGCACATCGCGCACGGTTCAATGGTCGAATATACAACCGCATCGGTGAGCCGGTAGTTGTCGATCTTTTGCGCGGCTTCGCGTAGGGCAATGATCTCAGCGTGCGCAGTGGGGTCACGCCAGGCTCGCGTGCGATTGCCTGCTCGTGAAAGCATCGTCTCGCCGACCACGATACAGGTGCCGACCGGAACCTCATCGCATTGTTGTGCTTCCCGGGCTGCTGCGAGCGCTTGATGCATCCAGTACACGTCCCGTTCTGACTCGGCGCTCACGGCATTCATCGCACAATTCTTCCCTCAAACAACGAAAGCCAAACTATAGGGACGGCTCCGATGAGTGTCAAGCCAGCCATTTTTGCAGCGCTAAGCCAATAATGATCGCCTTTTCAGACAACCTGCGTGCTATTATTAATCTTCTGAGTGACGGCGCGACCGCTTACCTTCCGGCGCCGTTAGCGAGTCTTCTTCAATGACCACCGACGCACAACGAGGAACCGGGCGCCTTTCGAGCGAACGTTCCCATGATCGAGTTACCGGACGATTGCGAGCCGCTTCATCTCCCGAAACGCAGGCAGTCGAAAAGTCTCCACCAAACAATATGGCGAACCTGATGCGACAGATGTCGCCGGGTGAGTTTAATACCGCGATGATCCACTTCTATCGCGGCGAGATTCAGCGCTCGAACACATGGCGAAACCGTCTGGACACAACTACGAACTGGGCCGTGCTGACCGCTGGGGCGACGCTCTCGTTTGCATTCAGCTCGTCGAGCAACCCGCACTTTGTGATTCCCATCAATTCGGTGCTGGTAACGATCTTCCTGTTGATGGAGGCGCGCCGTTATCGCTATTACGAGATTTGGTCGAGTCGTGTGCGTGTGCTCGAGACCGGTTATTTTGCCCAGCTACTCGCCCCGGAAAATGTCGTGCCCGAGGAAGCATGGTCCAGGCATCTGGCCGCGGACTTGATTACGCCACACTTCACCATTAGCGAATTAGAGGCGGTGGGCCGGCGTCTGCGGCGAAACTATCTTTGGATCTTTGCGCTGCTGGCTTTGAGTTGGAATCTCAAAGTGTATTTACATCCACTGCCGGCGCGAGACTTTGCTTCGTTCATTGATCGCGCCACAGTCGGCGTGGTGCCGGGGTGGATAGTATTTGTTTGTGGCTTCCTCTTTAATGCGGGAGTTGCGATCTTTGCCATTGGCACCTTGCGTTTGCGCGAAGCGACCGGAGAAGTGTTGCCTCAGCATCAGTTTTCTCTGCGACCCTTGCGCACAGTTCGCAAGTGGACGCAGGCGGCCACTGCGAGCACACGCCGTACTACCATGCGAGCCCGGCGCGCAAGACAGCGCGTTCGCAGCGGCACGGTGACCGGCGAATTTAAGAAGGTCGACCTTTCCGAGACGCCGGACAAACAAACCGGTGATCTCGCAGAGTCTTTCGAAGAAGAATCCGTCATTCGCTGATGTAGTCGCTGTGTAGTGCGTTTCATAAAGTTCGAGATTGCGCCTTCCCCTAAAGTAGCGATTCGGAATTTTGATGTGATGAGGTCAAACTTGCGGCTTTGCCGCCGCACAGTGCGGAAAGGCTCTGCCTTTCCGTTGTAGTCTGAGTTGTCTCTTGAGGCTATGCCTCGAAAAAGTGAGGCGTAGCCTCGGTAGAGTGTTAGGTTGAACGGAAAGGCGCCTTTCCGCACTGTGCGGGCGGCAAAGCCGCAAATGATTCTTAACTTCTCGGAGCGAACGACTCGAAGATCATGCTGGAACTTGACGGACAAAGGCTCTCGCTTGATCAAATAGCGAGCGTAGCAAAGGGCGAGGCGCAAGTCGGCCTCGCCGCCTCTGCACGCGCTCGCGCGGAAGAATCGCGACGAGTCGTCGAAGAAATCGTCGCCGCTGGCCGTGTTGTTTATGGCGTCAATACTGGCTTCGGAAAACTCTCCGACGTTCACATCGAGTTTTCTCAGCTTGGCCAACTGCAGCTCAATCTTGTGCGCAGTCATTCCTGCGGCCTCGGGAATCCACTTTCAGAGATTGAAGCGCGGGCGATGATGCTGCTGCGAGCAAATGTGCTCGCGCTCGGGTTCAGCGGCTGCCGGCCAATGGTGATCGAGACGCTACTCGCGATGCTTGAGCGCGAGGTTACACCCGTAATTCCGGAAAAAGGATCCGTTGGCGCCAGCGGCGACCTCGCTCCTCTCGCGCATCTCGCACTCGCGATGATTGGCGAAGGCGAAGCTTTTTATCGCGGCGAGAAATTGACTAGCGAGGAAGCTCTCGCTCGCGCTGGAATCGAGCCTCTTGTGCTCGAAGTTAAAGAAGGCCTCGCACTACTGAACGGCACGCAAGCGATGGGGGCGGTTGGTGGACTTGCATTGCAGCGAGCCGAGCGCCTCGTTCGACTTGCGGATGTTGCCGGTGCCATGACTGTCGAAGCGCTGCGAGGCACTCCGGTCGCTTTTGATGAACGCATTCATCAGGCTCGGCCGCATGCTGGACAGATTGAAGTCGCCGCGCACTTGCGCGATCTTCTCAGCGAGAGCGAAATTCGCCAGTCCCATCTGGAGAATGATCCTCGCGTGCAGGACGCCTACAGCCTCCGCTGCATGCCCCAGGTTCACGGAGCTGTGCGCGGTGCTTTACGTCATGCGCGCGAAGTTGTGGAGACGGAATCGGGCAGTGCCACCGACAATCCGCTGGTGTTCTCGGAATCCGGCGAGGTGTGCTCTGGTGGAAACTTTCATGGCGCCCCGCTCGCGCTCTGCTTTGATTATGCGGCAATAGCGCTGACAGACTTAATGAGTATCAGTGAGCGTCGCATCGATCGACTTGTGAACCCCGATGCGAACGAGGGTTTGCCGCCGTTTCTGACTTCGCAGCCAGGCATGTCTTCGGGCTTTATGATGATGCAGGTGACGGCCGTGGCGCTTTTGAATGAAGCCAAGGTGCTCGCCCATCCGGCAAGTATCGACAACGTTCCGACCGATGGCGGCAAGGAAGATCACGTTTCGATGGGCATGACTGGAGCCACAAAGTTGCGAACAATCGTCGATTTGGCTGAGTCGGTTACCGCCATCGAACTAATCACCGCCGCACAGGGATTGGAATATCGCGCGCCGCTACGACCTGGCCGTGGCGTTCGGCGTGCTCACGAAATCGTGCGAGCGCGGGTAAAAAGCCTGACGGCTGATCGGCCGTTGGCGCCAGACATCGAGAAAATCATTCAGACAATTCGACGCGGCGATTTCGATTCACTGGCTTAAGAACATACTTCAATTAGGAGAGACTCTATGGGTGACGCAATGGATGATCGGAGAAAGGGCCTGGAGGAAGAGTACTTTCATCGCAAGAACAAGGAAGCGATTGAGAAAATGCGCGAGAAGATGCGGGTCGCTGAGGAAGCGAAAACCGCGGGCACCTCTTCGATGCAATGTCCTCGCTGCGATGGGACGCTCGAAACCAAAACGTTCGAGAATGTCGAAGTTGATATTTGTCCGAAGTGCGGCGGTCTGTGGCTCGACTCTGGCGAGCTCGAGCAGTTGACCGGCCGTGAAGCTGGTGGTGGCTGGCTCAGCGGTCTTTGGAATAATTGGAATTCGGAATAAGAGCTGGCATGTCTTCGAGAATAGTACGCGCGCCTCGCGGCGCAACATTGAATTGCAAAGGCTGGCATCAGGAAGCCGCGCTGCGCTGCTTGATGAACAACCTCGACCCGGATGTCGCAGAACGTCCGGAGGAGCTCGTGGTTTACGGCGGGCGTGGCAAGGCTGCGCGAAACTGGCAAGCATTTGACGCAATTGTTCGCGAGCTTCAGCAACTCGCGGATGACGAAACTCTGCTGGTTCAATCCGGCAAACCTGTCGGAGTTTTCCGCACGCACGAGTATGCGCCGCGTGTTCTGATCGCAAACTCAAATCTGGTCGGAGCCTGGGCCACCTGGGAAAACTTTCATGAGTTGGAACGGAAGGGGCTCATGATGTACGGGCAGATGACTGCCGGAAGTTGGATCTACATCGGAACGCAGGGCATTGTTCAGGGAACCTTCGAAACCTTCGCGGCGATGGCTGACAGACATTTCGGAGGAGATCTGAACGGCAAGCTGGTAGTCTCGGGTGGAATGGGCGGGATGGGTGGCGCTCAACCGCTCGCAGCGACTTTGAACGGCGCGTTGTTTCTCGGCATCGATGTCGATCCGGAGCGAATTGAGCGGCGCGTCAGGACAGGTTACTGCGATCGGTTAGCATTGAATCTCGATGAAGCGCTGGACATTCTCGATGACGCGCGCGATCAGAAGCGAGCGGTGTCCGTGGGGTTGGTTGGTAATTGTGCTGAAGTGCTCCCCGAGCTGCTGAGTCGCGGAGTGAACGTCGATGCGGTTACCGATCAAACGAGTGCTCACGATCCTTTGAATGGTTATGTTCCCGCCGGCATGACACTCGCCGAAGCCGAAAGTCTGCGACTGAAGGATCCTGAAGATTACGTAAGGCGTTCGACTGCGTCGATGGCTCGACATGTTGAGGCGATGCTCGAACTCAAGCGAGCGGGCTCGGTCGCCTTTGACTATGGCAATAATATTCGCAAGTTTGCGTTCGATGCTGGCTGCACCGACGCCTTTGAGATTCCCGGGTTTGTGCCCGAATACATTCGGCCGCTCTTCTGTGAAGGCAAAGGGCCCTTTCGGTGGGTAGCGTTATCGGGCGAGCCGGAAGATATTCGCAAGACGGACGACCTCGCGCTCGAACTCTTTCCTGATGATAAGACTTTGAATCGTTGGCTTCGGCTGGCGCGCGATCGCGTTCACTTTCAGGGACTGCCGGCGCGCATTTGCTGGCTGGGCTACGGCGAGCGTGCGGAGATGGGCGAGGCGATTAATGACCTGGTTCGACGCGGCGAGCTGAAAGCGCCAATCGCAATCGGCAGGGATCATCTGGATACCGGTTCGGTAGCATCACCTTTTCGCGAGACCGAAGGTATGAAGGATGGCTCCGACGCGATCGCCGATTGGCCGATCCTGAACGCGCTGTTGAATACCGCAAGTGGCGCAAGCTGGGTTTCATTCCATCACGGCGGTGGAGTCGGCATCGGCTATTCACTTCATGCCGGTCAGGTTTCCGTCGCTGATGGGACCGCTGAAGCGTCGAAGCGCTTGAATCGCGTGCTGACAAACGACCCCGGCCTCGGTGTCGCTCGTCACGTCGATGCCGGGTACGAAGAAGCAGAGAAGACCGCGCTCGACAAGGGAATTTTGATTCCGATGCTGAATACCTATCACAAATGATGAGCCGGTTAGTTGTCGCAATCGACCTCGTCACTCTGTTGCTATTACAGGAACTGGCCGTGGCCTATGCTAAAATCCTCCCACCATGGCTGTAACGTTGGAGCTGAAACCGGAAGTTGAAGAACGAATCATGGCTGAAGCCAAAGCGCGAGGCTTGTCGGTCGAGGACTATATTCAGCGGAAGTTGGAGGGTAAAGCTACGACGCCCGACCCTAATACGCTACCAGTTGAAGAGTGGTTGGAAAAATGGAATGACTGGCTGCAAAGCCACGATTACATCAAAGCACCGCCACTTTCCGATGAGGCGGTCAGCCGCGAAAGTATTTATCGCGAGCGTGAAGATATGCAACTGTGAGGTGGCTCGTAGATACGAACGTGCTACTCCGCAGCGCGCAAACTTCTCATCCCGTGTATGACGATGTGGCGCGCTCTGTTTCGATCCTCGCAACCCGTCGAGACGAGCTTCACGTCGTTGCTCAGAACCTGATTGAATTTTGGGCGGTCGCCACGCGGCCCATTGTCAACAACGGACTGGGACTCAGCGTCGCCCAAACCGAAATCGAAATAAGCAGGCTGAAAAATCTGTTTGCGCTGGTTCCTGACACACCTGATATCTTCTCCGAGTGGGAAAAAATCGTGCGTCAATATCAAGTCTCCGGAAAGCAGGTTCATGACGCTCGCCTCGTAGCGGCGATGCTTGTGCATGACCTCACGCACTTATTGACCTTCAATGATGGGGACTTCAAACGATTTCCTCAGATCACAACGGTCAATCCTCAAAGTATTATCTAGACTTTTCCGTCGACGACGAAGGCTAATTTTGGGGAGGAGTCATTCAATGAAACTAAAACGCGTCTCTCTTTGCCTGGTTGTTTTGTTTTGCTGGATCGCAACATTCGATCTCCGCCTCGGCGCCACAAAGCTCGCGCCATCGAACGGGTCAAAGGCCATAGCTAGTGAAGTGCCGGAGCCTCGGGCGAAGAATGGGAAGAAGCTATTGACGTCGCTCGATCTGATGAAAGTTGCCGCGGTGAGTGCGCCTCGACTTTCTCCCGACGGCACTCGCGTAGCTTATCTCGTCAGCGAGACAAAGATGGAGAAAGACAAAGAGTGGAAGGCGGTCGGCCAGATTTGGGTCACATCGCTCTCCGGCGGTGACGCGCGGCAATTTACGCGAAGCGAGAAAAGCGCATCCGCAGTTGAATGGTCTCCTGATGGCAAAATGCTCGCCTTTCTAACTGACAGGGAAAAAGACGGCGAGCGTCAAGTCTGGATGATGATGGCTGATGGCGGCGAAGCCTGGGCCGTTACCACTCATAAAGGTGGTGTCTCAGGCTTCCGATTCTCACCAGACGGCAAAAGCCTTTTACTAACCGCAGCCGACCAGCCTTCGAAGGAAGAGGAAGATCGAAAGAAAGTTAAAGATGACACGATGGTCATCGACATGGATATTCGCATGACGCATTTGTGGCTTTGGAACCTCGAGAAGAAGGATGAGAAGCGTCTGACCGAGGGCAAGTTCACGATCAGCGATCCTCAATGGTCTCCGGATGGGACGCGCATCACCTACATAACTCGTCCCACGCCAAAGGCTGATGACGGAAATCTCAGCGACGTCTGGATGATGACGATCGCCAGCGGTGATAAGAAAAAGATCTCTGAAAATGTTTGGTCGAGCGATAACGCGCGCTGGTCTCCGGACGGGAAATGGATAGCGTTTGATGGCGGAACCGAACCAGGCGCCGGCGTCTCGACTAACTTTCTTTACCTCGTGCCCGCCGGTGGTGGGCCGACTAAACAATTAACATCGACATTTGATCTGAGCACGGGCACGCCGGTTTGGTCTCGCGACGGCAAGACAATCTACTTCAGCACCAATGCTCTGGAAGCAATTGAAGTCTATGCGGCTGATGTGTCGAGTGGCGCTGTGAAGCAACTAACGAAACGCGGCGGCTCCACTGGCATTACCGAGATTAGCCGGGATGGGAAAGTAGCGATTGGAACCACCTCTCTTTCTAATCAACCGACCGAGATCTACCAAACCGACGCTCAATATCAGAACGTCAACGTGCTCACCAATCAAAATGCGTGGCTGAATGAGTACGCGTTGGCTTCTACAGAGATTGTGAAATGGAAGAGCAAGGACGGAACAGAAGTCGAGGGCGTACTCACCAAGCCTGCGGATTATGCGGCAGGTAAGAAGTTTCCATTGCTTCTTAATCCACACGGCGGTCCGACTGGTGCTTCCACTAATGGCTTCAACGGGACCGCGCAGGTGCTTGCGGCAAATGGTTTCGCAATTCTGCAGCCGAACTTTCGTGGCTCAACTGGTAAGGGTCTGGCCTTTGCCCGGGCTAACAAGAACACGTGGGGAAAAGGTGATTACGAAGACTGCATGAGCGGCGTTGATGCGATGATTGCCAGCGGGCTAGCTGACCCGGATCGACTGGGAGCATTTGGTTGGTCCTACGGCGGGTACATGACTTTTTGGATTCTGACTCAAACCGATCGATTCAAAGCCGTGTCGCCGGGCGCTGGTCTTTCGAACATCTATTCGATGTATTCACAGAACGATATTCAGCGTTACTTACGCTGGTTCTATTCGGACAAGGCCCCTTGGGACGCGACGGAGCTTTATTGGGATCGTTCGCCGATGAAGTACGTGAAGAATGTGAAGACGCCGACGATGATCATGCACGGCCAGGTTGATACTCGAGTTCCGCTGGCCCAGGCACAGGAGTTTTACATGGCGCTCAAGGAAATGAATGTGCCGGTCGAGTTCGTAGTTTATCCGCGCGAGAATCATGGCTTCACCGAGCCTAGACATCAGATGGATCGCGTGCGCCGGTACGTGAAATTCTTCGCGAAGTACCTTGGGAATCCGGTGGTGACTGAGCCAACCGGGCAGTAAAACTTTATCCACAGATTACGCAGATTACACGGAT
>Ga0134125_10003699_pt1 | contig 17623 bp, 16 predicted proteins | sample KB31751_FD_96464 | JGI IMG/M metagenome (GOLD analysis project Ga0134125, IMG submission 96464) | Terrestrial soil microbial communities with excess Nitrogen fertilizer from Kellogg Biological Station, Michigan, USA - KB3-175-1 | ecosystem: Environmental > Terrestrial > Soil > Unclassified ...
ACACCTCGCGGCCCTGAATCCCCTCGTGGTTCCCATGCGCCTCGAACTGCTCGAAGCAGAAGCTGCCATTAAGCACATGCTGGGAGTTCTGGCCGAGCGCTGCGATTGTCGCGCGTGAGAGAATCGGGAGTGCACATCGATTCGGATGATTGCAGCATTCACGCATGAAGGTTCTGATTGTCCGCCTCAGTGCGATGGGCGATGTTATCCATGCCATGCCCGCTGTAGCTGGGCTGCGGGCAGCGATTCCTGACAGCGTGATCGATTGGGCCATCGAAGAGCGCTGGATGCCGCTGCTCAGTTCTCGTCCTCCGGCCGAAGCCGGGGGGGAAATGGCATTGTCGCCCGAGCAGCCGCTGGTCAACGCAGTTCATCCCGTACACATGCGTCGCTGGCGGAATTCGCTCTTGAGCCGGAATACACTCCACGAGATCGGCATTCTGCGCCATGACTTGCGAGAGCTCCAGTACGAAGTAGCAATTGACTTGCAAGGGGCAATCCGCTCATCGCTTCTGGCAAAGGCAAGCCGTGCCAGAGTACGCGCCGGAGCCCTGCAACCCCGTGAACTGCCCGCGCGCTGGTGGTACAACGTCAAGGCGCACACAACGGCGCGGCACGTTATCGTCCAGGCGTGCCAAACCATTTCGGCAGCGGTGGGGCGCACCATTGATCCGTCTGTGGTTGCATTTCCTTCATCGGCGCATGTCGAAAAATGGACAAATGATCTTTTGCAGTCGTTTTCTGCTCCGTTCGCCATCGTGAATCCTGGTGCGGGATGGGGCGCGAAGTGTTGGCCCGTCGAGCGTTACGCTGCGCTGGTAAAGAACCTCGTTGACCATGGCGTGGGCGCTTTGGTCAATGCGGGTCCGGGAGAGCTTCAATTGGCACAAGCCGTGTGTGCCGGAATGGGAAAGTTGGCTCGTGTGGTGGAGTGCTCGCTGTTGGAGCTGATTGCGCTCACTCGCCGCGCGGCCATATTCGTGGGTGGCGATACTGGACCGCTGCACCTCGCGTCCGCGCTTGGTGTACCTGTGGTCGCGATCTTCGGCCCCACCGACCCAGCGCGCAATGGCCCCTATGGCGGGCGATTCATTGTCCTACGCAGCCCGGAGAGCAAGCGCGATCATAGCCGGCGCTCAGAACCCGAAGCGGGCTTGCTGAACATCTCGGTCGAGCAAGTGAGCGAGGCTGCGCTTAATTTGCTGGGAGTGACAGTTTGAGTCCGCAGGCTGCTCGACAGGATACATGGCAACGCATAGCGCGCCGCGTCCGCGTGCCTCTGGGATTCGCCTTCGCGTTGATCTACTTGTGGCTGGCGCAGCCGAGTGCCGCGATGGTTGCGGTTGGCTCAATCGTAATCATTTTGGGAATCGGGATTCGGGCTTTGGCATCGGCGCAGCTGCGTAAGAACGAAGAACTGGCGACCTCGGGGCCATACAGCTATACGCGCAATCCCCTTTATTTGGGCTCGATCATCATTGGGATTGGCTTCGCGCTGGCAGCTCGCAACCTGTGGATCTGGGTCTTGATGTTCGTCTTCTTCGTAATTATTTACATGCCGGTCATCAGAAGCGAGGAGTCATTTCTGCGCTCCACTTTCCCTAACTTCGATGAGTATGCCCGGCAGGTGCCGCGGCTATGGCCGCGTTGGTCGAGCGAGAGCCTGGCGGCGAACTTTTCTCGCGAGCTTTATCTGAAACATCGCGAGTACAATGCACTGATCGGAGCCGCGTTGATGTTAGCGGCGTTGCTGATCAAAATGACAGTCGCTCACCGCAGCGCGTTCAGCGCCGGCGTGAGATGACTCAGAGCGAATGAGCAGAGCAACCGCATTCCTCAACCGAGTCTTATTACTGCTCGCCCTTGCCACGATTCTTGGGGGATGGCAAAGCCAGACCTCTCCCCAATCAGTTTTGCCGGCGGCGACTTCGACCAGCATTTCGGCGATTCAACCACCGTCGTCTGCCTACCGTTTCCCCGCGGGCCAGACTTTTGCCTATAGCGTGGACTGGCGTCTGTTCACCGCCGGAACTACCGCCGTGCGCTTCGATACCATCAACGAACAACAGCGTGTTACGGCCAATGCCGACTCAATCGGCGCCGTTGCTCTGCTTTATCACGTGCACGATCACATCGAGTCGTCATTCGACCCAAAAAACAATTGCACGCTTTCGTTGACCAAACACACCGAAGAGGGCTTCCGGAGAGTTGAGACGAGTGTGCGTTATGACTACGACCGCAGGAAGAGCGTGCTCGACGAGAAAAACCTGCGTGCTAACAACGAAAAACACGAGGAGAACGATATCCCCGGCTGCGTCACCGACGTGATTTCTGCCGTGTACTACGTCGCTTCGCAACCTTTGACTGTTGGGCAGAAACTCCTGTTTCCGGTAAACGATGGAGGTAAAACCGCGGAAGTGCAAGTCGATGTCGAAGGACGCGAGCAGATCAAAGCTCCTTACGGCACGTTCAAGACTGTGCGCGTCTCCGCTCAGGCGCTCAGTGGTCCACAAAAAGGCAAAGGCAAGATATGGATGTGGTACTCCGACGATGATCGTCGCATACCGGTGCAAATGCGAGCGAAGATGTTTTGGGGAACCCTGATATTCCATCTCACGCGGGTCAGTAACCAGGCTGCGGCGCGCGCAGCGCTGGCCACGCGCTGATGAATCCCAATTCCGCTGGGAAGTAGTATTCTTTTCTGCCATTCATTCGGAGGATCGCAATGTCAATTTCCCGCAGGGACTTCATCACCAGTGCCGCCATGACGTCGCTTGCTGTCGGCTTGCGCGCGCAAGAGAGCAGTTCATCCGCACCAGCTCAGTCTTCGCCATCACAGACTCGGACAGTATCAGGCACCGGATCGGGAAGATCGAAACCGCCCATCCTGATCTCGAGCGCCAATGGGTGGAACGGTATCGATAAGGGATACGAGATGCTGAAGGACGGTAAGGACACGCTGGATGCCGCGATCGCGGTGGGCAAAACCCAGGAAGACGATCCCAATGATATGAGCGTCGGACTCGGCGGGCTGCCCAACGAAGAAGGCGTCGTCGAGCTCGATTCCTGCTGCATGCATGGTCCAACCCGGCGCGCAGGATCGGTCGGCGCCGTGCGCAATATCAAGAATGTCGCGCTGCTGGGGCAAGCAGTGATGCAGCACACCGGGCACGTGATGCTGGTCGGAGAAGGCGCGGAGAAATTCGGCTATGCGATGGGATTCCCAAAAGAGAACCTGCTGACCGAGCGTGCGCACCAGATTTGGCTGATGTGGAAAGAGTCGAACTCCAACGAGGATTGGTGGGGGCCCGGGCTCGATGACCCCAACTACCACGTACCGGGAGAGGGCGGTGAGCAGGCCACCGTGAACACGGAAGAAATGTGGAAGCTCCAACGGCAGCGCTTGTATGACTTAGCCGAACGTCTGCACGTTGAGCCAGAGTGGCGCGAATTCGCGGTCAATGCCGTTTTGTATCCGCCGCACGGCACCATTCACGTCTCCGTGCTGAACGAGAAAAACGAAATGTCCGGCATGACCACCACCAGCGGGCTTGCCTGGAAGATCCCCGGACGCTGCGGCGATTCACCGATCATCGGCGCCGGCAATTATTGCGATCAGGATGTAGGCTCGGCAGGCGCGACCGGCTCGGGCGAGGAGAACATCCGCGTCGCAGGTGCGCATACAATCGTCGAAAACATGCGCCACGGGATGTCGCCGCAAGAAGCTGGATTTGACACGCTCAAGCGCATCGCGCGCAATTTTAACAATGACATGAACAAGCTCCGTTATGTCGATATGGAGTTCTACATTCTGCGCAAAGACGGCGCCTATGCCGGGGTAAGCATGTGGAGCGGTGCGCCGGGACGTCCCCGACATTTTTGCGTGCACGATGGAAGCAAGCGTTTGGAGCCCTGCATTTCGCTTTATCAGGGCGCGGCGCTGGACTATCCACCACACTCACGGATGCGCTCGCGAGCGGCAGCAAAGTAAGCCAAGGAAGATCTATTTCGGCGCGCTTTCTCAATGACTGCGTCGGCGTGAGCTATTCATGCCGCAGAGCAATGATCGGGTCGACCATTGCGGCGCGCCGCGCCGGAACATAAGCGGCAAGCACTGCAGAAACCATGAGCACTGCGGCTGAGACTCCCATCGCGACTGGATCGAATTGCGGGACTCCGAAGAGTAGCGTACGAAATGCGCGTGCGGCCGCAAGCGAAACCAGCACGCCGACAATCACTCCTGCCAGTGTCCATCCGGCAGCGCTGGAGAGGACCAAACCGGCGATTCCACGACGAGTCGCGCCCAAAGCCATCCGTACGCCAATTTCCTGGGTGCGCTGCGTGACCAGCAGCGCCATCACGCTGTAGACGCCGATAGCTGCGAGCAACAAAGCCATGCCACCAAATATCGATAGCAGCACAGCATTGAAGCGCGGACGCGCCAACAATTTGCCGACTCTCTGGTCCATGGTTTCAGTGTCCACGGGAAGTGTGGCGTCGAGCGAGGCAATTTCCCCGCGGACCCATTTGATCGTGGCACTGGGGTTGAGCGACGTGCGCAGGATGATGGAGGTTCGCGCAGTCGCATCATCAGCCACCTCGCGGCGTACGACATAGTATTCCGGATCGGCTGCGCTGGTAATGCCGCCGTTCTTTACTCCGGCAGCGACTCCCACAATGGTGTACCACTCTTTGCCGTCGATCATGCGGACCCGCTGACCCAGGGGATCCCTGCTGCCGAACATCTTTTTCGCCAGCGACTCGCTTACAACCATGGAGTACCGCCCGGGCGAACGGTCCTGAGGCTCGAAACCCCGGCCGCGCACTATGGGAATGCCGAGAACGTCAAAATATTCCGGTGTGACCGCACGCCAGTCAATCATGCCGCCGGTGCCTTCGCGATAAGGCTCCCGGCCTTCCAATTGCAAGCCGGAATACGGACGCGAGCGCATCAACCCGCTGGGCGGGAGCGAATCGCTCAGCGCCAGCGACTCGACGCCGGGCAGCCCGCGTAGCTTCGCTTCCAACGATTGGTAGAAAGCAAACTGCTCTTTCGCGGTGGGGTACTGATGAGTTTCCAAAGTTATCGTGGCGGTAACAACATGATCGGTGTTCAACCCCAGCGGCACAGATTCCAGCGACCACAAACTGCGCAGCAGAAGCGTCGCGGCGCTGAGCAGCAACACCGATCCTGCGACTTGAACCGCTGCGAGGACCTGTCGCATCGGATTGCGCGAGCCTTGAATGCTGTGTCCGTCGGATAGTGCTTCCCGATTTGGCTTACTCGTAATCGGCGCCAGCGAAAAGAGTACGCCGCAGGCGATGGAAGACAACAACGCGAACGCTAGCACCCTCAGATCGAGCGTGGCTTGCTGGAGGTGAGGAATTCCCTGCGGAGCGAGGCGTACGAAGATACGCAGCAGCGCAAACGCCAACCCGCATCCCACAATGCCACCGGCGATGGCGAGCGCCAGGCCCTCGACTAACGCCTGCAACCCCAAGCGGACGCGACTGGCGCCCAACGCAGTTCGGATCGCGCTCTCCCGCTCTCGCGATGCAGCCCGCGCCAGCAGCAGGTTGGCGATATTGGCGCAAGCGACCAGCAGTACTGCAATAACGGCTGCGAGTAAGGTGAGAGACGAGACGCGATAATCGCCGGTCTGCCGGTCGCGCAGGTTTTCCACCCGAAACTTCACCTCACTACGAAACTGCTTCGGCACCCACTGTTCGGAATCCGATGCGACTTGCAGCGCCGCGCCAGCTTGTGCAGCACTCACGCCAGGCGCCAGCCGTCCCACTACACGCAGTACACGTCCAGAATTGGGCGGAACCTGGGCGGCGAGGTCGAGCGCCAGTGGTTCCAGGATGTCCGCCGGCGAAAGCGTTGGCATCTCGAAGTCCGCGGGCAGAACGCCGATGATGGTGCTTGGCTGGCCCTCGAGAGATAGCGTTTTGCCGGCAATGGCCGGGTCTGAGGCAAAACGGGTGCGCCAGAGCGCGTGTGAAATCAGGACGACGCGCGCGCCATGCGGCCGGTCTTCCTCTTTAGTGAAATTGCGTCCCAGCAGCGGACGCACCTCCAGTGTGGGCAGCAGCGTTCGTTCCACTAACGCGCACGTCAGGCGCTCAGGGCTACTCTCGGTCAGGTCGCAGGCCTGACCTCCCGGCGCCCATGCCGCCATGGACGCGAACGCCGATTGCGAGTTCTTCCACTGCACGTAAGCAGTGCCCAGCATGAACTCTTCCGGCTCAATCGGCGCAACAAAGCCAAACGACACCAGTTCGGCCGGATTTCCGTAAGGAAGACTGCGGAACAGGATGCGATCGACAACGCTGAAAACAGCAGTGCTGGATCCGATACCCAGCGCCAGCGCCAGAACCGCGGTCAATGCCAATCCCGGCGCGCGCCGAAAGCTGCGGCTCGCATAACGAAGATCACGAAGAACGTCTTCTCGCAGAGCAGCCATAGTCCGTAGCTCCTCGATCGCAGTATTGACACCTCAACCGCAAGCCGGGTTCCGAGGATTCAGGCCGTCCTGCTCGAATATCGCGGGTTAGTTGCCGGGCGCTAACGGTAATCGCAGCACTATAGTCGGCCGGGCGCGGTCAGCTGCGAAGGCACCGGTCTGACCATTACCGAGTTCCAGTTGACTGTTGGACACGTAGAGAAATGCTCCGTTTGCGACTGTGCCTTGAATGGGACCGTCATAGTCGGGATGGTTCATCTCCATGATGTCCACCGAAGAGATATTCTCTCCGCCTCGGCCCAAGCGCAGATGCAGCACGCGCTGCGGCTGTACTCCGATCTGAACAGCGATGAAGCCGTCGGGCACGCGCGAAAGGCCATCCAGTCCACCCAACCAAACGCCGGAGGGAGACTCCAGTTGGCGCGGCTTCTTGGAAGCCATGTCCAGAGCCCAGACCCCATCGGAGTAATCGGCGACATACAGGACCTTATCGTCGCGCGAGAATGCCAGTCCCTGCGTTGCACGAAAGACATTGCCAGGGACAAATACTTCGAGTTCATTCTTTCCGAGCGCAAGTTTGTAAATGCCGGATTGCGCCGAATCGGAGACGTACAGGTCCCCTTTTTGGTCCAGGGCCAGTGCGTTCAGGAAATGCTGTTTGCCATCGTTGGGAAGCAAGGCCTTTCGGAGCAGCTTGCCCGATTTCAAATCGAAGGCAAAAACGCCAGATCGCGCCGCATCGCCCTTCTGGTAGCCGGCCATGAACGGCGCGGTAGCCGTGCTGGCAAACAGAACATTGCGTTGGGTATCGATAGCAACCGACGCCCCGGCCAGAAAGCCGTCCTGCGCCGGCGAAATGAAATCGGAAACTGCCCCATCTTTGCTGCGCCGCACAATCTTTCGCTCGCGTACGCTGGCAACGTAGGTATCGCCATTTTTGGAATCCACGGCGATGCCGGTGGCGAGGAGATCGGGATCGCTCAGCCGAAAAGCAACCGTGCTCCGGACGACTGGCTTGCGGAGTTGCGCGAGTCGAGATTCAAAGCCCGCCCAGTCTTCCGTGCTGCGGATGGCGGAGAAATCTTCGTCCGTCTCCGCTCCTAAATCGAGCTTGAGTGCGAGCAGTTGATCGAGCTTCGCCACTGCGGCATGAGAATCTCCCGTGAGCGCATCCCCACAAGCGACGTTGTAGATGAGCCGAGGATTGCCCGGCGACAGCTCCAGAGCACGTTTCTCGAAGCTTAGAAACCGAGGGTAGTCCTTCTGCTGATAGGCTTTTCTCGCTTCGGCGTTCAGGCTTGCCAGCGTGTCAGCTGCCGGAGAAGGCGAAGCTGCGCTCGTTTGCGCGGTTAATGCAAATATCGATGGAGGAATTGCGAGCAGTATAAGAACCGCAACAGAGCCAACTCTTTTCAATGTCTTTCCTGTCCTTTGTGAAATTGGGGCTTTCTCGCCAGCTCCGATGTGAGACGCTAGACAAGCAAAGAAGATCATTCTACAGACATGCTTGCGTTAATCCGCCGCAACAAGCTTTTCTTCGCGCTATTTCTCATTTTGGGATTCCTGCTGCGCGGATACATGCTGAAGTGGCATTTCCTGTTTCAGGGCGATTCCCTGATTTACGGCGATCTTGCCAAGAATTGGCTGCTGCACGGGATCTATGGTGTTACAGATGGAAGCTCGGTGTTGCCGGTGGATATTCGCACTCCAGGATATCCGGCATTTCTGGCCGCTTGCTTTCGTCTGTTTGGAATTGAGCACTACGCCGCAGTCGTGCGCGTGCAACTCGTCGTCGATCTGCTGACATGTTTTGTGATTGCTGCCGGGGCCCGCCGGCTGCTCTCTGACTCCGCGGCGAAGGTGGCGTTTGCGCTGGCCGCGCTCTGCCCGTTCAGTGCCAGCTACTCCGCTACGCCATTGCCGGAGACACTAGAGATTTTTTTCGTGGCTCTTGCGCTGCTCTTTGCCGTTGCCGCCGCGCAGAAGATGCGGCGTGCCCCGCCGTGGGACGTGCGGCATACGTTTGCCTTGTCCGATTGGACTGTCGCCGGCCTTGCGCTCGCCGCCTGTATTTATCTTCGCCCGGACGGCGGAGTGCTGCTGATTGCGATTGGCCTCTATCAGCTATGGTTGTCAATCGAGTTCCGACAGAGCGAATACATCGTCGCAATGGTTGTTCTGGGCCTGGCATCGCTGCTTCCCCTATTACCTTGGACTGTGCGCAATTGGCGCACTCTGCATCAATTCCAGCCGTTGGCTCCATTTTATGCCGAGATGCCTGGGGAGTATGTTCCCGCAGGGTTCAATCGCTGGTGCCAGACCTGGGTAGTGGACTTCATCTCAGTGATGAATGTGGAGTGGAACGTCTCCACTGGTACTGATGGAGAAGCGGTCGATGTGAAGGACATACCCAATCGCGCCTTCGATTCCACGCAGCAGCGCCGGCGCACGGAAGCACTCATCCGCGAATATAACGAGTCTTTACAGCTCAGCCCGGAGCTCGATGCGCAATTCGCCGCCCTGGCCGAGGACCGTGTTCGCGCGCATCCCATTGCCTACTACCTCGGACTACCGCTGGCCCGAGTGGCCGACATGTGGCTTCGCCCGCGGACGGAGATTTTCAACCTCGAACTCGATTGGTGGAATTACCAAAACGTGTGGCAGGAGTCGGCGATGTCGTTAGCGCTCGCCGCCATAAATCTTTTTTACCTGCTCGCAGCGATTCTGTCATTCCGACGCCAAATTCCAGGCAGCGGGATCCTGTGGCTCTTCATCCTCTGCCGCTCTGTGCTGCTGGCCACACTGGCGAACCCCGAACCACGCTATACGCTGGAATGTTTCCCAGCAGTGTTGATGCTGGCGGGAATCAATTTTTCACCACGGAGATACAGAGGCACGGAGAAAGACATTTGGTAATTGTGTAATTTCGAAATTCGGTAATTGAAACGCAGGAATCGGCGGCACGGAAAGCAATTGGGAAATTATCCGATTTTTCTCCGTGCCTCCGTGGTGAAATCAGTCCGCCATCGGACGGTCGGACATGCGGAACTGGGTGCGGAAGTGTTCTGAGAGCAATCCGATAGCATCGCGGTTGGCTTCTGGATCGGTTTGTGCCAGATACTTCATAGCTTCCACAAGCAATTTCTGACCATCGATGTAGCGCTTATCGCTGATGCGCGGCGCGCGACGGCGTTTAGGATCGGGCATCGCGGGAATAGTGAACACTCTGGCCAAGATCAGTCCTTAATTTTTGGGCGAAACTGGGTGCGGCAGGAAATTACGCGACAGATTGAATCCGATTTCAATGCCAGTATAGGTGCCCATCTACTCTGGAGAAAGAAACTTTTTGGGGTAGTCACCGATTTTTCAACACTCACAACCAGAGCCGCTACGTGCCCTTGATCGTTTTGGTATGGCCGCTGGTATGAAGTTTGAAAACATCGTCGGATATCTTGGTGTTCAGTTTAATATTGCTGTAGCGAGCAAGACGGTAATCTCCAGACGGCTCAAATGCCTGCTGTTTCAACGAGATGCCCCGAGGCGCATCGACCCAGAGAATGATCTTCTCAAACATGTTTTTCACCTTGGGCGCCTTCGGCGTTAACTCCAGCTTTGCGGTCTTCACCCCATCGACATCTTCATTGCCGTCGAACTTGACATCGAACTGCTGCTGCAACTCACGGCCGCTGCCGCCAAAACCAAGTACGAGAAAGCTTTCGACCTCCGCCCGGTTCTTGCCGGCAGAGTACTCGTTTACTTGATTAATTCTGGGCTGGTAGAACTGGATTCTTCCACCGGAAAAGAGCAGATATTTGGGCTCGGGAGACTGAATATCGGCGGCCATCTCCGTCTCTTTGCCTTTGGCGTCGCGCCGAAAATAGATTTTTCCCTTCTGCGTGTCGGTTTCGTTCACAACTTTTTGATATTGGTCCCAGACGAAATCGGCAGTCGCGGAACGAAACTGGGCAGCGGCTGCGTCCATCTGGCTCAAGACACCGTCCAACGTGGATGCCGTTGTCTGCCCCGGCGAGCGTTCGGTCTGAGCGGAAGCTGGGGGACTCCCGGCTGCAAGGGAAATCGTCAGCAGCGAGAGCAACAACACTGGAGCAAGAAACGAAAGTTTCTTGAATTCGAAATGTGAGGATCGCTTGATCATCATCGCATTAGATTTGTTTGTAGCTAAAACGCTCAGGAGCGGTGCGCCCAAACGCGGTATCCAGCGAGCTTTCCCGAGCTATCACGAACTTCTTCATAGCGCGAGATTTGCACTTGCCCGGCGGCCGGTTCAATGGCGCGTTGCAGTGCGCTCTGCATATCAGAGTCGCCGGACGCGACTGCGGATGCCGGCAATTCGCAAATAATCCCGTTGTGGCCGTCGGATGTGATTATCACCTGGCCGGAGCGCGGCCAGCGAGCAGGGGTTCGGTCCTTGAAGACGCTGGTAGGAGTGAGAAAAATAAAGGCCAGGATCACTGTGACCATCACGTCATAGTGAATTCCCCCACGGGGATGGGTCCACAGAATGTAGCTCCGGATGGTTTGTCCTATGTTCAAAGAGCGATCTGCCTCAAATCTAGTTTAGAAGCGCATCTGCCGTTGTGCAATCTGGCGCAAGAAAGCCAACGCCACTGCGTGGACCCGGTGGACCCTTTGGAGGAGATGGACTTCAGTCCACAAAGTCCATGCCGGGCCACAGTGTCTAGTGTCTACGGTAATTTGGCTTTCTCCGCGATTGCGGCTAAAATCAGCCCGTCTGCATCTCAAATGCAGGAACAGGCGCTATCCACCTGAGGTGGAGGTGCACTGGAGGAAATATGAGTCTCACCTCGCCACGGAGCGGTGACGCGGCCAAAGTCACGCTCATTTCCATACAAGCGAAAAAGCAACAGCATCAGCCAATCACCTGCCTCACCGCCTACGACTACGCGACTTCGCGCCTGGTGGACCAAGCGGGCATAGACATGATTCTGGTCGGCGATTCTCTGGCAATGGTGGTACTGGGCTATGAGAACACGCTGCCTATCACCATGGAGGAGATGCTGCATCACGTTCGTGCCGTGCGCCGCGGGGTCAAACGCGCGCTGCTGATTGCCGACATGCCCTACGCCTCGTATCACCTGGATGAGAAAACTGCAGTGAAAAATGCCGCGCGTTTTGTCAAAGATGGTGGTGCCGAGGCGGTGAAAATTGAAGGCGGAGAGAAGCGGGTGGGCCTGGTCCACCGGCTGCTCGACGCTGAAGTTCCCGTAATGGGACACATCGGACTCACGCCGCAATCGGTGCACATGATGAGCGGATACCGCGTGCAGGGCAAGACCATCACTGCCATCGAGCGACTGATGCGCGACGCAGTGGCCCTCGACCGGGCGGGCGTCTTCTCCATCGTCCTCGAAGGAATCCCGCGTGAAGTTGCGGCGATGGTCACCGAAGAAGTCGGTTGCGCAACGATCGGGATCGGGGCTGGACCGGAGTGCGATGGCCAGGTGTTGGTCATTCATGACCTCATCAACCTGACGGACCGGCAGCCGGCAAAATTCGTTCGCCAGTACGGGGATGCGACTGCGTTGATCGCAAATGCCGTTGCGCAGTTCAAAACCGATGTGGAGTCGAAAGGGTTTCCGGCAGACAACGAGTCGTATCACTTGCCGCAAGAAGTGCAGGCCACGCTTGAAACCATTCGCGAACGCAAGCGAGCGATGAGTAGATAAACCATCGGGCAGAGTGGAGGTGGGGGGTGTTCGCGGCGGTTTTCCGCGAACCCGCGAAAAAGCCCCGCGCGGCGGCGCCCGACTCCATGCTCTACTTGATTCGTGGCGATACACCGAAATGTTCCAATGCTCAAAGCTCTCTTCATCGTTCCCGTTTTGCTGATTGCAACACTCTGCTTTGCCGCCTCTTCAGATCACGACATCACCATCGCGCAGCTCTCGGATCTGCATCTGGGAATGACCGGGCACCCGGGCAGCGAACAACGATTGCAACAAGCGATCGAGATGCTTCAACGACAGCATCTGGATGGCGTGATTATTAGCGGCGATATCGGCGACCATTTCGAGCAATCCTGGAAACAGGCCCGTGAGATGCTGGCTGCTCTGAAGGCACCGGTGTACTACGTTCCTGGCAATCATGATGTCACGGCCAAGACTGTCTGCCGCTACGCTAAGGTTTTCGAGCACGATTACTACAGCTTCACCATCAAAGGCATTCACTTCATTGCGGTCGATTCGCAGTTGCTCGGAAACTTTTCCCATTTTGAGTCGAAACAACCGGAACTGCCGGCCAAAGAGGACCGGGAGGCTGCCGAAAAGATGCTGGAATGGCTGAACGGCCTGCACTTTTCCGGACCGGTCATCGCCGTGCAGCACGTACCTCCGGACCGTTCTTCCGAGCGCATTTCGCCGGACAACAAGCCCTACTGGGTGCTGCACGACCCTTGGCGCACACGCGAATTGAACGCGCTGCGCAAGCTGGGGGTGAAGGACATACTCGCCGGGCATTGGCACCAGGGAACGATCTATGAAGCGGACGGGTTCACCTTTCACGTCGCGCCGGCTACGAGCTGGTCACCGAAGAGCAAGTTAGGTTTTGCCATTCATAAGATCTCTCCCTCGGGTCAGGTGAAGACAAAATTCATCTACTTCGAGCAGCAGCCATTTCTGAAGTGAAGATCGTCTCCACCATCGCCGATACGCGCGCAGCGATCCGCGCCACGAAAAGACAAGGCAAAACCATTGGCTTCGTTCCCACGATGGGAGCGCTGCACGCCGGACACATTTCGCTGGTGCGCGCAGCCAAAGCGCGTTGCGATTATGTGGCGGTTTCCATTTTTGTGAATCCCACGCAATTTGGCCCGAGCGAAGACTTAGCGGGATATCCGCGAACGTTTGATGCCGACTGTGAAAAGCTCATCAGCGAAAAAGTCGATCTGCTGTTTGCGCCATCGGTGGAGGAGATGTACCCAGCCGGCGCCTCCACGTCGGTGATTGCCGAAGGCATCAGCGAGCGCCTCGATGGTCACTCGCGTCCTGGACACTTTCGCGGCGTCACTACTGTCGTCGCCAAGCTCTTTCACATCCTCGATCCTAATGTCGCGTTCTTCGGACAGAAAGATGCGGCGCAGGCAGCCATCATCCAGCGAATGGTGCGCGATCTCGCATTTCCGGTAGAGATCGTCGTGTGCCCCATCGTGCGCGAGAGCGATGGTCTGGCGCTCAGCTCACGGAATGTCTATCTCTCAGCCGCAGAACGTAAGCAGGCACTGGTGCTCTCGCGAGCTCTGCGGGAGGTGGAAACCCGCTGGCGGGCCGGCGAGCGCGATTCCGCGCGGCTCATCGAGATTGCCCGCAAGGTGCTCCTCAGCGAGCCGGAGGTGCGACTGGATTACATCGAAATCGTCGACCCCGCATCGCTCGAGGCTATTGCCAACATTAGCCAGCCAGCACTAGTTGCCGTAGCAGCGTTTGTCGGCAGCACTCGATTGATCGACAATCTCCTGCTGGGTTAGCTGCTAGCTACTGGCTGCTGGCTTCTAGCTACAGGCAAAGCAACAGCTTTTACTACGGATTCCACTGAATGAGCACGGATCGTAAGGATGAAACAATACTGGAAAGCAACAATGAATCCGTGAGATCCGTGGTCATCCGCGTGATCCGTGGTAAAGGTGTTGTTTTTGGTTTTTAGCCAGCAGCTAGCAGCAAGTAACACTTGCGATACGCCAAAGTGCGCCAACCCGAATCCTCTCTATCACATCTCATCACAATCCCCAGTATCGCGATGACCTGGTTCGGCGCAGTGTTCCCGTTATGCCTACCCAGTTTCCCAAGCCGACATTTCTGCATCGCCGATCTTCTAGCCTCGCCAAGGCTGCCGGAGTGTACCTGATTGCTGTCATCCTGGCTGCAGGCGCTCTGCTTTCAGAGGCTATGCTGCGAGGAATCACCGCCCATCCGGTAGCCCTGATCGGGGTCTGTGCAGTCCTGATCAGCGCACTGATTGGTGGCCCAATCCCGGGGTGGATTTGCCTCGGTCTCACCGCTGCAGGACTCTGGTTCGTCAGCCTGGACCGGATTTCAGCTCACGCCTACGGCTTCGAATCCGGACTAGTGATCTGGGCGGCGTACGTGGCGTTTGGGGCGGTCCTGATCGAAGTCATCCGCCGTCTGCAAAGCGAAAAACGAAAGCTGCTGCAGCATGACCAGAGGCTTCGTCTAGCTCGGCGGGCTGCTCGCATATGGTTTTGGGGATGGGACCTCAAGCAAAATACTGTGCGCTGGTCGCGTGAGAGCGGGCTTAACGATCAGGAGGAAATTCGGGAGTTGCCGCTCGAAAGCTATGTCAATGTCAGAGTTCATCCCGATGACCGGCAAATGGTACAAACTGCTTTGTTTGAGGCAGCATCGCTGAATCAGCGGTTTGAACTCGAGTACCGCATTCTCGATCAGAGGGGTGAAATCCATTGGCTCTCAGCGAAAGGCAAGCTCTTCGTCGAAGACGGGTCTGCGATGATGCTGGGAATGGCTTCAGAGGTCACCTTGCAAAAACAGGCGGACGAGGTGCGCTCGCACTTCCACGCCGTGCTTGGCAGCCTCACCGAAGGCGTCTGTTACGTCAATACTGTGGGTGAAATCCAGTACATGAATGCGGCCGCCGAGCGCATGCTTGGCTACAGCTCTGAACAGGTGCGGGGCAAACAACTTCACGCTCTCATCCACGCCGGCTGTAGCGCGAATGACGGGAATTCCTGTTGCCTGACGGCTGCAATACAGGCCGGCCATCCCTGCAATGTGCAGGAAGAAACATTGACGACCGGAGCGGGCGAAAAACTGACGACAGAGTACACCGTAGCTCCGGTGATCAGCGATCAACTGACGCTCGGCGCAGTGATGATGTTTCGCGACATTTCGGAGCGCAAGCGCGCGGAGGCCACTCTCCGGGCAAGCGAAAAGATGGCAGCCACAGGGCGCATCGCGGCCACCATTTCGCATGAACTGCGCAATCCGCTCGACTCGGTGATGCAGCTTCTGTACTTGATCCGGCAGAGCGGAAAACTGGAGGGTGCTGAGCTCCAGCGGCTCGATCTGGTCGACCAGGAGCTGCGGCGAATGAATGAAGTGGCACAGCAGACATTGGCGCTTCATCGCCAGTCGCCATCGAAGGTGCCGGTGAATGTGGCCAAACTCATCGATGGCGTTACCCTGCTGTACGGCAAAAAAATCCTGGCGCAGAAAATTCGTCTCGAGAAGCGAATTGACTGGAGCGGAGAAATCCCGGGATTTCCTGCCGAGCTACGTCAGGTGTTCACCAACCTGATCGTCAATGCGGTGGAGGCAATGCCTTCCGGCGGTCGGCTGCGAATCCACATTCGGCATGCTCGGGAGCCTGCGGGACCCGGGCGAACCGGCGTCCTCGTCGCATTGCTCGACAGCGGCGCCGGCATCTCCGCGAAAACAAAACGCCAGCTTTTCCAGCCATTCTTCACGACAAAAGGTGAGAAGGGCAGCGGGGTTGGATTATGGGCCAGCCAGGGTATTGTTCAACGCCATGGAGGCAGAATCCGCGTGCACAGCGACGACCGTCTGGGCCGAAGCTATACCTGTTTTGCCGTGTTCTTGCCCGGAGATCTTCCGGAATCCCGCCAGGAACTCCGTGCTGACCGCTCCCAAAATCAGAGGGCGGCAAACCCTTCTCCAGAGCAGCCCACAGCGGCCTGAGCTGCTCGATAAATCTTGACTTTGCCTGCAGGCGGCCTCATGCTTTTAGCGTTCCCCGCGAGGTCTACTCCGATGGCAACATCAGCCACCAAAGTCGAGCAGCGGAGCAGTCGCCGCTTTTCTTTAAAGCTCCCAGTCTCGATTCGCTATGCCGATGGTCAGGCGCGAGAAGTGCCGGCCGAAACTCGCGACGTGAGCGCGCAGGGAGTTTTCTTTTACACCGGTTCGCAGCTGGTCGAGGGCGCGCGCGTGGAGTTCACGCTGACCTTGCCGCCCGAGATCACATTGACTGACAGCATTCGCGTACGCTGCCAGGGCAAAGTTGTACGCATCGACAATGATGTCAGGCCAAGGGTTGGCATCGCTGCGATAATTGAGCAGTATGATTTTGTGCCCGAAGCAGCCGACGCATAGAGTTTTGTCCCAAGCCCACCCTCAAGATCCCGAGACCCTGCGCTGTCGGCGCGGGGTCTTCGCTTTTGCAGTCGCGGTGATTTTATGTGCGACAGGTTCCCTGAGCGCACAATCCGCAAGCAACATTGGCGAGGTGTACGCCTCTGACGCAGCAGTGAAAGGAAGCGTGCAGCAAACCTCGACTGGGCTCGACGTTGGCAATGGTTCTGTTGTCACCGCCGGACAGCACTCGGCAACTCTGCGCCTGGCGCGTGGCGGACAAGTACGCATCTGTCCCGGAACGAACCTCACTGTAAACAGTTCTCCGAATGGTAAAGAGCTCATGCTGGCGATGAGCGCAGGCTCGCTCGAAGGAAGCTATCTCCTGCCCGCAGCAGCCGATGCCGTGCTCACGCCGGATTTCCGCATCCTGATCTCCGGGCCCGCAGATGTAAACGTATCGATTACCGCGAACGAGAAGGGCGACACCTGTGTGCGTTCCCGCGGCGACCAGTCGTATGTGGTCGTATCGGAATTGATGGGTGACGATTTCTACCGCGTAAGGCCGAATGAGCAAGTGGTCTTTCACGCCGGACACGCTAAAGATCCTCAGGTAGGCGGCGACATGGTATGCGGATGCCCCGCACCTGCGGCTCTGCCCGAGCACGCGCAGAATAATCCAGCTCCAGCTCCACCGCCCGTGACCAATGCAGCGCCGGGCGACCTGGCCCGGCAGGCGCCTCCACCCGCTCCTACTCCCGAAGAGACCAGGGAAGTTGCTGCCGCGATCAATAGTGAGCCCGCAGTTGCGGCCACAGCCAATGCAGCCGCAGCTCTTCCGCCGCAATCGCAACCTGGGCAAGTGCAGGTGCAGGTGGACGCACCCATGATCTTCCATGGCAACGGCGCAACTCCCGATCCCACGCAGACCCTCGCGCGCGTGCACGTTGAACGACTCCCCTGGCCCGATGCGCCACTGGTAACTCCGCAAGCCCCGGCGATGCCCCCACCCTCACCGCGAGTTCAGCCGGTATCGGCAACCAAGCCGAAACG
>Ga0134125_10003700_pt1 | contig 17622 bp, 15 predicted proteins | sample KB31751_FD_96464 | JGI IMG/M metagenome (GOLD analysis project Ga0134125, IMG submission 96464) | Terrestrial soil microbial communities with excess Nitrogen fertilizer from Kellogg Biological Station, Michigan, USA - KB3-175-1 | ecosystem: Environmental > Terrestrial > Soil > Unclassified ...
ATAGCGGCCGGTCCGTCGGCAAGATGATCGAGCAACATCGTCTTCTCCAGGTTGAGTGTTTCAGCAACCTCATTCTGGCTTCAGAATCGGTCGCTATCCACTCCCCATGGAATCTTCGTCGCTCGCTCCTCGCAATGACGAGGGAGTTGGCGGTGCGAGCTTTCCTATCGCTTCGCCTTGAAAAATTCCTTCAGCAAAGCCGCCGCTTCGCTTTCGCCGACAGCTGAATAGACCTCCGGCACGTGATGGCACGTTGGTGAGGCATAGAACCGCACGCCGGAATCGACCGCCCCGCCCTTGGGGTCGGTCGCGCCGTAGTAGAGCCTGCGGATGCGGGCAAACGAGATCGCGGCCGCGCACATCGTGCAGGGCTCGAGCGTCACATACACATCGCAGTCGATCAGCCGCTCGCTGCCGAGCTCTGCGGCCGCCGCACGGATCGCGAGCATTTCCGCGTGCGCCGTTGGATCGCGGTCGGTCAGCGTCCGGTTCCCGGCCGAGGCGACTACCTTACTGTTGTGTACGATGACGCAGCCGATCGGCACTTCGCCGGCTTTCCCGGCTGCTTTGGCCGCTTTTAGCGCCAAATCCATGAAAGAAGGTGCGGTCATATCTCGTATCATCGAACAAAAGCTGCTAAACGGGGCGCCTTCAGCAAACGTGAATACCGGTTTTGCGAGAAAGCGCCGTGAAGGCGCGCGACCCGCATTTTGACTGAGCAAAACGAAAAGAGAACCTTTCATGCCCCGCGACAAGGATAAAGACAACGATTCATGGCGCGGCCGGCGTGATCGGCCTGGCGGCCGCAAGGACCGCGGCGATGCCGTCCACGGTGGTGAGCGGAAATTCGCCAAGCGCGGATTTGCGGGCAAGCGGGAGGATGGCAAAGAACGCCGCCGCGGCGACGGTGACGAGCGGCCGTTCCGGCGCCGCGATGAGCATACCGAGCGCCGGAATTTCCGCGAGGATCGGGGCGAGCGCGGCCGCTTCCGCGACGACGCCCCGCGCCGGCGTTTTGACCGAGGGCAGGACGCGCCAGGCGATGCAAAACCTTACCGCAAGCGTGACAACCGCGAACGCGAGGAGCGGGGCCGTGGGGAACGCCCGTACGTCGCGCGCGGCCGGCAGACGCGTGGAAACGAAGACCGCCCCAAATTCAGCCGCCCCCGTTTCGAGCGGCAACGTCGCGAGCAGGACGAGCATCGCAAAGGCTTTGCCACGCGTCCGGGAGGATATCGCAAGGGCGGCTATGAGAACCGCGGCCCGCGTGAGGATCGCGGCGGCGAGGAGCGTCCCGGCTTCCGGCGCGGTCGCGATCAGCGTAAAGGTGATGATCGCCCCAAATTCGACCGGCCGCATTTCGAGCGGCAGCGCCGGGACAACGAACAGGAGCACGAGCGTTTTGCGAAACGTCCGGCCTTCGGCGGCCGCGGCGCCTATCGGGAACGCAAGGTCGATTTCGACAGACGCGCGCCGCGCGAAGAGGCAAAGCCCAAGAAGGCCGGTGAGCGCATCGCCAAGGTACTGGCGCGCTCCGGTCTCGCCTCGCGCCGCGACGCCGAAGAGTGGGTCGTGCAGGGACGTGTTGCCGTCAACGGCAGGATCATCAATTCGCCGGCGCTGGATGTGACCGCCAATGACGTGGTCGCGGTCGACGGCAAGCCGCTGCCGGCGCGTGAGCGCACCCGGCTCTTCCTCTATCACAAGCCGCGCGGGCTGATGACGACGCATGCCGATCCCGAAGGGCGGCCGACCGTGTTCGACAATCTGCCGGAGGGCCTGCCGCGGCTGATCAGCGTCGGCCGGCTCGACTTCAATACTGAGGGGCTGCTCTTGCTCACCAATGACGGTGGGCTCGCGCGGGTGCTGGAATTGCCCGAAACCGGCTGGTTGCGTCGCTATCGGGTTCGCGCTCATGGCGAGATCACGCAGGGTCAGCTCGACGAACTGAAGAACGGCGTCGAGGTCGACGGCGTCAAATACGGACCAATCGATGCGACATTGGAGCGCGAGCAGGGCGCCAACGTCTGGCTGGTGTTCGCGATCCGCGAGGGCAAGAACCGCGAGGTGCGCAACGTGCTGGCGCATATTGGTCTCGAGGTGAACCGGCTGATCCGCGTATCCTACGGGCCGTTTCAACTCGGCGAGATTGCCGAAGGCGCTGCCGAGGAGGTGAAGACGCGGGTGCTGCGCGAGCAGCTTGGTGAGAAGATCATCGCGCAAGGGGGCTGCGATTTCGCGCAAGGTGGCCAGGCCAGCGGCGATGAGGCGCGCGAGACTCCGCGCAGCAAAAAGCCATTCCACCCGGCGGGCACGCGCGAGTTGATCGCCGACCGCAAGGGGCGCCGCGTTTTGGTCCAGCGCTCAGGCAGCGAGGAGGCTCGCGCCCGTAATGAGGCTGAGGCGCACGGTTACGGCCCGCCGCGTCGCCCCAAGCGCGGCTATCACGGCAAGCGCGACCTGAAGCCGCGGGAAGACTGAAGTGCCATGGTTCACTTGCAACTGCCGATCCCACGGGAGCCGTCATGGCCGGGCTTGACCCGGCCATCCACGCCTTTCTTACGTCACCAGTCTCAAGACGTGGATGCCCGGGCCTTCGCCTCGCCGAAGGGGCTTCGGCCCCGCAGGCGGGACAAGCCCGGGCATGACGGGGGCTCCTAATGCGCATCGTCGGTGGACGATTGAGGGGCCGCAACCTGGCGTCTCCAGCATCGTACGAGATCCGCCCGACCGCGGATCGTTTGCGCGAGTCGGTGTTCAATATCCTCATACATGCTTATGGCAATCCGGTCTCGGGCGCGCGCGTGCTGGACCTGTTCGCCGGCACCGGTGCGCTCGGCATCGAGGCCGTCTCGCGCGGCGCGGCATTTGCACTGTTCGTCGACAACGGCACCGAAGCCCGCGCGCTTCTCCGCAACAATGTCGAGGCGGTTGGCCTCGGCGGTGTGACGAAGGTGTTTCGCCGCGACGCGACCAATCTCGGACCGGCGCATCCCGTCGAGCCGTTCTCGCTTGTCTTCCTCGATCCTCCTTACGGCAGGGGCCTTGCGGAGAAGGCGCTCGCCTCTCTGCGCGACGGAGCTTGGCTGACAACGGGGGCGCTGGTGGTCGTGGAGGAGGCGAAAGCCGCAGGCTTCGCTGCGCCGGAAGGATTTGAAGAGCTTGAGCGGCGCGCCTATGATGACACGGAGTTCGTGTTCTTGCGGGCTGGGTGAAGCTGGGCGATGACGGCTGAGTGCGCGGCAGAAGCCAACTCACTTTCTCCCAAACAGCCTCTCGATGTCCGACAGCTTCAATTCCACATAGGTTGGACGGCCGTGGTTGCACTGGCCGGAATTGGGCGTCTCTTCCATCTCGCGCAGCAGCGCGTTCATCTCTTCCGGCTTGAGCCGCCGCCCCGCTCGCACCGAGCCGTGGCAGGCCATGGTAGCGGCGACGTGCATCAGTTTCCGCTCCAGCGGCAGCGCTTCCTCCCATTCCTCCATGTGCTCGGCGAGATCGCGTAACAGCGCGCCTGCATCGATCTTGCCGAGCAGCGACGGCGTCTCGCGCACGGCGACCGCGCCGGGTCCAAACGATTCGATCGCAAGCCCGAACGAAGCGAGCTCCTTGTCGCGCGCGATCAGCCGCTCGACGGTCGCCTCGTCCAGTTCGACGATTTCGGGAATCAAGAGGATCTGCCGCTGCACGCCATTCCGGGCGAGCGAGGCCTTCAGCTTCTCATAGACGATGCGTTCATGCGCCGCATGCTGGTCGATAACGATCAGACCGTCGCGTGTCTGCGACACGATGTAGGTCTCGTGAATTTGCGTGCGCGCCGCGCCCAGTGGGCGGTCCGTCAGATCGGGCGGCGCCGGCGCCTCGAACCGTACGTCGGCGGTCGGCTCGCCGACATCGAAGGCCGTCTGGTCGTGTTCGGCAAAGGCGGGGGCGGCGCCGGCAGAGCCCGGCAGCGGTCCGGTGGGCAGCGATGGCGAGCGCCGCCAGTCCCAATTGCCAGGGCGCGGCGCGAACGCCGGCCGGAAGGAGGCGATCGTGCTGCCTCCGCCATTGGCGGCGGTGCGCCTGCCCTCGCGCGCCAGTCCCTCCTTCAGCGCATGCACGATCAGCGCGCGCACCAGGCCGGCACTGCGAAAGCGCACCTCGGTCTTGGCGGGATGCACATTGGCGTCGACCTCGCGCGCATCGAGCGTGACGAACAGTGCCACCACCGGATGGCGGTCGCGCGGCAGATAGTCGGCGTAGGCCGCGCGCACCGCGCCCAAGATCAGCTTGTCGCGCACCGGGCGGTCGTTGACGAACAGATATTGCCCGAGCGCGTTGGCGCGGGTCAGCGAAGGGGAGGCGGCAAAACCTTCGACCAACACGCCGTCGCGCTCGGCGCGCACCTCGATTGCATGGGTGCGGAACTCCGCCCCCAACACGTCGCCGAGCCGCGTCAGCCGGCCGGCCGCGCCGGGCAGCGCCGCGGCCCAGGTCACCGGCGTGCGCTCTTCGCCGGCAAGTGTGAAGGCGATGTCGGGCCGTGCCATCGCAAGCCGCCGCACCACCTCGCGGATCGCCTCGGCCTCGGTGCGATCGGTCTTCAAAAATTTCAGCCGCGCGGGCGTGGCATAGAAGAGGTCATTGACTTCGACCCGGGTGCCCTGACCGAGCGCCGCCGGCATCGGCTTCGACTTGATCCCGCCTTCGACCGTGAGCGACCATGCATGTGGCCCGTTGGCTTGGCGGGTGGTGATGGCGAGCCTTGCCACCGCGCCGATCGAAGGCAGGGCCTCGCCGCGAAAGCCGAGCGTGCGGATCTGCAGGAGATCCTCATGATCGAGTTTCGAGGTCGCGTGACGTTCAACCGCGAGCTCAAGGTCCGCGGCGGTCATGCCGCCGCCGTCGTCGGTGATGCCGATGCGCCGCCGTCCGCCGCCGTCGGTGAAAATGTCGATGCGGCTCGCGCCGGCGTCGATGGCATTCTCGACCAGCTCCTTGACGACGCTCGCAGGGCGCTCCACCACTTCGCCGGCGGCGATGCGGTTGACGAGCTGTTCGGGGAGTTGGCGGACGGGCATGTGGTTCCGGTCAGATTCGAAGCGTGCTGCATTGTAAGCACTGCGCGCGCGCTCTCAAGGCAATCAGCATTCCGGCTGGGGATGACTCGGGTCTATCCCATTGAAGATGCTGATGTTCGATGCCGGCTTTGCAACTGCGAGGAGGCCGTCACAGGGGCCGCCGCAGCATTGTGGGGTAGGGCGGGCGGGTATATGGTTTTGAAAAAAGCGATTAACGCGACGAGGGGAAACCATGTGCCATTTGTTCGCGCATCAACCGCAACGCGACTACGAGTCGCAGACCCGATCGTTGCGCATCGGGGGTCATTGCACGTCGATTCGGCTGGAGATGTCGTTCTGGGATACGCTGGAGGAAGTCGCAGCGACGCAACACATGAGTCTGGCAAAATTTCTAACGACGCTACATGACGAAGTGCTCGACCATCATGGCGAGGTCAAGAATTTCGCCTCGCTTCTGCGATGCTCCTGCTTGATTTATCGCGCGCGAAGCGCCCAGGCCGCCGCCGAGTTTCACGCAACGGCGACGCCGATCCTCGACGCTGCCGAATAGTTTCGTTGCCTCGTTGGTATCTGCACCCGATACGCGGCAACTCCGTGCTTGGAGCCGCCGCGCTCGCCTTTCGATCAAATCTCCCGCTTTTGCATCGCGCCGGCGATGTAGTCGGCTTGCCGGATCGCCAGTGACACGATCGTAAGTGTGGGATTGCAGGCTGCGCCACTGGTGAACTGACTACCGTCCGAGATGAACAGATTCTTGATGTCGTGGGTCTGGCCGAATTTGTTCACCACGCCGTCCCGCGGCTTCTCGCTCATCCGATTAGTGCCCATATTGTGGGTGCTCGGATAAGGCGGCGTCGGATAGGTGACGGTCGCGCCGATAGCATCATACACCCCCGCGCCCTGCTGATAGGCGTGGGTTCTCATGGCGATGTCGTTGGGATGATCATCGAAATGCACGCTCGCGACCGGCAGGCCGAACTTGTCCTTTGCCTTGGGATCGAGCGTGACGCGATTGGTCTCCTGCGGCATGTCCTCGCCGACGATCCACAAGCCCGCCATCCGCGGATAGCCTTCGATGGCGCTGGTGAACTCGCGTCCCCAGGCTCCCGGATTCAAGAAAGCGGCCATGAAGGGCAGGCCGAGTGAGAGCGTTTCCATCTCATAGCCGCCGACGAACCCGCGACTTGGATCGTTGCGCGACTCATCACGGATGATGCCCGCCATGGTCGTGCCGCGATACATGTGGACCGATTTTTCGAACACCGCATAGACACTGCCGGTGGTGTGCCGCATGTAGTTGCGCCCGACCTGGCCTGATGAGTTGGCAAGACCGTCGGGGAACATGGTGGAGGCGCTGTTGAGCAGCAGACGCGGGCTCTCGATCGAGTTACCGGCGACCGCCACCACGCGCGCCTTCTGACGTTGCGTTGCCCCGGTCTCGTCGGCATACACCACACCGGTGACCTTGCCGCTTGCATCGTGTTCGATCTTGAGGACCATGCTGTCCGGGCGGACCTCCATATTCGCTGTGGCCTCTCCCTTCGGGATTTCGGTGTAGAGCGTCGACCATTTGGCGCCGGACTTGCATCCCTGGAAGCAGAAGCCGATCTGCAGGCAGGAGCCGCGACCGTCGCGGGGCTCACTGTTGATGGCCATTCTGCCGGTGTGGACTTCCTGGTAGCCGAGCTTCTTGGCGCCGGCCTCCAGCACCCGGAAATTATTGTTGCCGGGCAGGCCGGGAATGCCGTTGGTGCGGGTCACGCCCATCTTGTTCTCGGCCTTGGCGTAGTACGGCTCCATTTCGGCGAGCGTAATCGGCCAGTCCAACAGATTGGCGCCGGTAATGCCGCCATAGGTGCTTTTGATCTTGAACTCGTGCTCGTCGAAACGCAGCGAGGCGCCGGCCCAGTGCGTCGTCGAGCCGCCGACCGCCTTCACGATCCAGGCGGGAAGGTTGGGAAAATCCTTGTGGACGCGCCAGCTTCCCGAAGTCGTGCGCATGTCCTTCCAGGCAAGCTGGATGAAGCTGTCCCATTCGTCATTCACGAAGTCCTGGTTCTCGATGCGGGGGCCGGCTTCGAGAACGACGACCTTGACCCCCTTTTGTGCGAGCTCGTTGCTCAGCGTTCCGCCGCCCGCGCCTGAACCCACCACCACGACTACGCTCTCGTCGTTCAAATCGAATTTTGCCATGTTGCGTTCCTCCCTGACCAACACTTAGGCCTTCGGAAGCCAGTCGATGTCGGCGAAGCCGCGCTTGATGTAGCCGCCATGTTCGGCCGACGAGCCCTCGTAGCCGAACTTCGGCCAAACCTCCTTCTGGTTGTAGAGCGAGGCGATCAGATCGCTGCGCACCTTTTGAAAAAAATCGCTCTGCTCGATGCGGCGCAAGAGCGCCACGCGATCCGCTTCCCAAGGCACTTCGGCGTAAGCGAGCTGATGAAGCTCGCGCGCATCCCGGTCGAGCCGGTTCACGCCTTCGCTGATCAGCGTCTTGAACGCAGGGTCTTTAGCCGCCTTGTCATCCCACGGCTTGACCGCGGTGATGTAGTAGCTGTCGCCCAGAAAATCGTGCGGATAGATGTCGCGCGAGACCTTCACCAGCGTCTTCATGGTCGCTGGCGGCAGCGCAACAGCCTCGTCGGCCCAGGCGTCCGCGATGTTAAAGCCCGCGGTGGTCGCGGCTGCGACCACCGGCACCGTTGTTGCCGCGCCCTTGAGAAAGGTCCGGCGATCATATTTGCTTCGACGATCAACTTCCCTCATGAGCTCCTCCACTAGTACTTGTTGGTTGTCTTAGTCGAAGCGTCCGCCCTTCTGGATCACCTCGATCTTGTAACCATCGGGGTCGGCGACGAAGAAGAAGCGCGCCAGCGTCCGGCCCTCGTGCTTGAAGTCCCGGAGTGGTCCGGGAGACAATTTCTCTCGCTCAAAGCGCGCATGCTCGGTCTCGATATCGTCGACCACGACAGCGAGATGGCCATAGCCGTCGCCGAGCGAATAAGGTTCCTTGCGATCGAAATTGACCGTCAGTTCGACCTCGAAAGGCGAAGAGGCATGACGCAAATAAACAAGCGCGAAATCGGTGAACTTGAAGCGGTCGGCTACTTCGAGCCCGAAGGCGCGTCTGTAGAAGTCGAGCGATCTTGCTTCATCGAGGACGCGGATCATTGAGTGAACCGGTTTGGCCATTCACTTCAGCTCCTTCAGATAGGTGATGATGGCCGCGCGGGTCTCGGGCTTGGCTTGCCGGTAGGCCATGAAGGCGCCGGGAATCATCGCTTGCGGATTGGTCAACCAGGCGTCCAGCCTCGCCTCGTCCCAGACGAAATCAGCTTTTGCGAGTCCGGGCGAATAGTGGAAGCCGTCGACCCTGCCGGCGTGCCGGCCGATGACTCCTAACAAAAGCGGGCCCTGACGGACCTGCTCAGACGGATTGATGGTGTGGCAGGTCGCGCATTGCTGCTTGAACAGCGCGGCGCCATCCGGTGGTCTTGGCGCGGGCAGCGCCATTTGCGCGGCAGCCGTTTTCGCTGCCAGCACTACGCCGCAAAATGCCAGCCCGACCGCAGGTCCCGCGCGCAGCATCGTCATCCACGTCACCTCGCCGTGCGCAGATGTTAGGCGGCGGCAAATAGGCGGTGGTAGTAGCCGGCTGTTTCAGCGGAGGACAAAGCAGGCCCGCGGCTTGGCGCCGTCGACGGATTGGCCAACGAGCCTGTCCTAAAGCGCGATCAAGCCAGGTCAACGGCCATCGCGATTTAGGGGCTTGTTTGCGCATGATCTCCGCGCAAACGCGTTCCGCGTATGTCGCGAGGGAAAACCGCTACACACTTTGCGCTAACGCGGCCCCGGGTCCGGATCATGCGTCAATCCTCAAACCCGCGCGAGCCGCGGCGGGCCTTGACGTCACTGCGGCGCTTCTTGCCCTCGAGGCGGCGCTGTTTCGAGGCCCGTGTCGGCTTGGTCGGCCGGCGCGGCGTGGGCCGGACCATCGCTTCGCGCAAGATTTCGACCAGCCGTTCGATGGCGTCAGTGCGGTTGCGCTCCTGAGTGCGGAAACGCTGCGCATGGATCACGATCACGCCATCCTTCGTCATGCGCTGGCCGGCAAGTCGGATCAGCCGCGCGCGGGCATCGGGGAGCAAAACGATGCGGTTGGTATCGAAGCGCAATTGCGCGGCGGTCGAAAGCTTGTTGACGTTCTGCCCGCCTGGCCCCGAGGCGCGGACGAAATCGATCTCGAATTCGTTTTCGTCGATAGAGAGATCGCGGGAAATCCGCAGCATGGCGACACCGGGCGAATGGGGAATCGGCGCGCAGCATAGCGGGTTTGCAGCGATTTTGATCCGGTTCTCGCCGCTTGCTCCAAGCTATTGCCGTCACCCTGAGGTGCTCGCCAACGGGTCCGCGCGAAGCGCTGCCCGGGTGGCTCGCGCCTCCAGCGACAAACGGCGAAGCCGTTTGCGCGGGGCTGACGGGTCTAAGGGCGTGGACTTACCTCAATTCGCCTTGGTCGCGGCCGGTGCTGCGACCGGCTGTGCCACGGCCTGTGGCGCACGGCCGACCACGACCGTGAGCAGGCCCTGGCCCCACAGTCGCTTGGCGGCCCTCTTGGCATCGTCCAGCGTCACCGCATCGACGAGCGCGTTGCGCTTTTCCAGATAGTCGATCGGCATGCCGTCCAGCTGATATTGCAACAGACCCTGGGCGAGCTTGGAGGAGGTGTCCAGCGCCAGCATCTGCGAGCCCTTCAGATAGGACTTGGCCTCGTCCAGCTCCTGTTGGGTCGGGCCGTCTTCGGCCATGCGGCGGACTTCCTTCTGGATCGCGTCGATGGTCTCGCCGGCACGGTTGGCGCGCGTGCCAGTATTGCCAATGAACAGCGCCGAATGTTCCATCCACGTCAAAGCTCCGTAGATGGAATAAGCGAGCCCACGCTTCTCGCGGACTTCGTGATAAAGCCGGGACGACAGGCCGCCGCCGCCGAGAATATGGTTGACCACATAGGCCGCCATGAAGTCCGGATCATGCCGCCTGATGCCGGGGCTGCCGAAAGTGATCACCGTCTGCGGCACGTCGAGCGGAATGAAGGCGCGCTGCGGCGGCTTGGCCGCCACGATATCCGGCACGCGCGTCAGGTCCGCCTTGGCCGGCAAATCGCTGAAGGTCTGGTCGAGCAGCTTGCCGAGTGTCGCCGGATCGATGTCGCCGACCACTGCGACCTTCAGCGTGTTCTTGGCCAGCACGCGATGGGTGTAATCCTTCAGGTCGGCCACGGTGATGGTCGGAACGCTCTCGAGCGTCCCGGAGGTTGGCCGGCCATAGGGGTGATCGCCAAAGGCCATTTCCATGAGTTTGCGCCCCGCAAGCGCATTGGGATTAGTGGTGTCGCGCTTGAGGCCGGACATGATCTGCGCGCGAATGCGCTCGACATCGGCGGCGGCGAAATGCGGCGAGGTCAGCGCACTGTGCAACAGAGCAAAGGCTTTGTCCTTGTGCTCTTTCAACATGATCAGCGAACCATGGAAATAGTCCCGCGTCACTGAAAAGCTCAGTTCGATAGCGCGGCGCTCGAGCTGCTCGTGATAGGCCTCGGAATCGAGATCGCCCGAACCCTCGTCGAGCGTATCGGCGACCAGATTGCCGACGCCGGGCTTATTCGCGGGATCCTGGGAGGCGCCGCCGGCAAACGAATATTCCATCGCAATCAGCGGTACGGTGGACTCCTGCACGAACCAAGCTTCGATGCCGCCCGGCGAGACCAGATGCTGGATTTTGGTCGCCGCCTGCGAGGGCGCGATGGCCGGCAGTGTCGCGGCGAGGGCGATGGCGAGCTTGCAGACGAAGCGCCGCGTGAATTTGAGATAATGGCTCACGAACGCTTCTCCTCGCGCTTGGCAGCCGCAACGTCCTTGATCAGGTAGCCGGTCACCGAACGCTTCTTGTTCAGCCATTTCTGCGCCACCTGCCGCACCTGTTCGGCGGTCACGGCGCGGATCCTGTCGGGCCAGGTTTTGATGTCCTGCATGCTAAGGCCCGTTGCCAGCGCGCCGCCATACCAGCGGGCCATGGTGGCCTGATTGTCGTGGGCATAGACCGCCTCCGCGATCAGCTGGGTCTTGCATCGCTCGAGGTCCTCGGAGGACGTCGGATTCTCGGCAACCTTGGCGATCACGCCATTGATCGCCTGCTCAACTTGCGCGAAGCTGACGCCGGACTTGGGCATGGCCGAGATCGAGAACTGCGACGGGTCGAGCGCCGTGCCCTGATAGGCAGCGGAAGCCGCGACCGCGAGCGGGTGGTCGACGACGAGCGCGCGATAAAGATAGGAATTGCTGCCGCCTCCCAACAACTGCGCCAGCACGTCGAGCGCGGCGCTTTCGCCGGGCGCCGCGGTGGTGGCCGACGGCACTAGGTAATAGCGCTTGACCTTGGGCTGCTCGACGCGGGGGTCGGCGACCGTCACCATGCGTGGCCCCGCCGGCTGCGGCTCTTGCGGGCGGATGCGGTGCGCGGGAATCGACGGGTCAGCGGGGACCTTGCCAAAGGTCTGTTCGGCCATTGTCCGCACTTTGTCGGGGTCGACGTCGCCGGCAATCACCAGGATCGCGTTGTTTGGCGCGTAGAATCGTCGGTAGAACGCCAGCGCATCTGCGCGCGTGAGCTTTTCGATCTCGTGATGCCAGCCGATCACCGGGCGCCCGTAGGGGTGGTTGAGATAGAGCGCCGCCATGATCTGCTCGTCCAGCCGCGCCTCCGGATTATTGGCCACGCGCATGTTGTATTCCTCGAGCACCACGTCGCGCTCGGGCAGCACGTTCTCGTCCTTCAGGATCAAGCCGGTCATGCGGTCTGCTTCGAACTCCATCATGTTGCCCAGCTGATCGCTCGGCACGGTCTGGAAGAAGCCGGTGTAGTCGAAGGACGTGAAGGCGTTCTCGTTGCCGCCGACGCGCAGCACGGTCTGGGAGAATTCGCCGGCCGGATGCTTGGCGGTGCCCTTGAACATCAGATGCTCGAGGAAGTGCGCGAGTCCGGATTTGCCCGGCGTCTCGTCGGCGGAGCCGACCTTGTACCAAACCATCTGGGTGACCACGGGCGTGCGGTGATCCTGGATCACCACGACCTGAAGCCCGTTGGCAAGCGTGAAGGTGCCCGGTCCGGCCGGGGCTGGGGTGGTCTCCGCAAGCGCGGGAGCGGCAAGGAAGAAGAGCGCAGCAAAGGCGGCGACGAAGCGATGTGGGAGCATCATGACCTATGCAAAAAGCCCGAACGTTATCGTTCGGGACGAACAGCACCCTTGCTTCACGCGAACGGGTGCGACCGACGCTTTCGCGTCACGGAGTTCGAAGCATGATCCGGAAGGGGAGCACCGCTCTTCCGGAAGATCATACGGAATAAAGGCGATCAGTCGTTATCGTTGCCGTATTGGCCGGCAGATGGATTGTAAGGTTTATATAGCGGCTGCAGCTGTTTGCCGGTGCCATAGGCGAAATTCGGCGACGGCGTCTGGTAACCGGGCGGCGGCTCGGTCAGCGACTCGCGGGGCGGCTCGCCCTTGAACTGCGCCGTCTCGGTCTTGTTGCCGCCGAACAGATCGGTCAGCTTACCGGTGAAGCCGAGTTGTGATGGGCTTAACGGGTTGGAATTGGGGTCAGAACCCGGCTGCTCGGTCTCGGAGCCGTGGGTGCTGCCGGAGGGCGCGGTTCTCGCCACGTTGAGTTGGGCCGGTGACAGCGGCTTCGACGCGTCGCGGGACTTCTGGACAGCGTCCCTGGTATCTTTGGCGTCCTTCTTGCGGCGCGCGATGGCCGCCTTGCGGCGGGCTTCATCAGGGTCCTTCGGCCAGTTCGGCACGGCCACTTCGGCCTTGTCCGAAACCGGCGGCGGCAGATCGAGCTTGGGCGGCACCACCAGCGGCGAGCGCTCGCGGTAATCGATGCCGCTATCCTCCATGTTGGTGGCGCCGATTCCCTTCATGATGCTGTCGATGATCTTCTCCTCGAAGGTCATATCGTCATCATCATTGTCTTGGGCGCGAGCGGCGCCGGACGCGATCAGAAGGCCGATACCGAGAGCCACGGCGGAAAACCGCACGCCGCGGCGACGCGCCATCGACGAGGTCTTACCCATCCAGCCAGAGGCCTCTTGCTTACGCATCGCTCTACCTGCTCAAACCTTACGGGATTGCCCCTGTCATAGCGCAGCCACCCGCCCGCTTGAGCGGTCATATCAGCCGGGATCAGGGCGCTTTTACGGCGGGTTGCCCCAGGAAGGACTCATACAATAGGGCGATGACCCCGGCAACGATGGCCACATCCGCCAGGTTGAATACATACCAATTGATGTCTTTTCCACCGATCTGGACATGGAACAGCGCGAAATCGACCACTGCGCCATAGACGAAGCGGTCGATGGCATTGCCAATGGCCCCGCCGATGATCAGGCCCAGCGCGACGGTGGCCATCAAGGTCCGCGAGCGGGCCATCCAGATCCCCAGCGCAACGACGGCCACGCCCTTGACGACCATCAACGCCATCTGGGCGGTGGGGTTGTCGCTTTGAAACCAGCCGAAGCTGATGCCGATGTTCCAGGCCAACACCAGGTCGAAGAACGGGGTTACCCGAACCGGGTCGCGATGGGCGATGTCGAAGACGTGCAAGAGCCACCATTTGGACGCCTGGTCGGCGACCAGGGTGACCACTGCCGCGAGGATGCCGGCACGGAGAGGGGACTTCAAGGATTGACCCCCAGCGCTTTCCATTCCCGCAGCGCCTGCGCGTCGCGCGGCGAAACATCGGGATAATCCGGATCGTCGCCGACGGTCGGAAGAATCTTCCAGGACCGCGCGCATTTCGTCCCCGTCGCCTTCTCGATCACGACCGCCACGTCCGGCACGTCGTTGAGGCGGAACGCGGCTTCCGGCCCCTCGCCCTCCTGCACCTCTGCGTTGGAGGTGATGCAGATTTCGGCGAGATCGATATCGAACAGGATCGAGAGCAGCTTGCGGTCGCCGACATAGACCACCGGCGAAGCCTCCAGCGACGAACCGATGTTCTTGGCGGCGCGCTCGATCTCCAACGCGCCAGTGACCACGCGGCGGACCTTGCGGATGATTTCCCATCTTTCCGCCAGCGCATCGCTGCGATATTGCTCCAGCCCTTCCGGAAACAGCGTCAGATGCACGGAAGCGTCGGCATCGGGCCTGTGGAGCTGCCATGCCTCGTCGCAGGTGAAGCTCAGGACTGGCGCGAGCCATTTCAGGATCGCATCGCAGATGATGTCGATCGCCGTCAGCGCCGCCTTCCGCGTCAGCGACGAGGGCGGATCGCAATACAACGTGTCCTTGCGGATATCGAAATAGAACGCCGACAATTCGCTGTTCATGAATGCCGAGAGCGTCGCGACCACCGTCTTGTAGTCGAACTCGGCATAGGCCCTACGCACGATGTCCGCCTGCTCGGCGAGTTCGTGCAGCATCACGCGCTCCAACTCCGGCATCTCGCCATGGGCGATTTTGTCGGCCGGCTTGAAGTGATGCAGCGTTCCCAGCATCCAACGGATGGTGTTGCGCAGCTTGCGATACGTCTCGATGGTGTTTTTCAGGATTTCCGGGCCGATGCGCTGGTCATCGGCATAGTCGGTGGCGCAGACCCAGAGCCTCAAGATATCGGCGCCGGAATCCTTGATCACCTTCTGCGGCTCGACCGTGTTGCCGAGCGACTTCGACATTTTGCGGCCGTTCTCATCCAGCGTGAAGCCGTGGGTCAGCACCACGTCGTAAGGCGCGCGTCCGCGGGTGCCGCAGCTTTCCAAAAGCGAGGAATGAAACCAGCCGCGGTGCTGGTCCGAGCCTTCCAGGTACATCACGCTGTCTTGGCCGCCGTCGACCTTGCGCTTGATGCCGGCGAGCCCGGGGAAGTGCACGGGATCTTCCAGCACGAAGGCATGGGTCGAGCCCGAGTCGAACCAGACATCGAGAATGTCGTCGACCTTCTGCCAGTCTTCATTGGCGCGGGAGCCGAGGAAACGCGCGCGCGCGCCATCCATGTACCAGGCGTCAGCGCCCTCCTTCTCGAAGGCTTCCGCGATGCGCTGGTTGACGGCATCGTCCTTGAGGATTTCGGCCGAGCCGTCGCTGTTCTCGCGCACGAACACCGCAATCGGCACGCCCCAGGCGCGCTGGCGCGAGATCACCCAATCGGGTCGGTTCTCGATCATGCCGTTGATGCGGTTTTGCCCGGCGGGCGGCACCCATTGCGTCACGGAGATCGCATGTAGCGCCCGGGCACGCAAGCTGTCGGCGGGCTTTAGCTTGCCGTGATCCGCGATCGGCTTATCCATCGCGATGAACCATTGCGGCGTGTTGCGGAAGATCACCGGCTTCTTGGAGCGCCAGGAATGCGGATACTGATGCTTGAGCTTGCCGCGCGCGAGCAGCATGCCTCGCTCGATCAGCGCCTTGATCACGGCCTCGTTGGCATCGCCCTTCTCGCCCTTGTCGTTGAGGACGCGCTTCCCGACGAAGCCCGGCGCGTGATCAGTGAAAGCGCCGTTCTCATCGACGGTGTAGGGGATCGTGATGTTGATGCCGCGTGCTTCGAGTTCGCGCGCGTGCGCGATCCAGACGTCGAAGTCTTCGCGGCCGTGACCCGGCGCGGTGTGGACGAAGCCGGTGCCGGTATCGTCGGTGACGTGGTCGCCGGGCAGGAGCGGAACCGTGAATTCGTAGCCGCCCGCGAGACCTTTCAAAGGATGTGCGCACTCAACCGCATCCAGCGTGTCTCCCGGCACGTCACGGACTTTCTCGTATGCCGTGACGCGCGCCTGCTTGAAGACGCTCTCGGCCAGCGCATCCGCGAGGATCAGGAGATCGCCGACCTTGGCCCAATTGTCCGCGGGCGCCTCCGTCACTTTGTAGAGCCCGTACGCGATCTTCGGTGAGAAGGCGATGGCGCGGTTGCCGGGCAGCGTCCAGGGCGTCGTGGTCCAGATCACGACCGAGGCAGCGGCAAGCGCACCATGGGCGGGCGAGGTGATCGGAAATCTCACCCAAACCGTATCGGACGTATGGTCCTCGTACTCGACCTCGGCTTCCGCCAGCGCGGTCTTCTCCACCACGCTCCACATCACGGGCTTGGAGCCCCGGTAGAGCGTGCCGTTGGCGGCGAACTTCATCAATTCGCGCGCGATCTGCGCTTCTGCCGGATAGCTCATGGTGGCGTAGGGGTGATCCCAGTCGCCGATGACGCCAAGCCGCTTGAACTCCTCGCGCTGCACGTTGAGCCAATGCGTCGCATAGGCGCGGCATTCTTTCCGGAACGCCACCATCGCGGCGGAGTCCTTGAAGTTCGGCTTCGCCTTGCCTTCGGAGCGATAGTTCTCCTCCTCGATCTTCCATTCGATCGGGAGCCCATGGCAGTCCCAGCCCGGCACGTAATTGGAGTCGAAGCCGAGCATCTGCTGGCTCTTGGTCACGACGTCCTTGAGGATCTTGTTCAGCGCATGCCCGATATGGATGTTGCCGTTGGCGTAAGGCGGGCCGTCATGCAGCACGAACTTGGTCCGGCCGCGCGCCTGCCTGCGCAACTGACCGTAGAGATCCATCTGGTTCCAGCGCGCCAGGATTTCCGGCTCGCGCTGCGGCAGACCCGCGCGCATCGGGAAATGCGTCTGCGGCAGGAACAGGGTTTTGGAATAGTCTTGGGCGGCGGACTTTTGCGGCTTCTCGGACATAAGGTTCTGTTTGGCTCGAAAGGGCGCGAAAACGCTGGAATAGAAGGCGAGGTGGAAGAACCCGGTCTTGCGCGGAGCCTTTGGCTCAGGCGGAAGCCGGGCTGCTAATGCCGATTATGATGCGCCGCGCAAACATGGAGCCCCTCATAGCAGGGGGGCGGCAAAATCGCAAAGACCATGATCCGATCTCATCCGATCTCGCCGAGCTTCGGGAAGGCCTCCGGGGCGGCGGCGAGCTGGGCGCGGGCTGTCGCCGAGTCCTCGTCCATCCGGCGGATCAGCGCGTCAACGCTGTCGAATTTCAATTCCTCGCGGATGAAGCCGATGAAGGCGACATCGAGAATTTCGCCGTAGAGGTCGCCCTTGAAATCGAACAGGAAGACCTCCAGCAGCGGTGCCCCATTATCGAAAGTCGGGCGGCGGCCGAAGCTCGCAACGCCGTCGATTCGCATTTTGCCGCGGCCGACCCGCACCGCATAGATGCCGTGCTTGAGCCCGCAACTGTTGTCGAGGCGGATATTGGCGGTGGGGTAGCCGAGGTCGCGGCCGCGCTTATCGCCATGGACCACCGCGCCGGTCACGAACCAAGGACCCCCAAGCATCGCGGTGGCGTCCGCGATCTGTCCCTCGGCCAGTGCCATCCTGATCGCGGTCGACGAAACCGGCCGCTCGTCGATATCGACATGCGGCTGCACGTCGACCTCGATGCCGAGCCGGGGCGCTTCGGCGACCAGGAGGCTCGGCGAGCCGACCCGGCCCTTGCCGAAGTGAAAATCGTAGCCGACCGCGATGCCGGAAAGCCCAAGCCGCTTGATCAGAT